>Ga0210389_10004889_pt1 | contig 10391 bp, 11 predicted proteins | sample IncBWH28OmetaG_FD_160127 | JGI IMG/M metagenome (GOLD analysis project Ga0210389, IMG submission 160127) | Forest soil microbial communities from Barre Woods Harvard Forest LTER site, Petersham, Massachusetts, United States - Inc-BW-H-28-O ...
CAGCGGAAGGATGCCGTTCACCAGCCTTCTTCGAAAATGCAAATTCGATTTCATCGGGTTCAACATGTAGTGAATGCCGTGCGGTGACGCAAGGAAGAGCGGTGCTGCTCCTGCGGCCGGCGTTTCTGTGCATGACTTTCATTCCCGGGAATTTCCCCCTTTTCCACCTCTTCCTCCTCGTCGAATGTTGCAATTGTATGAACGCGAATGAAACTCAGTCGCCAAAAATTCAGCACGTCACCATTACTTTTCCTCTTGGTCAGGAAGTGCGCGTGCGCAGTTTTTATGCCGGAGCTCTCGGATTGCGTGAGAAGCCGGTCCCGAAGGTGGTCAAATCGTTGGGTTGGATCTGGTTCGATACCGGCGTACCTGGGGTTGAACTGCATTGTGTGCCGGACGAGAAGCTTGTGCCCGGCGATACGAGGCATCATTTCTGCCTGGAGGTCGATGATCTTGAGCGCCTACGCAAGGTGTTACTCGACTCGGGAGCGAAGATTATCGAGGCGCGTGCGTTGCCGTTGCGACCGCGTTTTTTTGCGCGCGATCCTTTCCAGAACCTGATCGAGTTTGTGCGAATCGAAGGGGATTACTTAGAAGACGAGAAGTGAGGGAGGAAGTTGTCAGTGTCAGTTGGCAGTTGTCCGTGGGCAAGCCGAGAAGATTTGCTGCCCTTTGCGAAAAAAGCACTTCTCAGGCATCACGAATCGTTCGATAGCTCAAGCACAGAACTGGCTCCCGATTCCCTGAACTCCTCGTTCGTTGGCACTGACCACTGACCACTGACCACTGACCACTGACAACCGGCAACTGACAACTTCCTCAGACCTGCCGGTGCCTGAAACAGCTTACTTCGTGGTCGTTCACCATGCCGACGGCTTGCATGAGAGAGTACGCCACTGTCGGACCGATGAATCGAAAACCATGTGCTTTACATTCTTTGGCCAATCGTTCCGATTCCAAAGTTTTGCCGGGAGCTTCGTGATAGTCTTTCCAGCGATGAACCAAAGTCTTGCCTTCCACGACTCGCCAGAGAAAGGCATCCAAACTCCCATATTTCTCCTGAACGCCGAGAGTGGCGCGGGCGTTCGCAACCGCGGCTTCAAGTTTAGCCCGATTGCGGATGATGTCCGCATTAGCGAGTAGCTTCTCGATTTCTTTGGCACCGAAGTTCGCAACTTTACCAGGATCAAATTGATGAAATGCGACCTGGAATGCTTTGCGTTTTCGCAAGACGGTGATCCAGCTGAGCCCGCTTTGCATGGATTCGAGAACGAGCATCTCGAACAAGCGGTTGTCTTCGTGAAGCGGAACGCCCCACTCTTCGTCATGATACCTGAGATAGAGTGGATCTTGACCCGGCCATGCACAGCGTTTGAGTTCCATAGATTCTTTAGCGAGACGATGCGGTGCCTCGCAGAAGAGCGACCCCACCATCGCTCTCGTCGCGATGGTCCGAGGATCGTCCGAACAGCAGCGTTTTAAAACACCCGATTAATGAGCTGATGGCCTTGCTCATAGCGACGAAGGTTCTCGACAAAATGGCCAACTATCCGATCCGATTCATTGAAGTGCCCACCGCCGGTGTGCGGCGTAATATAACAGTTCGGGGTCGACCATAGTGCATGATCAGGCGGCAATGGCTCCGGGTCGGTAACATCCAGGTAGGCGGCAAAAATGCGGCGGGATTTCAGGTGCTTCTCCAGGGCATCCTGATCCGTTGTGGTGCCGCGGCCGATGCTGTAATAGCGAGCTCCAGCCTTGATTTGCCGAAGCCGCTCGTCACTGAAGAAACCACGCGTCCCGGTACTGTCCGGCAAAATGTTGATGACATGATCTGCTTCGCCCAAGGCGCTGGCGAGGTCTGCCGGTCCGACAACGCGAGTATCTGAGCCCGTCTGCGGCGTGCGCCGATAGCCAATCACCCGAATCCGATACGGTGCGAGAAGTTCGGTTAACCGGCGTCCGATCGCGCCATAACCGACGATGAGGACGGTTTGGTCGGCCAGCAAACGGACATTCTGACGTAAATCGTTCTGCGGCCAGCCGTGTGGTCCACGTTGATTCTCGTAGGAAGGGTACAATTCCCGCGCGTCCGCCAGCAGCCAGGCCATCAGATGCTCTGCGCATGGCTCGTCGAACACGCGGGAGCTGTTCGTCATGATCGCCGACCTCTTTTTCAGAGCGTCTCGAATTTCTTCGGTGTCATATCGAGCATAGCCGGCACTGGAAATTTGGAGCCAACGCAGCTTTTCGGATTGGATGATCCCGTCAGGGTCGGGTTGACCAAAAACGATTTCCGCTTGCAGAAGGTGCGGGTCCAAAGTTCCAACGTCCAAAACGTGCTCGGACTTTTGCGCGAAAAGAAGATGATGTCCGGCAGTAGAACGGACCAGCAGTTCTTCGGCGGATGCCGTTAGAAAAGGGTTGGCCCAGATTGTCAGCGCTGTCATGGCCTTAAAGTTATATCTCGATATTGGCAATTGCCCATTGAATCAATTTGTTTCCGAGCTCAATTCGCAATTATCATCCTGGACATTAAAACTGCCGATCTGTGCCCGTACCGCTTTGCTCGCCGGCGAGGTGCAGGATGATGTCGGTCTTGGAAATGCTACCTATCAGGCGTTTGGAGTTCAGATTATCAACCACAGGCAAGCGCTCTGATTTGGCTTCGGAAAATTTATGCAGCGCCTCGCTCATCCCCTGCATTGGCGAGACGCGCGGAAAATCTTCATCCATAATATCCGCTGCGATAACCACCGATTCGAGTTCGGGCCGGTCAAGGAAAGTCTTCACGTCGTGAAGCGAAATCGCGCCCAGGAACCGATTTTCCTTATCGATGATGTAAATGTGTTGGTATCGGTGTTGCACGAACGTTTCCGCGATTTGGGCAAAGGTCGCATTCTTTGGGAGGGTAATCGGATCGCCGCGGACCAGATCTTGGAGGTTGACTTCAGCCAGTTGCTGTTTGAAGAAGGCGGCGCCCTTTCTTTCGAGTGATTCGCCATACATAAAGCGCCTCTCGAAAATACCGCTGCAGTAATACGCAACGACGCAGTTCACCATCAAGTAGGGGGCGATCGAATAATCCAGAGTGAGCTCAAATGCCATCAGGATCGCCATCAATGGCGCTCCGGTCGTCGCCGCTATAAAAGATCCCATCCCGACAAGGCCGTACATCGCCGGATCGGCACGCAATCCTGGAGCAACATAGAGAATTGTTTGGCCGTACAAGACTCCGATTGCTGCTCCGATGAACAAGGTCGGAGTAAACACGCCACCAACTACGCCCGATCCGAACGCGGCTGCAGTTGCCACCACCTTGAGCAGAAGGATCGCCAGAATCTCGTCCCAGAACCAATTCTGATGAAAGAGAGAACGAAGCAGTCCCTGACCGTTTCCGCAAACTGCGGGATTCAATATCGCGAGCGCGCCGACAATTGTCCCGCCGAGCGCCAGTTTAAACGGTATCGGGATGTCAATCTTAGAGAACAAGCGTTCGGCAAAACGGAGGAAGCGCAAATAGCCCGGCGCCAGGAAGCCCAGGACAATGCCGACACAACTGAGAGGTATTATTTCCCATCGGGTGTGCAGATTGAACCCGGGCGATTTATACAAAGGCTCGCTGCCGCTCAGAAATTGTGAAACGAAGGCCGCAACAACGGAGGCAAGGATCAACGGTCCAAGCGATTCCACAACGACAGTTCCCAAAATTATTTCGGCGACGAACAGCGACGCTGCAATCGGCGCCTTGTACGCACTGGCGATGCCGGCGGCCGCTCCGCAGGCCACCAGATGCCGGCGTTGCGGGATGGGCATTTTCCGGATCCTTCCCACGAGCGAAGCCACAAGCGACGAAAGCTGAACGAGCGGGCCTTCCCGGCCGATCGAGGCTCCGGTACTGATCGAGAAGAGGGCCGACACGCTTTTGACGATACTTGCCCGGACAGAAATAATACCGCTTCCGACCACGATGGCTTCCATGTAGTCGGTGGTTGTTTTCTGCCGGACGCTGGCGAAAAGGCGGTTCCCGAACCAAAGCGTGAGGCCTGCCAGCAATCCGCCCAAAGTGGGCACGGTCAATCTCTGCCACCATGCCAGTTTGACAAACGAGGAGATGATTTCTGAACTCGATCCAGTCGCCGCATAGTGCAGAAGCTCACTCGTTTTGCGGAAGCCTTCCGATGCTAGTGCCCCCAAAACACCGATCAGGGCGGCCCAGATCAGCGTCAATTGGCGTTCGCTCAGGCGTAAGTGTTCAACCAGCCAGAACTTCAGCCTGAGCAAACGACGTAGCAGCGGTGATAGACTTCGCTTCCGCTGCTGCTCCCCGGTCTTGTCCATTCGGCTTGGCTCGTCTGTTGTCCTGTCCCGAAATACCTCCTGTTTCGGGGAAAGGAAACTAGGTGCCTTCGGCGAATCCGGCAAGGAAACTCGGCATGTCCTCTGCCTGCGTCAGCCGGTCGACAACACGTTCTCCACGTACATGCCGAGCCAGGAACGAGATCAGTTCCAGGTAGTCCGCTCCCGCTCGTTTTGGAATGCCGATTAAAAAAATGAGCCGAACCGGTATTTCGCCGAAAGGAATCGGATGCGGACACGTTGCGATGACCATCACCAGACCGGAGACGCTATTCGTTCGCGCATGCGGAAATGCGATCCCTCCGGGAAATAACGGTGGATCGATTTGCTCGCGATCGAAGACCGCCGCGGACAACGTCTGCAAATCCTGCACTTGAGCGTGTCCCTGGAGCCTGCCGAGCATTCTGGAGATAGCTTCGTGCTCAGATTCTGCGTCTAAATTTCTAATAAAAATCGCGGTTCGCAGGTGCTCGACCGCCTTTCGACTGATCACTCAATATCCCCCTATCACTCTTTGATTGTTTGATATACCAGATAAGCGCCAAAGAATCGAGGAGGTTGCCAGTGTCAGGGAAGTCAGTTTCTGTGCTTGGGCTATCGAACCCGATTCGTGATATCCGAGAAGTGCTCTTTTTCGCAATGGGCCGAGAATATCCTCGGCTGGCACTGACACTGACACTGACACATTGACAGGCCGTGTAAATATCTTCAATCTGACGATACCTTGCCCCCCATCGCCAGCGGTCTTTGCAACCCCAAAACGCCCACCTCGCATATGAGGTGATTATCTATGGCCTCAGATCCTATCCGCCTCGCGGTCGTCGTCATTGCAATACTCGCATTGATTGTTCTCATCACGAAATTCCGCATTCATCCATTTATCGCATTGATTCTTGCGTCCTGGTTTCTCGGAATTGCCTGCGGCCTCCCCCTTCAGGAAGTCATCAAACATTTTGAAAAAGGCTTTGGTGATGTCCTCAGCTTCGTAGGGATTGTTATAGGACTTGGTGCAATGTTAGGAGGGATTTTGATCTCTTCGGGGGGAGCGGATGTCCTGGCAAATGATCTGATCGCTCTGGGCGGGAGAAAATGGATTCCCTGGACGATGTTTTTGGCCTCCCTGCTGATTGGGCTTCCTTTGTTTTTTGAGGTTGGTTTCGTGCTCCTGGTACCCCTCGCTTTCGTCATCTCGAAACGGATGGACACACCCATTTTGCGGGTTGGGCTACCGATGTTGGCGGGTCTCTCGATAGCGCACGCTCTGGTCCCGCCTCATCCCGCGCCGACCCTGGCAGTGGGCACTTTTCATGCCGACGCCGGAAAGACGATCCTCTACGCAATCTTAGTTGGAATTCCGACTGGCATTTTAGCCGGCCCTCTTTTCGCCAACTTCGCGGCAGGATGGGTTCATTCCGGATCCACCGCCGGCGCCCTTTTCCCTGGCCCGGAATCCAATGCGGAGGAGACGAACCGAGCATCGGCGCCATCAACGGCCAGGCCAGGACCCTCGCTCGCTGCCGTGCTTATCACCATCCTCCTGCCGCCCGCCCTCATGATGTCTCGCTCCCTGGCCGATGCTTTCCTTCCGGGGCAAAGTTTTTTGAAAAACTTGATCGATTTTGTGGGAGATCCAATTGCCGCTCTGCTAATTGCGCTCTTCTTCGGAATGTACGTTCTCGAATTGAGACGAGGGCTTTCCATGGAACGCCTCGACGGGATCCTGAATAAAAGTCTGGGCGCGATCGCTGCCGTGGTCCTGATCGTGGGAGCGGGTGGCGGTTTCAAAGAGATGCTGATCGCCACCAAAATCAGCGATCTGATCGGCCAGTGGGCTACTCAGGCGCATATCTCGCCACTTTTACTTGGCTGGGGGGCCGCCGCAGTAGTCAGAATCGCAACCGGCTCTGCCACAGTAGCCACCATCACTGGGGCAGGAATCATGGCTCCCATCGTGCAGGCAAATCCAGCCGTGAATAAGGAACTGATGGTTCTGGCGGTCGGGTCCGGATCGATCATTCTATCGCACGTAAACGACGCAGGGTTCTGGCTGGTCAAGGAGTACTTCCGGTTGAGTCTCCCGGACACCTTCAAATCGTGGACCCTGATGGAAACTCTCTTGTCTGTCCTGGGCCTGACCTTCGTTCTTCTGCTTAGTCTCGTGGTCTAATCGGATGGCTCCAGGCGTCACTTAATAGCACTTTAGAACCGAGGGATTTTCGTTGACCTCAGTTCGCAGACACGCCAAGCGCGTGAATAACCTGATCGACCACTGCGTTGAGCGGTTTACGCGCATCAACGATGACCGCGTCTTTCGGTTTTTCAAGCGCCGCGAACTGGCTTTCCAACAGTTCTTTTGGGAAAAAGTGCGCTGTACGATGCTGCAACCGGTCACGAATCGTTTCCGGATCGACGTCGAGGTAGACAAATGTTGGGGGCGATACTTCATTGCGCAACACGTTGCGATATGTTTCCTTGAGGGCCGAACACGCCAAAATCACGGAGTGCCCTTCGGCGATTTGATGTTGCAGTTCGTCGTGTAGCCGCTGGAGCCAGGGAGCTCGGTCCTGGTCATTAAGCGGGATCCCATGCTTCATCTTTTCGATGTTGGCTGGTGGATGGAAATTATCCGCATCCAGAAAGATCCAGTCCAGTTTTTGAGCGACCTGCATACCGACAGCCGTCTTCCCGGAACCGGCGACGCCCATGAGAATTACTGCCTGAGGATGGTTCTTTTGCATACACTGTAGGAGAAAAGGGGGGAGTCAGAGTCAAGAGTTTAAAGGAGTTCAGGAGGCAAATGCCTAATCGTTTCAAATAAACTGCTTAATCTCGGCCATCGAGGCTCGGCTCACAAACATTAACAGCATGCCGGCTCTTCGCTGGCATTTGACGTGCCATCCATCCATCTCCCGGAATTTATCACCAACATTGATTGAGCGAAACGCCTTCTCATCAATGACAAACACGTGGAGCAGTTCGCCACTTGGTAGTCGAAAACAAGTGAGAGAGAATTCCTGGCCCTTCCAGTGAAGCGACTTACATCCGGCCGTTGGAAGGTCCAGCAGGGAACCGGGGAGGAAAGGAATGCACGGAGCCTTCATTTCCGCGAGATATTCCTGTGTGCGCGAGAAATCAGCGGTGACCAGATCCAGACTCGGAGCTGGTGATGAGCTAAGCATCGTGAGGTTTGCTCTTTGGTATTGCTCGATCGACTTGGACATCGAAAGACGTTCCAGGTAGAACGGGAGCAGGATCGCCCCGCTTGAGATAAGGACCGCAGCCAAGGCGAGGAGAGGCCTTAAGTTGAAGCGACGTATCGGGGAGCGATTAGCGATTCCGGCAAGGATCGCTGAGTACAAGTTCGCCGGGGGCTGGATCTCAGCCAATTTATCGGCAATCAGAGAGTCGAAAGAGCGCTGTTCCTTGAACCATGCCGCCAGTTCCGGGTCGCGGGCCGCCTGCTCGAGCGCCACGCGAAAGACGGGGTCCTGCGCGTCTGCGCCGTTTGGGCGATAGGCGTTTAACACGAACTTCGCGGATTCGTTCGTTATTTCAGTGCGCGGCTTCTTCATCTCTTTTCAATGGGATAATTTTATCGCTGTTTTCCGAAATGGCGGCAGCCAGAATTGCTTTCAGCTGTTCCTTGCCTCGTGATAAGCGGGACATGACGGTGCCGATGGGAATCTCGAGGGTCTGTGCGATCTCCTTATACGAAAGTTCGCTCAAATAGAACAATTCCACCGCCGTGCGATAGGTGGGCTCGATCTGGTGCAGCGCGTCGATCACCGCCTTCGCATCCAAAGCGCGCAATGCGTCGGGAGAAATGGAGGGGCCGTCATGGATTTCCGGCCGGAATTCCACGTGCGGATGGCTCGATTGAACGCGAAGTGCGCGAAGAAATTCGCGACGTAGCGTGGTGAACAGCCAGCATTTGACCTTTGAACTATCGCGAATCTGATGGGATCGCTGAGCAAGAATAAAAAAGGTTTGTTGAGTCAGATCGCCAGCTTCCGCCTCGTTCTTGGTCAAGGATAACGCGAACCGGTAGAGGGAGGTATAAAACCGGCCAACGACCGCTTCGAGGTCTATTTCGTGAGTCACAAGTTTTTCCAAGCTTATTAAGCTTACTACTCTGTGAGGCCGAATCGCAGGGATTATTCCTGTTTTGCATCGGCATAGGTCGCAACGCTTGTGTTATGCTCGTACCGAGAAATCTACCATGAGGAAAAAGAAGAATATCCAACTGAGGGAAGGTTCGCCGCATCCCTGCGGAGCGACGTGGGATGGTAAAGGAACGAATTTTGCAATCTTTTCGGCGAATGCGACAAGTGTGGAAGTCTGCCTTTTTGACGACCGAGGCCAGCGAGAGATCACTCGCGTCGGATTACCCGAATACACGAATCAAATCTGGCACGGATATTTGCCCGAGGTGCGTCCTGGCACCATTTACGGATACCGGGTACACGGTCCGTACGCACCCGAGGCGGGGCATCGTTTTAATTCCCACAAGCTGCTCCTTGATCCGTATGCTTGTGCACACATCGGAGAGCTCCATTGGGATCCAGCCATTTTCGGCTATCAAATGGAATCGATGGACGACCTTACCTTCGATCAGCGGGATAGTGCTCCGTTCATGCCCAAATGTATCGTCGTTGAACCCGGCTTTGATTGGACCGGTGCGCGCAGCCGTCAAAGGGTCCAATGGGATAACACCATCATCTATGAGATGCATGTCCGGGGATTTACCAAACTGCATCCTGCGGTTCCCAAGCGACTACGCGGTTCGTATGCCGCACTGGGGTGCCCGGAAATTCTGGAATATCTTAAATCCCTTGGAGTCACCTCCATTGAGTTGTTGCCGATTCATACCTTCATCAACGACAGCCATTTACTCGATAAGGGTTTAACCAACTATTGGGGCTACAACAGCATCGGCTTTTTCGCGCCTGATCCCAGGTATTCGTCGAACCGGGCGGAATCTCTTCGGGAATTTAAAGAGATGGTAGCGCGATTCCACGAAACCGGCCTCGAAGTGATCCTGGATGTGGTCTATAACCATACGGCTGAAGGAAATGAAAGGGGGCCTACTCTTTCGTTTAAAGGCATCGACAATGCGAGTTACTATCGCCTCCTGCAAGACCAACCTCGGTATTATATTAATGATACCGGAACGGGAAATACGCTGAATGTTAGCCACGCTCGCGTCATTCAGATGGTCACGGATAGTTTGCGGTATTGGGTCGAGCAAACCCATGTTGACGGATTTCGATTCGATTTGGGAACGATCTTGGCCAGAGAAGTGAATGGGTTCGACAATCAAAGCGGGTTTTTGAAGGCTTGCTGTCAGGATCCAGTATTGAACACTGTCAAGCTCATCGCCGAGCCCTGGGATTGCGGTCCCGGCGGTTACCAGGTGGGCGCGTTCCCGCCCGGATGGTCGGAATGGAATGACAAATTTCGGGATGTCGTGCGCGACTTTTGGCGAGGTGAAGCCGCAGCATCCGCGCTGACCGAGCGCTTGTGCGCTTCAGGCGATTGGTTCAATCATCAGGGACGCAGACCGTCGGCCTGCATCAACTTTGTTACTGCCCACGACGGCTTCACTCTGAATGACATCGTGACCTACAATGAAAAACATAACGAGGCGAATGGTGAGGATAGCAAAGATGGAAGTTCGGATAATCGATCTTGGAATATGGGATTCGAAGGACCGACCGACGATCCTGAGATCAACCACCTTCGCGGTCGCCAGATTCGGAATATGATCGGCACCTTGTTGCTCGCGCAGGGTACCCCCATACTGCTGGCTGGAGATGAATTCGGCCGTACGCAGAAAGGCAATAATAATGCCTATTGTCAGGATAACGAGATTAGCTGGCTCGATTGGGACATCCAAGAAAAAGGGTACTCGCTGATTCAATTTGTCCAGAAGCTAACTCGGCTACGGCATCAATTTCCAATCTTGCGGAGAAACCGGTTTTTGACCGGTGAGTACGTCGAGGAGTTAGGCGTCAAAGACGTTACCTGGATCA
>Ga0210389_10004890_pt1 | contig 10391 bp, 8 predicted proteins | sample IncBWH28OmetaG_FD_160127 | JGI IMG/M metagenome (GOLD analysis project Ga0210389, IMG submission 160127) | Forest soil microbial communities from Barre Woods Harvard Forest LTER site, Petersham, Massachusetts, United States - Inc-BW-H-28-O ...
ATGCCCTGGAAAACGAAATACAGGACGTTTCTTGACCCAGCAGTGATGCATCGGGCCTACGTCGATTCCCCACCACAGAATGAAGGCGCGCTTTTCTAACTGATTCGTGGATAGAACTGCTCGAAGATCCGTCAACAGAACGGCCAATTACGAGTTGCCGAATGTCAATGGAGAGGAACTCTGCTGATACCTGTCATGTTCTCGCGCCTACTGGCTGGGGACCGCTGCTAAAGACGTTAGAATCTATCGCTGCCTTCTGAGCTCCCGTGGAAATAGCAAGGTGAATTGGTCTTCGGCGTCGAGCGCTGTTGCGACGAGGCGGCCAGGTTTTTACCACTCGCCAGTAATCAAATCGCGACTGCTTCATAATCTTTCTGTACACACAGCGGAAAAATAAGATGGAAGGCTGTCCGAAAGTTCAGCGTCCCTCTTATGCCAGTACCCGCATATTCTCAGGAGAACAGTCTATTTCCGGCGGAGTATCTCCACTCCCCGGATATGAACCTGCACCCGCAACCCTGAGCGGCTCGAAGGTTTTGAAACCGCATCGGCCTCGAGGATGGCGATGCGCTCAAGAACGGCAATGCGATGGATAAGGATTTTTTTTAGCTCGGCTCGAGCAGACGAGCTGAAATAAGGATCTGGTTCGCGCTCTATCCTCGTCAGCGTGTCACGCAGATTCTGGAGGTTTCTATCGCCTGTTTCTGGATAATCATTGGTCATATTCGAGTAGGACCTTCCTGTAGCTTCCAAGATGCCTTGAAGCGTTTGCGCGCCCTGTGATTTCCAGCACATCGAACGTTACAATAGTGTGCGATCAACCTGTGATTTAGATCATGTTCTCGACATACGATCAGTACCACCGATAACATTCGGCTGGACCAACCGCTGCCAACGTACCCTTTGCACTAGAGCTCGCCCTCTGCGAGTGTCTTTCGTCACTCAGAAGCCCGCCGAGTCTATGGATCCTGGAGGGGCGTAGTTTGAGAGCCAGTCGATGAGGTCCGCTGGAGGAAGCGGGCGACTGATCAAGTAACCTTGGACCGCATCGCAATTTCTCTGACGCAGCATATTTAATTGTTCCAGGGTCTCAACCCCTTCGGCTATGACGTTCATATCGAGCCCGTGACCAAGCTCGATCGTCTTCTCGACCATAATGCGGTCGCTGCCATTGTGAGTGATCCCCTGGACAAGCGATTTGTCAATCTTCAGTTCGGTAGCTGGAATGTCCTGAAGCTGACGCATCATGGAATAGCCGGTTCCGAAGTCATCAATGGATAGATCGATATTCTTCATCCGCAGACGTGTCAGAATGTCAAGAGTGACTGAGGGCTCATTGATAAGGCCAGTTTCTGTGATTTCGACTGCCAGGTTTTGAGGGGGAATATGGTGTTTTCTTGCGAGAGACAGCAGAATTTCTGGGAAGTCCAAATTGCGAAGGGAGTAGATAGAGAAATTTATCGAGACCCGCGGAACCGAGCTCTCCTTGGTTGCGAAGCGTGTAGTTTCCGCCAGCGCGCGATCAACAATAAGCCATTGGAGTTGGTCTATGAGCCCGTAAGACTCTGCACGCGAAATGAAGTTGTCTGGGTAGATCAACCCCACCGTCGGGTGCAGCCAGCGTACCAGCGCCTCGATGCCAGTAACGGTTCCGGTCGCAAGTGAAATCTGGGGTTGATAGTGGACCACAAACTCATTTCGTTCAATTGCGGCCCGCAGCTCCTCTGCCGAAACGTCGGTCTGCGTTTCGACAAGTACTGTTTCTGTGGTGCCTGGCAAATGTTCCGTCTGCAGGGCTTCCTCGAGTTCTTTGAGTCGAAATGGTTTATGCAAGTGCCCTACTACGGAGAGACCAAGACTTTGTGCCAGCTTGCTGGCGGTTTCAATTACTCGCTTCTCGATGCCGCTGATGAGAACGATCCTGGCCTTGCATTTCCTGTCTCTAAGCAATCGAAGCAATTCGATGCCGTCCATCTCGGGCATCATCAAGTCTACGAAGATCAAACGAACATCGGGGCCGAGGTTTTCGAAGAATGCTGCGATATTTGTCGTCACTTTACATAGGAGGCCCATTCCCTGTGCTGCGGCAAGAATCAATTCCCCAACATCCGGATCATCGTCTATCACTAGAATTTTCCCTGCGGTGGTCATCGCCCCTCCCGTCAAATCGAACTCCCAGTACCGGCTCGTTGCTCACCCGGTCTGGAAGTCTCCTCGTCATATGGAGTATTCCGAGTCATCGATTTGGCGACCAATTCCATGAATTCGGCCCTCAGATACGGTTTGCGCAAGAGAGGACCCTCCACCTTCCCCCCGCTTCTTTCCGCGAGGGCGTCGGCCGGAAATCCAGAGGTGAAAATGACATGGATTCCTGGGCATAGTTCTCGCACTTTTTGCGCAAGTTCAATCCCGTTCATGCGGCCCGGCATGATGATATCGGTCACAAGAAGATCGATAGCCCGGTTCTCGCGGACCATCTCGAACGCGCTCGGGGCGTCTTTCCCCTCGAGAACCTTGTAGCCCATCTCCGTCAGGTAGGCGGAGGCGATCTCTCTGAGGTCAGGTTCGTCGTCGACCAACAACACGGTGCCTCCTTGCCTGCCGGTCATCTGCGCAGTAACCGACGATTCAACAAGAACAGGCTCGTTGGCGAGAGGCAGGTAAAGCAAAACCGTGGTCCCATAGCCCTCTTCGCTATACAGCCGTATTGCACCTCCAGACTGCTTGACAAAGCCGTAAACCATCGCAAGGCCGAGCCCTGTTCCTTTGTGTCGAGGTTTGGTAGTAAAGAAAGGTTCGCACGCACGTTCAAGCGTTTGCTTCGACATGCCATCGCCGGTATCGGTCACCGAGATATACGCATAAGAGCCGGGATCCAGCTCGCGTGTCTTCACCGGGGGGTAGGTCGCATCCAAATCAACGGTGCGGGTGCCGATTACCAGCGAGCCGCCTTTTGGCATCGCATCCCTGGCATTAACCGCAAGGTTAATCAGCGCGCTTTCTAATGCCGAAGAGTCGACAAGTACCGTTGGCGTCGGTTCTTCGCAGTCCGTTAGAAGCCTGATGTCAGGCCCAAGTGTTCGTTCTACGAGTTCAATCAAATTTTGAATCGCAGTGTTGAGTGATACGGGGGCCGGATTGAGCTCTTCGTTGCTTGCGAACGCAAGCAAACGACGGGTAAGAGCAGCACCGCGTGATGTTGCCTTTTGTGCTGTCAGGACCCGTTTCAGGGATTCGCAGTCTCCCTGGACCCGTCTCTCAAGCAGATCGAGATTGCCGATGATGACTCCGAGCAGATTGTTAAAGTCGTGCGCGATGCCGCCTGTAAGCTGACCAATCGCTTCCATTTTCTGACTCTGGAGCAACTGGCGCTCGATCAGTTTTTTCTGGGTTATATCTCGCGCGATCTTCGATGCGCCAATAATTTGCCCGCGGGTGTTTCTTATCGGTGAAATGGTGACGGAGACATCGATGGTTTTTCCATCCTTCCGATTGCGGCGCGTTTCAAAATGCTCCACGGATTCGCCAGTTTTAATACGCGCCAGTATCGCATCCTCTTCATGTTCGAAATTGGGAGGAAGCAGCCGTCGAATCGATTCACCGACCATTTCCTCGGCTCTGTAACCAAAGAGCATTTCAGCACCACGATTCCAGCTTGTGATGATTCCCTGTAAGTCTTTGCCAATAATTGCGTCATCGGACGACTCAACTATCGCAGCCAACCTTGCAAAAGCTTCATCGGTACGTCTCAACTCGGTGATGTCGCGATAACTGATGATCACTTGCGCCGGCTTGCCGTCCTCCAGTCCCTGAATCGGTGCTGTGGTTACCTCGACAACGGACGTTTGCCCGGTGTTCTTCGGACGAATTGCCATTTCATAGTTCTTCTGGAACTCTCCACGGAACGCGCGGGCCCCGGGACGCTGCTCCGCGGGCAAGAATTCACCATCGGCAGAGAAAACATCAACGAGATCGGCGACCTTTGGAAATGAAATGTGAGAACTTGAAAGACCAAGCAGGCGTGACGCGCAAGGATTCATGTGGACAACATTCTCTGATCGATCGAGAACGACAATTCCCTCGGCCATGTTGTCAAAAAGCGTCTGAAGCTGAACTTCACTCTGTGCAACCTGTATGCCCTTAAGAGAGAGACGCCGATCAACCATAGCGACGAGACAAATATGCGCAAGCAGAAGCACTGCGACAAGCGAAATGCCTGCGAGGCTCAAGCTCGAAACGGCTTCGCCATGCGAGAGGTCACTAGGCAAATTCGGGTCGGCGACATAGGTCACCGCCGCCATACCGACGTAGTGTATGGTCGGAATCGCCAAACCCATCATCAGCGCGCTTGTTAGCTTTCCCCAATTCCAATTTGTATGGAATGCTCGGCCCTCGAAGGCAAGATGGAGCGCGAAGAACGAAACCAGGATCGCCAGAACAACGGAAAGGGCGACGATAGCCGGGGAGTACAAGCACATGGCCTGTAGTCGCATTGCGGCCATGCCGATATAGTGCATGGCTGCGATGCCGGCCCCCATTATGGTGCTGCCAATGACCGAGGCTAGCATTTCCAATGTTCGGCGGCTCGCAACGAAGAGAGCGGCTCCGGATGCGAGGATGGCTGCAAAGAGTGAAAGTATGACAGTTGGCCACTCATACCGAATTGGAATCGGCAGATGAAAAGCGAGCATGCCGACATAGTGCATTGCCCAGATTCCGCCCCCCATCGCAAGAGCGCCAGCGCCGATCCATGCTCCCTGTCTTCTCCCGCGCGTCGATGTGACGCGCTCAGCGATGTCTAGCGCAGTATAGGAAGCCAGAATCGAAATGAAGATCGAAAGAACGACAAGCCGATAGTCGTAGTATCCATTTAGCGCGATCGGTACGTTCATTCGTTCACCATGGCAGCGTGTGGAATCGGTGAACTTTCAACTCAAGCGCCGCTTTCGCCAAAAGGCGTCATAGACGGAACTTCTGCCGGGGCCGAAAGAGTAACTGCACAAATAACTGAGCATATATTGAGAGTGTGGAGAACATAATTCTCGTTAAATCATCCATTGTCAAGAAATTAAAAGGGCACCATAGCGATGTAAACGTTCAACACAACCGTTGGACGAGGGTCTTTTGAGGTTTCAAGGTGTGTTATGCAAAAGGAATCTGCGGTCAGGTTATTGGATACGATTAGGGAGTTGTTGATTGCGATGGACTTAATTGACTCGGGGATCTTTTGAGCGACAATTCGCGCAGCGTTAGATGCTGATTACATCCTTCGGTACTTTCTGAGACAGTAAAAGGACGCAGCATTGATTAAGGAGTAAATAAAACAGATCTTCTCAGGAGAACTCACCCGCCCAGCACACTCAGGGGATGCTAACGCTTATCTCATTTGATGGAACACTCAGGAATCCATTCGAATCAACACTGGCAACGTAGTAGTCGTAGGACAAGCCAGCTTGGACCGTGCTGTCGGTGAATGTAGTCTGAGTGGTGATCGATGGATTCAGAAGCTGGTAGGTCGAACTTCCCTGCTGTGCACGATAGACATTGTAGCCGGCAACGGGATCGCTCGAAGTCGTCGGCGCTTGCCATGTCAAAGCGACCGCGTAGGAAAACCCTGTTCCGCTGAGATTGATCGCGATCGTTCCATTGCCTGCGCTGTTGCTCGATATAGTTATCTGGCCAGTCGCGGCCCCTGCCATAGTCGGATCGAATTGTACGTTGAGTGTTGCAGTCTGCCCGGCGTTCAACGTGACCGGAAACGTCAGGCCGGAGATTGTGTAGCCGGTTCCTGAAACAGACGCCGAGTTGATCGTGACCGGTACGGTCCCGCTCGACGTCAAAGTGATGGACTGCGTAGCGAGACTTTGAAGGCTGACGTTGCCAAAGGAAATGCTGCTGGCATTGGCGCTCAATGTTGCCACACCAGGCGGTAAGAGCTGCACGGCAAATGTGCCCGATGTGCCTCCACCACTTGCGGTGATCGTTGCAGATTGCGAAGAGGTGACAGCTGCGGCGGTCGCCGCAAAGTTGGCACTCGTTGCGTTTGCTGGAACCGTCACAGACGCAGGCACGGTTAAGGCAGAATCGCTGCTGGCGAGGCTTATCGCAAGCCCGCCTGATAGAGCCGCCGCGGTGAGATTTACGGTACAGGCATCTGATCCTGCGGCGGACATCGAGGCGTTGGTGCAAGACACCGTGCTGACGGCCGGCGCCGCCAGCCCTACGGCGGTCATGTTGACCACGACGTTGCCTTGGGATGAGTTGCTCGTGATCGTCAGAATCCCAGTGAATGTATTTGTGTGGGGTGACGTGAACTGTAAAGTTACCGGAGTTGTCTGTCCGGGGTTAAGAGTCAATGGCGTAGCGACACCCGATGCACTGAATAACGATCCAGCTACCGACATCCCGGTTACAGTAACGGGAACTGTCCCAGTTGAACTGAGCGTGATGGTTTGGGTCGCGGTCAAACCTGCGACAACACTGCCGAAGTTGATGGTCGTTGCGCTCGAAATCAGGGTTGGAATCGCAGCATTCAACTGAATCTCAAAAGTCGTTGATGCTGAGGCTGAGGATGCCGTCAGCGTTGCTGTTTGTGCTGTTGATACGGAGGCCACTGTCGCCGTGAAACTCGCGCTCGTCGCATTCGCAGGCACGGTCGCCGACCCTGGTACGGTCACAGACGTGTCGTTGCTTGCCAAACCAATTACGAGGCCCCCCGCGGGTGCAGCTCCAGTCAGGCTCACCATGCAAGGATCTGAACCTGCGCCTGTGATTGAGGCGCTGGTGCATGACACCATGGCAACCGAAAGTGCTGCAACACTGGCCGCGGTCATATTGACGACTACGTTGCCCTGGGAAGAGTTGCTCGTGATTGTAAGCACGCCCGTGAAGTTGCTGACGTTGCTTGGCGAGCTGAACCGCAGTGTCAGCGCGGCAGTTTGTCCTGGACTCAGAATTGCCGGTGTCGTGATCCCTGATGCACTGAAAAGAGACCCGACTACCGATATGCCAGAAATCGTTACCGGTGCCGTCCCAGTTGCACTGAGTGTGATGATCTGGGTTGCAGCTTGTCCTGTTTGTACATTTCCAAAGCTTACGGCCGTCGTATTGACGCTCAATGTCGGAGTGGAAGGAGTAAGCTGCAGGGAAAAGGTGCCAGATTCGCCCCCTGCATTCGCTGTGATAGTCGCAGTTTGCGACGAACTGACCGATGCTACGGCGGCCGTGAAACTTACACTTGTCGAAGATGCTCCCACCATCACCGAAGCGGGGAGCGTTACTGCTGAATTGCTACTTGCCAGGGTTACTGCGAGACCTCCCGCAGGCGCCGCTGAGGTCAAGCTCACTGTGCAGGTATCCGAACCCGGACCTGTCAGGGATGGACTGGTGCACGACACTTTACTGACCGCCGCAGGGGCGACAGCGATCGCGGTGAGGTTTATAACAGCATTTCCCTGCGAAGAGTTACTCGCGATCGTCAGGACGGAGGCAAAGGTGTTCGCTTGTGCCGAAGTGAACTGCAGATTCAATGTGGCAGTTTGACCCGGATTTAACGTCGCCGGGACCGCGATTCCAGATGAACCGAATGACGAACCACTTAGCGAAATCGCAGAAATAACAACGGGCGCGGTGCCACTAGAACTAAGGGTCACCGACTGAGTCGCCACCTGCCCTGTCGTGACGCTTCCGAAGTTTACGCTCTCGCTGCTCACGCTCAAGACCGGAGCGGTTGGATTGACTTGCAGGCTGAATGTCGCTGCTGATGCCGACCCCGCATTTGTAGATGCGGTCAGCATCGCCGTCTGAGTCGTCGACACAGGAGCCGCTGTCACGGTAAAGCCGGTACTCATGGACTGCGCCGGAATTGTAACGCTTGCCGGGACGGAAATGGCTTGGCTGCTGCTCGAAAGGCTTACTGCCAGCCCTCCGGAGGGGGCCGCTTGAGTCAAACTCACTGTGCAGATGTCTGATCCTGTGCTTGCAATCGAAGGCATATTACACGATACGGAGCTCACCGCGGGCGTTTCCGGAGGCGTTGGAGGTGCCACAGAATTCGCGCTCATATTCACAACCAAGTTCCCTTGCGACGCGTTGCTTGCAATCGTAAGAAGACCGGCAAACGCGTTTGCCTGTACGGAACTGAACTGCAGCGTCAGAGTCGCCGTCTGTCCTGGATTTAGAGTAGTCGGGGCGGTTATCCCATTAACCGTGAACGATGCACCGGTTACGGTGAGGGCGGAGATCTCTGCAGGCGCCGTCCCGGTTGAGCTGAGCGTCACGGATTGAGTTGCGGTCTGCCCCGTCGTGACGTTTCCAAAATTTACATTCGTGCTGCTCACACTTAGCGACGGAGCCTGAATCGGCGCCGTTGATCCCTCTATGTCGAGCTGCAGGCCGAACGTTGCTGAGCCCGCACTCGTTGCTGCGGTCAATGTCGCCGTTTGAGAAGTCGAGACGGCCGTCGCTGTTGCCGTGAACGTTGCGCGCATAGCTTGCATGGGCACGGTCACGCTCGCCGGTACGGAAACGGCGGCATTACTGCTCGTTAAATTCACGACCATGCCACCGGAAGGAGCTGCCGTTGTCAATGTGACGCTGCAGCTATCGGTCCCGGCGCCTGTGATTGTTCCGCTGGTACAACTTAGGCTCGGTTGCGCGCCCGCCGCTGACGGGTTGTTCCCCGCTACAGTAATCCCTCCGCAGCCTGCGAGTATGTAACATCCTGCGAGCAACACAGCGAGCTCATAATACGTCTTTTTAAATGGGATACTCTTAGAACAGGTAAGTGATCCGACGAACAGCTGCATTAATCTATCCCCAGCGAGCCTCTATTGCACCCTTGGGACAGACGACTCCGACCGCCCCTGATGAAGGAACCTTTAAACTTGAGTGCTTGGCTTTAGGGGAAGAATCTCTTATATCTCTTTAATCAAAAGTGATTTTCATCACGAACACGGCAACCCGATGGTTACTTTATGGTCGCAGGCATGTCTTCAATCTTCTGTCGCTCCCGAAGTGCTCCGAAAGTCGGGAGCTAACTCATCCAGGCTCAAGCTTGAAGCACCGACAGCTTAATTTTGGAGAAAGCAAACGACACAATTGCCAAAATGACCGCCCGGAAGTCGCACGGCATCACCTTCTCGATGGACGATTTTGGAACAGGTGATTCCTCTCTTTCACAACTAAAACAATTGCCACTGGATCAACTCAAAATCGACCAGAGTTTTGTTCGCGATGTGCTGAACTGCGCAAAGGACGCCTCAATCGTGTCGACCATCATCGCGCTTGCTCGAAGCCTGAATTTATCCGTGATAGCAGAAGGGGTCGAGACGGAGGGACAGCGTCTTTCCTCGCAGATCAGGGTGTTTCGCATACCAGGGTTATCTCTTTAGTGCAGCGCTCCCTGCGTCAAAGTTCGAAGAATATGTGAAGGAGGCTCATCGGAGGACCGAAGTGGGCGCCGCCACTCAGGGGATTCGCGACATTCCGCCTATGGCCGGGCCTTCAATTGCCGCTCCCTCGTCATGGCTGAGGAATTAGCCAACCAATCCACGACCGGATTCTTTTGAGATGCACCCCGGTCGTCGTAGATAGCGGAACGCCGCATAGAGAACAGGTTCATTGTCGAGTTCGTGCGCGCTTGCACTCGAAACTGCGTTTCGACGTCTGCGGAATTCTCGGCCAGGATTTGCGCGAATACAGTCCGAATTAGACTGAGGCCGGGGCCGGCCGGCATCTCTGCGCGCCCTATTTAGATTCGCACTCAGGCGCCTCATCGCCCTTGTCGAGTTCGAATCAAAATCGCGGGATTGCAAGATGCGGACAAAGGGATGACGAAAGAATCTTCGATGTAACAGTCACCACGCCCGATGCCTCATGGGGTGGAACTGCCCTTACTTAATTAAGAGATTCGCGGAATGGCTAACCAACAAGCCGACGCAACCATAGACTGTCACCGGGCCTCGGCGTTAACGCGAATGGTCCCATTCAGCGCCCCTTTTTCGATGAAGTTTCGAAGCGTTGCGACCAGGACCGACTTAAGTTCCTGGCCCTTTGACGCTAAGAGCGCTCCGTTCACGGTGCGCAGGTCTTCCTTCAGGACCATTCCAGTGCGCAAATCATGTACGTCCACCTGGTGCGAATCGATCGCGTGATGTCCCGGCTGATAAGCGTCGAGAGATTGAACAAAGCTCGGATCATATTCTGCCGGGCTTCGACGAAGTTCCTTCAGAGCCTCGCTTTTGCTGAACCCAGCGCCAAGAAGTTGGTCGAGGGCTAGGCTAACCCGAAGAATCTGCGCGCCATCGCGAATAGCTTTGTCGTCCGGGGTCATCGACGCATCCGCAAGCTTCGCTGGCTCCCGTTGTCCAAGAATCATTTCTGCAACCAAG
>Ga0210389_10004891_pt1 | contig 10390 bp, 8 predicted proteins | sample IncBWH28OmetaG_FD_160127 | JGI IMG/M metagenome (GOLD analysis project Ga0210389, IMG submission 160127) | Forest soil microbial communities from Barre Woods Harvard Forest LTER site, Petersham, Massachusetts, United States - Inc-BW-H-28-O ...
CCGCACGAATACAGCGCACCTGGGAGCGCGGGCGCCGCGGCGGGCCTGCGCACTGCCCTCACGGCCACCACAGACCACTAGCTCAACGGCATTGCTCGCCAGGCACGCTTTTCTTTACCCGCTGGAAAAAGTCTTCCCGTTGAACGGAATTTACCTTTTAACGATGCTAGTGCAAAACGGACGGAGCACGGCAGCCGTCACGCTGGCCCCGCCGTCGGCCCCCGCCTCCCGTACCGCGGTATGTCCTGTCTCTTCAGGCCTAGCGGTAGGAATGCGGCGCGTAGCGGATGTCCCTGGCCTGGTTGCGGTCGTGTCCGTAGAACAGCTGCGCGCCTTCGCGCTTAGCGGTTTCCCTGAGCTTGAACGCGCTCTTGCGCGCGGTTTCCGGGTCGGCCTGGCCGCCCCAGCTGTCGTGGTCGAAGTTCTCCTGGCAGTACACCGCGTCGCCGCAGATGATCACCGGGCCCGTCTCAGGCAGCCGGAGCAGCACCGACTGGTGCGCTGGGGCGTGCCCGGGGGTCAGCAGGATTTCCAGCCCGGGCAGCAGGGTGCTCTCGCCGTCGAGCAGTTCGTAGCGCAGGTGCGGCAGGTTCCAGTACTGGTGCGGGAACGACGCACTGCTGGCCTGGGCAGCCGCATAGTGCTCCCGCTGGACGAAGAACGTGGCCTTGGTCAGCAGGTCATTGTTGCCCGCGTGGTCGAAGTGCAGGTGCGTGTTCACCACGTAGTCGATGTCCTGCGGGGCGATGTCCAGCTGGGCCAGCCGGAACAGCAGACTGTCCTCGGGGCGCATGGCCGGGGTCAGGAGCTCGGCGAACGGCTGCCCGCGCCAGGTGAGCTCAGGGTCCTGGACGTGGGCACGGTGCATGCCGGTGTCGACCAGCACCAGCCGGTCGTCGTCCAACCGGATGAGGTAGCCGGGAACCGGGATATGTATCCGCCGACCGTCCTGCACGCCAGGTGCGATCACCTCGTAGTTGCAGCAGCAGTCTCCCAGCGGGAGTACGTACAGTTCCATCAGGCTTCTCCGGGAGCAGCGGTACTGGAGTCGTGGCTTATCGTATGTCTCGCCGCCAGCGAGCCGGCGGCGTGCCGTAGCGGTGCTTGAACGCGCGGCTGAATGCCGCCTCCGACGTGTAGCCGACGTTCTCCGCGATGCGCGTGACCGGCAGGGAGCTGCCGCGGAGCAGGTCGGTGGCGGCGTCCAGGCGTACGTGCGCGAGATAGGTGGCTGGCGGCTTCCCGACGCGAGCGACGAACCTGGCGGCGAACGCCGACCGGGAAAGGCCGCACGCTCGGGCCAGCTCCTCGACTGTCCAGTCGCGGCCGGGCTCTCGGTGGATAGCACTCAAGGCCCGACCGATCTGCGGGTCGAGCGCACCGGCCAGCCAGTTCGGTTCGGCGTCCGTGCCAGCGGCCCAGGCGCGCAGAATCTGGATGAAGAGCAGATCAAGGATGCGGGCGACCATCACCGCCGATCCTTGAGAAGGCGATTGCATTTCGAATAGGAGCATCCTGCGGGCCACTTCGAGTCCTTCGAGCGCCTGGCCGCCGCCGCCGCGCAGGATGATTACGGCCGGGAGGCTCGCGAGCAGGTGGCTCGCCTGCGGGTCGCCGATCGTGAACGTTCCGCAGAGCCAGCGCGCCGGCTCGGGTGCGGGCGCGTCGTGCCCGGCCGCGCCGGCGGGCCCGGTCGCGTGCGCCCGCTTGCCCGCGTCGCTGATGTGATGCCGGTCGCCGCGCGGGAGCAGGATGACATCGCCGCGACTCACGCGCTCGGCGTGCGGGTCGCCGTCGATCCGAAGCACGAGTTCGCCCTCTTCGATGAGGTGCAGGGTGCCGATATCGGCGAAGCTGACCGAGGAAGTCCGCGGCGGAGCGTACGCGACAATCCGTTCTCCGCTCAGCCGGACGCTCCTGAGCAGCTCCGAGAGCAAGTCGTGCGGCCGGCCATTCGCGTCGAGGCCGAGCGCGGTGCCCTCAGGCGCTGGAGGATCGGCAAACTCTCGCGGCGGTCGGAGCAAATCGGCTGGCGTCGCTGGACGATCGGCAAAATGTTCCGGCGGAGCGGTCATTCTCTCCACGCATTCCTCGGAATAGGCTCAACGAACAGTGAATGGAGCAACCTTATTGCACTGGACAGACGTAACTCGACCAGTAAGGAAACAGAACCCATGACATCGATAGCTGGTGAAGCTGGGCAGGACAAGCCGACCAAGATCAGCTTCGTTTATTCCAACCCGACCGACCCGGCCGCCTTCGAGGCGGCTTACCCCGAGCAGCTTGCGCTGGCGCGTAAGCTCCCCGGCCTGACCCGGCTGCAGGCGTCGCGGGTCTGGCCGAAGGAAGACGGCAGCCCGGCCCCGGCATACCGGCTGCTGGACCTGTACTTTGCCGGCTACGCGGCGGCCAGCGCCGCCGCCGCGGAGGCGGGCGCCCTTGTCGGCGCCACCCTCGAGCACGCCACCGGGGGCGTGGTGATCGCATTCGCGGAGGTCCTCGAAGACGCCTAGGCCGGCCCGAGGCAGATTCCAGTCCCGCCGTCACCGCGGCAACCAATTAGCGGCAGGGGGACATGTCCCCCTGCCGCATTGCCTGACCAATTGCCCGCCGCCGGAAACGAGTTCTAGAGCGGCGGCGGTAATGCCCCGCTGCCTATGTACTGAGGCTTGCCCTAGTTAATTGGTGCGGAGCGGCGGTTTCTTGATCGCATGCCGGTAAGCGAGGGTGCAGGCGAGAGCCCACCGCGCTGGCCAGTCCCGCCAATCACCCTGATGAGGCGATTGACCGCTCATCCTGTCAAGGGTGAAGCTCGCGGCAAGAGTCAAGCGCAACAGGAGGGGTCACCATCAAACTCGTCATCCCCAGGGCCACCACCGGCGGGAACGCCGCCTCATGCGCGGTGAGTTGGTGACCGGTACGCACCGCGATCCGCCGCCGCAGCGTTACAAGATCTGCGTCCGCGGCCGCCTGGGCGAGACCATCCGCTCCGCGTTCCCCACGCTCCAGATCCGGACGCGGGGCAACGACACCGTGCTGACGGGGGTGCTCGCCGACCAGGCTGCGCTTTACGGTGTACTCGCCGAGTTCGAGGCGCTCGGCGTCGAACTGATCGAAGTCCGTCGCCTGCCGCCGCACCGGCCGGACGAGCGCCCAGGACGAATGCCCCATTCGCCCGCCTAGCCTCTCCGCGGGCGGAATCAAAATCTTGATCCCGAACGATTGGTGGTTTAACGTGCGGCCTCCCCAACCTCGTCCAGGCAAGGCGGCGGCGTGATCGGGGTGACTTCGGCGGGACCGCCCACGCCGACGTGGTCGCCGGCTGGCGTCATGCGATGATCTGATGATGGGCGCTGCCGCGGGACCTGAGTCCGTTGCCGGCCGCGTCGCTCGCCCCGGTGCGGGAGGCGTCGTGTCCCGTCCCGGGCTGTTTGAGCGGCTCGCGGCATCGGCACGCGTGACCGTGATATCGGCACCGCCTGGCAGCGGGAAAACGGTACTGCTGCGATCGTGGATCCGCGCCGCGGGCCTGGCGGAGTGCGCCGCGTGGGTGCCGGTCGGGCGCGGCGAACGCGACCCGCAGCGGTTCTGGCTATCAGTCGTTGGCGCACTGCGCCAGACGGCCAGGGGGTCAGCGCTGGTGCAGACGCTCACGGCGGCGCCCGACCTGGACGGGTGGGCGATCACCGAGCGGCTGCTGAAGGACCTGGCGCCGCTGGATGAACCGATCTGGCTGGTGGTCGACGACGTGCACGAGCTGGGCGCGCACCAGGCGCTGCGCCAGCTGGAGCTGCTGGTGATGCGCGCGCCGCCGGAACTGCGGTTCGTGCTGGCCTCCCGGCATGACGTGCGGCTGGGGCTGCACCGGCTGCGGCTGGAGGGCGAGCTGACCGAGATCCGCGCCCCCGATCTGCGGTTCAGCTTGGCCGAGGCGCGGGAGCTGCTGGCGGCGGCGGGGGTGGAACTGGCCGACCCCGCGCTGGCGCTGCTGTACGAGCGAACCGAGGGCTGGGCGGCCGGGCTGCGGCTGGCGGCGCTGTCGCTGGCCGGGCACCCCGATCCTGGCCGGTTCGCGGCGGAGTTCTCCGGCAGCGAGCGGACGGTCGCCGAGTACCTGCTGGCCGAGGTGCTTGAGCGGCAAGACGAGGATGTCCGGCGGCTGCTGCTGCGGACCTCGATGCTGGACCGGGTCAGCGGCGAGCTCGCCGACGCGCTGACCGGAGGGTCGGGCGGGGAGCGGATGCTGCAGGAACTGGAGGAAGCGAACGCGTTCGTGGTGGCGCTTGATGCGGCGCGGTCCTGGTTCCGCTATCACCACCTGTTCGAGGGCCTGCTGCGGCTGGAGCTGCGCCGCACCGCCCCGGATGAGATCACCACGCTGCACGCTACGGCCGCGCAGTGGTTCGCGGCGCACGGGTTGCCGGTGGAGGCGATCCGGCACGCCCAGGGGGCGCAGGACTGGGGGCTGGCCGCCCGGCTGCTGGCCGATGCGTGGCCCGGCCTGTACCTGGGCGGGCAGGCCGCCACTGTGCACGCGCTGCTTGCCGGGTTCCCCGCCGATGCCCGCGCGGCGAATGCGGAGCTAGCGGCGGTGGCCGCGGCTGACGAGCTGGCGCAGGGGTCGCTGGAGGCAGCCGAGCGGTACCTGACGCTGGCGGCGCAGGGATCGGCGTCGGTGCCGCCTGGCCGGGACGGGCAGGTGCGGGTCCTGCTCGGGGTGGTCGGGCTGTTGCTGGCCCGCCAGCGCGGCAACCTGTCGGCGGTGGCCGAGGAGGCTCGGCGTGTGGCGGCCGTCGAGCCGGACGCGGCGCGGCCCCGCCTCGGCGAGGAGCTGCGCGCGCTGGCGCTGATCAACCTCGGCACGGCCGAGGCCTGGGCGGCGCGGTTCCAGGAGGCGGACCAGCACCTGGAGCAAGGCGTCGCGCTCGCGCACCGGATCGGGCGGCCCTATCTGGAGTTCACCGGCCGGGCGCACCAGGCGGCGGTCGAGATCAACCGGTCGTTTGCGCGAGCGGCGGAGCGCGGCAGGCAAGCGGTCGAGCTGGCCGAACGGCACGGCTGGACCGACGAGCCGACCGCCGGTACCGCCTACGTGATGCTCGGCGGCGCGCTGGCCGCGCAGGGACGGGTCGAAGAGGCAGAGCCCTGGGTCCAGCGCGCGGAGCGCACCGTCAGACCGGAGGCCGAGCCAGCGGAGGCGATGGGGGTCTATTACGTCCGCGGGCTGCTCGAGATGGCGCGGCACAGGGACGCCGACGCGCTGACCGCTTACCAGGCCGCAGAAAGGCTGGCCGGGCACGTCGCCGCAACGCACTACATCCTCCCGCCAGCGCGGGCACGGGTGATTGTCGCCCTGGTGCGCCTCGGCCAGACAGAGCGCGCTGAGCAGGCCCTCGCCGACCTCGGCGACCAGGACCGCGACCGCGGAGACATGCGCGTAGCCACCGCGGTGCTGCGGCTCGCCCAAGGCGACCAGGAAGCGGCCGCGGTCGCGCTCGCGCCGGTGCTTGACGGCTCCGCCCCGGTGATCCCTCGGTCCATGCAGAGCCAGGCTTTCCTGATTGAGGCGATCGTCATGGACGCGCTCGGCGAAGCAAGCGCCGCCGCGCGCGCCCTGGAGCGCGCGCTCGATATCGCCGAGCCCGACGGCGCCCTGTTGACGTTCTTGCTGCACCCCGCGCCGGGCCTGCTCGAACGCCACGCCCGGCAGCGCACCGCGCACCCCTCCCTGATCGCCGAGATCCTCGGCCTGCTCGCCGGCGAGACCCCCGCTTCGCCGCCCGCCGGAGCGCAGCCGCCGCTTGAGCCGCTCAGCGAAACCGAGATCCGCGTGCTGCGCTACCTGCCGACCAACCTGTCGATCCCGGAAATCGCCAACGAGCTGTACGTCTCGCCGAACACCGTCAAGACCCACGTACGCCACCTGTTCGCCAAGCTCGGCACGCACCGTCGCGGCGAGGCCGTGGCCCGCGCCCGCGCGCTCGGCCTGCTGGCACCCGCCGGACGGCGCTGACCAAGACCTGGCCGGGCAATCCCCGTCAGGGCGGCAGCCGCCGGCAGATCACGTCGATGAGGTGACGCTCTCTCACCCTGCCGCAGCCGAGGCTCATAGGTGAGAACGAAGCGAGCCTGTCAGGCCGAGGTGAGCCCGGCATGCCGCCCCACCGGGCAGGCTCGCCCACCATGTCAAGGAGCACGCGATGAGCCTCGGCTACCGCCAGGAAACCCAGCTTCACCTCATCGAGATCGGCCTGCGCCGGTCAGACCGGCACCTGGGCGCGATGTTCAGCATCTTCGGCAGGCTCTACCCCGCCAGGGACATACCCCCCTGGGAGCAAGTGCCCAGGGAGTCCTCCAGCCGGGACCGCCTCCACCGAGCCGCCGCCTGGTCCGCCGCGGCGCTCATCTCGACCGCCGCGGCGCTCATCGCGCTGCTCGCCGCGGTCGCGGTGGCCACCGCCGGATGGCGCACCAGGGGCGCCTACCGCTACGCGCGAACATACCCGCCCAGGCCAGGGAGCGGCGCCCGGCAGGGACGTTGACCCGGCTGAACGGAGGGATGATGCGGCATCACAGCAGGGATGGCCAGCGGGAGGCTCACGCCGGACCCGGCCCCGACCGCAGAGACGGCTGACCGTTGTCCTCGCTGATCGCGGTGTTCGCCGCCATCGCGTCCGCGCTGATGCTCGGGATATCGTCGGTCGCCGACCAGCGCAGTACGAAGCGGGTCGAGTCCCGGCGGGCGCTGTCGCCCCGGATCCTGCTGGACCTGGCCAGGCAGCCGCTGTGGCTGACGGCCCTCGGCGCGAATCTCATCGGATTCGCCCTTCAAGTCGCAGCGCTCAACTTCGGGAGCCTCGCGCTCGTCCAGCCGATCCTGGTGTGCGACCTGGTCTTCGCCGTCCTGATCCTCTGGTTCGTGCGGCGCCGGCCGGGCACCGGGCGCGCGCGGCAGACCGGGATGGTCTTCGCGGGGGTCGCCGCCACCGTGATCGGCCTGGCCGGGTTCCTCGCTATCGGCCGCCCGTCGAGCGGCACCACGCAGGCCAGCCTCGGCGCGCTTCCCCCGCTGGCCGCAGGGCTCGTTGCGGTGGTGGGGGGCTGCCTGGCCGTAGCGGCCAGGAACCTGAACCTGCGGCCGCTCGCGCTGGCGCTTGCCTGCGGCGTCAGTTACGGGGTCGCTGCCTTTTCTGTCAAGCTCCTGACCGCGGAGTTCGGCGGCGGGCTGGGTGAAGTATTCACCAACTGGCCCGTCTACGTTTTCGCCGTCGCCGGCCCGGCCGGCTTCGTGCTCAACCAGGACGCCTTCCAGCAGGGCAGGTTCCTGGCGCCGGTCCAGGCGGTCATCACCTCAGCCGATCCGGTCATCTCCATCGTCCTTGGCATCCTGTGGCTGAACGTGCGCCTGCGCAGCAGCCCCGCCGACATCGCCGGCGTCGTCGTGTCGCTCCTGCTGATGATCACCGGGATCGTCCTCACCGCCAGCGATGCCCCCGCGGCCGCCGGGCCCGCATTGAACTTCGCACCGCCGGGCGCGTCGCCGAACCACCCGCCGGTTTCCGACCGGCCCAATCCGATGGAGACCAAGTGATACTGCAGGACGCGTTCACCGTGGAGCCGTGGAACCTCAGGGAGACTCGCCTCGACCTGGACCTGCTCGCTCAGACCGAGTCGCTGTTCGCGCTGTCCAACGGCCATGTGGGCTGGCGGGCCAACCTAGACGAGGGCGAGCCGCACTGCCTGCCTGGAAGCTACCTCAACGGGGTCTATGAGACCCGGCCGCTCCCCTACGCCGAGCGTTCATACGGCCTCCCCGAGACCGGGCAGGAGGTCATCAACGTGACCAACGGCAAGCTGATCCGCCTGTTCGTCGACGATGAGCCGTTCGACGTCCGTTACGGCGAGCTGCGCTCGCACGAGCGGCTGCTTGATTTCCGCGCCGGGGTGCTGAACCGCCGCGCCGAATGGGTCTCCCCCGCCGGGCGGAGGGTCCGTGTCTCCTCGGCCCGGCTGGTGTCGTTCACCCAGCGAGCGGTCGCGGCGATCTGCTATGAGGTGGAGCCACTGGACGGCCTGACGCGGATTGCCGTGCAGTCAGAACTTCTCACGAACGAGGAACTGCCGCCGGCCGGCGCAGATCCCCGGGTAGCCGCGGCGCTCGCGGATCCGCTCAGCCACGAGTACCGCGACGTCATGGGGACGGCCGTGCTGTTGGTGCATAAGACCAAGAGCAGCGGGCTGCACGTCGGCGCCGCGATGGATCACCTCGTCGAATGCACGGCCTCGGTACGGACTGAGTCCCGGACGTTCGAGGACGGCGGCCTGGTCACCGTGGCGGCGGCGCTGCGGCCGGGGCAGAAGCTGCGGATGATCAAGTTCGTGTCATACGGCTGGTCGGGCGAGCGGTCGCTGCCGGCTGTCCGTGACCAGGTGCAGGCGGCGTTGAGCGCCGCCAGGCAGGCCGGCTGGGAGGGGCTGCTCGCCGAGCAGCGCGCCTTTCTTGACACCTTCTGGGATCGCGCCGATGTCGAGGTAGACGGGGACCCCGAGGTGCAGCAGGCGGTGCGCTTCGCGCTTTTCCATGTGCTGCAGGCCGGGGCCAGGGCGGAGAACCGGGCGATCCCCGCCAAGGGGCTGACCGGGCCAGGCTACGGCGGGCACACATTCTGGGACACCGAGACCTTCGTGCTGCCAATGCTGAGCTTCATCGCACCCATCGCGGCCGCCAGCGCGCTGCGGTGGCGGCACAGCACGCTCCCGCATGCCGTCGACCGGGCCGCCCAGCTGGGCCTGCGCGGCGCGGCCTTCCCGTGGCGGACGATCACCGGCCCAGAATGCTCGGGCTACTGGCCCGCAGGCACCGCCGCGTTCCACGTGAACGCCGACATCGCCATCGCCGCCATCCGCCACGTCGACGCCACGGGGGATGAGGAGTTCGCCCGGGGTCCGGGGACGGACCTGCTGGTGAACACCGCCCGGCTGTGGCGCTCACTCGGCCACTACGATGCCGGCGGCCGGTTCCACATCGACGGCGTCACCGGCCCGGACGAGTACAGCGCCCTGGCCGACGACAACGTCTACACCAACCTCATGGCCCGCAGGAACCTGCTCGCGGCCGCGGACACGGCCAAGCGGTACCCCGAGCGCGCCCGCGAGCTCGGGGTGAGCGATGAGGAGGCCGCCGGCTGGCGCGACGCGGCGCAGGCAATGGTCGTCCCCTTCGACGAGACGCTCGGCGTGCACTCCCAGGCGGAGGGCTTCACCCGCCACCAGGTCTGGGATTTCGCCCACACGCCGGCGGAGCGGTACCCGCTCATGCTTCATTTCCCCTATTTCGACCTGTATCGAAAGCAGGTCGTCAAGCAGGCCGACCTGGTGCTGGCCATGCACTTGTGCGGCAGTGCGTTCACCGCCGAGCAGAAGGCGCGGAACTTCGACTACTACGAACCGCTGACCGTGCGGGACTCCTCCCTGTCCGCCTCCACCCAGGCGGCCATCGCCGCCGAGGTCGGTCACCTGGACCTGGCCTTCGACTACCTCGGCGAGGCCGCCCTGATGGACCTGCGGGACCTTGAGCACAACACCCGCGACGGGATTCACATCGCCTCGCTGGCCAGCACCTGGATCGCGCTAGTGAGCGGCTTCGGCGGCCTCCGTGACGCGGACGGTACCTTCAGCTTCGGGCCGCGGCTCCCCCAGAGACTCACCCGGCTCGCGTTCACCCTGTTCATCCGAGGCCGGCGCCTGCGAGTCGAGATCACCCACGCCGCGGCCACCTACACCCTGGCGGACGGCGACCCGCTCGACATCATGCACTACGGGCAGCCGGTGAGCCTCGCGGCCGGGAAGCCGCAAGGCCGCCCCATCCCAGCGGCACCGTCCCGGCCCCGGCCCAGTCAGCCGCCGGGGCGCGAGCCGGTGCACCGCCGGCCCGCCGGGGATGCGCGCTAGCCCGATCCGGCCCGCTGGTCGGCTACAGCGATTGAACGGGCAGGTTCTTTCCTGGCGCGCCCGCAACCCATTGGCAAAAGGGACATTTCACTCGCGCCGCCGGGGTGCCGGGGCGCATCACGAAGACAGTGGATCGTTTTCCACGCCATGGCGTGGACAACGATCCACTATCCCTGTCACGCCGCACGGGCTGCCCGGTTTGCCCTAGTTTGCGCCAGTCACGCTGGCACTTCAATTTCTGTAAGTGCCGGCGCCCCCGCGGCCGCGGGCCGGTGGTCACGGCCGCGAGCCGGTCCCCCGCGGCCGCGCCAGCGGTCACGGTCGCGGGCCGGTGGTCACGGCGCGGATGGCACGGTCCGCAGAACATCCCGGAGTACCGCGGCGCCAAGCAGCGCCAGGCCAGCCAGGACCCAGATCAGCAGGCACAGCAGCGCCAGGC
>Ga0210389_10004892_pt1 | contig 10387 bp, 4 predicted proteins | sample IncBWH28OmetaG_FD_160127 | JGI IMG/M metagenome (GOLD analysis project Ga0210389, IMG submission 160127) | Forest soil microbial communities from Barre Woods Harvard Forest LTER site, Petersham, Massachusetts, United States - Inc-BW-H-28-O ...
GTCGGTGCTCGGCCGTGGGCTCGGCGAGAGCTTTACCGTGTTTCTCAAGCCGATCTCGGAAAATTTCGGCTGGGACCGCGCCCAGGTGGTTTCGGTCTATTCGCTGACCGCGCTCGCCGGCGGCCTGGCCGCGCCGCTGATCGGCCGGCTGTTCGACCGCTCCGGGCCGCGCAGCGTCTATTCGCTGGGGTTGTTGCTGCTCGGCGGCGCCTTCCTGGTCGCGGCGCATGCGCAACATCTTTGGCAGTTCCAGTTGAGCATCGGCCTTTGCGTCGGCCTCGGCATCGCCTTCATCGGCAACGTGCCGAATTCGATCCTGCTCGGCCGCTGGTTCGGACCGCGGCTGCCGACCGCGATGGCGGTTGTGTATTCCGCGACCGGCGCCGGCGTGTTGATCCTGCTGCCGGCGTCGCAACTCCTGATCGATCATATCGGCTGGCGCGACGCCTACCAGATTTTCGGCGTCACAGCGCTGGTGCTGCTGGTGCCGCTGTTGCTGCTGCCGTGGCGGCTGTTCTCCACGGGATCACCGCATCTCACCAAAAATGCGGCCGCCGACTTCGCCGACGAAGGCTGGACCTTGCTGAGCGCGATGCGTCACCACGCGTTCTGGGCGCTGTTCTCGACATTCTTCTTCACCGCGATCGGCATGTATGCGATTTCGCCGCAGGTGGTGGCCTATCTGATCGACGCCGGCTTCCCGCCGTTGCAGGCGGCGACCGCCTGGGGCTTTTCCGGGATCGTGCTGTTGTTCGGCATGCTCGGCATCTCCTGGCTCGACGGCATCATCGGCCGCAGGCCGTCGGTGCTGTTCAGCTATGCCGTCTCGATCGCCGGCATCGTCATGCTGTGGCTGCTGCAGCGGTATCCGAACTACTGGCTGCTGACGGGTTTTGTCATTTGCTTCGGCAGCATGATCGGCTCGCGCGGCCCGCTGCTGACGGCGACCGCGATGAAGATCTTTCGCGGCGAACGGGTCGGCACCATCTACGGCGCCATCTCGATCGGCAGCGGCCTGGGATCGGCGTTCGGCTCCTGGGGCGGCGGCCTGATCCACGACTGGAGCCACAGCTATAATCCGCTGATCGCGTTTTCGCTGGTGAGCGTGCTCTGCGGGATGATCCCGTTCCTGGTGGTGCCGGCGCTGCGGCGCTAGATCAGTTGTTGGGCGGAAATTCGATCGGCGTGTTCTGCTTGCCGGTGTTGAACTCCATGATCTTCCTGGAGAGCCCCGGGAGTATGGCCGAAATCGGGTTGACGCGAAGCACCGGCTGGCCGGTGGTGCCGACGATCTCGTAGGTCACCCCGAACAGCCCCTCATTGCTGCCGCCGAGGAACAGCCCGAAAATAGGAATCTGGCCGAACATGTTGTTCAGCCCGTAAATCGGCACGAAAGTGCCGCTCATCCGTACCTGGTTGGCGGGGTAATCGATGCTGCCTTCGATGGTGCCGCCGATAGTCGCGCCTTTCAGGACGCCATCGCGGATCGTGAGCTGGCCATTTTGCCGCGTGAATTCCGCCTGCACCGCCGAGAACGAAACGCCGTTCTGCACGCCGGCCGGTCCGCCCGCCGCCAGCCGGTCGAGCGCCGCCTCGCCCTTCACGGAGAAATTGCGCGCACTGATCGCCCCGTATTTCGCGGAAGGTTCGACCGTCGGGGGATCCATGATCATCTGAAGCTGGCCGCCGACCACCTTCGAATAGGTATCGGTGAAGCGGAAGAACGCGCCGGCGTCGTCGGTCTCGAGATAGATCACGTCGCGCCCCTGCGAGCGGCCGCGCAGATCCCCCGTCAGCGGCGTATCGTGCCCGAGCTTGCCGCTCAGCGCGAAGTTCTTGATGACGCCGCCTCGCCGCGATACCTTGCAATCGACGCTGCGCAGCGCCTCGCCGAAATAGCCGGCGACCAGGCCGACCTTGAGGTCGACATCGAAATCGATGGTGTTGGCTTTGCTCTTGGCGTCGGCCTCCTTGCCTGACATCGCCGATTTGAGAAAGCCGCGGCCGTCGAACACATCGCCGCGCATGGTCACTTTCACGACGCCATCGGCGCCCCGCTCGGCCTTCAGCGCGGCCTTGTCGCCCTCGGACGGCGCATAGGTCGGGAAGTTCGCGTTGATCAGGTCGCGGTTCTGATCGACCTCGAGCGATCCCTTGATCGATACCCCGCCGCCATCGATGACGATATCCTCGAAACGGGTCGATTGCGGCTTCTGCACCACATTGAACACGGCGCGGCTCGACTTGCCCGGCAGCTTGACCCAGCCGGGCAGGATATTGTCGAGCTTCAGGGCGGTGAGGTCGGCCTCGATGCCCATGCGGTTGTCGGCGCCGCCGATCTTGCCCGTCAGCTTGACCGGAAGCGTGCCGCTGACGGAGGGGCCGAGATCGAGGCCAAGCCGCGCGCGGCTGGCGTCATCGAGCGTCGCCTGCAATTTGATGTCGGCATCGCCCTCGGCCGGCTTGCGGTAGTCCAGCGTGGCCGGCTGCCCGTTGATCTTGACGTCGCCCTTGACCTGATAGCCCGCATTGTTGGCAACGACTTTCAGCCCGCTGGCCTCCAGCTTCTGATTCATCACCAGCTTGTCGGCGACAAGTCCGGTGATGTCGGCGGTAATGGCATAGGTGGTGTCGGCCTTGGTCAGTTCGCGCTTGATCGGCATGCCGAGCGTGACAACGGCGGAAACCGTCCCCTTGCTCGAATTGGGATCGATCAGGGTGCCGGAAAATTCGCTGAGACGATCGGAGGCGAGAATTTCAGCTGCCGCCGGTACCGGACCGTCGATCCGGAACTTTACCCTGGCCGGCGCCGGCTTCGGCGCCATGTCCGGCACCTCGAATATGAAATCCGAAATGTTGAGCTTGCGCCCGGCCGGCGTATCGGCCGCCGCCTGCGCGATGGTCACGGTCGCGGTGCGGCCGGTGACATGGGCTTTCAGGTCGGCATCGCGTACCGACGGCAATTCGTCGACCGGGTGCAGGGTCACGCCGGTGGCGAGGATATTGACGGAAAGCCCGTCATCCGGGATCGGCGGCCCGCGCCGTGAGAGGTTGTGAACCGGGGAATTGACGCCAACCTCGATGCGCTGCAGCGCGCCGCGTTCGACCCGCTCGATCACCCATTCGCGCACCTCCGGCACGATCAGGGTCGGCCACATCCGCTTCAAGGCGGATGCCGACATCGGCGTCCCCGCAAAGCCGAGCGTCAGGCGCGGCTCCCCCGAATAGTCGACGCTGCCGGTGCCGGCGATGCCGATCTCGCCGTTGCTGATGTCGGCCTGGGTGAGCAGCACGCGCCGCTTGTCGGTGTCGAAGCGCAGGCTGATGGCGATGCGATTGAAGATCAGCGGCGCTTGTTCGGGGTCGATGGCGGCAAGCACGATGGTGCCGCCGCTGAAGCCCAGCCGCCAATCGGCGACGCTGTCGTTGGGCGGCTCGAGATGGGCCAGCAGCGTGATGCGGTTCAGGCCGGAAACGACCTTGAAGGGGGCCACCAGCACGCGCCTCCCGGAATCCCATTCGAGGTTCATTTCCGCCGAATCGATCGCCATTGGATAATCGGGCGTGTCGCTGTCGATGATATTGCCCGCTCCGGTGGTGATCTTGCCGCGGAAGAAGGTCGGCAGGCCGTCGCGGCCCAGTTCACCCTTCAACTCGCCGGTGAGCAGCAAATCGGCGCTGTAGGTCAGATCTTTCATCCGCAGCGCCAGCAGGATGTTCGCGGCGGAAACCTTGTCGGCGCGAATATCGACCGCCCGCACGCCGTTTTGGGCAGCTCCCACCACGACGCGAAGCGACCAGGCACGGCTGCCCTCCTCGCCTACGCTCAGCGCCACGCCGCCGCCGCTCGGCCGGCGAAGACTCATGGAGATGTTCTCGAAATTCCATTTGTTGCCGCGCTGCTGATCGTCGATGATCAGCCTTCCGTTTTTCAAACCGATCTCGTTGAGGTTCTGTCCGTCGAGTCCGGTCAGGCTGAGGCTGTCGAGCCAGTCGAGACCGGCAAGCAGTCCGCTCTGCGCGCTATCGGCGGCGGGCGCGGGTGGGGCTGCGGGCGAATTTGGCGCAGCCGTTCCAGGCGGAGCCGCACCGGGGAGTGGACGCGGAAATGTCGGGGCAATGCCGGCCTGTTTTTTCGAGGCAACGCCGGTCGCCAGCGGCTTTGCGTTGTCGCCGGCGGAAACGGTCACATAGCCATCCCGCGTGATGCGGACCGCCAGTTCGGCATCCACGAGATTAAGGCTCTCGGCGCGGAGCCGCCCCATCAACAGCGCGGTGCCCGACAGTCTCACCTCGGCTTTCGGCGCGCTCGCCACGATCGCATGGTCGCGATCCCTGACGATGATATCGCGGATGCGCACGGCGATCCGGATCCGGCCGGCGCGCTCGATCTGGGTGCCGCCGACCTCGACGGTGTTGCCATGGCCGATATTTTCCTCGATCGCCGCCGCCAGCCATGGCGTGGCCATCTCGAGGTTGATCGGGCCGGCGCCAAGCCGCCACCACAGCCCGCCGAAGCAGCCGGCGAAGATCACCATCAGGGCCGCGATCACAATGGCGAGGCGTTTTACCCAGCGTTCCCCGGCGAGCCATCGGCGCAGCGCTCCCAGATTGTCGCCGAACCGATGCAGACCGGAGTTCGACCGCGACAACAATCGGCGCGCGCGACGGCGCGCCGCCTCGTCATGGTCCTGATCCCAATCGGCATCATCCCACTGCGAGGGTTGGACGTCAGCACGCGGACCTGACCCTTGGGGCGACGTATTCCTTGCCATTGCCTCTCGGTGCTGGCGCTGATTGTGAGATTGATCGCCGCCAAGGCCTTGCCCGTCGACATGTGACGAGCGCTGCTGTGCCGGCATCGCTGCCAATCCTCGATTAATACTGTTATTCGTCGTCCGGCCCAACAAGCGCGATCAACGAGCAGACGGGTGGTATGTCGAATTCCTTGTAACCATACTCGGAGGTCATCAGACTTGCCCAGCATGCGGCTTGATTCCGGCTCGCCGGGACACGTACGCAGTACCCATGATTGATCCGCCGAAAGCGACGAAAGGAAGGCGTATGTCCAAGAAAACGCGCAAGAAATCCTCTAAACCGGCTTCGCACAAGGCGGCCCCGGCTACTGCTGTGAAATCGGCGAAGACGCAACGAGCGAAAGCGAGCCCTGCGAAGGCCGGCAAGTCACGCAAGAGCGTCATCAAGAAATCCGCGACCTCGGCAGCATCGCATAAGGCCCCATCGAAACCGTTAAAAAAGGCCGATCCGCCGGCCGCCGCCAAATCCGCCTTGACCGAGGGAGCAAAGGCGCCCGCGTTCCGCCTGCCCCGCGATGGCGGCAGCACCGTTTCGCTTGCTGATTATTCGGGCAAAAAGCTCGTGCTGTTTTTTTACCCACGCGCCGACACTCCGGGCTGCACCAAAGAGGCGATCGACTTCACACGACTTTCGGGTGCGTTCGCCGAAAGCGGAACCGCCGTCCTCGGCGTTTCGGCCGACCCACCGAAGGCGCAGGAAGCGTTTCGCGACAAGCATCAGCTCGCCACGCCTCTGGTTTCGGATGAAGCGCATGAGATGCTGGAGGCCTACGGCGTCTGGGGCGAAAAATCCATGTATGGCAAGACCTTCCACGGCATTCTTCGAACCACGGTTTTGATCGGGGCGAACGGACGGATCCTCAGGATCTGGCGCCATGTCAGGGTCGATGGCCATGCCGACGAGGTGCTTGCGACGGTGCGGGCATTATAATTTGAGCGGTTCCATTCGCTAAAAATTAACCATGAGAAGGTCAAATCACCCCCGCAAATGTGGCCGTACGGAACCCTTGTCCGACCGGCGCGGGAGTGCCGATGTCGTACCGTTCCGGTCCTTATTCCGAGTACCCCCAGCACCATCCGCATGACCATGGCAGGGCCTCCGCCCGCCGTTCCGCGGCGAGCGATGCGGCGGCACCGGCTGCGGCAGCCTCTCAGGATGGCTATACCCTGGTTCACGCCGGCAAGCAGGTCCGGGTAGGACCGGTGGTGTTCTGGATCGTGGTCGGCACCGTGACGGTGCTCGGCATGTGGTCGGCCGCGACCGCGACCTATTTCGCGTTCCGCGACGACGTTCTCACCCGGCTGATCGCCCGCCAGGCGGAGATGCAATACGCCTATGAGGACCGCATCGCCGAACTGCGCGCCAAGGTCGATCGCACCACCAGCCGCCAGTTGCTCGACCAGGAACAGTTCGACCAGAAACTCGATCAGATCATGCGGCGCCAGACCACGCTGGAATCGCGCGCCACGGCGCTCGGCGCCATGCCGGACACGTCCGTCACCGGGTCGATCAGGCGGGGAGCCGCGGCCAGCGAGGCCGCGCCCTCGGGTACGCCGAAGCCGTCGCCGATCAGCGACACCGTGATATTCGTGGCGCCGCCGGATCGCGAGGCGCGGCTGGAGTCGCGCGCCCCCATCGTTCCTGCCGTACAACCGAATCAATTCGCGAAAGTCCAGGGCGTCGACAACGTCCTGGTCCGGCTGCAGACCTCGCTCGACAAGGTCGAGGGCCGTCAGCTGGCGGCGCTTGGCGCCGTCGAAGACGGCATGGAGTCGCGTGTGCGCCGGATGCGCGGCGTCTTCACCGACCTCGGCCTCGACATGGCGCAACTGGAAGCGGCGACGCCCCGCGCCGGCATGGGCGGCCCCTTCGTGCCGGTAAAACTGCCGTCCGATGCCGGCCCTTTCGAGCGCCAGCTCTATCGCATCAACATCACCCGCGCCCAAATGGAGCGTCTGAACCGGACGCTGGCGCTGGTGCCATATCGCAAGCCGGTGGTCGGCGAAGTCGAATTCACCTCAGGATTCGGCATCCGCAGCGATCCCTTCCTCGGCCGCCCGGCGATGCACACCGGTCTCGATTTCCGCGCCGCCACCGGCGATCCGGTGCGCGCCACCGCCAATGGCAAGGTGGTGTCGGCGGGATGGGCCGGCGGCTACGGCCGCATGGTGGAAATCGACCACGGCAACGGCCTGTCGACCCGCTACGGCCATCTGTCGGAGATCGGCGTCAAGGTCGGCGATCCCATCAAGATCGGACAGGTGATCGGCGCGGTCGGATCGACCGGCCGGTCGACCGGTCCGCATCTGCATTACGAAACCAGGCACGACGGCGCAGCGGTCGACCCGCAGAAATTCTTGCGCGCCGGGGTGCGGCTAGCCGCCGGCTGAAGCTGCCGCTCCTGGCTCACTGCCCGGAAAAAAATCGCGAAAACAACCCCATGCAAAGTAGAGTACACCCCGGCTCGCGTCTCTTGCTGCGCTGCGTCCGGGGCAAGAGAAGAAAAAGGCTCCAACCCAAGCTCATCCAGCCCTAATGGCTGGCGTTGTGGCCGACCTCGCCGGTGATGATATCGCCGAATAGCACCCAGGACTCTCCGTTGAACCGCATCAACTGCATCTGCTCGATCGGGTAGTAGTCGTCCGGCGAGGTGTTGATCATGATCCCCGGCAGCAGCATTTCGGAAGTGAAGTTCTTCAGATTGGCGGCCTGCTTCATGACGTTGTCGCGCGTCAGATCATCGCCGCACTGCTTCAGGACCTGCACCATCGCCTGCGATTCGACGTAGGCATAGGCGTTGTTGGAGTTGGCCTTGTCGCCGTCGGGATAATACTTGTCCATGAAGGCCGCCCACTTCTTCACGCCCGGATCGTCCTTCCAGACGGGATCGGTCGGATCCTTGACGTAGGAGGTCGAGATGATGCCCTTGGAATATTCCAGCCCGGCCGGCTTCAAGACCGAGGCGATCGTGGTGGCGGTGTTGGCGAGGAAGAATTTCGGCTTCCAACCGAGTTCGCCGACCTTGCGGATCGCTTGCGCCGATCCCTTTGGAGCGGCCCAGGAGAAGAAGATGTCGGCGCCCGAATCGTGCAGCGCGACGATCTGCGAATCGATCGAAGGATCGCTCACCTCGTATGACTTGTCGGCGATGATCATGCCGGCCTTGTCGCCGAGGCCATCCTTCAAGCCCTTGAACTGATCCTTGCCGGCATCGTCGTTCTGCCAGAACACCGCGATCTTGCTGTTGGGAAAGTGCTCCAGGATGTATTTCGCGTAGATGTGGCCTTCGCTCTGGTAATTGGGCTGAAAGCCCATGGTCCAGGGGAAGTTCTTGGGATCGCCGAATTTGGTGGCGCCGGAGGCGACGAACAGCTGCGGCACCTTCTTTTGGTTCATGTATTTCATGATCGCCGAATTGGACGGCGTCCCCAGCGACTGGAAGATCAACAGCACCTCATCGCTTTCGACGAGCTTGCGCGCCTGCTCGATCGCCTTCGGCGGGCTATAGGCGTCGTCGTAGGAGATGAAATTGATCTTGCGGCCGTTGATGCCGCCTTCCGCATTGACCATGTTGAAGAAGGCGGCTTCGGTCTTGCCGATCACGCCGTAGGAGGAGGCCGGCCCGCTATAGGGCATGATGTTGCCGATCCTGATTTCGGTGTCGCTCGCGCCCGGATCGTATTTTTTCTGCGCGGATGCCGCGGTCGCGGCCAGCACAACGGCGGCAAACGCCGTCAAGGCGATGAATTTCCTCGGACGAACCGACATCGTTTTCTCTCCCGCTTGACGTTTGATTTGGCCGAGTGTCGCAAGTCGCAGCCGCGCATGCAAGCATCGCCTTATTCCGTTGGACGGCATTGTTGCCCGCCTTCATTTATGATTGATGCAGGGCAGCAACAGGATTTCCATCTTGGCACCGCAACAGCGAATTGGGCCGCGATATCGGAGGCTTGGCGATGCCGGCTTCCGTGTTGCGCATTGGCTGGCGACGCGAGCCTTCGCAGCCGCCGGCTTTCACCAGCTCGGCTCGGATTTCGCCGATGCGCAGATCGCGCGCGTCCGCGAAAAGTTCGCGCGCGGGGAGACCGTCTATCTCGCGGGACTTGGCCTCCCGGGCACGCATAATTCGGGCGTCGCGCTGGTCGAGGTCACCAAGGCCAACGGTCCGCGCCTGATCGTCAACAACGAAGAGGAACGCTTTTCCGGCAACAAGCACACCACCGAATATCCGCATGGTTCGATCGATGCGATGGTGGCGACGCTGCGCGGCAGGGGCTGCGATATCGGGGATATCGCCGCATGGCTCACCAGCTGGGACTATCCGGTCCTGGCCGGAACCATCGCCCGCTCGGTACTTGAAGAACTGCCGCAGAGCCTAAAACTGCTGCGCACCATGGACGCCGCCGGATTCGACGCCCGCCGGCTCGATCAGATGACCCGCACGCCGAAAATCCTGGCGCGGCAACTCGGCCTGTCCGAGCCCGTGCCGCTGATCTGCATGCCGCACCATGACAACCATGCATGGTTTTCCTTCGCCGCCTCGCCGTTCGCCGATGACGACGAAGCCGTGGCCATCGCGGTGCTCGACGGCACCGGCGACCAGGGATCGATCTCGCTCTATGTCGTGGAAGGCGGCGCGATGCGGCGGCTGTATTGCAACGACAGCATGTTCGATTCACTCGGCGCCTTCTACAGCGTGATTTCATCGACGCAAGGCGGCTGGACCTGGCTTTCCAGCGAAGGCCGCTACATGGGCGCCGCCGCCTGGGGCGACATGAACCGCGCCAGCAATCCCTATTACGCTGGACTGAAAGACGTCTTGCATCCCGGCGAAGGTGGCGAAATCAGGCTCAATCGCGCTTTGGCCAACTGGTACTGCGACCCGTTCGATCATCCCTATAAGGCGGCCCTGATCGAAATTCTCGGCGAGCCGCTAAAACCCGACCAGCTCTGGAATCCCGACGCGATGCTGCGGGTCGAGGACATCCATCATCGGCCCGACACCCAGGACCGCCTCGACAAGGCGGCGGCGACGCAACTGGTGTTCGAGGATGCGATGATCCATGTGGTCGATCATCTCTTGCGCGTAACCGGCGCCAGCCGGCTGGTGCTGACCGGCGGCGTGGCGCTGAACGCGGTCGGCAACATGCGGCTGCTCGAACATTTCGACGCGGCGTGGTTCGAAAAAGCGCAGCAGCGCAAGGCTCGCTTGCATCTGTGGGTACCGCCGACGCCGGGCGATCCCGGCGTCACCATCGGCGCCGCGTGGCTGTTCGCGCATCTTGCGGGCGCGCCGCGCGGCGCGCCGATGACGCATGCGTTCTATTGCGGCCTGCCGCCGACGCAGCAGGACATTGCAGCCGCCCTCGAGGCCGAGGATATCGCCTCGCAGCGGATCGGCGAAATCTCGACGGTGGATGGTCTCAACGCGGTTGCCGATCTGATGGCGTTCATGGTGGCGCAGAACGGCATCATCGCGCTCTATCAGGGCGCCGCCGAAACCGGGCCGCGCGCGCTCGGCCACCGCTCGATCCTTGCGAATCCCTGTAATCCCGCAACGCGCGAACTT
>Ga0210389_10004893_pt1 | contig 10387 bp, 11 predicted proteins | sample IncBWH28OmetaG_FD_160127 | JGI IMG/M metagenome (GOLD analysis project Ga0210389, IMG submission 160127) | Forest soil microbial communities from Barre Woods Harvard Forest LTER site, Petersham, Massachusetts, United States - Inc-BW-H-28-O ...
CGTCCTCCCGCTGCCGCCGCGCCCCCGGCTGACGAATCAGGCGAAGCACCGCCGGCAACGTTCGACGACGCCTGGCCAAAACCGGAGCGTACGAGGGCTCCCGATGCGTCGTTGCCACGCCGCAGCAGCAGCGGCAGCGGCCGCGCGCCATCGGCATTGAGCGAGCCGGGCGCCGGCGCAGCCGGGGCCGATCGGGGTCTCCCGGCGGCGCGAAGCGAGGATCAGCCGCAAGTCACGGTGCTCAAATCGGGCGTCGTCGACGGGATGGCCTATTCGCTGTATTCCGACGGCTCGATCGAGGCGCAGATGCCCGAAGGCATGATGCGGTTCGCCTCGATCGACGAATTGCGCGCGCATCTCGACCAGCGCCCCTGAGCGCGCGCGCTGTACTTCCTGCGAATCCATTTTGAAAAATAAAGCGCCGCCGTTCTTGTCACTTCGAGAGTAATCGGCTCATATCCGGCAAGTAGTGCGGGATTCCGAAAGCGTATTGGCGCTGCGGGATACTGTGCAAAAGTTGCTGCATTTCGATGTTCGAAGGGTTCAGGCCATGACCGACGCCGCCGGCAAGAGTTTCATCGACCTGACGGCAACCATCGTGTCGGCCTATCTCAGCAACAATCCGACACCGGCCTCCGAAATTCCGAACCTGATCGGCCAGATTCACGCCGCCCTGATGCGGGTGTCGACCGGCCGGGTCGAGCCGCCCTCCGAACCCGCCAAACCGGCGGTGTCGGTGAAGAAATCGATGACGCCCGACTACCTGATCTGTCTCGAGGACGGCAAGCGCTTCAAATCGCTGAAGCGCCATTTGCGCACGCAATACAACATGACGCCGGAACAATACCGGGACAAATGGGGCCTGCCGGCCGACTATCCGATGGTGGCGCCGAACTATGCCGTGGCGCGCTCGGCGCTCGCCAAGAAAATGGGGCTTGGCCAGCAGCGTCGGCGGCGGAAATAGCCAAAGCCGCTGTGAGCGCCGGCTGTTCAGCCGGCGGCGGCCAGCGCCTCGCGCGCGTCGGAGCGGATGCGCTCGACCATGGCGCGCAGGCCGTTGGAGCGCTGCGGCGTCAGATGCTCGCGAAAGCCGAATTCGTCGAACACGGAAAGCGCATCGGTGGCCAGAATTTGCTGCGGCGTGTGGCCGGAATACAGCGTCAGCAGGATCGCGATCAGTCCGCGCACGATATGCGCGTCGCTGTCGCCGAGATAGTTCAGCAAGGGCTCATCGGCGCTCCCGCGGTCGATCCGCCGGGAGAGCCAGACCTGGCTCGCGCAACCCTGCACCTTGTTGGCGGCGGAATGCTCGGCTTTGGGCATCGGATCGAGCGTGCGGCCGAGTTCGATGACGTACCGGTAGCGGTCGTCCCAATCCTCGAGCAGCGCAAAATTATCCCTGATTTCGTCGATCGTCATCGTGCCCTGCGCTCAATCCTTCAGAGCCATATATAGGATGGCGCGTGATCGAAAGCGATATGCCGGATGAACACGAAAGGGCAGTTCCGGGCCCCGGTCCGGCGTTATGGCGCGGGATGCCACTCTGCCACAAGGTCATCCGGCGTCAGCGTGTCGCGCGGCGCTGTGGCTTGCGCAGCGTCGGCATCTTCGGCGCCCGGGATCGAGCCGGTATGGTCCGGCGAACGCTTGTCGGTGATGATCTGGTAGAGCTTGCGCGCGCCCTCCTGGGCGCGGTGTCCGATCACGGTCGCGGCCTGGCCGCCGACTTCGCATGCAGCCGGCTGGCGCTTGCAAAACTGACTCATGTCCGACACCGCCGCGGTCGCGGCGGACACGGCTTCGGACGCGCCGAGTTGCGGCAGCTTTTCCGAATCCGGTGTCTTCTCCCTGGGCAGCAGCACGAGCACCAGCCCGAGCCAGAATGCCATGCGAAGCAGAAAAAACATCTCGCGATCCCGGTCGTCTCTTCTTTGGTTCCGATTGCGATCGATTTACGCAATCGATCCCTGACTAACAGCCGTCGATAAAGCGCAAGTGTTTGCATTGAGGTTAAATCGCCGAAAATTCGCGGAAAATCCGATTGAATGGATTCGGTGTAAATTTTCGATTGATGGGGGGATTTCCGTAAAATGACGGGGCCGCGCGCATCCACCATTTCGAAACCATACCCGATGCGGGCTGGAAACCCGTCATTCACCATCCGCGTCGAATGATCGGGGCACGGCGGGTGAAAAACCCGTGAACTCAGGTCTTTGAGGGCACACATGGTGCGCCTTAGCGTTCGCTTAATTTCGCTCTGACAGGTTGAGGCAACGATAAGGGGGCGTTCCGGCGCGTCTGTCCGACGATATAGCCGAAGCGCGAGAGCCGTGACAGCTTTGAACACCATCCGCGATTGTATCGATGCGTTGCTGCATCCGTCGGCGCGCTACGACGCGCTGACGCGGGCGCGCCATCGCGCCTTCATGGCGCCGCGGCTGCTCGGAAGCCTTGCGGCATTCGCGGCGTTTCCGGTCTATCTTGCGATGCGCGGCGCGCCCACGGCGCTCGAGGTCGCGGCGTTCGCGTGGCTCATCGCTCCCATCCTGCTGTCGTGGTTTCTGTCGCGCACCGGCCGCTACGAGGGTGCGCATGTGCTGTCGTCACTGGCATTGGCGGGCCTCGTCATGACGCTGGCCATGACCACCGGCGGCATCGAATCCTTCGCCGCGGTGTGGCTTGTGGTGGTCCCACTGGAGGCCGCGCTGTCCGCCTCGCGCCGCGTGGTTGCGTTCGCCTCCGCGCTGGCGCTTTCGTGTACGGCGCTACTGATCATATCCGGACATTTCGGCCTGCTGCCGGCGCCCGATGCGGACCCGCTGCTGCGCGGCGTATTCATGGCATTCGGCGTGGCGTCGGCGACGCTCTATGCCGCGGGCCTTGCCTTTGCCGCCGAGTCGCTGGCGCGTACCAGCGTCTCGCTGCTTTACGTCGAGGAAGATCGCTATCGCCTGCTGGCGCGCAACATGAGCGACGTGATCTCGCGCCATCGCCGCAACGGCGCGGTGCAGTTCATCTCGCCCGCCGTCGAGGCGATGCTGGGAACGCCGGTCGCCCGGCTATTGGGCCACGGGCTGTTCGACCGCGTCCACGTCGCCGACCGGCCGGCCTATCTCACCGCGCTGTCGGACGCGGCCCGCGGCGGCGAGGCGCGCAGCGTCGAATTCCGTCTCAGGCGCGAGGTGCCGCGCGGCGGCGAGCGCGATCATCATCAGGTTGATTTCATCTGGGTCGAGATGCGTTGCCGGCCGCTCGAACAGGCGTCGCCGGCAGCGGTAGCGCCGGAGGCCGAGGTCGTCGCTGTCATGCGCGACGTCACCGACCGCAAGATCCAGGAACAGGCGCTGGACCTGGCGCGCACCGCCGCGGAACAAGCGGACGCGGCCAAGACGCGTTTCCTCGCCACCATGAGCCACGAATTGCGCACGCCGCTCAACGCCATCATCGGCTTCTCCGAAATGATCGTTCAGGAGGACGTGCTGATGCTGGATGCGGCGCGCCGCAAGGATTATGCGCAACTGATCAACGATTCCGGCCAGCATCTGCTGTCGGTGGTCAACGGCATCCTCGACATGTCGAAAATGGAATCCGGCAATTTCGAGATCTCGCCGGAACCGTTCCCGCCGCGTGCGGCGCTGATCAATTGCTGCAGCCTGCTGGCCCTGAAGGCGCGCGAGAACGGCATCGAGCTCGTGACCCGCATCCCCGAGGATCTGCCTGATATGACCGGCGATGCGCGCGCGTTCAAGCAGATCGCGCTCAACCTGGTATCCAATGCCATCAAGTTTACCGAACGCGGCGGCAAAGTGACGGTTTCCGCCGGCGTTGAGGGGTCGCGGCTGGTGCTGCGCGTCATCGATACCGGCGTCGGCATTACCGCCGATGATCTCAAGCGCGTCGGCGATCCGTTCTTCCAGGCCGGCAAGACCTATCAGCGGCGGCACGAAGGCACCGGCCTCGGGCTGTCGATCGTGAAGAGCCTGGTGGGCTTGCATGCCGGCGAGTTGACCGTGCAAAGCAAGATTGACGAAGGAACCACCGTGACCGTTGCATTGCCGCTGGCGTTCATGCCACCGGTGAAAGAGCCATCGAGCAATATCGCCACGCTGTCCCCGGCGTTGCGATCCGCGATCCCGGACCAGGCCCATCAGGTGAAGAAAAGTGCCTAGAAAAACTGCCAAAGACGACGACATGACGCGCCGCCGTCGCGGCGCGCGTGCGGTTGCGATCGATGCTAGCGCCGAGCGCGGCCTCGTGATGCGTATCCTGCTTCACAGCCCGAAAGATTTGGTCGCGGGCGCCTTGGCGTTTGCGGCCGTCAGCGCCATCATCGCCAACGCGCTGTTCCTGCAAAACGGGCACCATCCGTCGCCGATGTTCGGCTCGGTTGTCGTGATGCCGGCCCCGGCACTGGCTTTGGCAAGCCCGTTACCGCGTCCGCGCCCGCAGGAAGCCGACGCCATGCTTGCAGAGCCCAAACCTGCCTTGGAGTCCAAGCCTGCTTCGGAGCCAAAGCCTGCCGAGCCGCGGCCGGCCGACCCGCTGACCAACCTGGTCAAGGCGACCAGCGCGGCGCCTGTGGCGCCTTCCGGCGCCTTGCGGCCGCCCGCGCCGATCCCACCTGCCTCTCACGCCGAGACGCTGGCCAGTGCGGGCTCGCACCGCGTGGCGGCGGTGCAGCGCGCGCTCACGGAGTACGGCTATGGCCAGTTGAAGCCGACCGGCACGGTCGGTTCGGACACCCAGGCCGCGATCCAGAAATTCGAGCGCGACCGCAAGATCCCGGTCACGGGGCAGATGTCCGATCGCCTGGTGCGCGAACTCGCCGCGATGATCGGGCACCCGATCGACTAGCTGTTACCGCCGGAGCCGTGCGAGGCAGGCTGTCAGAGCGCCTTCTCGAAATGAAAACGGGTCAACCCGCCGCCTGCCTGCTTCGCGGTCATGACGTCGGCGACCTCCGTTCGTATCAGACGGAATTCATTCCTTCGGTAGAATCGGTCGGCGGCCTTCTGAATCCGGGCTGTACTCACGACCATTTTCGTGAACCCGAGCTGACGCGCTGTTGCCTGAGCGCAATCGAGCATGCGTTGCGCAATGCCCAGGCCGCGGTAGTCCTTGTCAAGGTACATTCGACGTAGCTCTGTGTCGCCGGCGCTGCAGCTTTCGATTCCGAACGAACCGACAATCCTGTCGTGGTCTTCGACGACCCAGAAGTGATTGCGCTTTGCCTCGGAAAATACCTCAGGAAGGCGGACCAATTCACCGTCGAGCGTCGTCGCGATGTATTGTTCGAATAGTTCTTCCATCCCCGCCGGCGCCAGTTCTCGGTTGATTCGCGTCCATAGGGCAGCAACCGGATCAAAGTCTGCGGTTCGATATTTCCGGAAGTTGACGGAGCGTGCTGGATCAATCATGGCGTCCTTCGGTGAAAACTCGGCGAGTTGCGGAATTTATGGCGTGGACGGAGACATCGGCCTCTCCCGTCTGGACAAACCCGATCCCCGCTGGCACTTTCGCTGGATTGGTCCCCAGCGAAAAAGCGCACTTGGACGCGGGAGTCCGCTTGTTGTGGAAACTCGATTTTTCGAACCTCATCGCGTGATCTGTCATTGGAGGAACCCATGTCCAGACGCCTGCTTATTATTGCCGGTGCGCTTGTTTTTTCAATTTCGGCGGCATCCGCGCAAGCACCGTCACCCGACGCGATGACGGCGGCGCGCAGCCTGGTGACGACCATGAAGCTGCCCGAGCAGTACAAGGCGCTGCTGCCGGGCATCCTGCTGGGCCTTCGGCGTGAACTCACTCAAGACCGGCCGGAGATCGAGCGCGATTACGATACCATGAAGCCAATGGTTGAGGCTGCGTTTGCGCCTTACTATACGTCGATGCTCAACGACGTCGCCACCGTCTATGCCAACAATTTCACGATCGCCGAGATGCGCGATATGGAGGCCTTCTTTCAACGGCCAGCCGGGCAAAAATATCTCGAAAAGGCGCCGGCCGTCACGCAGCAGACCAACCGGGTAACCCAGGACGCGAGCCGCAAGGCGGCCGACGATCTGCGCGCGCGGTTGACCCAGGCGCTGCGGGAGAAGGGCCACAAATTGTAATGGCGCGTGACGCCGGGATATCAAAATCCCGACTGCGATGTTGACGGAGCGGCCCGCCGTGTCGCCGCTGCCTCAACTAGCCCGTACATGATCCCGGGCAGGTAAGGCCCGGCTTCCCCAAAACGCCTGCCGTCATGCCTTCCCGGGCTCCATCGCCATCTTCGGCGCCTCGGCCTCGCTCGTATCGACGAACAGATTGGGGACCTTTTTGGACCGATCCAGAACCCAGGCCAGCGCAATCATGGTCAGGATGCCGCCGACGCTGACGAGCAGTTGCGCCCAGAGGCCATGGGAGTACTGAACCAGGAACCAATGCGCTCCAAAGGACAGGAATACGCCGAAGCAAAACAGCGGAAGCGAATGCTGACCGCACAGCACCATCGGGCGCAGCCATTTGGAGCTGAGTATCTCCGCCTTGCGCGGAAAATATCGGTGGACCACCAGCGCTACCGCGAGGAAGTGCGTGAAACGCAGCATGTCGAGATCGGTCTTGTCGATCGGATAGATCGCCTTGATCATCCATTTCGGCACCATGGCATCCAGGAACGGGATATGCCAGGTCATGACGATCAGGAACGCGAAGGCAATCCACGCAAAGGCCGCGATCAGCGCCGCGCGCGAGCGAAGCAGGAACTCTAGCTGGTTGATGCCCCCGACGCCACACCATGCCGCGAACACAAACATCAATTGCCAGGCGTACGGATTGAAGTACCAGTGGGTCCCGGGCGGATAGGATGCGAGATTCCAGTCGAACACCCGCGCCCCGATGTACAGAATGACCGAGCCAAGCAAGGTCCAGTTCGGGCGGCGCAGCAGGCACCACAGGATAAACGGTGAGGCGGCGACCAGCGATATATAGAGCGGCAGCACGTCGAGATCGACCGGCTTGTAGCGCAGCGTGAGCGCCTGCCCGATCAACACGTCGGGGTGCTGCAGGAAGTTATGTACGTTGAATTCATCCTCATACATCGGGTTGTCGAATTTCCTGACTGTGCGCGCGATCTGCGCCGTAAACAGCAGGAACAACATGATGTGGGCTACGTACATCTGCCAGACGCGTGTCCACAGCCGCTTGAGAGCGGCGAGAAACTGGCCCTCGCCGATGATCGGACCATAGATGTAGCCGGCCAGATACCCGGAAATGAACACGAAGACCTCGGCGGCATCGCTGAAGCCGTAATTGCGCAGGGTCAACCAGGAAACGAAGTCGTCCGGAACGTGGTCCAGGAAGATCATCCACAGTCCGACGCCGCGGAACAGATCGAGCCGGAGGTCGCGCTCGACGGCAAGCGAGAGAGATATCCTGTCCTGATCGGCCATCATGCCCTACCCATTTCGTCCAGTTTTGCCTCGGGGCGACGTCGGAAATACCCGCCAAAGGCGCGGCGCCGCCGAATGATCGATGCGTTCACGGTTCACACGATGATCTCGGGAAAAACGTCAGCTAAAATCACGCCCCTGGGTCTTTTCGACCAGCGCTCATTGATACCTACTGGGACAAGGGCGTCAATGTCCGGGATAGGGTCATCCGCTACGGAAACGCCATTTCGGAGGCATGTCAGGCTTTCCGCCGCCGGCGACCGCCTGCGGACGCGCCGACGCCTCGCAAGGCAGACGCTTTGCGATCGAGGGCAGGGCGCAGGTCGGAAACGCGGGAACAATGTCAGACAGCCTGCGGTTCCCGGGGAAACGCTGGCGTTAATTCTGCAATGCTTGCGGCGATGGTGCGGTCGCGAAGAAATTCCGCAGTTCGGCATAGGTTTCGTCAGGGCATTCGTCCTGAAGGTAGTGGCCGGAGGGAACCGTCGCGGCACGCTCGATCCGCGTCGCGTATCGCGACCAGACGGAAGCCGCGTCGTGGTTGCGCCCGACGCCGCCTTTTTCTCCCCAAAGAATCATCGCCGGGCACGTGATCTTTCGCTCGTCTTTGAAGTCCGCGGTGTCCATGTCGAGGTCGACGCCGAAGGTGGCCCGGTAGTCTTCGCACATGCCGTAGACGGTTCTTGGGTCCTTGATGCACCTGATATATTCGGCCAGCGCGCGGGAATCGAAAAAGCCGGTGCCTTGAGCGGTCTTTGAAAGCTTGCGGCGCAGATAGAACTCGGGATCGGCGCTGATCATGGTTTCCGGCATCGGATTGGGCTGCACCATGAAGAACCAGTGCCAGGAGAAGATGCCCCAGCCTCTCGTCACGTTGTTGAGCAGATGATGCTGCGGAAGCATGTCCATGAACGCCGCTCTTGTGACGGCATCCGGCTGGTCGAGACACAGCCGGTGAAGAACCCGCGCGCCGCGGTCATGCCCGCCGGCGTGAAATTTTTCAAAACCGAGATGGCGCATGACCTCGATTTGATCCTGCGCCATGGAACGGAACGAGTAGGCCGAATGGTCGGGACCGCCGTCCGGCTTGGAACTGTCTCCGTAGCCGCGCAGATCGGGAAGAACGACCGTAAATTCCCTCGCCAGGCGCGGAGCGATCTTGTGCCAGCAAACATGGGTGAAGGGATTGCCGTGCATGAGAAGCAGCGGCGGCCCGTCTCCCCCGTAACTCAGCGCGATCTCCGCGCCATCGGTTTTGACGCGGGCCTGCTTGAAGCCTGGAAGCAATTCGGACATTTATTCCACCCTTCGTGTTCGCGAAGCAGAGACTATCAGGGAACGCCGATAGCGCAGAGCCGGCGAACTTCGCGATTCGGGGAGGCTAGCCTCGAATCCGGCGCTGGCCTATCGTCGGACCCATGCGATTGAAATCCAGTATTTGGGTGGCGGCCTATCTGCGCCGCTGCCAGACCGAAGGCGTATTCGGCGCCGTGCGCCGGCGCGGGGCGGAGGAGGCCGGCGCGGTGTTCGTCAAGGTGGCGCAGCTAGACGGCAATGCCATGCTCTACATCCCGGCGCCCCAGACGGTTTATGACGACAGCCGGCCGATCGAGCGGCTGTTCACGCCGACGTCGAAGGAGCCTGTCGCCGAAGCCTCGGTGGAGGAGCGCCTCGCCCGGGAAATCCGGTTCGACCCGGATGCCTGGATCGTCGAGACCGAGGACCGGGCAGGGCGGCATTTTCTCGATCTGGCGAAGGCCTAGCGCGTATTCCGCAAAAGTGGATGCCGGTTTTGCGAGCAGAATACGCGCAATGTCTAACGTCCCGAACCCTGCGAACCCGTGCGCGGCATGATTCCGGTGCCGGGCGGTTGCGCCGCCGGGCGTGCGTGCGCGGGTGCTGCGCGTGCGCGGTTGCGCTCGTCGTCGTAAAGCGAAGGCCGGAATTTCGCGCGCGCGACCGCGAGCGTCGAGCCACGCCAGGCCGCCAGCATGATCAGGGCGGATCGCTCGCTCAATCGGTCATACAAGCGCGACAGCCGGTAGACGGTTTGCACCGAGGATCCGAATTCAGGCTTGAGAAACAGCAGCACCCGCTGAAACACGGCGCCCGGCATGTCCAGCGCCCTGGCGGCGCAGGCCAGCGGTTCGCCGCCGGGATCGTTGACCACGTCAGCGGCAACCCGCCACGGCAAGATCAGGGTCTCGCCGAGTTCGAGCGTGAAGTTCTCGATGTCGACCGCGAACGCCGCCATCTCCAGCGTCTCGACGGCGCGCCTGGCGCGCGCGGCCGGAATCCGCGCCGATGCCCGCAACGGCGTTTCCTGCAGATTGTGCAGGATCAGGGCGCGTTCGCTGGAACTGGCCCGGGAAAACATGTTGTTGATTTCGGCGGCGTCCTTCGGCTGCATCGACAGGTTCGATTGCATCCGCAATTGCGCTTCCGTGGGCGCCCTGACCGGCGCCGCCGCGGGAGGGCTGACGGGAATCTCCGATGCCATCGGCACAAGCTGATCGGGATTTGCGGGCTTCAGCCCGAGCCTTCGTGCGACCTCAGTTGGCGTCCACGGGTAGATCGCAAGTCGCGCCCGGACCGCGGCGCGGGTCGCGTCGTCGACCTCGTCGATCAGCCGCGAGGTCAGCTCGACGAACTGCCGCTCTTCGTCGGCGCTGTGCGCATTGGCCTGAACATAGAGATCGGTCAGCACGCGCAGCAAGGTGGGCCTGATATCGACGCCCTCGCGGCGGGACAGCGTCATCAGCCCGTCGAAGCCGGGGAAAAGGGGTGGTGCGGTCATGTCAGGTTACGCGACTGAGTAATTCTCAGCCCAGCCTAATCCGGTTGCTTTAACAGCTCGTTAAGGAAAACAATCCGTGAAGGTTTTAGCCCGCTTCAAGCATGTCTGTGCCGCGACGAGCCAGCTTCCCGTACCGCCATGAAATCGAGGCCCGCAC
>Ga0210389_10004895_pt1 | contig 10386 bp, 8 predicted proteins | sample IncBWH28OmetaG_FD_160127 | JGI IMG/M metagenome (GOLD analysis project Ga0210389, IMG submission 160127) | Forest soil microbial communities from Barre Woods Harvard Forest LTER site, Petersham, Massachusetts, United States - Inc-BW-H-28-O ...
CCGCACCCGACACCCCACCCAAGAATTCATGCGTAATCGCCGCACCAGCGCCCCCCACAAACACCAGCCCACACACCAGCCACACCACGACCAGCACACCAAACAACCGCCCACAACCCCGCACACCACTAAAAACGCCAGACCGCACCCTGAACCTCGCTAACTCGCTCTCGCAGCGCCCACTGACGCCCCAATCCCACATAGTATGTACGCTACGACAAGCCACAACACCGCACAAGCCCCGTCTCCAACCCAGCCAAGCACGGTAAAATGTGTTGCGCGGACCACTAAGCCCGCGCACCACCACAAACCTACAAGCTCACACGATCTACAGCATTAGTAATGCAGCTTCAGTGTATTCGGTAGTGGCGTTGCCGACCTGAGCACCTTCGGCCTCGGTCCCCTCGTTTTCAGACGACTCCAGCGGGCTGATGCTAACGAGCGTCCCCGCTTCATTGTAGTACTTGGACTCCAGCGGATGATCTGCCGCGCCTTCTTTGCAGCTGAATTCGAACCGTTTCGTTAACGCCGTCGGGTTCACGACTAAGCACAGCACCATGCCGCCTAAGAACACTGTGTTTAAGATTTCACCGATGATCGTTTTGCACACGAAGTGTACGTTGTCCACTAAGAACAGGATCGCCACACCAGCTTCAGCTAACGTCGTTTTTAAGGTGTCGAACACGAGATGATACGAGCCTAACGATAAGATGTTACCGGTGGTGTCACCTAAGCCCGTGCATTCGCCGCCGCCGGCCGTACATTTTTCGAAGGTGATGTGATACAGGCCTAAATGCCCGTTCGCTTCAACAGTGCCTTCGCCTTTCGCTGAGTTGCATTCCACTGCTGCGAGGCTTCCCTGCCGCTCCAGTTTGGTTTTACCTGAACTTTTGCCGGTGAAGGTCGTGATCGTGTTGGGTAACAGCGTGGGTAAGGCACTCGCCGAAACGGCCATCACAGACCCCAGCGCAACCAGCGCAACCAGCGCTACACCAAACAACCTCAAATACCTCATACAAACTCCTTTACATAGGAACAGCTCCACGCCCCCACACAGAGAACGCAAAGCCACGCGTGTCAACCGACTACAAAAGCCACTGGTCGACTCGAGGAGCCTCCCATCAACGGGACTGGAAGTCAATCAATTCCTGAAACTGTCTCCAACGACCAAGCCCGACCTGCCCGTGCTGGCTAAGCCCGCCAGCTACGGCCGGTGGTAGCCGCCGTAAGTGGAGGCCGCCCTGCCGACGCGCAGCCCCTGCGAGCCGTACTCGTGCTCCGCGACGCTCGGCTGGAAGCCCGGCGTCAGCGCGATTCGCTTGCTGAGCGCATACAGCAGGAACGCCACACGCGTGGTCGCCCCGCGCTTCGGACAGATCCCGCCGTATCCGGCGTGGCCCTGGGCATTGGTCCCGACGATCCCGCCCTGAGGGGTGTGGCCGGCGCTCACGCCGGTGCTCTTCGGGTCAATGTCGCCTACCACCCAGCGGATGCCGCCGTTCGGCCCCGCGGTTTCTTCGTCGATCACGAACAGGACCAGGGCGGCCGCGTTTGCCGGCACGTCCTGCCAGCGAAGTTCCGGGCTGACGCCGGCGCCATCGCACGTGTACTGCACCGGTATCGCGCCGTTTAGCGCAAACGCCGGGCTGCTCAGCGCCATTTCGCCACTCCTCGGCGCCGGCGACTCCTGTTCGACGTTCAGCGTCGGCGCGTGGGCGGCATGGTGGCGCGACGCTCGCCGTGCTCCCGACACGGGGCTCGCGCCGGACGATGGCGAGCTGGCGGTAGGGGGTGTGGAGGAGTTCGAGGCCGCAGGCGTGCTGGCCGCGAGGTGTTCGCCCCTGCCGCGGTATCCGGAGCAATCTTCCATTAGATAGGCCGGTTCGCAGGTCGTGACCCGCTGCCAGCGGCGACGGAACGACTGCTGGAAGCTCGCGAGCACGCTCGCCGTCTGCGCGCCGGTGGTCGCGGCCCCTACCGTAGCCGCGATCCGTGCCCGCAGTATTTCCACCCGTGCACGCGCGAGCAGGTCGGCTTCGGTCTCGCCCGAGCGCGCGAGGAACTTCGCCAGCGTGGCGGACCTCGGGAAGCGCTGGCGGTCGAGCTTGGCCAGGTACAGCTTGACTTCCGCTTCGGAGATCGAGAGCTTGCGCTTGGCCGCTTCATCCAGCACCCACTGCGAGGTCAAGAGAAAGCCGAGCGCCTGGTGACCGACGTTTCCACCCACCCCCAGACGCGCCTCGACGTGGCTCCAGTGCCGATAACTGGCGCGCGTGATCGGAGCGCCGCCGACGAACGCCACAGCCGCGACCTTGGCGGCGTGCGGCGACACGGAGGCCACAGGCGAGCTCGGCACCGTCGCAGACGATGCCCCACCGCACGCCACCGAGGCCACCAGCACAAGCGCACAGAGAAGCAGCGGGATGGCCCGCCACAAGATCACGGACCGGCGCGACACCACGTCTAACTCGTCCTGCATGCTGAACCAAGCCTAGCCGATGCCGCCGGCTGGAGACACGCGCGTCAGGGCCCGCGGCTCGCTGCCGGCACCGGTTCTGCCGCGATTACCACGCGCCATACCGTTTTTCGCACGATGGACGCCTGCGTGCGGCGTGGGGGCTCCGGGCGGTTTGACCGTGCGGCCCGAGGCCGGAAGACTCGACGTCTTGACGCTCGGAACTCGGCGAACCGGTTGGCGATCGCGACGGGGGGTGAGGCTTGCGCTGGCCGCCGGGCTCGCGCTGCTGCTCGGCGCGGTCGCGCTCGTGCTCTCGGGTTCGCCCGCGCGCGTGCTCGCGACGAACGCGGTCCCGCTCGACGGCCAGGTCGCCATGCTGCACGGCCCGCAGACCGTGTGCCAGCCCGAACTCGAGCTGCCCCACGACGTCACCGCGGTACGGCTGACGCTCGAGTCGGCGATCGGCCCGCGTGTGCTCGTCACTGCCTCGAGCGCTCAGCGCGTGCTCGCGAGCGGCACGCGCGGCTCCGGCTGGACAGGCGCGGACGTGACCGTGCCGGTGCGCTACGGCGCCGCAACCGTGCCGCACACGACGCTGTGCGTGACGCTCGGAGAAGGACGCGAGCCGATCCTGATGCTCGGCGACACGAGCAGCCCGCGGTTCGCCGCCGTGGCCGGAATCGAGAACCTCGGAGGACGCGTGCGCGTCGAATATCTCACCGCCGGCGCCAGCTCGGGGTGGTCGCTCGCGCTGCCGGTCGCGCGCCGCCTGGGACTCGGGCGCGCACCCGCCGGCACCTGGGTGGGAGGGCTGATCCTCGCGCTGATGTTGGCCGTCGCGACCCTCGCCTCGCGGCTGGCCCTGCGCGAGCTCGGGCCGGCCGGGGCCAAGACGCCGCGCCGCGCCGTCGCAGCGGACAACGCGCCGACGGGGCGGCTCGGCGGGTGCGTGCGTGTCTGGCGGCGCGTACCGAGCGCGGCGTGGCTGTGCGCCGCGATCGCGTGCCTGAACGCCGCGGCCTGGTCGCTGCTCTCACCGCCCTTCCAGGTGCCGGACGAGCCGGCTCACTTCGCCTACGTGCAGCAGCTGGTGCAGGCGCATCGACTCCCCTACACCCCGGCCGGCGCGACCTACGGCTACTCGATCGAGGAGCAGACGGCGCTCGCCGACCTGCGCCAGGGCAAGGTTCAGTTCATGCCCAGCGAAGGCACGATCGACACGACCGCGCAGCAACGAAAGCTCGAGCACGACCTCGCACAGCCGCTGCCGCGGCAGGGGTCCGGCTATGCCGGCACCGCCACGAGCGAGCCGCCGCTCTACTACGCGCTCGAGGCGATCCCCTACGTGCTCGGATCCAGCGGCTCGCTGCTCGACCGCCTCGAGCTGATGCGCCTGTTCTCGTGCGCGTTCGCGGGGCTGACCGCGCTGTTCGCGTTCATGTTCGTGCGCGAGGCGCTTCCCGGCGTGCGCTGGGCCTGGACGGTCGGCGGCCTGTCGGTGGCGCTCACACCACTGCTCGCGTTCATGTCCGGCGCGGTCAACCCCGACGGCATGCTCGCCGCCGTGTCGGCGGCGCTGTTCTACCTGCTCGCGCGCGCGTTCCGGCGCGGCCTGGGCATGGCGCTCGCGGGCGCGATCTGCGCCGTGACGCTCGTCGGCGTCTTCACCAAGCTCAACTTCTTCGGCCTCGTGCCGGGGATCCTGCTCGGGCTGCTGCTGAGCGCCCGCCGCGCGCCCGACGGCTCGCGCCGCGCCGTGCGCCGGGTGGCGGCGACGCTCGCTCTGAGCGCCGGGGCGATCGTGCTCGCGACCGCGGTCGGGCCGCTCTCGCACACCGCCTCGGCGAACCTGATCTCGGGCACCCTGCCGAGCGCCGCCAGCGCGGGAAACGAGCTCAGCTACGCCTGGCAGTTCTTCCTGCCGCGGCTTCCGGGCATGGCCAACTACTTCCCAGGCGTGGCGACCACCCGCCAGCTGTGGTTCGACGGGCTCGTCGGGCTCTACGGGTTCGCCGACACGGAGTTCCCCAACTGGGCTTACGAGGTCGCGCTCATTCCGGCGGCACTGGTCGCGTTGCCGTGGCTGCGCGCGCTGGTCGCGGGTCGCGCCGCGCTGCGGCGGCGGGCACTCGAGCTGGTCGTCTACGTCGCGCTCGGCGCGGGACTGCTCGCGCTCGTCGGCTTCAGCTCCTACACCGCCGACGTCATCGCCAAGGCCAACGCCTTCTGGGAACCGCGCTATCTGCTGCCGCTGCTGGCGCTGTTCGCCGCCGCGCTCGCGCTGGCCGCGCGCGGGGCGGGCCGTCGGCTCGGCCCGATCGTCGGCGTGGCGATCGTCGTGCTGGTGCTCGGGCACGACGTCTTCAGCCAGTTGCTCGTTGTCTCCCGCTACTACAACTGAAAGTCGGTGAACGCAAGCGGATCTTCGGGAGTGATAGGCCCGTGGTATTGCCGGCATCTCTGCACGACGTAGCCGGGGGCGCAGTCGGTCACGGCGAGCCAGTGCTTGCGCCAGGCGGCGATGAAGCGCGACAGCGTCAGACGCCGCCGTTCGGAGGAGAGCTGGCCGGCGATCGCGGCGCGTACCTTCGCCAGCGGTTCGTAGCGGCCCGCGACGATCCGCTCGACCTCCACCAGCGAGTATTCCCCGGTCGCCAGCGGGCCGATCAGCACGTGTGGCCTGGCCGCGAAGATCGCCCGCCTGACCGCGCCCTCGGCGCCTTCGCTCGCGCTCCCGCTCGGCTGTTCGACGTGCTCGCGCAGGGCGTCGGCGATGAAGCCGGCGGTCCTGCCCGCCTCGACTTCGTGCTTGACACGCGCCGCCGCCGCCGGCGTCTTGAGGTTGTCGATGAGGATGTAGCGTCGCGCGGGGATCAGGTAGCGACGCCGGTGGGCGCGGTAGTAGGCGGCGACCTGGGCGGCGCTGACGGCCGGTTCCCTGCGCTCGAGCCTTTCGCGCAGCTTCGCTTCCGTCAGTTCGGTCCTGACTGCGAGCCTCTGGTCTTCGGCGTCGCCGCCTTCGACGGCCGGCGGCGCCCCGCCTTCCCGCAGGCGCCGCGACACTTCGCCATCGGACACCCGCAGACCGTCCTCGGACGCCGTGGCCGCCGCCCAAGCCGATCCGATCAACAGCTCGAGCGCTCGCCGGCGCAGGCTGTCGTACTGCTGGCGGCAGCTGCGCAACTGCGCCGCGCGCCCGGACGTCGATCCGAGCAGCCGTTCGCGGGCCACGCATGCGCTGTAGTCGGGCGGCTTAGGGACGAGATGTTCCGGCGCGAGCACCGACGTCCAGTGGACGACCGCAGCTCGGCCGATCGCGGTCTGCCCGACGCGCACCGCGGCGGACTGACCGCAGCCCGCGAGCCCCGTGAGGATGGCCGCGCCGAGCGCGAGCGCCGCTACCAAGTGGGCCCGGCTCAAGCGGCGCCGGATGGGCTCATTCCTTGCCGCACGCCGCCTCATTGACGCACAGCCCGGTCGTGAGCGTCGCAACCTGCTCCATCAAGATCGCCGGGGACTGCCCCGGGTATGTCTGCGTGCCATCGTATTGGCTGCAATGTTCCACCACGAAGCCGCGGTTGCAGATCGTTTTCGCGGTCCAGCGCCGCTCGGCCGCGGCGATCTCGGCGTCCACGCTCTTGCCGCCGGCCGTGGCCTTGCGCACAGCGTTCGCCCGCAGCACGTCGAGCTTCACGACGAATAACAGGTCGGCGAGGCTCGAGTCTCGCTGAGCGAGGTACTGGTGCAGGGCGGCCTGCGTCGGATATTCCCTTTCGCTGAGCTGCTTGAACAGCTTCCGCACTTCGGGTTCGCGCGCCACCACGCCCTCGGCGCCGTAGACCGATGTGAGCCAATCTGCGTCCACGAGCCAGCCCTCGGCTTGGATCCTCAACGCGACGTTTATTTCGCGGCATTTCTTCATCAGCACGCTCGAGGACGCGCTGCCTCCATGCGGGTTCGCGGCCACAGCGGCACGTAGTCGCGCGACGCATCTCGCAAAGTCGGGCGGGTCGGACACGAGCCCTACGGGCAGCGGATGCCCGTGCGAGACTTCCCAGTAGTCGCCGCCGGCGAGCGAGCCCATCCAATGACTGACGGCCGACTGTGTGACCGGGCTGCCGCCGACCTTCGCCAGCACTTCACCTGAGCCGGAGCTTCCGCAGGCCCCGAGGCCAACGGCGAGCAGCACTGCAGCACTCAGCGAGCCGACGGTCGCGGTCACCCTGCGTTTCACGGCGTGGCGCAGGTTGGTTGAAACGGCAGCTCGAAAGTGCATTTGGCTCTCACAGTTTCGGGGGACAGATGTACTAGCCGACGGTCTGGCAGGAGGTGAAGCCGACGTGTTCTCCGACCTGGCGCAGCTGCGTGCGCACGCGTTCTTTGTATTCGCCGAGCTTGCGCATCGCCTTCTTGTCGTTGGTTTTGGCGACCGCGGCGAGCTCGAGTAGCGCGTGCGCCAGCGAGCGCCGGTATGAGACGACCTCGTCCCATTCGCGCGCGATCTTCGCCGGCGGACGCAGCCGGGCCAGCTGTTCGACCACCCGCTGCTCGAGCGCCGCGGTGCGCGGGCTGACGGTCGCGACCTCGTGAGCGCTGACGGTCTTTGGCAGGCTCGCGAGCAGTTCCGAATTAACCTGGCTGCAGATCGCGTCGGCCCGAACGACGACCGCCGGACGAGTGCTAGTTTCGACCGCGAGCGGCGTTGCGCCGGTGCTCGCGCCGCCGCCGCCGCACGCCGCCAGGCTCAGAACGGTCCCTGCCACCGCCAAGGACGAGCACGCGCGGCTGGCAGTAAGTCTTGGGCGTCGCATGGGCAAGACTATCTACTGCCCGATCTCACAAAGTCAAGGTAAACGTCAGTTCTGTCTCCGACTTGGCCCCGGGTGGCTCGGCGGTGAACGTCGGACGTTGCCGGCAGTCAGAGACACCTGTGAAAATCGCTTGGCGGCGGACGTCTCAAGCGCTAGCTTGCGCGCAGCCTGGCTCCATCTGGCGCGAGCCGTACCTGCTCTAGGAGGGCAAATGCGACGTACATCGAGAGCGTTTTCCGCCGTTCTACTCCTGCCCGCGCTGGCGTTTGCCGGCTGCGCCGGCAGCTCGACGGCCGCGTCGAGCACCCCGTCGCATCTCGCGTTCACAAGCCCTGCCATAGCCGCGCACCGGCTACCCGCGACCTACACCTGCGACGGGCGCAACACGTGGCCCACACTGGAATGGGGGAAGGTGCCGTCCGGCACGGGCAGCCTCGCGCTGTTCGTCGTCGGCATAACCCCCGAGCCGGCGACCCACACCTACAAGGCGTCCGTCGAATGGGCGGTCGCGGGCCTGCTGCCGACGCTGCACCGGCTCGCCTCGGGCAAGCTGCCCTCGTATGCGTACGTCGGCACCGACAGCGACAACAAGACCGGCTACTCCCTGTGCCCCCCGAAGGGAGTCCCCGTCCAGTACCAGTTCGAACTCTACGGAGTTCCCTCGAGCTACGGAGTCGCCTCCGCCCACTTCTCGGGCGTGCAGCTGATCCAAGCGCTCAGCTCCCCGACCAGCGCGACGCGAGCGAACTCATATGGCGCGTTCGTCGCCAAGTACACGCGCGGGTAGAGCGCCCATGTCACTTCGAGGTCACGCAAAAGCTGCTCGCCGCGCCGCCGCGCTCGGCGCGATCGCGCTCGCGAGCACCGGCCTGGCCGCCTGCGGCGGCTCCAGCCCGGTCGTGGCACAGGTGGCTGGAGTCGGCTCGATCAGCGAAGCGACCCTCAACCACTGGGTGCGGATCGAGGCCACGCTGCTGTATGCCAGCATCCCGAGCGGGCCCACGCCGAAGGGCGTGCTGCCCGACCCGCCGAGTTACTCGGCGTGCATCGCGCTCTTAGGAAGCAAAGGAGCAAAACTCGTCGAAACCGGCCCGAAGCCGACCAAGGCGCAGCTCAAGAGCGACTGCGTCGCGCGCTTACGGGAATTGAAAGAACTCGCGTTGAACATCCTCATCGGCTGGGAGTGGACGATCGGCGAGGGACAGAGGTTAGGCATCAAGCTGACCAGCGGCGAAATCAAACAGCGGTTCGTGGAAGTGAACCACCGGTTATTCCCAAAGGAGGAAGAACTGACGCACTACATCGAACGCACAGGGCAGACGGTCTCAGACCTGATGTACCGCGCAAAGGTGCAGCTGTTCGAGGTCAAGAACGAGGCGCGGGTGCGCGCGGCGGCGCAGCGTCTGTCCTCGCTACCGACCGCGCAGCGGCAGGCGGCGACGCTGAAGCTCGACGCCCAGCTGCCCCCCGGCAAATCATGGGCGGCCAAAACGAGCTGCCGCGCGGGCTTCGTGGTCTCCGCGTGCAAGCAGTACCGGGGCTCCTCGCCCCCCGGCCTGCCCAACTGAGGCCAGCGCTCAGGAGGCCACTGGGGCTCACGAGGGCCGGCGCTCAACCGTAGAAGCGCGCAACCTCCTGCAACTGGCCGAGCACGTCGTGTGTCAGGAAGAGCGCGACGAAGGCGACGCCGAGGATCGGCCCCCAGCGCCGGCCGGCGCCGCGAGCAGCTAGGGCGAGCGCCACGGCGAACAGCGGCAGCAGTGGCAGCAAGTAGCGGACCTGGCCGAATTCCGCGTCGACGCTCGGGAAGGTCAGGTAGGAGTCGGCGCCGATGAGGCCCAACAGCCCGACGCAGATCGTGCAGTACACCGCCAGCTCGGACTTGCGCGCGCGCAGCGCCGAGGCGTTGGCGGCCAGCGAGCGCAGGCACAGACAGGCGATCGCGCCGGCGACAATCGACGCCAGGTCATAGACCCAGGCCGGGAAGGGCGTGTCCAGCCAGCCAAACACGCCCACGTAGCCGTCGAGCCAGATGTGCGTGGTGGTGAGGACCCCGGCGAAGTCGGCGTGCATGCCCGGCAAACGCGGCAGGTACAGCTGCCATATGTAGCTCAGCTCGCGCGGCAACGATCCGTGCGTGTCGTGCGCGGCCTCGGAGACGATGCCTAGCGAGTGATCGCCCGCCGCGACGTGGCCGGCCACGTACACGAGCGCGGGACTCAGCGCAATGCCGAGCGCGAGCGCCAACGACACGTAGGCCGAGCGTCCGTGCGCGCGCGCCGCGCGGCGGCTCAGCACGACCAGCCCGAGCAGCGCTCCGGGCGCGACGCCGACGAAGTTGAGCTTCGTCAGCAGGCCGATCGCGACCAGGCCGCCGAGCGTGACCGCCGAACGACGGTCCAGCCCGCGCCGAAAGCCCCGCGCGAGGGCGTAGAACAGCGCGGCGGTCACGGCGTAGAGCATCGCGTCGGGGTTAACGGCCCCGGACATGAAGCCGAGCATCGGCGCGAGCGCCACGCCGAGCCCGCCGACCGTCCACGCCCAGCGAGCGCCCGGCAGCACCTCGCGCACGAACATGAACGCGAACAGCGCCGTCAGAGCCCCCATCGCCGCCGACAGCAGCCGCATCAGCTGGATGCGGGCGAGCAGCGTGGCACCCGAGCCGAGGCTCCAGGGGATCAGCTGCAGCGCGTAGTAGAGCGGCGGCTCGGACGCCGCCACGCCGGCGTTTTCACCGCCCGCTTCGCCGGCGGGCGCGGGCTCGCGCAGATCCTGTTCGAGCTTCGCCTGCTGCGCGCGCGTGGCGAACGTGCGAGTCTCGGGCTCCTCGGCGACTTCCTGCAGGCGCAGGTCGCGCAGCGTCACGGTCTCTTCGTAGGCGAATTCTCCCGAGGACTTCGGCAGTCGCCCGGTGTCGGCGAGCTGTCTGACATACGCTACGTGCTCCGGCTCGTCGGGCACCTGAAACGGCGGCGTGATCAACGACCAGGAGACCGCGTTTATGAACGCGACGCCGGCGCAGATCCAGGCGATGGACGGCACACGCCCCCAGAGCCTGCGCAGTCGACCCATTCGGCCGATGACGCTCACTCGAGGCCCCGCAGGATCGCACGCGTG
>Ga0210389_10004897_pt1 | contig 10383 bp, 10 predicted proteins | sample IncBWH28OmetaG_FD_160127 | JGI IMG/M metagenome (GOLD analysis project Ga0210389, IMG submission 160127) | Forest soil microbial communities from Barre Woods Harvard Forest LTER site, Petersham, Massachusetts, United States - Inc-BW-H-28-O ...
GCCGCGCTGAAAATCTGCGCAGCTATCGCTGGTTCGGGCCGGACCATCTGCGGGCATTCGGGCATCGTTCGCGGCTGAAGCAGCTCGGGTTCCGGCAGGATGATTTCACCGGGCGCCCGGTCATCGCGATCATCAACACCTGGAGCGAGATCAACCCGTGCCATCTGCATCTGCGCGAACGCGCGGAATCAGTGAAGCGAGGCGTGTGGCAGGCCGGCGGATTCCCCGTCGAAATTCCCGCCTTTTCGATTACCGAAATGTTCATGAAGCCAAGCCCGATGCTCTATCGCAACCTGCTGGCGATGGATACCGAGGAATCGCTCCGCAGCCTGCCGATCGATGGCGCGGTGCTGATGGGCGGATGCGACAAGACGACGCCCGGTCTGCTCATGGGTGCGATCAGCATGGATCTGCCGGCGATCTATCTGCCTGCCGGCCCGATGCTGCGCGGTAACTGGAACGGCAAGCCTCTTGGCAGCGGAACCGATGCCTGGAAGTTCTGGGCCGAGCGGTGCGCCGGCAACATTACCGCGGACGATTGGGCTGACATTGAAAATGGCATCGCGCGGTCCCCCGGGTTCTGCATGGTGATGGGGACGGCTTCGACGATGACTGCGATTGCCGAAGCACTCGGAATGACGCTGCCGGGCGCATCCTCCATTCCCGCAGCCGACTCAAATCACATCCGCATGGCGATGAACTGCGGCGAGCAGATCGTTGAGATGGTGTGGAACGACCGCAAGCCCTCCGACGTTGTCTCGATGGAATCGTTCCGCAACGCGATCACGGTGGATATGGCAATCGGGGGCTCCACCAATGCGATGATTCATCTCGTTGCGATCGCCGGCCGTTGCGGTCTGAAGCTGGAACTGCCTGCATTCGATGAGATCTCGCGCCGTGTGCCGGTCCTGGCTGATATTCGCCCTTCCGGCCGTTTTCTGATGGAGGATTTCTATTACGCCGGCGGTTTGCGCGCGCTGATGACCGCGATTCGCGACCTGTTGAATCTCGATTGCCTCACGGTAAACGGGAAAACGCTGGGCGAGAACCTGGCCGGGGCGCAACTCAACAATCCCGAGGTGATCCGGCCGCGAGAGAACCCGCTTTTCGCAACCGGAGGGACCACCGTTTTGTATGGGAATCTCGCTCCGGACGGCGCGGTGATCAAGACTTCCGCCGCTGACCCGAAATTACTGAAACACACGGGTCCGGCGGTTGTGTTCCGCGATTACAACGATATGGACGCGCGCATCAACAGCGACGATCTCGATGTCACGCCGGACTCGGTACTTGTGCTGCAGAACGCGGGTCCGCTTGGAGGGCCGGGGATGCCGGAGTGGGGCATGCTGCCGATTCCGAGGAAGCTGCTGACGGCGGGAGTGCGCGATATGGTGCGCGTCTCGGATGCGCGGATGAGCGGCACGGCCTACGGAACCTGCGTCCTGCATGTCTCGCCCGAAAGCTGGATTGGCGGACCGTTGGCGCTGGTCAAGGATGGCGATTCGATTTCGCTTGACGCCGTGAATCGGAAATTGGAACTACTGGTTTCCGAAGAGGAGCTGGCCTGCCGGCGCGAGAAATGGACGCGGCCCGCTGACCGCTACGCTCGCGGCTACATGGCGCTCTATGCGGACCGCGTCACGCAGGCACACTTAGGCTGTGATTTTGATTTTCTGGATAAGAAAATCGCTATTCCCGAGCCTGAGATCCATTAGTGCGCGTACACGCGGCATTCGCCCGTTTCCAGGGGGGAACGCACCTTACGGTGCGTGCACGACATTAGCTTTGGGAAACTCGTTCCTCTTCCGGTTCTTCGTCTCGGAACTCGGGGAGAACGTACGGACGGTCGAGCACCTTGAGCTCGTCCTCGTCCGACTGCTTGGGCGTGGTTTTGCGTTCTTCACGTTTCTGCGCCTTTTCCATCTGGCGCTCTTTGCGCTGCTGTTCCTTCTGTCGCTTCTTGAAAGACTGCGGTCCGCGTCCAGCCATACCCTTACCCCCATCAAGAATTGATGCGTCGCGAGTCGCCGCCGATTCGGCGCTCCCCAACGTATACCTACACGGCGTCCGCTGCGGTACGCTTCCCAGCGGTTCAGGCGGGCTTCGCTTGGGGCGCTTCGCTCGAGTTCCGCGCGGCCGCTCGCATCCGCTCCGTTGAGCTGCGCGATCGCAAAGACTCTTTTAGAATAACACGTTCGCGGAGAACGCTATTTCGGCATGTTGTACTTGAAGTTTAACTGCAAGTCGATCTGTGTGCCTTTGAAATCCCTGGGAAGGGGATCGAGGGGATTGGAGGCGCTGATGGCCGCAATAGCCGCCTCGTCGAGCGCCTTGCTGCCGGATTGACTGGAGACAATTACCTTGGCCACCAGTCCCTGTTTCACGATGCGGAACTGAAGCACCGTTTCGCCGCGCAGTCCCTGCCGCGCCGCCTCGGGATAGACCGCAAGCCAGTTTTTCTTGATGGCGAAGAGAATCCGACGCATGTAGGGCCGGAAATCCACGCCCATGGGATCGCTCTTCAGCTCCATACTTTCGGCCTGGTGGCCGGCCGATGGCGGAAGAGTGATTCCAGGTACCGCGCCAACGCCGTCTGTACCGGAATCATCGACTGATTGCGTGCCGGACGAACCGGCCTTCGGAAGATCGCGAACGACGGCTTCGACCGAAGTATTCGGCATCGTCACCCTGGCTTGAGGGTTGCCCTGGACTTTAGCACCGGGCGCGGATTGCCCGGCGTTCTCGAAGACGATCTTCGGCGGTTGCGTGGGCGGCGGGAGGGGCGGGGTGGTTAGTTTCGAAATCTGGTCTGGCAATTGTACGTTGGGCGCGTCGGTCTGCAGCTTCGGCGGTTCGGCGAGGATGATTTCGGTCTTGTTCTTTGCCACCTGGGGAGGAGGAAGAGGGGCGGACGGTGGAACTCTCTTTGCGGGAGCCGGAGGTGACGGAGCCTTCAAAAGCGGGCGCGGTTCAACCGCTGCCACTGACAATTCTTTACTCAGTTTCCCTTTATTCTGATCCTTCTGCGTTAATTCAGTTGGGATATACAGCGGAGTGATCAGCCGGATCGGTTGCGATTCGTAGACAGGCAGGACGGTCGCGCTTTCCGGCATCAGAAGAAGGACGAGGATCAGGACGGCGTGGGCGCACAGCGATACGATTCCGGCCTTCCGCCAGCGGGGCCAGTCGTCCTTCCGATCGCGTACGAGCAGGAGATTGAACTCTCGTTCCGTGTCAGGAGAGGCGGATTCCGTCGTCGCTAAGGTGTCCATCCGGCTGAAGAAAGGGTTTGCTCGACTACGCCCGTGTGTTCTTTGATTTTATCAAGTATGGATAAGGCTACTTCGAGGGTTCGACGGGCGGTCCGGCCGTCCAGTTTCGGTGTATTGCGTGTTTCCATCGAGTCCAGAAAGGCGTCGAATTGCAGTTTCAGCGGCTCGCCGGTTTCGATCGGCCATTGCTCGAAGTCGATTCCCTGAGGTCCGCCCACTTTGAAAGCTGCGGCCGACTGCCTGGCATAGTCGAGTGAAATGTATTCGCGCGGTTGGAAGAGACGAAGCTTCCTGACCTTTTCGGTGGAAACACGGCTGGCCGTCAGATTGGCAATGCAGCCGTCGGCAAATTCGAGCCGGACGTTGGCGATATCGACTTTGGGTGAAAGGATGGAGATGCCGGCGGCGCGAATGTCTTTCAGTTCGGCCCGGGCCAGCGCGAGCACGATATCGAGGTCGTGGATCATCAGATCCAGCACCACGTCCACATCGAGGCTGCGCAGCGTGAAGACGCTCATGCGGTGGATTTCGAAGAAGAGCGGCAGCGTCGCCGCGCGTTCCAGGGCGATCACCGCCGGGTTGAAGCGCTCGAGGTGCCCGATCTGCAGGATTCGCGAATTGCGTTCGGCGGCTTCGATCAGGCGGCTGGCTTCGGCCAGGCTCGGCGCAATCGGCTTTTCGACCAGAAGATCGATACCGGCCTCGAGGAGCACGCAGCCGATTTCCGTGTGCAGAATAGTGGGGACCGCCACGACCGCTGCGTCGACTTGGCCGATTACATCGCGATAATCAACCGAGGCCGCGGCGCTCTGCCCAGCGAATTCCTGCGCCAGGGCGAGATCGGCGTCTACCACGAACCGTAGTTCGGCACGCGGACTTTCGCGCACCACGCGCACGTGATTCTTTCCGAACGAGCCCGCACCGATGACCGCCAACCGGGTCACATCGGCTCCATGCCAGCAATCGCGATTTTCGCGGCGTTGGCTTTTTGCAGCATTTCCTCGCGATCCAGCATCAGCGTTCGACCTGCGTCGACGGCCAGCGCGGTGGTGTGGGTTTCGACCATGACGTCGATGGTCAGAGGACCGATTACGGGCACGTCGAAGAGGAGATGGCGGCGGCGCGACGACGATTTCACCAGTATCAGCCTTTTGCCTTCGACGAGACTCGCGGCCCGGCGCAGCATGGCGTCGGTGCCCTCCATAGCTTCCAGGGCAACGCAGGCGCGATCGGCAATGGCGACGCTCTGACCGAGGTCGAGGCTCGCGAGCGCGTGCGCGATCTTTCGCCCATATTCGATATCGCGGTTTTCGTCGGAATCGGGCTTCCGTTTTGTGATCGTACCTTCCGGCGCGAGCAGCGGCTTCAGCAGCAGCGTGGAATCGACCAGGTTGATCCCTTCGTCCGCGAGCACCTTGCTCACTGCGCCAATCAACGAATCCGTATTCTTGTTAACCAGACTGGCGAGGAGTTTCACCAGCCTCCAATCTGGCCGGATCGACGAAAAAATCTTTGCATGTTTTACCTGGCCGGCCATCATGATTTGCGAAATGTTTTCGCTGTGGCAAATATCGATCAGCCTGCTCAATTCGCCAAGGGATACCCAATAGCATCTTTCGGCCACGCGCTCGACGTCCGGCGAGGCTTCTTCTTTTATGGCAATAGCAATGGCATCGTCGCCCTGTTTGCGCGCTGTTTCCAGTGCAATTACGGGGAACCGGCCGTTGCCGGCAATGATCCCGTATTTCATCCTTTGATCACACCGCGCTGCGACGAAGCGATGAACTCGAGGAGTTCATTGATCTCGGGAATTCGCTCCAACTCGGCCTGAATCCGTTCGATCGCCTGGGTCGTGTTGAGACCCGCGCGAGTCAGAAGCCGAAAAGCGGTCTGCAATGTTTCGATCGATACTTTGGCGAAATTGCGCCGCTCGAGCCCGACGCGATTGGCGCCGAACACCCGGATTTCGCGCTCGCTCACAACGCTCGAAAACGGCATGACGTCCTGAGTGACGACGCTGTATCCGCCAATGAAGCACTCGCGACCGATCCGGCAGAACTGGTGTACACCGCTGAATGCGCCGATAGTGGCGTTGTCGCCGATGGTCACGTGGCCGGCGAGAGTCACGGCATTGTCCAGCACCACGCCGCTGCCGATCTTTACATCGTGTGCGACGTGCGAGTAAGCCATCAGCAGATTGCCGTCGCCGATTTCGGTGATCAAACCGCCACCTTGTGTGCCGCGATGAATGGTGACGAACTCGCGAATCGTGTTCCGGCTCCCGATCTTCGTAAAGGCTCGTTCGCCTTTGTATTTCTTGTCCTGAGAAGCCAGTCCGACGGTCGAATAAGGAAAGAAGATATTGTCTTCGCCGATTGTCGCAGGGCCTTCGAGGTACAGGTTGCCCATGAGCCGCGTGCGCGCGCCGATTTCGACCTCCGCGCCGATAATGCAGTACGGACCGATATCCGCGGAATCATGAATACATGCGGCGGGGTCAATGATGGCTGTCGGATGAACCGGCATCGGCAGTTACTCTGCCGCCGGCGATGCCGGAACCAGGGGCGCTTTGTCCTGCAACTTGCACATCACTTCCGCTTCGGAAACCAGAACGCCATCCACCGTGACCCGGCCGGCCATTTTGGCAACGGAACCCTTGCGGCGAATCACATTCATTTCGATGCGAAGCTGATCGCCTGGAACCACAGGCTTGCGGAATTTCGCCATCTCGATCGAGACAAGCAGGACGAGTTTGCTATCCCGGTCGGGAATGCTTTTAAGAACCAGCACGCCGGCAGTCTGGGCCATTGCCTCAACAATCAGGACGCCGGGCATTACCGGGAATTCGGGAAAATGTCCGTCGAAAAAAGGCTCGTTGACCGTGACGTTCTTGATTCCGACGATCCGCTCCGGTTCAAGCTCGACGATTCGATCGACGAGCAGAAACGGGTACCTGTGCGGCAGGATCTGCCGGATCTCATTCACATCCAGGATTGGCATGGAAATTGACAGTATACCTGCGTGATGCGCAGTACTCGGGGTTTTGAAAGCATACTTCTTCACATCGGTGAAAAAAATGCGGGGTTGAAGGCGGAAAATTTTTCGGCGATGACTGGAGCTGCTTCCAAACGCGAGGATGCGTTTCCGCGCGCCGCAAGAATCCTGCTGGTCGAGGACAATCCTGCGGACGTTTTCCTTTTGCGGGAAGCGCTGGTCTCGAATCATCTGGAGTCGCAGTTGTTTGTAGCGCGCGACGGAGAAGAGGGAATCCGTTTCATCAACGAGGTTGACGAAGCCCGCGCTCCATGCCCGGATCTGATCGTCATCGACCTGAATTTACCGCGTAAAAGCGGTTTCGAGGTCCTGGCGCGGGTGCGGTCCAGCTGGAGCTGCGCTGAGACACCTGCCGTAATTCTGAGTTCGTCGACAGCCCCCTCGGATCGGCAGCGTGCAGCCAGTCTCGGGGCATCGACGTATATCCGAAAGCCTTCGTCGTTGAAAGAGTTTCTCTCAATCGGAGAGAGCTTGAAGGGATTTCTGTAACCAGCAGCGGGGCGACCTGCCGGCGCAACTGCCCTACGCGGCCGCGGCGCTTACACTGGCGCAGATCGCAATTACTTCCGCGCCAAGCTCCAGGTAGTCGTTCAGATCAAAAGGTTTTTGCCGGTAGGCGGCGCCGAGAGTGGCGATTTTATCCCTCTCCGAAGGACTGGCCATGCCGCTGAGTACCACGACATGGATGTCTGCGAGACCTGGCGCCTGCCGGATTGCCCGCAGAATGGCAAGGCCGTCGTACTTCGGAAGGTGCAGGTCGAGCAGGATCACGCAGGGTTGGGAATCACATGCGCCGTCCCTGTATTCCCGCACGAATCGCAACGCTTCGTCGCCGGTCTCCAGTACATGGAGTTCGTACTCCGCGCGCTGTTGTTCAAGAGCCATTCGCAGCAGATTCACGTCTGCCGTGTTGTCGTCAACAAGCACAATGCGGGCTGGATTCATCCGTCCTCCACGGCAGTGAACGCAGGCAATCGGTATGCCGAAAACCTGGACCGGGATTTGCAACGTATTTGAAGAAGGAGGAAATCGTACAAGTGTCAAGTAAAGCAGCTCTGGAAGAAGCCTCATTCGGGAATGGCAGAGTCAGTACCGGAATTGCTGGACTCGACCATGTGCTTGGCGGCGGTTTGCCACGGCATCGGCTTTATGTGATAGAAGGCGATCCTGGCGCGGGAAAGACGACGCTGGCTCTGCAGTTCCTTCTGAAGGGTATCGCGCGCGGTGAACGCGGTCTCTACGTGACACTCTCGGAAACGGCCGAGGAGCTCCAGGAAGTGGCGAAATCGCATGGCTGGTCTCTGGACGGACTGGATCTGCTCGAGCTCGGTTCTCTCGCGGAGGTTTTGCAGGAAGAGGCCGAATACACGGTCTACCATCCGTCCGATGTCGAGTTGGGCGAAACGACAAAGCGCGTTCGGGCCGAAGTAGAACGGTTGCAGCCAACGCGTGTGGCGCTTGATTCGGTTTCGGAACTGAAGATTCTGTCTCAAACCAGCCACCGTTATCACCGGGAGGTCCTGGGTTTGAAGCAATTTTTTACCGGAAAACAATGCACGGTGGTTGTCCTCGACGACCACACCACGCAGGACGAGGAGAAGCAGCTGCAGAGTATCTGCCATGGCGTGATCCGCATGAATCGAGAGTCCCGCGAATACGGCGACACCCGGCGGCAACTCCAGGTGGTAAAGATGCGAGGCGTTCGCTTCCGCGATGGCATGCATGATTTCCTGATCAAAAGCGGCGGCATCGAGGTATACCCGCGGATCGGCGTGCTGCAGCAGGCAAGGGAATCGACCGACACGATCAAGAGCGACCTTCCGGGGATCGACGATCTTCTGGGCGGCGGCCTCGACCGCGGCACGAGCACACTGATTCTGGGGCCGGCAGGCTGCGGCAAGACCACGCTGTGCTCGCAATATCTGCTTGCCTCGCTGAACCGGGGCGAGCCGGTGGTCAACATACTTTTTGAAGAGAGCACCGAAGGCTTCCTCCAGCGCGCAACCGGGATGGGTATGGATTTTCACGCGCACATTGCATCCGGCAGACTGGAACTCCACCAGTTCGACCCGGCCGAACTTTCGCCGGGCGAATTTGCCCATTACGTTCAGCAGGCGGTGGAGAACAGGAATGCGCGGATTGTGGTGATTGACAGTCTAAACGGCTACCTGAACGCGATGCCCAGCGAGCGGTTTTTGCTGGTTCAGTTGCATGAACTGTTGATGTATCTGGGAAAAATGGGCGTGTTGACGATTCTGGTTATGGCTCAGCACGGCATGATGGGAACGGCGATGCAAACACCGGTGGACGTCAGTTTCCTTGCGGATACCGTGATTCTGCTGCGTTACTTCGAAGCGATGGGAGAGGTGAGACAGGCGATTTCCGTGGTCAAGAAGCGGCGAAGCGGGCACGAGAGGACGATTCGGGAACTGCGCCTGACCGGCAACGGCATCGTCATCGGCGACCCTTTACGCGATTTCCAGGGCGTACTCACCGGCGTGCCGCAGTACCGGGGCGGGGCAGATCCGCTGATCAAGAAAAACGATGCGACGTGAAACAGAGGTCCATTCCGATCCAGAAAGCCGAATACTTGTGCTGGCGCCCACTGGCCGCGATGCCGGACTGCTCGCCGGCACTTTGTCCCGGGCGGATATGTTCCCGGCGATATGCGCCGGCATCGACGATCTGGTCTTACGTCTGGAGGAAGGCGCAGCGGCTGGGCTCCTCGCGCAGGAGGCGCTTTCACGCGACGGGCTGAACCAAATCAAGGCATGGCTGGGAACACAACCGCCCTGGTCCGATATGCCGTTCGTAGTGATGACGTCAGGGGGAAGACCAAGCCGGGAGACAACCATCCAGGCGCGGGAGTTGGAAACGCTCGGCAATGTCACGCTTCTCGAACGGCCGGTTCGTCCCGATACCGTTCTCAGCTCAATACGCGCGGCTTTACGCGCCCGTAATCGCCAATATGAGATGCGCCGGCATCAGGAGAGTCTGACGCACGCGAACCGGGACCTCGAGCAGTTCGCCCATTCGGCCAGTCACGACTTGCAGGAGCCACTGCGCACGGTAGCGATTTACAGTGAGCTTCTCGCCGAGCGCTGCAGTGGATTGTTGGACGACCAGGCGAAAATCTGCCTCAAATATATGAAGTCCGGAGCGCTACGGATGGAAATGCTTGTCCGCGATTTGCTGGCATATACGCAATCGGCAGGTGTCGAAGAAGCCAGTCCGGAGCCGGTCGACGCGAAGGAACAGCTGCAGGGTGCTTTGGCCAATCTGGAGGAAGCGATCCGGAGCAGCGGTGCGACGATTACGCACGATATGCTGCCTGCCGTCAGAATGAAGGGCCTGCATATCCAGGAAGTACTGCAGAATCTCATCGGGAACGCCATCAAATACCGGCGCGACGAACCACCCCGCATCCATGTGTCGGCGGTCCGGGAAGACGGCTATTGGCGTTTTGCGGTAGCCGATAACGGCCTCGGCATCGACAAGGAATTCCATCGCCAGATCTTCGGGATCTTCAAACGGCTGCATACGCAGGAGCAATTTCCGGGGACTGGCATTGGGCTGGCGATCTGTCAGCGGATCGCAGAACGGTATGGCGGCAGGATCTGGGTGGAATCGGAGCCGGGGATCGGATCGACATTCTTCTTCACAGTGCCGGCGTGATGGGTTCCTATTCCGTCCGCAGCGCTTCAACCGGGTTCACCGATGCCGCGCGCCTGGCTGGTGCGAAACTCGCCACGACGGCAGCGATAGCCAGAAGTAAGGCAACGCTGACGAGCGTCTGCGCATCCCAGACGCTCACGCCGAACAACAGGTTCCGCGCCAGTTTCCCGGCGGCGACCGCACATCCTGCGCCGGCGGCGATGCCAGTTGCCACGAGAAAGCCCGACTCTCGCAGAACCATACGGTAGACCGCGCCAGGCTCTGCCCCCAAGGCCATGCGGACTCCTATCTCGCGCGTCCTCCGGCTTACCGAATACGCGATCACGCCATACAGGCCAACGACTCCCAATACCAGCGCCATCGCTGCGAACCCGGCTGTCAG
>Ga0210389_10004898_pt1 | contig 10383 bp, 9 predicted proteins | sample IncBWH28OmetaG_FD_160127 | JGI IMG/M metagenome (GOLD analysis project Ga0210389, IMG submission 160127) | Forest soil microbial communities from Barre Woods Harvard Forest LTER site, Petersham, Massachusetts, United States - Inc-BW-H-28-O ...
CCGGTCAGCACACCCTCAAGGTCCGCGCGACCGACAAGACCGGCTACACCCAGACCGCCGTAAACCACCGCACCGAGCCCAACGGGGCCACCGGTTACCACACCATCCACGTAACCGTGGCCTGAGCCGGCCCACCTGATCTCCGCTGGCGCGCACCCGCTTTGCGCGCCAGCGGCGCACCCCCGGATGCCGCGGCGGGCCGGCAACTCTGCCCGCCAATACCCAAGGCTGCTAAGCCTCGGCTGTCTGACCGAAAGAATTCCGGACGCCTTCCGCCCCACAGCCTCTCCCTCTCCGCCGGAGATTTCCCCGCGAATGCGACCACCCGCAGGGTGACGAGGCTGGCCGCGGCCGCCGCCGGGCGCCCCGTCAACCCCGTCGTTGTCACAACCACGGGCTCGGATGCCCGTGGTTGTGACAGTCACGGGGTTCCGGATCTCCTTGAGTGTCCGCTTTGCGGCTATTGTCGACCTTGCTGCCTTACTGGCCCGGCCAGCCGACGCCCACCGTCATGCCCACCCCGCGCGTACCTGCCGGCTCCGGGCCACCGCCACGATCCAGCGTCCCCGTAAATTCGAAACATTAGGGATATAACGACAGGGGAGCCTGTCATGATCGGATTATCGTGTGCGATAGGGGGGCGGAAAACGATACCCTATCGCACACAATAATGATACGCGCGGCCTCGCAGGGGAATTTGCCCCGATTTGCGGGGCGCGCAGCCAGCGGGCGCATCCGCGTCTCAGGCGGAGCGCAGGGCGCCTAGGAGGTCTGGGAGGGCGTCCAGGTTGTGCGCGCTGACCACGGCGTCGCAGTAGGGCCACGCGGCGGCCATGCCGCCGACCTCGGGGCTGTACCTGGGTGACTGGGTGCGCGGGTTGGCCCACACGATGCGGTACGCGACCCGGTGCAGCCGGGCCATCTGGGCGCCAAGCAGCGCCGGGTCGCCGGTCTCCCAGCCGTCGGAGATGATCAGCACCACCGCGCCGCGGGCCATGCCCCGGGCGCCGTACTGGTCGTTGAACTCCTTCAGCGCGGCGCCGATCCGGGTGCCGCCTGACCAGTCGGGCGCGGCCTCGCCCGCCTTGGCCAGCATGGTGTCAGGCGTCGCCGCGGCCATGGCCGGCGTCAGCCGGGTCAGCCGGGTCGCGAAGCTGAACACCTCAGGCCTGCCAGCGCGGCCGCCCCGCCCCTGGCCAGCACTGATGCAGTACAGCAGCATCAGCAGGGCCCGGGCGTAGGGCTCCATCGAGCCGGAGATGTCGCACAGCACGACCAGGCGGCGGGGACGCACACGCGGCGCCCGGCGGGCGAACCGGATCGGCTCGCCGCCGCTGCGCCTGGCCTGCCGCAGCGTGCCGCGCAGGTCGGGGCGCTTGCCGTCGCGGGCCCGCCGGTAGCGCCGGGTCCGCCGGGGCGGCACCGCGAGCGCCATCTCGCGCATCAGCGCGACGAGCTGGCGCAACTCGGTGTCCGACAGCTCGGTGAAGTCCCGGCCGCGGAGCCGTTCGGCCGCGGAGGCCACCCGGAACACGCCAGGCACCTCCTCCAGCGAGCCGTCGTCCTCGCCGTCACCGCCACCGGAACTCGCGTCGGTGACCTGCGGCCGCGCCCCGGCCGGCCAGCCACCGGACTCCTGCTGGGTGGCACCGGGGGGGAACGGATCGTCGTTATGATCGCTGGATTGAACGGCGGGCAGCGGCTGCTCGCCGAACGGGGAGGGGCCGCCGAACAGCGTGGCGAAGACCCGCTCGAACGTCGTGACCTGGCTCGGGTCGGAGACCATGGTGGCCAGGGCGCACGCGTGCAGCTCGGCGATCGTCCTGGCGTCCATGACCGTGACGGCGCGGGCGAGCCGCTCGCACCGGTCGGGACCGACCGGCAGCCCGGCCGCGTGCAGCGCCGTCCCGAGGCCGGCGGCGAGCGTCGCGACGTCAGTCAACGGACCCCACGACCGCGGCCAGGCCCGCGCCCCGCACCGTCTCCTCGTCCTCGGGGTACTTCAGCACGGTGCTCATCGTCTGCCCGGCGATCTCGCCGGACAGCTCGGCGGCGCCGAAGACGCTGACCGCCGCCGCCCAGCTGATCGCCTCGGCGATGCCCGGCGGCTTGGTCAGGTCGAGCCCGCGCAGCCGGCTCACCGCCGTCGCCACCTGCCCGGCCAGCGGGTCCCCGGCGGCGGGCACGCGCCGCCTGATGATCTCGGCGACCCGGTCAGGGGCGGGGTAGGCGATCCAGTGGTAGAGGCAGCGCCGCTTCAGCGCGTCGTGCAGGTCCCTGGTCCGGTTCGAGGTCAGCACCGTGACCGGCGGTATCACCGCGTGCTGGGTACCCAGCTCGGGGATGGTGACCGCCGCCTCGGCCAGCAGCTCGAACAGGAACGCCTCGAACTCGTCGTCGGCCCGGTCGACCTCGTCGATCAGCAGCACCGCCGGCCGGGGTCCCGGGTGCAGCAGCGCGGCCAGCAGCGGCCGGGAGAGCAGGTACTCCCCGGTGAACAAGTCCTTGTCCTCGATGTGCTGGCCGGCCGCCTCGGCCAGCCGGATCGCGAGGAGCTGGCGAGGGTAGTTCCACTCGTACAGGGCCTCGGACGCGGCGATCCCCTCGTAGCACTGGAGCCGCACCAGGGGCGTGTCGAGGACGCCGGCCAGCGCCTTGGCCGCCTCGGTCTTGCCCACGCCGGGCTCGCCCTCCAGCAGGATCGGCTGGCCCATCCGCACGGCCAGGAACAGCGCGGACGCGAGCTGGTCGCCCGCCAGGTAGCCCGTGTCCTCCAGCGCGCCCGACAGCGCGCGTACGTCGGGAAACCGGGTCTCAACATCGCTGCTCACAACGTGCGAGTTTATCTTTCCTGGGCGTATGGTCAGCCTTATTACCCCTCGGTAGGGAGATGCGCCGTGGACCTCGCCTTCGACCGCGCGGGCTCGGGCCCGCCGCTCGTGCTCATTCACGGGCTCGGCCACCGCCGTCAGGCCTGGGACCCGGTGCTTGACCGGCTGACGCCGCACCGTGACGTGATCACCCTGGACCTGCCAGGGCACGGGGCGTCGCCGCCGCTCAGCACGGGCGGGAAGAACGCGGTCGCGGTGATGGCGGACAAGGTCGCGGACCTGCTGGCCTCGCTCGGGCTCGACCGGCCGCACGTGGCCGGTAACTCGCTCGGCGGCGCGCTGGCCCTGGTGCTGGCCGCCCGGGGCCGGGCGGCCAGCGCCACCGCGCTGTCCCCCGCCGGATTCCCGAATCACGGGTACCAGGTCGGGTACGCCCGGGCGTTCTTCAATGTCGCGCTGATGTCGGCGCGGACGCTGCGGCCTGCGGTGCCCAGGCTGGCGCGGAGCGCGGCGGGCCGTACGGCGCTGTTCGGCCTCGTGGTGGACCGGCCGGCCGCCATGACCCCCGAGCAGGTCGAGGGCGGCATGGCCGGCATCCTGCTCGCCAGGGACGCCATCCACGCCGTGTTCGCCACGTTCGAACCGTTCACCGCCCCGGTACCTGACGACGTGCCTGTGACGATCGCCTGGGGCACGAAGGACCGGATCCTGCCGCCCGCCAACGCCCGGGTCGCCCGGCAGCGGCTGCCGCGGGCACGGTTCATGTCGCTGCCCGGCTGCGGCCACGTGCCGATGACCGACGACCCGGAACTCGTGGCGCGCGTCCTTCTCGGAGGCAGCTCCTGAGCCTCACACGGGGGTCGAAGCGCTTCTCCTGGCCGCGCTGCTGCCGCGTACGGTGAGCACCGGCGGGATCAGCGTGACCTCGCCCTCGTCGCGGCCGTCCAGCCGCCGCATCAGCAGCTCGACCGCGCGCGTGCCGAGCTCCTGAGCGGGCATGTTGACCGAGCTCAGCCGCGGCGAGGTCTGCTCGGCGAGCTGGTCAGGGCACAACGTGACGATCGACACGTCCTCCGGCACGATCCGGCCAGTCGTGCGCAGCAGGCCCATCAACGGCGCGATGATCGCCTCGTTCTGCACGATCAGCCCGGTGACGCGCGGCCGCTCCTCCAGGATCCGGGCCAGCACCCCGGCCGCCGCCTCGTAGCTGCCCCCGCAGGGCCGGTGCACCAGGTCGGCGTCATGGGCGTCCGCCGCCTCGACGATCCCGCGCAAGGTGCGCTCGGCGAACCCGATGTGCCGCCGGTAGATCCCCTCGGCCTCCCCGATGAAGGCGATGTCGCGGTGGCCGAGCTGGACCAGGTGCTCGACGCAGAGCCTGCCCGCCGCGGCGAAGTCGAGGTCAACGCAGTCCAGCCCGGCCGGGTCGGCCGGCACGCCGATCAGCACCGCGTCGATACCGACCCGCCTGACCATGTCGATCCTGTCGTCCTCCATGCCGACGTCGGTGAGGATCACCGCGTCGGCACGCGAGCTGGTCGCGACCCGCTTGATGCCGTCGCCGCCCTCGTCGTTGGTCAGCAGCAGGACGTCGTAGCCGAACGTCCTGGCCATCGTCGTCACGCCGATCGCGATGTCCATCATCACCGGGACGTACAGGTCGCCGCGCAGCGGCACGATCAGCGCCAGCACGTTGGAGCGGGCGCTGGCCAGCGCCCGCGCGCCGGCGTGCGGGTGGTAGTTGAGCAGCTCGATGCTCCGCTCGACCCGCAGCCGGGTCTGCTCCGACACCGAGCGCTTGCCGCTGAGCACATAGGACACCGTGCTGGCGGCGACACCGGCGTGCCGTGCCACGTCAGCGAGCGTCGCCATCCCGATCCCCTCCGCACCGAGCGCGTCGAAGCGCTTCGAGCCTCTCCTACGTTATTTCATAACGGTCAGTGGTACCACTCCCGGACAGGGTTCCTCCGCACCGGGGGTATGGTGGCGGATCGTGGCTGGACGAGGCACCACTGCGACGATCGCGCTGGAGCGGGCGCGGATTCCGTTCACCGTCCATGAGTACCCCCACGACCCGCGGCATGAGTCCTACGGGCTCGAGGCCAGCGAGGCGCTAGGGGTGCCGCCGGACCGGGTCTTCAAGACGCTGATCGCCGACGTCGACGGGGACCTCGTGACGGCGGTGGTCCCGGTGGCCGGCGAACTCGACCTCAAGGCGCTGGCCGCCGCCGTCGGCGGCAAGAAGGCGGCCATGGCCGGCGTGGCCGCGGCGGAGCGGGCCACCGGCTACGTGGCCGGCGGCATCTCCCCGGTCGGGCAGCGCAAGCGGCTGCGCGTGGTGCTGGACGCGTCCGCGATGGACGGCGCCACCATGTACTGCAGCGCCGGCCGGCGCGGCCTGGAGATCGAGCTCGCGCCCGCCGACCTGGCCAGTGCCGCGGGCGCCACGATCGCGGCCATCGGCCGTGCCAAGCCTTGACCCTGCCTGCGGCGACGCGCCAGAGTTGGCCGTATGACGTCGGTTGACGAGTTGCGGGCCACCCAGCTGGAGCGGTTGCGCTGGACGCTGCGGCACGCGTACGCGAACGTTCCGTGGTACCGGAAGAAGTTCGACGCGGCCGGCGTCCACCCGGACGACTGCCAGTCGCTGGAGGACCTGGGCAAGTTCCCGGTCACCACCAAGGATGACCTGCGGGAGAACTACCCGTACGGCATGTTCGCCGTCCCGCGGGACCAGATCAGGCGGATCCACGCCTCCAGCGGCACGACCGGCCAGCCGACCGTGTGCGGCTACACCCAGGGGGACCTGGACACCTGGGCCGACCTGATGGCCAGGTCGATCCGGGCGGCCGGCGGACGGCCCGCCGACGTGGTGCACGTCGCCTACGGCTACGGCCTGTTCACCGGCGGGCTAGGCGCCCACTACGGGGCCGAGCGGCTGGGCTGCGCGGTCGTCCCCGCCTCCGGCGGGATGACGGCCAGGCAGGTACGGCTGATCCAGGACCTCAAGCCGCGGGTGATCATGGTGACGCCCACCTACCTGCTGACCATCCTGGACGAGTTCGACCGGGCCGGGCTGGACGCCAGGGAGAGCTCGCTCGAGGTCGCCATCCTGGGCGCGGAGCCGTGGACCGAGCAGATGCGGGCCGAGATCGAGGAGCGCGCCGCCCTGGACGCGGTGGACATCTACGGCCTGTCCGAGGTCATGGGGCCCGGTGTGGCCCAGGAGTGCGTGCAGACCAAGGACGGCCTCACGATCTGGGAGGACCACTTCTACCCGGAGATCATCGACCAGGTCTCTGGCGTATCCGTGACTGACGGCGGACGCGGCGAGATCGTGTTCACGTCGCTGACCAAGCAGGCGATGCCGTTGGTGCGGTACCGGACCAGGGACCTGACCCGGCTGCTGCCGGGCACCGCCAGGCCGGCGTTCCGGCGGATGGAGCGGATCACCGGCCGCAGCGACGACATGATCGTGCTGCGCGGCGTCAACGTGTTCCCCACCCAGGTCGAGGAGCTGCTGCTCCAGGTGCGCGGCCTCGCGCCGCACTTCCAGCTCGTGCTCACCACGCCGGACCGCCAGGACGAGCTGACCGTGCACGCGGAGGCCCGGGAGGGCGCGTCCGCCGAGCAGCGCGAGGCCGCGGCGGCCGCGCTGGTCGCCGCCGTCCGTGACAACATCGGGGTCCGGGTCCAGGTCAGGGTCGGCGACCCGGGCACGATCGAGCGCTCCGCGGGCAAGATGCGCCGCGTGGTAGATAACCGGAGCGGCGATAGCCGTTAGCGGCCCCCCGGGCCTCAGCGCGTGCGGCACGTCAGGCGGTCCGGCGGCTGAACAGGACCGCGGAGGCCGCGGCAGAGACGATCAGGATGCCGCCGCACCAGGCGACGGCCACCCAGATCCGGGCGCCGACGGGCTGGCCGAGCAGGAGTCCCCTGATCGTCTCGGTGACCGGGGTGATGGGCTGGTTGCCCGCGAACCCGCGCAGCCACCACGGCATGGTCCGTACCGGCGCGAACGCGCTGCTGGCGTACGCGATGAACATCAGGAAGTTGGCCGAGTTCGCGGCCTCCACCGAGGTGACGAGGAGCCCCAGCGACGCGCACAGCCAGGACACCGCCAGGACGAACAGCAGCAGTACGCCGATCGCGCCGGCGAAGCCGGCCACCGACGCGTGCGGGCGGAACCCGATGCCGACGGCGACCGCGAACAGCAGGATGGTCGATCCGATGTTGCGCATGAGGCTGCCGGCCACGTGCCCGCCGACGATCTTGAGGCCGGAGACGTCCATCGACCGGAACCGGTCGATGATGCCGCCGGTCATGTCCTGGCACACGGTGATCGCGGTGGCAGAGGACCCGGTGATGGCGCAGAGCACCAGCACGCCCGGCACCACGTAGGTGACGTACCTGGTGCCGATGTCGACCGCGCCGCCGAACAGGTACACGAACACGATCATGATCAGGACCGGCAGCATCAGCGCCGTGATCAGGGCGTCCGGCTTGCGCGCGGTCAGGCGCAGCGACCGCCCGGTCATGGTGAGGGTGTCAGGCATGTGCGAGTTCTCCTTTCGCGTGCCCGGTCAGGGCAAGGAACACATCGTCGAGGCTGGCGCCGTGCACGGCGAAGTCCGCCACCAGGCTCCGGTCCGGGTCGAGCGAGTCGAGCAGGGCGCGCACCGAGGCCGCGTCGCCGTCGGTGGGGACGCCGACGGTCAGCGCCGCCGGGTCGGCAAACGAGGCACCGCCGTCGAGGCGGCGGGTGAGTTCCGCGAACGCCGCCGCGTCCCGCAGTCGCAGGTCCAGTCGCTGCCCGGCCACGCGCTTCTTCAGCTCCGCGGCCGTGCCCTCGGCGACCAGCCGGCCGCCGTCGAGCACGGCGATCCGGTCCGCCAGCCTGTCCGCCTCCTCCAGGTTCTGGGTGGTGAGGAAGATCGTCACGCCGTCGGCGGCCAGGCCGGTGACGACTTCCCACATGCCCTGCCGGCTCGGCAGGTCCAGGCCGGTCGTCGGCTCGTCGAGAAAGATCACCTGGGGGCGGCCGACCAGGCTCGCCGCCAGGTCGAGCCGCCGCCGCATCCCGCCCGAGTACGTGCCGGCCTGCCGGCGGGCCGGCTCGGTCAGCGCGAACCGGCCGAGCAGTTCGGCCGCCCTGGCCCGGGCCGCCTGCCGCGACAGCCCGGACAGCCTGCCCATCATCCGCAGGTTCTCCGCACCGGTCTGCGCCTCGTCCAGGGCCGCGTACTGCCCGGTCAGGCTGATGGCCCGGCGGACCTCGTGCCGCTCCCGCAGCACATCGAAACCCGCCACCCTGACCTCCCCCGCGTCGGCACGGGACAGCGTGGACAAGATCCGGATCGTCGTGGTCTTGCCCGCGCCGTTGCCGCCGAGCAGCGCGTACACGCTGCCACGCGGCACGCTCAGGTCGACTCCGCCGAGCACCCGCGTCTTCCCGTAGGACTTCACGAGACCTCTCGTCTCGATGCCCAGTCCGCTCATCTCAAGCCCCTCCTTACTGCGTACGTCGAACGCATCATTGCGTAAGTTATACGCAGTAATATGATCTGTTGTCAAGCCCGTACGTCAGGAAGGGGGACGCAGGTGGAGGCCACGAGCGTTCCGGCCAGCCTCGCGGCGGCCTGGGGAGTGCGCGAGCAGCCGCGCAAGGGGCCGAAACCCGCGCTCACCCTGCGACGGATCGTCGAGGCCGGGGTGCGGGTGGCCGACGCCGAGGGCCTCGAGGCGGTTTCCATGGGGCGGGTCGCGGCAGAGGCGGGGACCGCGCCGATGTCCTTGTACCGCCACATCCAGGGCAAGGACGAACTGCTCGACCTGATGGTGGACGAGGCCTGGGGGCCGGCACCGGACGCGCTCGCCCCCGGCGAGAGCTGGCGGCAGGCGCTGTCCCGCTGGGCCTGGACCATACGGACGCTGGCCCAGCGCCACCGGTGGGTGATCCGCGTCCCGCTGAACAGCCTGCCCATCCTGCCCAACCAGGTCGCCTGGTTCGACCACGCGCTGACCAGCCTCGGCGGCACCGGGCTGTCCGAGGCACGGAAGGCCTCGGTGATCATGCTGCTGGCCGGCTACGTCCGGAACGTGGCCACCACCGAGGCCGACATCGCGGCCGCCGTGCAGGCCTCCGGCCTGGCCCCCATAGAGTGGATGACGAACTACGCCCGCACGCTCAGGGAACTGGCCGACCCGGGGCGCTTCCCCGCGCTCACCGCGTTCTTCGAGGCCGGCGTGTTCGAGATCGAGGACGGCCCTGACGACGAGTTCATCTTCGGCCTCGACCGCATCCTCGACGGCATCCAGGCCCTCATCGGCGCTCCCTAACCCCGTGACTGTCACAACCACGGGCATCCGAGCCCGTGGTTGTGACAACGACGGGGTTGACGAGGCGCCCGGCGGCGGCCGCGCGGCCGCGCGGCCGGGGTATCTTCCCGGTCGGGCCGCGTGGGTCAGGCCAGGGTCTGGAGGGCCTTGCGGAGGACGGCTAGGTCGTCGGGGGTGCAGTCGACGTGCGGGCTGATCCGGAGCAGCGGCTCGGTCATCTCGCGCGGGGCGCGGCCGGTGACGGCGGCGGTGCTGACGATGCCGTGCTCGGCCAGCAGGCGGGCCCGGGTGGCGACGATGTCCTGGCCGTTGAGCGCGCGGAGCGCGGTGATGGCCGAGCCCGTCCCCGGTATGACCGCCCAGCCGGGCAGGCCGTCCAGCGCCTCCCGGGTCTGGCCGCCGACGGCCGCCAGCCGGTCCCGGACGGCGGCGGGACCGTCGTCGAGGAACTCCCGGACCGCGTTGCACAGACCGACCCGGCCGGCCACGTGCGCCTCGCCGGATGACAGCAGCCACACGGGGCTGGCGTCGGCGGGCCGCGAGCTCAGCGCCAGTTCGGCGGCGTGGATCTCCAGCCGGTCCCACCACTGCTCGGCCACGCCGAGCACGCCCACGCCGCGGGGCCCGGTGAGCCACTTCCGGCTGGTCGCGTACACGACGTCGGCGCCGCAGGCGGTGTCCACGTGCCCGAGGGCCTGCGCGGCGTCCACCCACAGCGGCACTCCGGCGGCGTGGCAGATCGCGGCGGCCGCCGCGGCCGGCTGCACCAGGGGCCGGTGCGAGGCGACCTGGGTCAGGTGCACGAAGGCCGGCGGAGCCGTGGCCAGCAGCCGGGACAGGTTCTCGAGGTCGATCACGCCGTCGGCGTCGGTGCCGACCTCGACGATGCGCAGCCCGCGCTCGGCGAACGCGTGCAGGTTCAGGCCCCACTCGCTGGGCACGACTGCGACCACGTCGCCGGGCTTCAGCGGCCAGATCCGCAGCGCCAGGTCGGTGGCGACCTCCGCGCTCTCCACGAACGCGACGCCCTCGGCGGGCACGCCGAGCAGGTCGCCCACGTCGGCACGGCCCCGCTGGAGCACCGGCCCGGCCTCGGCCTGCGCGACGTAGCCGCCGAGCACCGCCTCCCGTTCGGCGTGCGCGGCGGTCGCGCGCAGCGTGCCGAGCGAGGAGCGCCCGGCGGCGGCGGTGTCAAAGTGCAGTAGCTCCGCCG
>Ga0210389_10004899_pt1 | contig 10382 bp, 9 predicted proteins | sample IncBWH28OmetaG_FD_160127 | JGI IMG/M metagenome (GOLD analysis project Ga0210389, IMG submission 160127) | Forest soil microbial communities from Barre Woods Harvard Forest LTER site, Petersham, Massachusetts, United States - Inc-BW-H-28-O ...
CAAGGCATGGGTCAGCTTGTGGAACGACTCGGCCGTAGCAGAACTCGATCTAATATCGGGCGAGATCACACGCCGGATTGTTCTTTGGCGCCCACCAGATCCGGTTGCTCCTGGCACACATCCCACCGCCATGCTCCTGAATCGAGACGAAGATATTCTCTACGTGGCCCTGGCGAACGCCGGAGTGACCGCGGCGGATGGCGTCGCCGCCGTAAATTTAAAGACCGGCGCATTGCTTCGGTGCTACCGCACCGCCCTCGCCGCGGGCGATGCGGCCGGAGCGGCTGCGCTCGCCATTGCTCTTTCTTCGGCCGAAGGGCAGCTATACGCGGCAAGTGCCTCGCTTAATGCGGTCGCCGTATTCCAAATCAAGAACCGTGCTCAGCCCGCAGGCTCATCCGTCATGGAATCGGAACGGCCCATCGGCTTCATTCCGACCGAATGGTATCCAAGTGCCCTCGCACTTGCGGGAAATGACTTGCTCATCGCCAGCGCCAAGGGCGAAGGCAGTGGGCCTAACAATATGAAGAGCCGAGTTGCGAGCCCGTATGATACTTCCGACCACCCCTACATCGGCTCGCTCATTGCCGGCTCACTCCAGCGGCTGTCCTTCGGCGAAATCCAATCTCATTTGCCCGGTTACACCCGGCGGGTTGAAACAGACAACCTCTTGCACGTCGCCCAACGCAAGATCGGCTTTGCGAGCGGCAAAAATCCCATCCGCCACGTCATCTACATTCTCAAGGAAAACCGAACCTATGATCAGATCCTCGGCGATCTGCCGGTTGGCGACGGTGACCCGTCATTGACTATGTTTGGCGCGGAAATAACGCCCAATGAACACAAACTTGCGCTGCAGTTCGGCGTGCTCGACAACTTTTATGACAGCGGCGATGTCTCTGCGAACGGCCACCTGTGGTCCGATGGCTCTGCCACTTCCGACTATATCGAAAAAATCTGGCCTCCTTTATATCGCTTCAGCGATAGGCCGGAGGACTTCGGCAATGCGCTCGAGCAGAGCGTTCCCGATATGGATGACCCGGGAACGGGTTTTCTTTGGGACAACCTCGCGAAGCATAAATTTACCTATCGCATTTATGGCGAAATGCTGTTATCCAACTGGTGTAGAGACGAAAAGACAGGTCCTGCAAAGCGGGCCGGGACTGGAAATTCCGGCAACTGCCCGTCCACGGAAATCAAGAAGGGAGAGCTGCTGCCCGCCAACATCGGTAGTCCCCGCGGGTCGCCAAGTCCTTGGCCGTGGCCCATACCGCGACTAGAAAGCATCCGTCCCACGAAAAAGGCGCAGCGCGGACACATAGACCCCCTATTTCCCGATTTTTCAATTGATTATCCCGATCAGCTTCGTGCCGATGAATTTCTGCGCGAGTTTGATGCGTTCGTAACCGCGCGCAGCACCGCGAATGCCCTGCCGCGGTTCATTTTGCTGTATTTGCCGAATGACCACACCGGTGGAACACGGGTCGGCAAGCCCACGCCTCGCGCCTCTGTAGCTGATAACGATCTCGCAGTCGGGCGCGTTGTGGATGCGGTTTCCCACAGCCCTTACTGGGAGGACACCGCAATTTTCGTGGTTGAAGACGATGCGCAAAATGGCGCGGACCATGTGGATGCGCACCGTTCAACCGCATTGGTAATCAGCAAGTATTCACCGCACACACCCGAACCGTTTGTCGATCATAATTTCTACACAACCGCGGGCATGGTTCACACGATGGAAGCTCTTATTGGCCTTCCACCGATGAACCTGTTTGATGCTCGCGCCCCGCTGATGAGGGCTTCCTTTGCGGGCTCGGGAAACCAACCGCCGTACGAGGCTGATGACCGCAATCTGCGCAATGGGCTCCTCTACCAAGTCAACGACAAGGCGGCTCCAGGCTCGAAGGAATCCGCCGCGATGAACTTCTCCGAACCCGACAAAGCCGACGCACGAGAGCTGAACGCGATTCTGTGGGAAGACGCGAAGCGCAACACTGTGACGAATGGCGCAGAGGACCGAACTCGCTCTACTCCGTAAGCCCGCCGCGGTCATTTGAAGCGGCGTGTGCTCCAGCCTCGTGGGACATGCGTAAATGAATTCATCTCAAAACAGGTTTCCACCAACCCACAGGTATACTTGATGCACCAGAATCCCCTGCATCGCGGAAGCGCGCTTAGCCTCGGCCTCCTATTCATCGTCGCGACCCCTCTGCTCGGACGCACGGCCGACGAATCCGCGAAAGCACTCACGGGCGCTGACTACCTGAGCCCCACGTTCAGTACGGGTCAGACCTATAGCAATGTCTTCTCCATTTTGAATTCAAGAAAGGCGGAAGGCTACGATGAGCACGCCGGGCGAAATGGCGGTTCGGCCGATTACACCGTGCTTTCCGCCAACCCCACTGCCTGGCGGTTCAAGTCTGCGTGGCGCTATGACGGCAAACCGGCCGAATATAATCATGCAGTCGAGTTGCGAGACGCTGGGCGCACTTACTGTCATGCGAGTGCTGACGGTAAAACCGAATGCCGGCCCTATCTCGACGCCAGCGGATTGACCTACAACCCAGCCTTGTGGGGTCTGCCTCCGAAGCAGCTGACCGCGGGCATGAGCTGGAAGGTCGATATTACGCAGGCCTGGGAACTCGGCGGAAAAAATGGCGTGGAAACCGTGACGGTGTTGCGTGTCGACCCGCTGACCCGCAGCGCAACCTTGATGCGCGAGGGAGCCGGCCGGGGCTTCTATTCGGAGGGGCCGGGAAATGGCGAGCCCAGCACGGTGCAGTTGAGCCGCAACGGCCGGACCGATTCCTTTGATGTCGCACCGGGTGTCTCGCACTGGAAGGGTTACACAACTTTCGTGAAAGGCATCGTATTCAGCGATGAGCTTCTGGTGACACGCGACGACGTTCTGCACGGCAAGGACGGCACGACTGTTAATGTCGCTGGTCGGCTCATCATGCTGCTGAATGCGGCACCTTTTCCGACGCTCTAAAGACCCGATGGTCTCGCTTTTGCATGCTCGACGCGCAGCATTGCTGGCGCCGGTCATCCTTTTCATGGGCGCCGCTCCAGCCGCGGATGTTGATCAAGATCAGGATGAAGCAATCAACGCGATGCCGCGCGTGACCGTGCAGGGGAATCGCGATGCGGTGCCGAGCGAAGCGCTCCTTGATCGCGGCTCGCCGCAGTCCATTGTCAACCAACAGACGATTCGTGAGATTGCCTCACCCGTTGGAGATTGGGGCACGATCGCGAATCTGACGCCAAGCTTTGTCAGTTCTGCCCCGAACGGTCCTGGATTCGATGCCGCCAAAGGTCAATCTCTGCGCGGCTTCATCGACGGGCAGTTCAATGTAACGATGGACGGAATCCCCTTTGCGGATCCGGATAATTTCGGACACCACTCCACTTCCTACTTTCCCGCCGAAATGCTGGACCATGTAGTCATTGACCGTAGCCCGGGGGCGGCACCGGACTTGGGGTACGCGTCTTTCGGCGGTTCGGTCAATCTTTTCTCCGCATCGATTCCAGAGAAAGCCGGTGCGCGGGCTTATGCGAGCTACGGCTCATTCAATACGAGCCTGGTCGGGACGACAGTCAACACACCGACTCCGCCGGCCGCCGGTCATACAGGTCTTCTTGCGACCATCGAATACAGTCATTCTGACGGTGCGATGAGTTTCTCGCCCGGCAATAAAAAGGACATTCTGCTAAAGAGTGTATCGCTCGTAGGCAGCGTGAGAGTGACCGCGCTCTACACCTACGATCGATACTCGTTTTACAATCCGGGCAGCATCACGACGACGGACCTCGCGATCTACGGCTCCTCTTATGGATTCAACAATAACCCTGGAACCGCGAATTATTACGGGTATTCCTCGACGGAGCGATCCTCGGACTTTGGCTATGTGAAACTAGAAACCATTTTCGCCAATACCTGGGGCGTCGAAGACCGGGCATATACCTATTCCTACGACAACACGGGTTTAAGTCTGAATGGAGACCAAACTTCCTCGCCAATTGGCAGCGGGTTTCCCGGACTCTTGCCCGCTGACATTGCCGGGCGCACGACAGACGAGGACTATCGTACCGTCGGCAATGACTCGCGCATCAATCATCGCGGCTCATACGGCATACTGTTGTTGGGCCTCTGGGCAGAACATGGCTGGCAAAACGAATCACGGCTCGGTCTCGATCTGACCACCGGAATGCCGTACGACGTAAACAAGCAAAGTCACTCGCCCGTCTACTTTGATTTTGGCGCTCATTTGAACACGCTTCAGCCCTACGCGGAGTACGCCTGGCAAGCTATCCCGGATCTAAGGGTGCGTTTCGGCTTGAGGTATCGGGACGTGACGCGGGATTTCGACGCGTCGGTTGTCCAGAATTTCATGCCAGGCACGCCCGGGCAGGCATCGAAAACGGTGCACAGCACCTTGCCGAGCATCGATGCTACCTACCGGCTGGCTGAAGACAGCAACCTGTACGGCCAGCTCTCCAAGGGCTCGCTGGTTCCCAGCCAGGCGTTTTTTTACACCGCAAACCCGACTCTTGGCAATCGGGCCGACCCAGAGACATCGACCTCGGTGCAACTTGGGCTAGTACGGCAAACCGCGAACTACGGCTTTGGGGTAGATGTTTACAACATAAGCTTCGACAATTACGTGTCGACCATCATTCAGAATGGCGCGCAGCTTTTCGTCAATTCAGGAGGCGTGCGCTACCGCGGCGTGGAAACGGAGGGCCATGTGAAACTTGGGATCGGCGTAACTGCCGTAGTCAATGCAAGTCTGCTTTACGCAACCTTTCAGCAGTCGCACATGACCTCCTCTATCGAGATGGCTGGCGATACTGTCCCGTTCGCACCGAGTTACACCGGAGTTTTAGGCCTCGTCTATGCTCGAGGCCCATGGGGAGCGAGCGTGCTCACAAAATTCATTGGCACTGAGTATCAGGGTAAGAACGGTAGCGCGGATGGTGGGATCTATCGCACCAATGCGTATTCGTATACCAATGCCACCATCACGCGACATCTGGTCGATCGGTTGGCGACACGCAACCTGCGTCTCACGTTCGCGCTGAATAACCTTTGGAATTCGCATGCAATCACCGATAATGCGGGACCCTCGATCGCGGCGCCGAATTCGAATCTCGTGAACGTTGTTCCTCGGCGGAATTTCATGATCTCGGCCGGCGCTGATTTGTGACGCCTGCATATCGTAAGATGCTTGAACTGGATAAGAAAAGAACGAGTTGATGGGTCCAAATCAGTGCATTAGAGGAATTCAGCGATGAACAAAGGTGTGTCGGTGTGGGATGCAGCAGCCGGATTGCAAGAAAAATGGTCGCCGCGTGTCATCGCGGAAGTCGATGACGTCTATGTAAAAGTGGCGAAGGTGCATGGCCAGTTCGTATGGCATAGCCACGAGAATGAAGATGAGTTCTTTCTCGTGCTCAAGGGACGCTTACGCATCGAGCTCGATGCCGGAACCGTTGAGCTGGGAGAGGGAGATTCCTTCGTGGTGCCGAAGGGAACGCGACACAATCCAGTGGCCGACAATGAGTGTCACGTCATGCTCATCGAGCGAAAATCGACGCTGCATACGGGCGATGCGGTCACAGATAAGACTCGCTCGATCGAGGAGCAACTGCGGCCCCTCTAAGATCGCGCGGGCACCGAAGTTCGACACCTTCCTTCGGTAACCAAGGCTCTGTCATCAAAGTGTGGCGGAGTCGTTATTTGAACCATTCACTTCAATTTTGGGATTGAGGCCGCGACTACCCACGCGGATCCGATCAAGGCGATGTTGACCGCGTTCTCTCCCCACGCAAAATGATTGTGGGGGTCGGTGAGGACCCTCTGCGGGTGCACTAGGGTGGCGAAAACGATGAACATCACCGTGAGCAGCGTGGCGCCCAGTCGTGCGCCGACTCCGGACATTATTGCGATGCCCGCGGCAATATGTCCCGCCCCTGTCGCGTACGCCCAGAAGGTTTGACCCGGCGGCAGCCACGCGGGAACCATGCTCACGGTATTGGCAAGGTAGAAGTGATGAGCCAAGCCGAAATAAATGAGGCAAATGCCAAAGACCAGACGGGCGATCTTGGATAGCCGCTCGGCAGTGTTCGGTTCGAGCCGCGCGTGGTACGTGCAAATAATGAATGCCCCAGCAGCGAGAGCCGAATTCTCGAGTACCCCATACCAGGCGCCGAACTCGGCTGCGTGCGCCAAGCCGCGGGGAACGTCAAAGAATATTATCGCCAGGCAATACGGCGTCAAAAGCGCCAAAGCGCCAATGAAGGCTGTGCGTTGCCATTGCATGGCCAACCCTGCCAGCAATGGAAGGACCGCCACCGCATATCCCAAGGGGCTCGGCCCAGAAAAGCCATTCGGCGCCGGTTGCCATACGACGGCGAAATCTCCCCAGACCAGGCCCGTAAGCCCCAGCACGACAGCGCCCATACCGTAGACGCGGACACTGACGCGCCGCGCAGTCTCGCACGACTCACTCATGCCCATTCAACCAGTGCGCCAGCGTCGAGGATAGACAATCCTTACAGCATAGAAACAATCGACGATGCGCTCAAGATCCACTTCCGAGCAGATTGTGGGGACCATTGCACTCCCACTTGAATTACTCTCATGTTATCGTCGCTCAATGTCATCTGAGGTCGTCCCGATCGGTGCGATGTTGCGTGAATTGCGCCAACGGCACGGCATGACTCAATTGGCACTGGCCACGCACGCGGATGTTTCCGCCAAACACCTGAGCTTTATTGAAACCGGTCGATCGCAACCGAGTCGAGACATGCTGATGCATCTCGCAGAGAGCTTGCAGCTGCCACTGCGTGAGCGAAACATGTTATTGAACGCCGGTGGATTTGCGCTGGCATACTCGGAGCGACCACTCGCAGATCCTGCGCTCGCCGTTGTGCGTCAGGCGATCGAAGTCGTGCTCGAGGGACACAAGCCATTTCCGGCATTCGCGGTGGACCGCCATTGGACGCTGGTCGCGTCCAATGGCGGCCTCACACCCTTCCTAGCAAACATCAATATCGACGCTGCTCTGCTGCGTCCTCCCGTCAATGTTTTACGGCTAACGTTGGCGCCACAGGGTATGGGCCCGCACGTCGCTAACTATCGTCAATGGCGCTCGCACGTGCTCGACAAGCTGCATGCTCAGATTGTCCGCAATGGAGATGCCGAACTTGCCGAGCTGCATCGTGAGCTTAAAGAGTATCCTGAGCCGGCGGCGACGCGAGGCGGCAACGGTTCCCTCTCCTCGCCATCGTGGCATTCCCTGGTGGTGCCGTTTCAGTTGGCCACTGAGAGCGGAACGCTCTCTTTTTACAGCACCACGACGATTTTCGGCACGCCCATGGAAATAACCTTATCGGAAATCTCCATTGAATCCTTCTACCCAGCGGACGCCATGACTCGTGATGCTTTTCTAGGCATCGGGAAAGATATGGCTTCTGAGTCAACCCCGCAGCGTCGGGGCCTCGCAGCGGGTCGATCTAGCTCCGTGCAAACTTAAGCAGATCCTCGTTCACTTGTCGCGTGTGAGTGAAGATGAGTCCGTGCGGTGCACCGTCATAGACTTTGAGCGTGGCCTTCGGCAGCAGTGCCGCAGTTTTTTTGCCCGTGAGTTCGAGTGGCGCTGATGCGTCCGCGGTTCCTTGAAGAATCAGCGTGGGGATGCTCAACATTGGGAGATCCTGGCGAAAATCCGCGCTCGCGAAGCTACGATTGCAATCTATCAACGCCTTTAATGAACATTGCGCCATCATTTGCACGACCCAATCGGTCATCGCCTGCGAGGTTGTCGGGACAAAGAAAGGCTTGATGTTCGCCGCGATGATGCCTGGAAAATCGTCGCGAAACGCGGCTCTCATGCCCTCAAAAATGCGCGGATCGAGCCCATCAAGATTATCGGCGCTCTTCGTTAGGCATGGGGTCGTGGGTGCAATGAGTACCAGGCGCGAGATTCGCGCCGTACCATGACGCGTAAGGTAGCGGACCGATTCGGCGGCGCCCAGCGAGTGGCCTACCAGGGTCACATCTGTCAGGTTAAGGCGCGTGAGCACCGTGGCCAAGTCATCTGCGAGAGTATCGAGATCGTAGCCGGTTCCAGGGTCCGACGAGCGGCCATGGCTTCGTCTATCAAAGGCGACGCAGCGGAACCCTTCGTCGCATATGGGAGTCATCTGATACTGCCATGCTTCCGAGTGAAGTGCCCACGCCGAGATGAATACAATGGGTCGTCCGGTGCCCCAACTGCGATAGAACAATTGGGTGCCGTCCTTGGCTTCCACGAAGTTCATTTGGCCTCGCGTGCGCGACGCCGGGGTGATCTTTGTATCGGATGCTTTTGCGCTACTGATACCCATCAAGCTTAGTCCGGCGACCATCGCTTTTGCAGATCCCAGAAGACTGCGTCTGTTCATACAAATGTCCCGCGCCTCCCGCGCAAAGCCTAACACCGCCTGACCATGATCCACCGGCGATGGCGCTGTGTCGATTACCTCGGAGGTAAGATGTGCGGCGGCGAGACACCGTGCTCATGTTTCGCTTTTTGTCAGAAGTCGTTGGCACCTCGCATGCTTTTTCTTCAGATGGCGCAAGCGCCTAATATCCTCGGCGCCCAATTGACCGAATTTGGCACGCCAGGCACAAATTGTGGCCGCCGTGATGCTGTGATTTCTGGCGACTTCGTCGATCGAGTTCGATCGCGCTTCGCACAGGATTTCCGCTATCTGCCTCTCCGTAAAATCCATTCTCTTCATAGTGAATTTTTCAGGCCAGCCAGCCCCCCACATTCTTGGGCAATTTTGACGCGGCATTGCGCAAGAGCCATGAGCCTCATACACCAAGGCGCCGCGCGTACATCGGGCACATCACTCACCTTTTTGTCTTGCGGCGGACATGTTTCGTGGGTTCGTGTGGAGCGAACAGCATCTTGACATAGCGACGCAAATGATCCACGCAGTCGACCGCCACGGCTCGCCCCTGTTTTGCCTTGGCGAGAATGAACGCGCCTTGCATGACCGCCTGGGTGTAAAGCGCCAGACTCTCGGCGCTAAACGAGCGGTCCACACCGTAGAGACGCATTGCTTCATCGATATCGGCTACGAGCAACGCAGCGTGACCGGTGATCGACTTTTCACAGGCGTCTCGGACCGCGGGATGAGTCTCGTACACTTCCTGAATTATTGTGCCGGCGAAGCAGGTATATTCCGGCAACTCGCCCTTTAGAAGCGACTTGCGAAAGTCGATATACCCCAGTAAGCGCTCCAACGGATCAGGCAGAGTTCGATATGCCGCGGACGCGAATACGGGACTCGTGACACTGATCCAGTGCTCGGCCGCCGTAACCGCCAAATCTTCCTTGCTCTTAAAGTGATGGAAGAAGCTTCCTTTGGTGAGTTCAGCGGCTTCGCAAATATCTTCGATGCGTGTCGCGGTGTAACCCTTGATACGGAAAACTGATAGCGCGGCATCGAGCAGCGCCGCCTTGGATTCGTGATGCAACCCAGTCATTGACCATGCGTCGATATGGGCGTTCCATCAGACCACCGCACCACTTCCACCATGTATGTGGCCAGCCCTTCCGGAGAATTTTGAAACTGCGGGTTCAGCAAAACTGGGGAGCCGGCAAGATCGTTGCCCCAGTCTCCAGCATCGGACCGCGGTCCGTAAAACATGAGATGTGGATGCCAGTGACCCGGCGAATCGCCGAGATTCTGTTCCCGTGACATCATGTAGCACATCGCTCCGGGTTCTAGTGCTGGGACTTCCTTTTTTGCGACGACCTGTTTGAGCCGCTCGATGATTTGAGTCTTCGGTTTACCCTCCAAGATCATTTCGGTCCTCTTGTAGGTGAAAGGCAATACGGACCGCACGGCGGGCGGATTGAAGCAGATCGGACCGCGCATCTTGGGGTTCCAGAACTCGGGCCAATCGAACGGTGCCATCCATGATCGCTCCACGATGCACACAAAGCCGTTTTTGCCCTTGACCACGGTTTCGTAGCCGTTTTGTTTGAGCACGACGATCGTGGCATCGCCTGAGATGGATGCCGGGGCTGCACTTCGTGCAAGGGCTATCTCATCAGTTTCGGTCATCAAATATTGAGCTATCGGAGCCATCCGAGCATAAGCTGTTTTCGAATCCTGCGCGTGCGCTACGTTGGCCAGACTATGCGTAGTGGCCAGGAGGAACGCCGCAGTCGACAGGCTCGCGACTATTTTTCCGTTCATGCGTTGTTCCCCGTAATTGCGAATGAATGCAGAATTCGTACTGCGCATATGCTTGCCAGCCCAATAACAAGAGCATACCAACTAGTGGGTATGCCGTCAAGATAAAGGAACTGACTACCCGA
>Ga0210389_10004900_pt1 | contig 10381 bp, 9 predicted proteins | sample IncBWH28OmetaG_FD_160127 | JGI IMG/M metagenome (GOLD analysis project Ga0210389, IMG submission 160127) | Forest soil microbial communities from Barre Woods Harvard Forest LTER site, Petersham, Massachusetts, United States - Inc-BW-H-28-O ...
GTAGGCGCAGCCATTCAGCTGCGAGGCCCGCAGCCGGACCATCTCGATCAGGCCCTGGTCGACGTCGGCGTTCTTCAGGTCGGTCACGGCGGCCTTGTGGAGCGTCATGACGGCGGACGAGACACGGGGTGCTAGCGAGTCGAAGTCGAAGCGGACCGGGATCTCAACGTAGGCGGCCTGCCCGGCCGCGCTGTCTGTCGTGCTCATGTCCTCAACCGTAGGCCGCGATTGGCTGCTTCTAAAGGCCATTCAGCACGCCTAAAGTCAGGCCAATCGAGCGCTTCAGGGAAAGCGTTACAGGGAGAGGCCGCGGGTGAGCAGCTCGCGCTCGGCCGGGTTAGCGGCCAGCGCGAGCGCTCGCTCGCTGGATTCCCTTGCCTGGTCAGCCCGGCCGAGGGTGGTGAGCAGCCCGGCCCGGAGCGCGTGAAACAGGTGGTAGCCGTCAAGCTCGGTGACGAGCGGCTCGATCTCGGCAAGCGCCGCCTCTGGGCCGATTGCGTAGCGGGTGGCCACCGCCCGGTTGAGCAGCACCACAGGGGACGGCTCGAGTTGCTGCAGCCGGCAGTACAGCAGCCGGATCTGCCGCCAGTCCGTCTCCTCATAACAGGGGGCCTGCGCATGCAGCGCGGCGATCGCCGCCTGCACCTGGTACGGCCCCGAGCGGCGCAGCGCGATCGCGTGGTCAAGCAGCGCGGTCGCCTCGTCGCGGAGAGTGCGGTCCCACTTGGCGCGGTCCTGGTCTGCCAGCCGGATAAGCCGGCCCCAGCCGTCAAACCGGGCTGCTGCCCGGGACTCGTGCAGCAGGAGCAGCGCGAGCAGCCCGAGCACCTCCGGCTCCCGCGGCATCAGCCGGTGCAGCATCCTGGTCAGCGCGATCGCCTGAGCCGCCAGGTCCCGCCGCGCCGGCTCGCGCCCGGAGCTGGCCAGGTACCCCTCGTTGAACATGAGGTAGACCACGGAGAGGACCCCGGCCAGCCGGCCGGCGAGCTCATCGGGGTCGGGCACGCGGACCGGCGCGCCGGCCTCCGTGAGCGCCTTGCGGGCGCGCAGCAGTCGCTGTGCCATCGTCGGCTCACTGACCAGGTAAGCCGACGCGATCTGGCCAGCCGACAGGCCGCACACGGCACGTAGCGTGAGCGCGACCTGCGACTCCTTGCTGAGCGCCGGGTGGCAGCAGGCGAACACCAGGCCCAGCAGCTCATCGTCTGCCCGCCGGTCGGGCCCGCCGCCATCGTGCGTGGTGCCCGGCTCCGTGGCGGCGAGCAGCGCGAGCTTGTCCTCGGCGGCCCTGGCGCGGCGCAGCCGGTCAAGCGCCTTGCGGCGGGCGGTCGTGGAAAGCCACCCACCCGGGTTCGGCGGCACCCCGTCCCGTGACCAGTGCTCGATGGCCGCCACGAATGCGTCCTGCACCGCATCCTCGGCCAGTCCTAGATCACCGGTGCGCGCCGCGAGGGCGGCCCTGATCCGGGTCGCTTCCTGGCGGTAGGCCAGCTCGAGCGATTGCCCGGTGTCCATTGCCCAAGTCTAGGACGGCGGGGGCCGGGCGCGGCCGCGAAGCGGATTCGCACGGCAAAGTACACGAAACGATAACGCCCAGGTGCCGGTCCGGCAACATTCCTGGTGGATGCTGGGTCCATGATCACAGCCGAACCGAAGTGCATCGCCCTGGTCGCGCATGATGACCGGAAGGGTGACCTCCTCGAGTGGGCCGACTACAACCGCGACATCCTCGCCGATCATGTCCTGTGCGCGACCGGCACGACCGGCCGGCTGCTGAGCGATCGCCTGGACCTGCCCGTCACCTGCTTCCAGAGCGGCCCGCTCGGCGGTGACCAGCAGATCGGTGCCCTGATCGCGTCCGGCGACCTTGACATGCTCATCTTCTTCTGGGACCCGATGAGCCCGCAGCCGCACGACTCAGACGTGAAGGCCCTGGTCAGGATCGCGGTCGTGTGGAACATCCCGATCGCCTGCAACCGCACCAGCGCCGACTACCTGATCACCTCACCGCTCCTGCAACTGCCCTCAGCCGGCCGCGAGGAGGGCCAGCAAGGTCGCGCGGAACTCGTCGAGCCGCTGCGCGCCTAGCTGCCGTCGCCAGGACTCCTCGAGGGCGCGGGCGTCTACCGCCCCGCGGCCTTGCCGGCCGCGGCCCCGCTCGTCGTCATGCTGCACAGCGGCTTCGGCGTCATCTGGCGGTTCTTCGCGGCCCACCCCCGGCCCGGCACCTCCGCGTGACCAGGCCTGTTGGGAATCCTGTGGGTTTCCGGTGGGTAATCAGCATGGTTAAGGTATATTTGGTCCGCTCGGGACTTGTGATGCCCGTGTGACATACGGGTATTACTGGTGGAGGGCTGGACGTGCGGCGTGCTGGTGAGGACCGCTGGTCCAAGCAAGGCTCAGGCAATCACGCACGGGACCTCCAGACGGCAGCCGGCCAGTGAACGACAGTCGCCACCGCGTTACCCGGACCGGATCCCATCGCTTCTCCCTTAGCGCGCTCACCGGACCGCTGCGCCTGTCACCGCCCGGCAGGCACTCGCCCTACACCGGGCCGCCGACGGAGGCGCAGCTCGTCGCGCTGCGCAACCTGGAGGGCATCGCCATCCAGCAGGCCTCTCCGGTGCCCGATGAGATCATCCAGGAGGCCGACGCCACACGGCGCGGTGGCTTTCCCTGGCAGCTGGTCGCCGTCCTGGTCGTTCAGGCGATCCTGTCGGTGCGGCTCATCTGGTCGAACACCGCCTTCGCTGACGAGGGGCTGTACCTGTGGGCCGGCCACACCGAGTGGGCGCACTGGCTGCAGGGAGCGCCGATTCCCGCGTGGCAGACGTGGTTCTCTGGGTCGCCCGTGCTCTACCCGCCGATTGGCGCCCTCGCGGACACCGTCGGCGGCCTGATGGGCGCCCGCTTCCTGAGCCTGGCCTTCATGCTCGGCAGCACGTGCCTCCTGTGGGACGCTACCTGCAAGCTGGTCAGCCGGCGCGCGGCGTTCGTCGCCACCGCGGCGTTCGGCACGCTGGCGGGCACCGGGTTCCTCGGCGCGTTCGCCACCTACGACTCGATGGCCTTGATGGTGCTCAGCGCCGGCACCTGCCTGGCGGTGCGCGCGAGCGGGGGCCGGGGGGCGAAGGGGTTCTTCCTGCTGCCGCTCGCCGCCGTGGTCCTAGGGGTGGCGTGCGCGATCAAGTACGCCATCGCGCTCTTCGTGCCGGTCATCGTGCTGATCGCGTTCTTCCACGCCGCCCGCGAGCGGGGATGGGGGCGCGCCTTCAGGGCATCGATCACCCTGGGCGTGGGGTTCGCGGTAACGATCGCCGCCGCCCTCGCCCTCGGTGGCCATAGCTACATGCAGGGCATCCAGTACACCACCCTCAGCCGGGCCGCGGCCACGGCGTCACCGTGGAGCGTCCTGAAGCTGTCCTACATGTGGACCGCCTTCATCGTGGTCTTGGCGGTGCTCGCGGTCCTCATCAGCCGCAAGGAGAAGCCCGCCTACCGGTGGCTGCTTCGCGTGCTCGCGCTCTCGGTCGTCCTGGTGCCCATCGAGCAGGCCCGCATCGACACGACGGTCTCCCTGCACAAGCACGTGGTGTTCGGGGCGTGGTTCGCCGCCATGGCCGCAGGCTATGTACTGGCCAAGTTCAGCCAAGTCGATAAGACGCGTGGATGGATGGTCGTGGTAACCATCCCGATTCTCGTGTTCGCGCTAGTGCAGAACGTTCCCCAGGAGACCGGCCTGTACGCGAAGTGGACAAACCTCTCCGCCTTTGCCGCGCAATGGCCAAGCCTCAGCGCGCGCTACCCGGGTTATTACCTAGCGGACGTCGACGTCTACCACGTCCTCGGCTATTACGCCAATGGCACGCTCGACTGGAACCGGGTGGAAAGCCCCGAGGGCCTGGACCCGCATCCGCAGAATGGGTTCCCGGTCACGCGGGCCGGCATCGCCGACCACACCTTCAGCCTCGTCATGGTCAACGTCAACAAGACATCGTCATACGCCCCATACGACGAAGCGATGATGACTGAGATAAAAGAAGCCGGTGGCTACCGCATGGTGGCGAACGCCGACGGTATCGAGGCCTGGGCCTCTGCGGAGCAGTCATGACCCTGACCGGTAGCCGCAAGAGCCCCGAGGCCCAGCCCACTGCCTATCTGCCGCAACCTCCCAAGGACGAGGAGGTATACCGGTATTTCGGGGCGCACCGGCCATGGGCATTCGCCTGGCTGCTCGTCGCCGCGGGCGGAATCACCTACGGCTATATCCAGGTGGCAAAGGAAGCCTGGATCGTCACCCCGGTCATGCTGCTCTTCCTCATGGTCATGATCCCGCCGGTCGCCGTGAACTTCTGGCTGCGGGTGGGACGACCCCGGCTGACCCTTGATGAGCACATGGCGCGGGTGGACCGGTGGCGGGTGGCCTTCGAGCCATCGGTGGACGTGTTCCTGCCATGCTGCGGCGAGCCACTCGACGTGCTCAACAACACCTTCTACCACGTCAGCCGCATCGCATGGCGTGGCGTCAAGACCGTTTACGTGCTCGATGACGCGGCCAGCGAGGCCGTGCGCGAGCTGGCCCTCCGCTACGGGTTCCGGTACGTCGTGCGGCCCAACCGGGGCTGGCTGAAGAAAGCCGGGAACCTGCTGCACGCCTATAACGTGAGCCGCGGCGACTTCATCGCGGTCTTCGACGCTGACTTCGCGCCCCGGACCGACTTCCTCTATGAGACGATGCCCTACTTCGACGACCCCAAGATCGGCATCGTCCAGACGGCGCAGTACTTCGATGTCAAGGGGCCGGGCTTCACCTACATCCAGCGGTTCGCCGGCTCTCTCCAGGAGGTCTTCTTCCGGTTCATCCAGCCCGCCCGGGACCGGCACAAGGCCGCCATCTGCGCGGGGACTAACCTTGTCTACCGTCGCGAGGCGGTAGACGCGGCCGGCCAGTTCGCCCGCGTCCCGATCGGCGAAGACGTCCATTCCGGCGTCAAGCTGTGGTGGGCCGGGTACGAGACGCGCTACCTGCCCGCGTGCCTGGCAAAGGGAGTCGCGCCGGAGGACTTCGCGGCACTGGCCAACCAGCAGACCCGCTGGTGCCGGTCGTCGATGCTCTTGATGATCGAGAAGCACTTCCAGGAGGCGCCGCTGACCTGGCAGCAGCGCACCGCGTTCTGGGCCGCGTTCCTGTACTACATGTCCTCGGCCGCGCTGCTGATCACCGGGCCGCTTCCCGTGGTGACGATGCTCTGGTTCTTCCCGGACAAGGTGTACGCGCACAGCTACCTGCCGATGCTCCCCGCGCTCGCGGCGACGATATTCATCTTCCCGGCGATCGCCCGTGGCTGGCGGCCCACCATCTACCGGGTCTGCGCGATCAACTCCTGCTGCCACGTCTACGCCATCTGGTTCGCGCTGAAGGGCAGGGTCGCCGAATGGGTGCCGACGGGGGCGGCCAAGAAAAAGGGCCAGGTGCCGACGATGGTGAACCGCATCCTGGTCACCTGGATCATCGTCGTCCAGGCGCTCGTCTGGAGCGCCCTGATCTACCGGGTCCACGAATACGGCTGGCACAAGTACTGGGCCACGATCGCCCTTGCCTGCGTCCAGCTCTACATGCTTGCCCCGTTGCTGACCCCGGGCAAGGGCGTCAGCCGAAAGGTCAAGCGATGAAGGCACAGGCGATGAAGGCAGCTAAGCGCCGCGTTACCGTCGGGGTCATCACCACGGCGATCACCGTCCTGCTCGCCGCGCTTCTCGCCGGATGCGCGACTGGCCGGAGCCTCGGCTGGACGAGTGAGGGCGCTCCTCCGGCGCAGGCAACCTTGCCGCCGCCTCCCGCGCCGGTTCCGGTATCACGCGTGCTCCCGGCCGGTCATGGCGTGCCCATCGGCGTCTATGAGTCGGGCTTCCCGGACAACCCCAGCGCGGCAAGCGCGTTCGCGGCCGCCATCGGTGTCCAGCCCCGCATGGTCGAGTACTTCTCGAGCTGGAAAGAGCCGTTCATGGGCACGTTCGCGAAGGCCGCGCACGCCGGCGGTGCGGTGCCCGTCGTCCAGCTGGAGCCCAGCAACGTCCCGCTGGCGAGCATCATCGCGGGCCAGTCCGATGCCTACCTGCGCCAGTTCGCGCTGTCCGTTCGGCTCTACCGGTACCCGGTGATCCTCTCCTTCGGCCACGAGATGAACGGGTACTGGTACTCGTGGGGGAACACGAAGTCGCCGCCCGCACAGTTCATCGCCGCATGGCAGCACGTGGTGACGGTGTTCCGGACGGCTGGCGCGACCAACGTGAAGTGGCTATGGGCCGTCAACAACTTCGTCGGCGGGGGAACCGCCACCACCATCAGCGGGGACGTGCACCAATGGTGGCCGGGCCAGCAGTGGGTGGACCTCGTCGGGATCGACGGCTACTACTACACGACGGGCTTGACGTTCAAATCGGTGTTCGGCACGGCCATCACCGCGATCCGGCAGTTCAGCACCGCGCCGATGATGATCGCCGAGACCGCCGTCGGAACCACCGCGGACCGGGAAACCCAGATCAGCGGCCTGCTGGCCGAGGCCAAGGCGCGCGATCTCTTCGGCATCGTCTGGTTCGACGCGACCCAGAACAGTGGCCTCTACCACCAGAACTGGAACCTGGAAGCCGACCCGTCTGCAGCCGCGGCCTTCAAGGCAGCCATCGCCGGCAGTTGACGCTGGGTGCGGGGCGGACGTCACATGGCGCCGGGCGCCGTGAAGTTAGCCGGCGCCCCCGGCGCTCAGCGGCTCAGGAGCCTGCCACCGGCAGTTCGGTCGCCATCAGGGCGCTGTAGGCCTCGATGGCCAGGTCGACGTTCTTCGAGGCCATGTGGCCAACCAGGAAGGCCAGGCCCTCGCGATCGAGATCACCCATCATGCACAGCAGCGTGACCAGGCGCTCGGCATCCTGCGGGGTGATCTCCTCGGGGTGATTCATGGTGTTCAGGGTACCTTTGTTCCTCTTGGGACCCGTACGGCCGACCTGCGTGATCACCGACGTCGAAGCGGCATGACGGCGAGCGAAGCCGCACCCGCGCCGGTCACGCGCGCCGGCCGGCGATCGGATAACCGCCAGTAGACGGCCTTCACCCAGATGGTGGCCACCGCGTCCAGGGCCCGCTCGTCATCGAACGCCACGTCCTTCTCGCCGCCCTGCCCGAGCCAGATGTAGCAGAAGTGCTCGAGCATCGCAGACAGCGCCGAGGCCGTCATGACCGGATCGACGCCGGGGCAGTAGCCCTTCGCCTGCGCGGCCCGGACCTCTCCGGCGATCCGGGTGATCGCCTCGCCGCGCAGCTCCAGCCACCGGTCCCGGAACCTGCCCTCGACCATGGCGGCCTGGAAGATGCCGATCAGCTCGCCACGCCGCTTGGCGTAGGTCCGCCAGAAGCCGGCGACCGCCTCGCGCAGCGCCTCCGGGCGGGCCAGGCCGGCCCGGAACTGCAGGACCGCCAGCGACGTGGCCTCGGCGTGGAACTCCTCGGCCAGCGCGATCAGCAGGTCCGCCTTGGTGTCGTAGTAGTTGTAGAAGGATGCCGCGGACCGGCCGGCTTCCGCCGCGATGTCACCGATCTTGGCGTTGAGGTAGCCGTCGCGGGCGAACACCACCCGGGCGGCCTCCTTGAAGGCCTCGTCGGTCGCGCGGCCCTTGCGAGTCGCGGCGGTCACGAAACCCGCCGGTCTCGCCCCGCCCAGAACGGCTCGCGCAGCGCCGCGCGCAGCACCTTCCCGGTCGCGTTCAGCTCAAGCAGCGCGGTCACCGCATCAGGCCCGCGTGCCCGTGCGGTCGGCGGCGGTCTTCGGCTCGTGCGCCACGTCGCCCGGCTGGCCCATGGCCCGCCGCCAGCACGCGAACTCAAGCAAGATGCCGTCGGGGTCCTGGAAGTAGAACGAGCGGACGAACACGCCCGGGTGCAGCTCGCGCGCGACGCCGATCTCGCTGTCGTCATGGTCGAGGATCGGGGAGACCCGCACGCCCCTGGACTTCAGCTTGGCCCGGTACTCCAGGAACCGCTCCTCGGGGACGTTGAACGCGACGTGGTTCATCGACCCGACCGCGCTGGTCCAGTCCCCGATGCCCGGGACCGTGACCGGTGCCGCGACGCCGGGCGCCGGGTCGGGCGCGTCGGGGAACCAGAAGAACGCCAGCGCGTTGCCGCCGCCCATGTCGAAGAAGAAGTGCTGACCGGACCCGCCCGGCAAGTTGATCGTCTTGATCAGCCGCATGCCGAGCACCTGGGTGTAGAACTCAACGGTGCGCTTCATGTCCGAGCACACGAGCGCCAGGTGGTTGACGCCGCCGAGGTCGAACTCCTCGTTCCGCCACTGCATGAGGGCCCTCCATGAACGGATCCAGAGAACTGAAACTAACTTCAGGTTCAGTTTTGCGCCGGGCATCTGTACAGTCAACAGCCAAACGGGCATGAGCAGAACGGAACGAGGTGCCTCGTGGCCGAGATCGCCAGGGAGTTCGTGGGCCTGCCGTCACCGTCAGTCGGCCGGGCCGGCGCGGGCGGCCATCCCTGCCAGGGCATCTACCACCGGCCAGCCGGGGCCCGGCCGGCGACGGCGTTCATCGCGACCCACTACAACGTCGACTTCTCCGAGCACTACCTCGCCAGCTACCTGGCGACGCGCGGCTTCGGCTTCCTCGGCTGGAATACCAGGTTCCGCGGGAACGAGGCGAACTTCCTGCTCGATCACGCGCTGGCGGAGATCGGCGTCGGGGTCCGGTGGCTGCGCGAGCAGGCGGGGGCAGAGCGGGTCGTGCTGCTCGGCAACTCGGGCGGCGGGTCGCTGATGGCCGCCTACCAGTCGCAGGCCACGGCGCCGAACGTCACTCCGGCCACCGGGATGCGGCCACTGGCCGCCCTTGAGGACCTGCCGCCGGGCGACCTGTTCATCGCGCTTGCCGCGCACTCCGGCCGGCCCGAGGTGCTGACCAACTGGATGGACCCGTCGGTCACCGACGAGCGTGACCCGCTGTCGGCAGACCCCGCGCTCGACCCGTTCAACACCGGCAACGGCCCGCCCTACAGCGCGGACTTCCAGCGCCGCTACCGCGCCGCCCAGCGGATGCGCAATGAGCGGATCACCGACTGGGCGCTAGGCGAGCTCGACGCGCTTGAGGGCACCAGGGCGCGGGACAAGCTCTTCACCCTCGCCCGCACGTGGGCCGACCTGCGCATGATCGACCCGTCGATCGAGCCGTCGGACCGCAAGCCGAACTGGTGCTACGCCGGCGACCCGATGAAGGCCAACTACGGGGTGTTCGGCATCGGGACCGTCAGCACGCTGCGCACGTGGCTGTCCATGTGGAGCCTGCGGACCTCGCAGTGCACCGCGGCGCCGCACCTGGCCAGGATCACCGAGCCGTCGCTGGTCGTGCACGCGACGGCCGATGCCTGCGTGTACGCCAGCGACGCCCGCAGCCTGTTCGACGCGCTCGCCGCCACGGACAAGACGCTCGAGTTCATCAAGGCGGACCACTACCTGCAAGAGCCGGCCGGCGCGCGGGAACAGGCGGCGGACCTCATCACGGCCTGGGTGGCCGATCACGAGTTATAAAGTTCTGCTGTGCAGAAACGGCAGCCCGGGCGTTCCGCTCCGGAACCCGGTCCGGAGCCGGCGTACCCGATCGCGTCGGTTAACAATGCGCTGCGCCTGCTGCTGCTGTTCCGCAGCCAGTCACGCGTCCGGCTGTCGGAGGCCAGCGAGCACCTCGGCGTCGCGCACTCCACCGCCCACCGGCTGATGGCGATGCTCGCCTATCACGGGTTCGTCCGCCAGGAGCCGGACTCACGGACCTACATCGCAGGCCCCGCCCTGGTCGAGATCGGGCTGGCCGCGGTGCGCCAGCTGGACATCCGGCGGCACGCCAGGCCCGTGCTGGAGCACCTCGCCGGCTCGCTCGACGAGACGGTCCACCTGGCCGTGCTTGAGGGCAGCAACGTGCGCTACCTCGACGCCATCGAAAGCTCGCGCGCGCTGCGGGTCGCGTCGCGTACCGGCTCGGTGCTCGCGGCGAGCTGCACCGCCTCCGGGAAGGCGCTGCTCGCGCAGCTGCCAGACGCCGAGGTGTCGGCCCTGCTCGCCGCCGAGGAGGCGCTGCCCCGGCTAACGCCGCGGTCCATCACGTCCCGCTCGGCGCTGCTCGCCGAGCTGCGGAAGGTGCGCGAGGCCGGCTGCGCGGTCAACCTGGAGGAGAGCGAGGAGGGCGTCGCCTCGGTCGCGATCGCCGTCCGCGGCCAGCAGCACGCGGCTGTCGTGGTGTCCGCACCGGTCTCGCGGATGACCGAACAAACAATTATGAAAGTGCAAAACGACCTCCGGGAGCAGGCAGCCTGGCTAGAGGCTCA
>Ga0210389_10004901_pt1 | contig 10381 bp, 8 predicted proteins | sample IncBWH28OmetaG_FD_160127 | JGI IMG/M metagenome (GOLD analysis project Ga0210389, IMG submission 160127) | Forest soil microbial communities from Barre Woods Harvard Forest LTER site, Petersham, Massachusetts, United States - Inc-BW-H-28-O ...
TGCCCGTAGGCATTCTGCACCTTCGGCAGGCCTTCCGCCTTTTGCAGACTGTAGGAAGAGCTGGCAATGATCTCCGTCCTTCCGTTAGCGCCGCCTTTCTTGGTAGTGATGATGATAGCGCCCGCTGCTGCCCTGGAGCCATACAATACGGCTGCAGAGGGTCCCTTCAGGATATTCACGGACTCGATATTATTCAGATCGAGGTCCAGCGCCCTGTTGGCAGGCTGGTTATCCCGCAGTGTACCATTGGGGCCGCCGTTGGTGCGATCCACATCGTTGCTGATAGGAATACCGTCTACAACGAAGAGGGGTTGATTGCTCTTGGTGAAAGAAGTGATGCCCCGGATATTGATATTGATGGAGGCCCCGGCGCTGCCGCTGGCGCCGGTAATATTGACGCCGGCCACTTTACCTTCCAGTGCACCGACCAGGTTCACGTCGCCTTTATCGGTGATCTGGTCGGCCTTTAACTGCTGGGTGGCATAACCCAATGATCGCTTGTCACGGGCAATACCCAACGAAGTGACTACCACTTCCGATAAGGTATTATCCTTGGAGCTTGCGACGATGGAAATAAATGTGCGGTCCCCGATCTCGATCTCCTGTCCGGTCCAGCCGATGGCTGAAAACTGGAGCGTTTTTGCTTTTTCAGGAACGGAGAGGGAGAAGGTCCCGTCGGATTGGGAACTGGTACCGGTCTTCGTGCCCTTGATGAGGATCGAGGCGCCCGCGAGCGGCTTCCCGCTGGGGTCAGTAACTTTTCCGGTGATCGTTTTGTTTTGTGCAAGAATTTGCCCGCATGCGACAAGCATGCATAGCATTAAATAGAACTTTCTCATGTGCGTATTGTTTTGATTTAGCGAAATGAAAGTTTCGATCAGTCAACTCGTAAAAAAGATTGTTAAGCGGAGGGATAGGCATCGAATAGCAGCAGGCAGCTGCCGGTATGCAGTAGAAGTTTTCTCATTAAATGATGTTTTGGTTATATGAAACTAATAGCGAATATAACGTTCAGGACTGTATATTCCCCTCAGGAGAAATTATGCAATTTTTTAATGTATTTGATATTATCCAACAATCCAGCCTAAAACTGGCATTAGCTCAATGATGCCTGTAGTCTTTTAGATAATATTCAAAGTAATTTCCAGGGATTAAAAAGAGATTAAAAGCCGACCGGCTTGCTAAGAATAAACTGAGTGCAAAACCCATCTGTAAGACAAGTACTTATAAAAATTTAATATATATACAACGAAAAAAGCCCCCGGGTTTATCCCGGGGGCTTTAGGCATCATTTTATGCGTGATCGCTATTTCAGCTTTTTTTGCAGGTTCTGGTCGATCGCGTCCAGGAATTCCTCCGTATACAGGAAATGCTTACCATGCTCCACCTTGTTGCCATGCACACAGATCGCCAGGTCCTTGGTCATCTTACCACTCTCGACCGTCTCGATACATACCGCCTCCAGCGCATTGGCAAAATCGATCAGTTCCTTATTGCCATCCAATTTGCCACGGAAAGCCAGACCCCTCGTCCAGGCAAAGATGCTGGCGATCGGGTTGGTAGAAGTGGGCTTGCCCGCCTGATGGTCACGGTAATGACGGGTTACGGTACCATGCGCCGCTTCCGCCTCCATGATCTTGCCATCCGGCGTGATCAGCACCGAGGTCATCAGTCCTAAGGAACCAAAGCCCTGGGCTACGGAATCACTCTGGACATCCCCGTCATAATTCTTACAGGCCCAGACAAAATTGCCATTCCATTTCAACGCGCTGGCCACCATGTCATCGATCAGGCGATGCTCATACACGATACCGGCTTCCTTGAATTTCTGGATGAACTCGTTCTGATAGATCTCTTCAAAGATATCCTTGAACCGGCCATCATATTTCTTCAGGATGGTATTCTTCGTGGAAAGATATAAAGGCCATTTTTTGCTGAGGGCCATGTTGAAACAGCTGCGCGCAAACCCCTTGATCGACTCGTCCGTATTGTACATCGACAGGGCAACGCCATCCCCCTTGAAATTGAATACTTCAAAGGTCTGGGGCGCACTGCCATCTTCCGGGGTAAAGGTCATGGTCAGTTTCCCCTTGCCTTTAATAACGGTATCGGTAGCGCGGTACTGATCGCCAAACGCATGACGGCCTACAATGATCGGAGCCGTCCAGTTCGTTACCAGCCGGGGCACATTGCTCATGACAATGGGCTCACGGAAAACGGTACCGTCCAGGATATTGCGGATCGTTCCATTCGGACTCTTCCACATTTGATGAAGGTTGAATTCCTTTACCCGGGCTTCATCGGGCGTGATGGTAGCACATTTGATGCCTACACCATATTGCTTGATCGCATTGGCCGCATCGATGGTCACCTGGTCACCCGTCTGATCACGGTATTCAACACCCAGATCGTAATATTTAATGTCGACCTCCAGGTATGGCAGAATTAATTTGTCTTTTATGAATTTCCAGATAATTCGGGTCATTTCATCCCCGTCCAGTTCTACAACAGGATTTGCAACTTTGATTTTTTTGGCCATATTTCATCAATTTTGTATTCAAAAGGATAGCAAACCTACAGGAAATGCTCTAAATTAACAAAGACAGCTTTTTCGTATGTTTGCACCCAATAACTAACTACCTGCGAATGTTAGAGCTTCTGCGGCAATATGTGTCCGGTTACGTCGAATTGACCAATGAAGAATTCGCTTTCTTGGCCGAAGCACTCGTGATCCGGAGCTTTGATAAGAGACAACAACTGCTGCAGGCGGGTGAGGTGGAGAACTATATGAATTTCCTGGTGAAAGGCCTGGCCCGGATGTACTTTTTCAGGGATAAAACGGAAGTGATCACCAATATCGCCCGGGAAGGCCAATTGCTCAGTTCCTCCGCATCCTTCCTCTCCGGCAACCCCTCCTCCTACTTTGTTGAGACCCTGGAACCCACTACCTTTTTGTCCATTACCCGGCAACAACTCGAAAAACTATACCGGGAGAGCCCCCGTATCGAACGATTAGGCCGGCTGATGACCACCGATTTCGTTTTGCAAAAGGAAGCCTGGGAACTGGAATGCATGCGCCTGGACACGCGCGAACGCTTTCTTCATTTCGTCGAAAGCAATCCCGAACTCCTGCAGCGGGTACCCCAAAAATACCTGGCCTCCTATCTCAATATGAAGCCGGAAACTTTTAGCCGCCTGAAACACTTGTTGAGACGTCGACCCTCCCCCGTTAACCAAAATTGGTAGACAAGGGCAAACCCGGAAAAAATATGAGTACGACCCGATCATCCTACAAGGCAGCCCTCGAACAGCTTCATCATTACCTGTCCGGGTTCGTCCCCCTGACGAAACATGAATTCACCCAGTTCCTGCCCTTTGTCGAGATCCGGGAATTCGAAAAGAAAGTACAGGTGACCCGGGAAGGAGAGGTGGAACGATATATCAATATCATCGCCTGGGGACTTTGTCGGAAATACCTGCCGCTGCGGAATAAGGAGATCACGATCCAACTCGCCTCCGAAGGACATGTCATCCATTCGGAACTTTCATTCCATCACCGCATCCCCTCAGGATCGGTCGTGGAAACGATCGAGCCGACGGTCTTTTTTTCCATTACCTATGAAAGCCTGCAACAACTGTACGACCTGTCCCCCAAGGTCGAACGCCTTGGACGGATCATGATCTCGGACCTGTTCATAAAAAAAGACAACCGCTATTTCGATCAGCTGAAAAAGAGCACGCGCGAACGCTTCCTGGACTATATCCGCAGCCATCCCCATATGCTGCAACGGGTGCCGCAAAAATATATCGCCTCTTACCTGAATATCAAACCGGAAACCTTTAGCCGGCTAAAACACCTCCTTCGGAAAAAAGCGTGACCCCCCACCTGCACCCATACCCGCTATACATTCACCACCAGCACCGGGATCTTTAATGCATGCCGCACCGAATTGACCGTCTCCCCATAGATAAAGTCCTTTAGACCGCTATGCCCGTGCGAACCAATGACCAGCATGTCGGCCCCCTGCTCTTTTACGATACGGGCGATCTCCCGGCTCCGGTGCCGGAACCCAAGAACGGTATGGCTCTGAAATCCCTTTTCCTCCAGGAACGCCCGGTACCGGTCCAGCCGCTCCTGGTCTTTTCGCGTCTCATAATCGTCGCTCTCCTTCCCCAGCATCCGGGCCCCCGCACTCTCCACGACATGGATCAGCAGGTACCGGCCTTCCTTCCCCCCCTGACCAACGGCAAATGCCAGCAACTTCTCATCGTGCTCGCTGAAATCCAACGCGATCGCAACATGATGAAAAGCCGGGAGATCCCAGTCCTCCAGGCTGCCCGGTAAAGGATGCACCTGGGGCGCAACCCGCCGCGCCTGTTTTACCAGCCAGGGATGCAGACCGATATATAAAAGCAACCCGATAGCGCCGGCCCCCGCAACCACAAGGAGGAGCTTTACCGGTAAATGCCCCGGCGCCACAAAAAGAGGCCCCGCCTCTTCGATCACTAACTTAATGTTCAGGTATAATAACAACCCGGCCACCGTCCAGGCAAGGAATTTTATAATAGGATGAATGGAGAAGGCGCCCATGGTCGCTTTATCGCTGACAAAATTGATCAGGGGAATAACGGCAAACCCCAATTGTACACTTAAAATGACCTGGCTAAGCACCAACAGGTCATCCACCTTCTCTTCTCCGAAAAGAAGGATGACGATCACCGCCGGGATGATGGCCAGCATTCGCGTCAAGAGACGTCGGAGCATGGGATTGATCCGCAGTTGCAGATAACCCTCCATGACGATCTGCCCGGCAAGCGTACCGGTCAACGTGGAACTCTGTCCCGCCGCTATGAGTGCGATCGCAAATAGTTTAGGAGCGATATCGGTCCCCAACATCGGCAAGAGCCGATAAGCCTCCTTGATCGAAGCTACCCCCGTATTGCCCGTCTTGAAAAAGACGGTAGCAGCCAGGATCAGGATGGCCGCATTTACAAGGAAGGCGAGGTTGAGCGCAACAGCGCTATCCAAAAAATTGATCTTAAGTGCCTTACGCATATGTTCTGCCCCTGGCTGGATCTTTCGCGTCTGGACCAGCGCCGAATGGAGATATAAATTATGCGGCATGACCGTCGCCCCGATGATCCCGATCGCAATGTACAACGCCTCCTTGCCATGCAGCACCGGGACAAAACCAGTGACGACCTCGTGTAGGGCTGGCCGGGCCAGAAGGATCTCCACAAGAAAAGACCCTCCCACGATCGCGATCAATCCGATCACAAAAGCCTCCATCCGGCGCATCCCCAGCTTCTGCAGGAACAGCAGCAGGAAAGTGTCCAGCACGGTGATACAAACCCCATAGACCAGGGGCAGCCCGGTCAGCAATTGGATCCCGATGGCCATCCCCAGCACCTCCGCCAGGTCACAGGCGGCGATGGCGATCTCCGCGAGCACATAAAGAGGAATATTGATGTATTTCGGATAAACCTCCCGGTTGGCCTGCGCCAGGTCCCTTCCCCGCACAATGCCGAGACGGGCCGCCAGGTTTTGAAGAAGGATCGCCATCAGGTTGCTCATCAGCAATACCCAAAGAAGGGAATAACCAAAACGGCTCCCCCCCGCCAGGTCGGTGGCCCAGTTGCCGGGATCCATATATCCCACGCTGACCAGGTAGGCAGGCCCAAAAAATACAAAAAGCTGTCGCCACCAGGGCCCCCTCCGGGTGGTGTCGATGCTGCCATGCACCTCGCTCAGCGAAACATTTTTATGAAATTGTCCATCCATTCTTACACTTTTTTATTGGTTGTCCTATCACTTTTAATTACGCCTCCCTTCACAGGGAAGGAGCTCTCGTCTTTAACCAGCACATTCTTAGCCACCCGCGCGCTGATCGTGACCGGGGGCCGGTTACGGACCTTCACCTCAAGGGAATCGTCAAAAGGAAATTTCTTTCTTATCTCCAGCCGGGTCCCCAGGCCGATATGATTGTATTGCAATAACTCCAGCATCTCCGTGGTCTGGCTGGCAATCCCCGATACCTGGACCGTCTTGTTCAGCGGCAACTCCGAAAGATTCACCTGGCGCTGCGTCTGGAACCGGCCCTGGCTGTCAGGGATCGGATCGCCATGCGGGTCCGTATCAGGAAAACCCAGAAAAGCATCCAGCCGGTCCACCAGCTTCTTACTGCTGATATGTTCCAGCTCCTCGGCGATCTCATGCACTTCATCCCAACCAAACTGCAATTTTTTTACCAGGAAATATTCCCACAACCGATGCTTCCGTATGATCTGGATAGCCGCTTTCTTACCCTCATTGTTCAGCTTGAAACCCTTATACCGCTCATAGAGCAATAATTTCTGCTCCTTTAGTTTCTTCAGCATGTCAGTCACGGAAGCGGGCCGGGTCTGTAAGGCCGCTGCCAGGGCATTCGTCGTGACGACGCCCTGCTCGTTCTGCAGATGAAAAATGGCCTTCAGGTGGTTTTCTTTACTGGCTGAAAATTTCATAATTCTGCTTGACTAAATTTATTTTTAGACAAATCTAAAAATAAAAAACGACAAATAAAAGACCGTTGACGGGAAAACTAAATTTTTGGTTAATTTTAAACCGTAAATGATGCCCTTCTTAACACATTGTATGAAGAAATACCTGTTGCTGGTCGTGCTGCCTGCCCTGTTGTTTTCCTGTAAGAGCAAAAAGGTATCCCTGGCCGAGAACGATGACAAGGTGGATACCCATGATTTTGTAGAGTTTTTCCAACCCTTAAGATTACCCTACCAGGTCACGGATACCCTCCTCCGCCGAAAAGAACCCGAAACCTCCATCATCCATTATAAATTATTTACCCGTCTCATACCGGATACCGTGCTCACCCGCTATTTCGGCAAGGAGAACAAACCCCGGCTCTACGCGATCGGCAAGATAAAAGTGCCGGACAACGAAACCTATCTTTTTGTAAAGGCCACCACCAAAGAAAGAAAAGCCCTTTATATACTCTGCTTCGATAAAAAGAACCGCTTCGCCGTCGCCCGGCCCATCCTTTATTCGGACAATGAACCCGGCATCTCCGGCCAGGCCGGCATGGACGGGAAGTACACACTTTCCATCACCCATCAGCGCAAGGCCGCCGACGGACAGGTCTATTATAAAAAGGATGCCTATGTCTTCAACGATACCGGCGGACTTATCCTGATACTGACCGAATCCAACGAGCAAAAGACAAAGATCCCCGCTATCTATAACCCCATCGACACCCTGCCGCATAAACATAAATTCACCGGGGACTATGCCCAGGACCGGCGGAATATCATCTCCGTCCGGGACGGCAGGGACGCCACCCGCATTTTATTCTTCGTCCATTTCGAAAAAGATGACGGTACCTGTAAAGGAGAATTAAAGGGTGAGGCTAAATTCGTCACCGCCAATATTGCGCGCTATCGGTCAAATGCCGACCCCTGCGTGGTAGAATTTTCCTTCAACCCTTCCGGCGTCTCCATGAAAGAACAGGGGGGATGCGGCGTCCACCGCGACATCAAATGTTTTTTCGAAGGCTATTTCGACAAAAAGAAGGACCACGGGCCCGTCGGAAAAAAGGCCCATCATTAAAGGTCTTCGCCGAAGGGACTGATTCCGCATTCGTAAACCCCTGCCGCGCGGACAATTCAATTCGGGATTATCCGTTATATTGCGTACTCGTTACATATGATAATTAATTTGGATTTGCTATGAGCTTCAGAAATTTTAATGTGCCTTACGCCGTGGATGAGCAGTATTCGAAAAAAGTGGCCTATTTCTCTATGGAATTTGCCGTACACCAACCGCTAAAGATCTATAGCGGAGGATTGGGCTTTCTCGCCGGCTCTCACCTGCGCAGTGCCTACGAACTGCGCCAGAATATGATCAATATCGGCATTTTATGGAAATACGGATATTATGACCAGGCCCGGAACCAGGACCAGACCCTCCAGGTCACCTGGATGGAAAAACAATACAGCTTCCTGGAAGATACCGGCATCAAATTCCAGGTCAATATCCATGAACACCCCGTTTGGGTAAAGGTCTGGTACCTCAACCCGGAAACATTCAAGAGCGCCCCCCTGTTCTTATTGAGTACCGATCTGCCGGAGAACGATTACGTTTCCCAAACCATCACCCATCGCCTCTATGACGCCAACGTCGCGACAAAGGTCGCACAGTTCATCCTGCTGGGAGTAGGAGGAGCCAAACTGGTGGATGAACTGGGTTTCAATCCCGATCTCTATCACTTCAATGAAGCCCATGCCATCAGCGCCGCCTTTTACCTCTACCAGAAATATAACCGGAATTTCGGGGAGGTCAGGAAAAGACTGGTATTCACCACCCACACGCCCGAAGAAGCGGGGAATGAAAAACATGATATCTATCTCTGTCATAAAATGAGCTATTTCTGCGGACTCTCCGTAGATGAAGTAAAAAAACTAACGGGTCTGGAAGACGATGCCTTTAATCATTCGCTCGTAGCCCTGCGTTTTGCACACCTGGCCAATGGCGTCAGCCAACTGCACGGGAATGTCTCCCGGGCCATGTGGAGCAAATACAAGGACATCTGCCCCATCATCTCGATCACCAATGCCCAGAACTGGCGCTATTGGGCGGACAAAGAACTCTACCGCAAAATGGAGGAAGGCAACGATTATTGGTGGGACGACCGGAAAAAATACATGAAAAAAAGAAGCTTCGAGATCGTGGCGGACCAGACCGGCAAGCTCTTCGACCCAAATGTGTTCACCATTGTATGGGCCCGGCGTTTCGCAGGGTACAAACGGGCCAGCTTCCTTACCCGCGACATGGACCGCTTCAACAAGCTCATGAGCAATACCAAACATCCGGTTCAGATCATCTGGGCCGGCAAGCCTTACCCGATGGACTATCCCGCCATCAACGAATTCAACCAGCTGGTCCACCTGAGCAAGGGATATAAGAATATCGCCGTGGTCGTCGGCTACGAGTTGTCCCTGTCCAAACGCCTTAAACAGGCAGCCGACTGCTGGCTCAATAATCCCCGCGTACCCCGCGAAGCATCCGGCACCAGCGGCATGACAGCCGCCATGAACGGCGCCGTGAACTTCTCCACGGACGATGGCTGGATACCCGAATTCGTCAACCACGGGAACAACGGATTCGTCGTGCCAAAAGCCGACTACGCCAATATGCATGTCGAACAGCAGGACGATTATGACCTGAATAAAATGTATGAGATCCTGGAAAAAGAGATCCTCCCCCTCTATTACGAAAAATATGAAACCTGGCGCCAGATCGCCAAGAACGGCATGCGGGACGTCCGCTACCAATTCGATGCCGGACGCATGGCGCATGAATATTATGAACTGCTTTATAAATAGCTTGCGGCGCCCCTTATTGCCGGCCAGGCTTTACCGGAAGAAATATTTTTGCAGCATCCCCATGGCCTCTTTCTCATCCTGGGCGCAGATGGAACAACTCTCTTCCCCGGGCCTGTTCTCATTTTCCCAAACATAGGACCGCAGATATCTGCCGCTCCAATTGGTGACCTTGAGATCATAGCCTTTTTGAATGATGTACAGGCAACTGGTGTCCGGAGCCGGCATCCTGACCTTAAAACCCGTCTCCCCTCCCAGGCTATCGCGGCCCAGCCAGCGAAGGTCCGCATCCTCCACTTCCTTTCCATGAGAATACCGGATATAGGCCCGCTGATTGTCCTTTACCCAGAAGGAAATGCTCTCATATGCCTCCGTATCGGCTTTACCTGTCGAATAGGTAGCCACTTTTACATCCTGGCGGATGATCCCCATAGTAGCTATCAGCAGGAATAATAAGATCTCTTTACCGGGTCCCATGACCACAATATAAAATTCTTTAGCGGTTATGGCAAGGTAAAAACACGTCAGAGGCTATTATAATTCCGAAAAACATCGCCCCGCTCTATCGGCAGCCGCCGGGTCCTTCCTTTATTCAACAGGGATTGCAGACTATGATCGCCGCGGCCTTCTCCCCCCGCAAAAAGGGACCAAAATGCGTCTAATCCCGCCGAAGTATAGATCCCGCAGAAGGGTTGCGCGACCGGCCGCCCGGCGCCCTCTTCCTGGTATACATAAAAATCATAGGGGCCTCCTTCTCTATACACATCCACGATCCCCCGAATGGTCGCCTCATCCAGGTCGGGCATATCACAGGCTAACAACAAGAGATCCCGGCCGGGAAGCCTCCGATGAACACTGAACAGCCCCTCCAGGGGGCCCGGTATTCCCAGGGCATCGACGATCAGCCGCCCGGAAGGGATCAAGATTCCATAATTTGCCTGCTGACCCGCGTTGATAGAATAAAAGACGGGGATCTTCCAGGACGCCAGTTTACCGGCCATATGGA
>Ga0210389_10004902_pt1 | contig 10380 bp, 8 predicted proteins | sample IncBWH28OmetaG_FD_160127 | JGI IMG/M metagenome (GOLD analysis project Ga0210389, IMG submission 160127) | Forest soil microbial communities from Barre Woods Harvard Forest LTER site, Petersham, Massachusetts, United States - Inc-BW-H-28-O ...
GATACGGAAGGGAATTGATCGCAATCTGCCGGCCCGCGACATCCGTTCGATTGCCGAACAGCTGTTTCTTCACGTCCACTCCGATCACGCAGACCCGCCGCCCGTTCTTCTCATCGTCTTCGCTGAAGAACCGGCCGTCTGCGATTGGAATTGTGCGCAGCTCGGGAAAGAACGCCTCCACCCCGCTGACGTCGAACAGGCCGCTGTTATAGGGGCTGGTAGCGTGGACGTTCCCCTGCAATTCGGCGGCGGCCTTCTTCACCAGATAAGCCTCGCGCCGGATATTCTCCACGTCGGAATAAGTGAGCCGGATGCGCCGGCCGGCGCGCTCTCCGCCTGCCTGCAACTCGGTGCGCCCGCCGAAGAGGATGACGATGTTTTCTCCCAGCTGCTTCATATTGCTTTTCTGGCCGGCTTTGAATCCATCGCCCATCGCCACGATCAGAACGATGGAAGCGATGCCCCAGGCGATGCCTGCCATGGTGAGAAAACTGCGCAGCTTGTTGCGGAGAAGACTTCCGAGTACCTGCCCCAGAAGCTCGGACAAGTACGTCATGGCTACTGCAGGACGACCTCCTGCCCTTCGCTGAGGCCTTTCACAATCTCCGTTTTTGCGCCATTGCTGATGCCGGTGGTGACGGTAATCTTGCGGAAGCCTTTCTCATTGGTCGGATCAGGAACCTGCACGGCCGTCGACTTGTCCTTGTTGTATGTGACCGCGCCTTCCGGCACTGCGAGAACACCTTTATGCTCATCGAGGATGATCTCGGCGTTCGCCGTCATCTGCGCCTTGAGAATGTGCTTTTCGTTGGAAATCGAAACGCGCACCTCAAACGTGGTCACGTTGTCCTTCTCCGTGCCCATAGGCGAGATTTTCGTGACGCGGCCGGGGAATTGCTGATCTTTGAACGACTCGACGGTAATGCGTGCCGGCTGACCCAGGTAAACCTTGCCTATATCGGTCTCGTCGACTTTTCCTTTAATGTAGACCTCGTTCAGATCGCCGATGGTCATGATCAGCGTGGCGCTTGAACCGAGCAGCAGAATCGAACTGACGGCATCGCCGACTTCGCTGTCGCGCGAGAGCACGACGCCATCGATGGGCGAAACAATCGTCGCGTTGCGCAAATTCTCTTCGGCGGCATTGAGGGCCGCCTGCTGCTGTTCCAGCGCGGCCTCGGCTTTGGTGATGGCCGCCGCCGCGCTACCGAGGTTTGCCTTCGCCGATTCCTGCTTCTGCACAGCCATCTGGTAGTTCTTTTCGGCGTCATCACGCGCGTTCTGAGCGATCAGCCCGTCGGTGAACATTTTGGCGCCACGCTCGGCATCACGCTTCAGGAAGGGCACATCCGGGCCGGTGGCATCCACTTTGTAACGCTCGTAATCAGCCTGCGCCGTCTTCAGACCCGCCTGGGCGACGTGCAATGCAGCTTCCTGCTGATGCAGCGCCGGGATCAAATCGTTCTGGTCCAGTTCGCAGATCACCTGACCCTTGTGGACGATGTCTCCGACGTTCACCGGCAGTTTCTGAATGATTCCGCTGGCTTTCGACTTGATTTCGACTTGCGTCACCGGCTGCACTTTGCCGGTGGCGACCACGGACCGGGCAAGGTCAATGCGCTCGGCCTTCGCGATCTTCTCCGGATCGATCTTCGCCGGTTTCGTACTGATGGCCTTCACCGAGAAGATCGCCGCTCCTGCGAGAACCAGCAGGGTCAGGGTGACCCAGATGTAACGCCTTCTTTTTCTTGCGGCCATGCTTTTACTGTCAGAGATTTATACGTCATGGCCGGGGAAAAGTTCGCATCGCGTTTGATGCGGCTCGGCATTTACGATTCCGTTACTCCGGGAATCCCAGCCCGTAAGCGCCTCACCCAGCGGCCGATCCAAGTAAGCGCGGGACTCATGCGACCTCGGATTTTTCCGAAGTATGGGTACCAGTACTAAGCCGGTCGCTCTGTTTTGACTTGGCTGGTGCCTTCCCGTACGATTTGGATAGTAGTAACTAACAGTACAAATAAAGTTAGCGGAGGAAAAGGGTCAGTGAGAGTTTTTTCAGCAGTTGTATTGCTGGCGATCGGGACCGCGATCATGGGGATAGCGGCGGGTCCACCGTTACCATCCACCCCGGAAATTGACCCGGCAACAAGCGGCAGCGCGTTGGCTGTGCTCGCGGGTGCTTTGGTCATCCTGCTGGGCCGCCGCAAGCGCTGACGAAACGTCATAAATCGAGCGCCTCGCGTGGCGCTGTGTGAGGAAAAATGGCACGAATCACTGGAATCGCGTTACTGGCACTGGGCACCTGCGCTGTTGCCATGGCTCAACAACCAAGCCCCGAGATCGATCCGGCTTCCGGGATCAGCGCGCTTGCAGCCCTGGCGGGAGCTCTCATCATCCTCCACGGTCGACGCCGACGCCAGTAAGATTTCAAGAAAGATCGGAATAACGGACGTCCGGCAATAGCGTCGGACGTCCGTTATTTTTTGCATTGTCAGAGACTGCCGCATATTTTCACGACCGCAGCGTTTCACCGGGTCTTTTGTCCCGCCTTTTTGCGCTCGCGCTTGTTTTCTCGCTCGAACTCATCGTCATTTCCATCTGGGTGGATGGAGCTGCGCTCATGGGCGGCCGCGGACTGGCGGCCTTCGCTCACGATTGGGGCGCGTGGATTATTCGAGCAGTCGTAGGATTTGCGGCGCTGTTTGCGACATTCACCTGGCTTCAAAATAAGGCTACACTGGCCGTGCTTTCCGATGAACTGACGCGAGCTCCGATCGGATGGGCAATGGCCGCCGCGCACATTGGGGCGATGGCGTGTTTCCTGTTTCTCTCCTGGCTGATCTATGCGGGAGGCTTCGGAGGAGTCCAAACCGATGCGGCGCTCGCATGCTGGCTTGCCGCAGGCATTTTGGCGATAGGACTTGCAGGGCTCGCTGCGATGCCGTCGTTTGCATGGCGGCGGCTCGTTCTCACTGATCGCTATTTGTGGGTTTACGCAGCCCTGGCGGCCTCCTTCGCCTGCATCGCAGGAAACCAGGTCCGGGCTCTTTGGGCGCCGACGTCGTATCTCACTTTCTTCCTGACTAAGGCAGTCCTGAAGCCGTTTGCTTCGGTGGTAATTGCCGATCCGGCTGCCATGACGCTGGGAACGCCGCGTTTTCTCGTTCAAATCTCGCCAGAGTGTTCCGGCTTCGAAGGCGCTGGCCTCATTGCCGCATTCGGCGTTGTGTGGCTCATTGTGTTTCGCAAGGATTGCCGGTGGCCCCAGTCTCTGCTTTTGATACCAGCTGGGGTGGCCGTTCTGTTTTTGTTAAACGCCGCGCGCATTGCGGCTCTGATCCTGATCGGCGATGGCGGCGCCGCGCGCATCGCCACCGGCGGATTTCATTCGCAGGCCGGGTGGATTGCCTTCAACTTCGTCGCTCTGGGATTTTCCATAGCTGCACGCGAAATGCCGTGGTTTACCCTTCGGGCTCGCGCATCAAACGAACGGGCAACGGTTGAAAATCCTGTCACACCCTGGGTCCTTCCGATCGTTGCGGTCCTGGCAGCGGGGATGGTGGCGAGCGCATTGACAGGGGACTTCGAATGGTTCTATCCGCTTCGATTCCTCGCCGCCGCAGGCGCGCTCTGGTATTGCCGGCGAAGTTATCGGGCGCTGGACTGGCGATTCGGATGGGAGGCTCCCGCGGTTGGAGCGCTTGTGTTTGTCTTATGGATCGCGAGGGATCTGCTCAGCGCGCCAGGCAGCCATGGCATGCCACCGGCGCTTGCCGCATCTTCGGCTGAGCCTCGCATGGGATGGCTGGCGATCCGCGTGATCAGCGCCGTGGTCACGGTTCCGATCGCGGAGGAACTCGCGTTCCGTGGCTTCCTCATGCGGCGGCTCATTGCCGCCGATTTCGAATCCGTTCCGATGCGCCGGCTTTCGTGGATGGCGCTGCTGGTCTCGTCGCTACTGTTCGGCCTGCTGCATGGCAACCGATGGGTTGAAGGAACGGCAGCGGGGCTTCTTTATGGAATGATACTTCTGCGCCAGGGGAGGATCGGGGACGCCGTCGCCGCTCACGCAACGACCAATGCGCTGCTGGCGATCTACGTCCTGGCATTCCATCAGTGGCAGCTCTGGTGAGCTGCAAATGTACTGTCCGGGAAGTAAATGGACAGAATGAGATGGTACACGCCACTAGACCAGCCGCGTTCGTTGTTCGCTGGGAACACGCGGCTTGCGCCGCGCGCACTTTTGGAGCGTGTTGTCCAGTTATTTCGAGGACACTACACTAACGATTTGGTTAGCGGCGATCGCGTTCGTCGCGACGGTGATCCTCTTCGCGCGGGCGGCCATTTTGCCATGCGCCGCGTTCCTGCTCGCTACGGGGCCGCAGTTCATGCGACTCCGGTACGCGTGCCGGCCCCGGCCCAGGCCGGAATCCCGGCGCAGGACCGTAGCGGCGAACTTCGGCGTAAGGGTGGACGTAACTGGTGCGGTTCACCCAAGTGCGACCCCAGCGCTCATTGTTAATAAAAACTGCGCGGCCGCCCCAGTCGAACCGGTTGTAGCCCCAGCCCCAGGGCCGGAAAGCGACTCCTAAGCCCACGCCGAAGCGAAATCCGATAGCGGCGCCCACCACGATGCCGGGGCGAGGCGGAAAGAAGACAACTGCCGGGTTGTAATAGGGGACCACGACATATCCAGGATCCACGGGCGCGATCGCAATGTAAGGCCCGTGGGTCACGACAATTTGCGGACCCGATCGCAGATAGCCATAGTTCCATGCCAACTGGCGCTCGCGCTGAACTGCGTCCATGACGGCTGGCTGATTCGCAAGGAAAGCATCACCCAACTCTCGCGTCCATGAAGGGTCAGACGCCATCATGTCCAGCACATTGGGGAACGGCAGCAGTGCCTGAACGCTGGGATCCCAAGGCAACTGGTCGGACTGAATGGCGGCGGCGAGCGCCGGACCGGTCAAGTAGTGATGCTGGTCGGCCCAGCCCGCCGCCGCCGGGATTTGATCAGAGAAGGTTGCGGCCGCCATGATCTGTGCGAGCAAAGGATCAGGATAGAGCGCGATCCGCGAAACGACGCGATCCAGTTCCTGAGGCGGGAAATTCGGCGGAGGCGCGGGCGGATATTGCCCCGCCTGCGGCGGGTAGCCTGCCGGCTGCTGTGGGTACTGCGGCTGCTGTGGATATTGGGGTTGCTGGGGATATTGCGATTGCGGTGGGTACTGAGGCTGCTGTGGGTATTGCGGTTGCTGCGGATACGGCGCCTGTTGATCCGAGGGATACGGCGGTGGCTGCTGCGGATACGGCGGAGGAGCCTGCGCGAATGCGGGCATCGAAAGAAGGCCCGCGAAGGCTACAAAAAGTGTCTTGATTACCGCGCTGCGAGTTACCGTCACCATGTCATATCCCCTTCACACGAGCAGACGGGACGAAGCCGTCCCCCGTTGCCGTCACGATTCATACATTAAGCGGAATAAATGTTGCGAATTGTTCATGCGCGAATTTCATCGGCCAGTTGATCAAGCACGGCGGTGGCCTTGGTGAGATTGTCGACACCGAAAACCGCCATTGCCAGCGACGATCCCGGCGCCCACCCGAAGTAGGAGTATTCGATGTTGATTCGTGCTTCGCCCAGTCGTGCGGCTGCGCGCCCCAGCGTACCCGGACGATGCGGCAGTGGAATCACCGCCACCTCGGTTTCTTCGAAAATCATCCGCAGTCCGCCCAGTACGGATGTCGCGGCGGCGGGGTCATCCACCAGCAGCCGCGCGAGGCTTTCACCCTCTTCCACGAACGATTGGAAGGCGATGATATTGACGCCGCGCTCCCCCAACGCGAGGAAGAACCTCCCCAATGCACCTGGTTTATCTTCAATCGTCACCGTGAATTCTTTAGCCCTCGGCATTCGGATTCCTTATCTGGGTGCGAGACCTTCGGTCAACTCGATATATGTTCCCCATGGATCAGTCAGAAATGCAATCTTCGCGGAACTGTTCGGCACCTGACGCACTGGCATATCGAGTCTGGTCCCCTGGGCTTCCAGCCTCCGGGAGAACGCATCGAGGTCCTTCACTTCAAATCCGATGTGATCGAGCGAGCGGCCTTTCGTAGGCGCGAGTCCGGGCGTGCCGGCCGAGAACGAGAGGTTCACGCCGGGAATTTCATCGGTCTCAATCATCCGCGGTTTGGAGACGCAGGCGACGCATGGGCGCTGTCCCGGCTTTCCGCCAAACGTTTTCGCATACCATGCCTGCATCCCGGGAATGTCGGACGCGTAGAAGTGAATGTGATTCATTTGAATGGCCACCGGCAGGTTAGGGACACCGTAAACCTCGATGCGAATTCCATCGGGCGCAACGACGTACGCTTCGTTCGGATTCTCCGTGGGCTCGATCTTGAGATTGTTCGCTTTCCATTTGGCGAGGGCGCCGGGCATATCCCTGACGACGAACCCGAAGTGATTCACGACAGAGCCGGCCGGCGGTTCCAGCGGCCCTTCGGCCTTGCGCAGGAGAATATAGACGCCCGGAAACCGGATCATTTCGGCTTGCCCGTTCTTCACCACGGTTCCGCCCATGATTCCGGTCCAGAACGCTTTCTGGGCATCCACATCGCGAACGGCCAGGTGGATATGCCCCATCGCCACTCCCTCGCTGTTCGGGGGCGCCAGCTGCGCCGCCACGGGCAGGGCCGCGAAGGCGAAGACACTCAGCAGGGCGCGGACGTTCATGGGCTTCAATCTAACAGATCCGGCGCGTGATTTGACGCGGGCGATTCGGGCCTGGCGCGCAACAGCCGGAGGTGGTTCTCGCGATTTCAACCATTTCGCTGGCATCTGGAGTGCTAGACTCATCCAGGACAGGAGACACTCATGGCACAACATCTACCCACGCGTCTACACCACAACGCTTACGTCACTCGCGATATGGACGCCACGCGCCATTTTTATGAAGACTTGATCGGCATGCCGCTGATCGCGACCTGGTGCGAGGCAGATGAATTATTCGGTAAGGAGCGAGTCTACTGTCACTGCTTTTTTGGACTCGCCGACGGCAGCGCGCTGGCGTTCTTCCAATTTGCGAACCCTGAGGATCAGGCGTTGTTCGGCCCCGCAATGCCGCCCTCGCCGTTCCATCACATCGCGCTGAGCGTAGATGCGGAGACACAGGGTATGGTTGAAACACGTCTCCGAAAAGCCGGGCTCAAAGAACCGGGCTTCTTCGTTCTGGAACACGGATACTGCCGCTCGATCTACGTTACCGATCCAAACGGCATGATCCTGGAACTGACCGTCGACGCTCCCGAGACCGCCGCGGGCGACGAACAACGCCGCGCGACCGCACGCACCGAACTGAAGCGATGGCTGGCGGGCGATCACCGCTCAAACAACACGTTCCGCGAACTCACGCACCAGCACGAGTGACGGTCAGACTTTCAGCGCCGCCTGCACATGCTCGGGTTTGAGCGGTAGACGCCGGGCGATCTTGCCGGTTGCGTCATGCAGCGCCGCGGCGATCGCCGGTGCAGCGAGAGCATTCGCCGCTTCCGATCCACCGCCATATGCACCGACTTCAGGCTTGTTGAGAATCACGACCTTGATCTCGGGAATATCGGCCATCTTTATGATCGGGTAAGTTCGCCAGTCACGGCTGGTGATGCCGCTCTGATCAAACTTCGCCTCTTCCAGAAGTGCGAGGCTGATTCCCATCACCGCGCCGCCTTCCACCTGCCGCTTCAGCTGCATCGGGTTGACGACGATGCCAGGTTCGACCGCAATCGTGTACTTCTCGACTTGAATCGCGCCCGTGCTCGGGGTCACGGCGATCTGGCAGACGCAGGCCCAATAGGTTCCCGAGCGGAACATCACTGAAACACCGCGGCCGCGCACAGGCGTGGTTCCAGTCGCAACGGCCTTCGAGTTGGGCGAAGGCCGCGTGTCCCACCCTGACGCTTCGCGAACGGCTTTCAATACACCAATCACGCGATCTTCCCTGGCGTGATCGATACGGAACTGGATGGCATCGACGCGGGCGAGCGCGGCGGCTTCGCTGATGGCCAGTTCGCGCGGGAAATTCTGCTGAAACTGTCCCGGCGTGCGCATGCTGTGGTCGCGAATGCCGACGACAAGCGGTGATTCCTTCTGACCCACCTGATACGTGCCATGCCCGCGTTCCATCAGGTTGGTGACACCGTCATAAACCCAGGGATCCTGGATGTCATTGACCGTCGACCCGATGAACACGCCTTTTTCGCTGGGAGCGGGCATCGTGGGCAGGCCGGCCAGCACGGCGCCGATTGGCCGATCGTCCTGCATCGCGGGCATGTAGTGGTCGATCTGGTATCCGACCATCTTGCCCTTCGAATCGATTCCAATTTCAACATCTGAATACGCGGCAGGCGACTGCGTGGACCACTGGAAATCCTCATCGCGCATCCATTGCACGCGGACGGGTTTTCCGACGGCCTTCGACAGGATCACGGCTTCGTCTTCCGCACCGGCATTTCCGCCGTTCGACCTTCCGTAGTGGCCGGCTCCGGAGAACGTGCGCACAACAACGTTGTCGATCTTCGTACCAAGCATCTGCGCGATCTCGCCGCGCAGCGCCTGGGGATTCTGGTTGTGCGTATAAATATGAACGGTCCCGTCGGGGCGCGCATCAGCGACGGCCAGAGTCGGGCCGATCGGCGCGTGCTTCATGAAGGGAAGCTCATAGGTGGCTTTGAGCTTCTTCGGTGCGCCTGCGATCGCGGGCGGCGCCTCGCCTCGCGTCTTGTCGCTCTTTGTGACCTTCGTCGTCTTCCAGTCCGCATGCTCTCTGAAATACGTGAAGAGATTTTCGTTGCCTGGGAGACCTTTCCAGTCCGTCCATTTGGTCGCGCCAGCTACCTGCTGCGAGGCCTTGATGGCTTCCCACTCGGTGGGTGCAACCACGCCTACCAGGTTGCCTTTCACGACAACCTGCGCATTGGGGAACTTGCTTTTGTCAATCGCACCGGCAGAGATGAGTGTCGAACCCAGCGTCTTCGGATGCACCATTCGCGCGTGCAGCATGCCAGGCAGCCGAATATCCGTCGCCCATTGTTCCTTCGCGGTGACCTTCGACGCGGTGACGCTGTTCCGATACGATTTGCCGATGACCGTGTACTGGCTCACCGGCTTCATCGGCGGATTGCCGGTAACAGTGAGTCCCATGAGGCTGGTAAGGTCGCCCATTACCGGTATCGTGAGCTTCAGTTGCTGGCCCTTGACGAGATCACCGTACGACATGTGCTTGCCGCCGCCCGAGACGACGCCGTCTTTGACAGTGATCTGATTCTTCGGCACGCCAAGCCGCTGCGAAGCGAGGTCGAGCAACGCCTGATATGTATAGGCTGCAGCTTTACGGATGTTAGGCGTTCCGCGCCCGAGGAAGTCGAACGCGCCGCTGCCATCGGGGGTGCGATCGGTGTCACCCATGATGACGGTGGTGATGGCTTCAAATGGCGCGTTCAGCTCTTCTGCCACAATCTGCTTGTAGGCCGTGAACGTGGTGCTCTGGCCGAAATCGCTCTTACCCGTACGAATCAGGATCGTGTTGTCAGGATGAATCTCGATCCAGGACCCGGGAAGAGTTGCGTCCATCGTGTTCTTCGGGACCGCGGCCTTTTTCGGGACATCACCCTTGACAATGCCGAAACCGACCAGCAACGCGCCGCCGGCTTTCACCAGTTCGCGGCGTGTCAGCGTCGCGCCGTAGACATCTGTTGATTTGTTTTTCGCGATCGCCACGGCCTTACCTGCCTTTCGCCATCACCGTGGCAGCCCGCTGCACGGCGTCGATGATTGCGGTATAGCTGCCGCATCGGCACAGGTGCGGCGACGGACCGGAGGTGGTGAATGCTTCTTTGATCTGGGCGACAGTGGGGTTGCCGTTGCCTTCGAGAAGCTCGGTCGCTTTGATCATCATTCCGTTCTGACAGAAGCCACACAAGGGCGTCTGCTCTTCGATCCAGGCCTGTTGAACGGGGTGAAGCGTCTTTGCCGCGTCGGCAGCCGACAAGTTCTTCTGCTTGGCCCAACGCGCGGAGAGACCTTCGAGTGTGGTGACTTCCTTGCCGTTCACGGACGCGAGCGGTGTGATGCAGGAGCGGATTTCCTTGCCCTCAAGAAGGACGGAGCACGCTCCACACTGCGCGAGTCCGCAGCCGAACTGCGGTCCGGAGAGTTCGAGATCGTTTCGTAGAACGTAGAGAAGAGGAGTGTCGTTCGGCGCCTGAACTTCGCGCCGGACTCCATTCACGACGATGGTGGCCATAAACCTCCTTCAGGAAAAGTGCCCGATGGACAGGTTCATATTATCAAGGCCTGAGCCGACGAACTCGCCCTTGATC
>Ga0210389_10004905_pt1 | contig 10378 bp, 8 predicted proteins | sample IncBWH28OmetaG_FD_160127 | JGI IMG/M metagenome (GOLD analysis project Ga0210389, IMG submission 160127) | Forest soil microbial communities from Barre Woods Harvard Forest LTER site, Petersham, Massachusetts, United States - Inc-BW-H-28-O ...
GCCGGCGGGTGCGGTCGTAGGGCGCCTTGGAGCCGTCGGCAAACATCGACCGGCCATCCTGGTCGACGATTTCCAGATTGAGGCCCTGGTTGGTTTCCTCGAACATGATGTGCTTCGAGATTTCGGTGAGCTCCGGCATGTCCTGCAGCGCCTGGCGCAACGAGGCCGAAGCGAGCGCGAATTCGCGGTCGACCTTGAGGCGGGCGCCGGCAATCTGGTTGCGGTCCTGTTCATCCGGCGACGGCGTATTGGATGCCTCTTCAGGCGGGATGTTCGCGGCGTTCTTCAGCTTCGGCCGGGTCGGCAGGCCGTCGGATTCGATGATTCCGGAATAGCGCACGTCGGTCTGCACGCCGAAGGCGTCGCGCATCGAGCCGGCGACGATCTTCAGCTTGTTGTTGTCCATGGTGGAAAAGGCGACGAGCATCACGAAGAAGCTCATCATCAGGCCCATCAGGTCGGCGAAGGTCACGAACCAGCCGTGCCCCCCTCCATGTGCGCCGCCGCGTTTCTTCTTGGCCATCGTTGATTGTCCGGACTGGTCGGCGGCTTACGCCGGGACCGGCTCGCCCTCTTCATGGCGGTGCTTTTCCGGCAGGTAGGCCAGCAGCATTTCCCGCACCAGCGTCGGGCTCTTGGAATCCCGGATCATCAGAATGCCGTCGATGATCAGCGTGCGGTTGGTCTCCTCGTCGAGCAGCTTGCCATGCAGCTTGTCGGCGATCGGCAGGCAGAACAGGTTGGCGACCAGCGCGCCGTAAAGCGTCGCCAGCAAGGCAGTGGCCATGAACGGGCCGAGCTTGGAAGGATCGGTCATGTTGGCGAACATCTGCACCATGCCGATCAGGGTGCCGATCATGCCGAACGCCGGCGCGCAGTCGCCGATGGCGCGGTAGATTTTCCCGCCTTCGTCCAGATGCATCAGAAAATTGTCGCGGTCCCGTTCCAGATTGTCGCGGATGAATTCGAGATCGTAGCCGTCCGCGACATATCGAATTCCCTTGGCCAGGAACGGCTCGTCGGTCTCGACCTTCTCGAGGCCGACCGGCCCCTGCTTGCGGGCGATTTCCGCGATGCGGGCAAGCTCGTCGACCAGATCGCGTGCCGACAGCCGGCTCATCGTGAACGCAAATTTCGCACCGAGCGGCAGGCCGTGCAGGATCGCGCTGAGCGGAAACCTGATCATGGTGGCGGCGATCGATCCGCCGAAAATGATGATCACGGCATGTTCGCTGACGAACATGTGCAGATCACCGCCCAAGAGCACCATAATCGCGATGACGATGCAGCCGAATACCAGGCCAACGCCCGTCATGATATCCATGGGAAACTCCAACGCGTACGCGAACGACCGGCCGTTCTGGACGATGGCGCAGCCCATCCGCAGGCCGCGCACCACAAACCCTACGTACGCGCCATTAAAGACGCGTAAAGGTTAAACCGATTGGCGCTGGAAGGTACAAATCGGCGAGCCGCGAACGCGATCTCAATACTCTGCTAACCATACCGCGGAGGCACCCTGCCATTGCCAGCTGGCGCCCGGCGATATCCCGGTCGCGCCAGTCCGCAACCAATGAAGATTTATCCCGCTGCGTGGAATTGCAGATTTACAGGCACCAGTTCAATCTTTAGTATAGCCTAATAAACAATACTACCTCGGACGGAGAGCCCCATGCCGCAATATGACGGGTTACTCATGCGCGACACGACCGATGATACCGGCGTCGTCCCCTCGCCCGGATACCCGTTCCATTCGCCCGACGTCATCTGCCACGCCCAGGTCGCGGATCCGCAGGCCTTCTTCACAAGCAACTACAATTCAGATCCCAACCAGCCCGCGCAGCTTGGCAGCCAGTTCAATTACATTTACGTGCGCGCCAAAAACCTCTCGAGCACCGCCAAGTCCAACTGGTATATCCATGTCTATCGCAGCTCATCGTCGCTGTTCATGACGCCGAGCATCTGGAAGAACAATCCGCTGAGCACCCAGTCCGGCGACACCTACGTCACCTTGGGCACTCTGCAACCAGGTAAGATAGGCGTCGGCAACACCAATTTCCTGCTCAGCGGCCTGGCGAGCGACCTGTTTTGCCTGGTCGGGGTCGCGAGCGCCACCCAGACCCCGAGTATCCCTGCCTCCTTCGGCAGCTTCAGCGACTACATCGTGTGGGTTCGCAGCAACCAGAATGTATGCGGCACCAACGTCACGATGCTGCGGGATTACCCCAACCAGCAGTGGGACCGGCTCGACAATCTTTCCAACCCCTCCGGCGATCAAAAGCTCATCACGTTCGAGGTGGAAGCGAAGGGCCCGCTGCCCGCCAATACCAGCTACGGAATCCGATGCGCCCCGCTGGGCATCGATGCGCGCACGACCGTCGGGCAAAACACCAAGCTACCGGCATCGGGCTACGTGCCCGGGAATTTCATCGGAAACGTGGAGACCTGGGGATCTCTGGCCGCGGGCGGAAAATGGCCGGCCGGCGCCACACTCGTGACGAAGGTTTATGTCGCTGTTTCCTCCACGGATGCGGCTGCCATGTTCGCCGAGCCCTGGGACAAATTTCCGGCGAATTTCCACGAAACTCTCGGCATGAACGTCGAAACCGGACGCCTCGTGCTGCTGGGTACGACCGGCACATCGTTCGTGACGTAAGCGTCGACTTTCGCTTGCGCTCAGTCGCGCGATGCGGCGATCTGCCGATCCACCGTCGCGGCGAGCGTGGCCGCCGGCATCGGCCTGTCACCGATACTGTCGATGCGCACGAATATGTTTCGGCGCACGAACACGATGTGGCTGACGAGTTCCGAAAAATCGCAGAAGCACACTTCGCCGGCGCGGATGCCGCGTTCGCTGCAGGCCGGAAGTTTCACGGCCATGGTGTTCTCCAGTTCGTCGACCAGCGCTTCGCGCGCCGCCTCGGCGGAGCCGTAGCGATGGATCGAAACCAGGAAGCGGACCGAACTGTCGCCGGCGTCGACATAATGGTCGGAAAAGCTTCGGCCGTCATCCGGCAGCGGCATCCGGTATTCGAGAATCAATCCTGGATGCTCGGCCCGAAGATCGGGCGCGAATTCGAGGACGGGCCGCGCCGATTCGGCGCTGACGCCGCCCCATTGGTCGAACCGGTACCGCTGCTTGACCGATTCGTGAGTGAGATCATCGTCAGGCATCACGCCAATCCTTCAGAATACGGGACGCCGCCCGGAGTTGGTCCCGGGCTGTGGGCCGATCGGGTTGCAGCTGCCTATTCCAGCGCTTGTATTCCGGGCGAGCCGTTCGCGATAGCTGGAGTCGGTAAACGGCGTTGCAATGGGCAAGGTCGGACTTATGCCTCGGGTCGTGAACTGCATTTTGAGCGGAAGTTCCGGCGTGTGGGTGAGACCTTGCGAGGTCCAATCCCAGGGGTTGCTGCTCGAATCCACTTGCAGGCAGGCGTCGTAAACCGGGTCGGTGTAGGAGCCCGCGCCGGTCCATGCCACCTCATGGTAGGCAAAGGCGCCCTGGAACGGATAATTCCACGCCGTAAAGCCGATTGCCTGAATCTTGTTGCAATAAAACCCCTTCGTTGTGGCGTTGACCTGCATGCGGGCGGCAAAAATATTGCAGCCGAGGACGTTGGCGGAAGTGATGACTATGGTCGCACAGTCGGTGCAATTGACCTTGCGCCCGGGATTGGGGTTCCTGCCGGCAGCAAAATTGACAAAGCCGGTGCAATTGAACTGGCCTTGACCGGTATAGAAGCTTGCTCCGGCCGCCGTGTCGTAAATCAAGCCGTTCTGAGATACCACTCCGGAATTGATCTTCCGGGTGATCGCCGCTACCGCCGTATCCGCCGTGGTCGTGCCGTTGGCCCACACGCACGACAAATCGAGCACGTCGGTCCAGGGAAGCTGCTGGTTGGATTGATTGGCGCTCTGCACCCAGGGCTCGGTGACCGCATCGAGGATGACGTAGATGCGGTGGTTGGTGGTGCTCATGCCCTGCCATCCTCCGGTGCCGATCTGGTATTGCCAAGTCCATGCGACGTTGGCGACCTGCACCCCGGCGGAAGCAAGGGTCTGGTGCGTGAGGTTGATCACCGCGGTCGCAACATTACCGGCGAAGGTGACGGTCACGGGATCGATCGCGCCCAGGATGCCACCGCCGCTCGCCTGCACCTGCACCACCTCCGAGGTCGCGGCGCTGATCGAGAACTTGGCCTTGATGGTCACGGTGTTGCCCGCGATCCTGGCGATCGCATAGGCGGCCGGCGATTGCGAGGCCAGGGTCTGACCGGTCACCCATTCGGGAACCACCACGCTGTTGGCGTAGTTCCTGCGGATCGAGAGCGCGTCGATCGATGCTCCCGTGGGATCATGGTTGAAGGAGATGGCCGCGACGACAACCGTCGGCGGCGGCGAGCAGGAAGCCGGCTTCTGCGCATAGTGCACAATGAAGGCCGCCGCGGTGGCGACGAGGTCCGCCAGCACCGCGGCGCCGCCGAATCCGGTGGCGACGAAAATCATGCGCGCCACCACCCGGATGATGGCCCAGAACCCGATTTCGGCGATCAGGAGGATGAATTCGCGCAAATACCCCTGTTGCTGGAGGATGGTCAAATAGGTAAGCGCGGTGACCGCGCTGAACTTCTGCCCGTTGGCCAGCAGCGACAGCAGGGCGGGTGTTCTCAGGACGCGCTGGATATAGCCTATCGCGTTGTTGCCAAGCGTCGCCTGAATTCCCGTCAACGCCGATAGTGCGCCGGCCACGATGATGAACACGCAGGTGACCAGCCAGAGATCGCATTCCGTGGTGTCGGCCGTCGCCACGCGGTAGGCGACGTAGCTCTCGCGCGGGGTATGGCAAACCACCACATGCTCGCCGTCATGGACGTGGGTGGTGACGAAAAACGGGAACGACCGGGGATTTTCCCGGGTGCGGGCAACGAGTTCGTCCCAGGCCGCGCCGATCCGCGCCTTTTGCTCCGGACCGGAGAAAGCCGCGGTGTCTGCTTCCCGTGCCGCGCCAAACGTGGCCACGCGATCTGCGATCGAGGTGTAGGCCGCATCCCTCCAGCGATCGAGGACGGCCAATGGGACCTTCTCGTCTCGCGCGGCGGAAGATACCGCTTCGGCCACGGTCGCCTGGCCGAGCTGGCCGGCCATCACGGCGCCTTCCGCCAACCCTACCGGATGCCCGTTGGCCTGATTGCGCGGCGGCGAAGAGGTGAAGACATAGGCGCCCTCGATATGCGGATCGTCCACATCCGGCGGCGTCGTCATGTATCGGGTGATCTCGGCGGCGGTGAGCGCGCGCGACCACACATCGACTTCGCGAATGTAGCCCTGCAGCGTGCTGGCGCCGGACGGCTGTCCCTGCACGATGCCCGCGCCGATCAACAGGTCGCTATGCGTGCTGTAGAGCGGAATCGGCGGGCATGGCTTGCTGCTGTCGAGCGCGCCGTTGAGGTAGAGCGAAAGCGTCGTGCCGTCGAAGGTGGTGGCGACGTTGACCCAGGTCTGGAGCGGCACGCTTGCCGTCGATGCGAGCGACTGTGCAATGCTGCCCGCGCCGCGCTGCGACACCAGCCGATAGGCGGCAAGCCCCGCATCGTATTGCAGGGTGAGTGCGATGCCGGTGTCCAGTTCCAGGCTGGTGTTGACCAGGATCGCCTGTCGCAGATTGGCGGCCGACGAGACGTAGATCCAGGACTGCACCGTATAGGGGTCGACCTGGGCGCCGCCCGGGTTGACGTCGGTCTCGTCGAAGAAGGGACGGGCAAAGCCGTTCGCCGTCAGCGCCAGCGCCGGCGATACCTTGATCATGGTCGCGTTGTTCTGCAGCGAGATCGGCAGCGATCCCGAGCCGCGATCGACCGGGGGCACCTGGCTGAAATCGAAATAGGCTACCAGCGTCGTCGGGTCGGGAACGCCGAACATGTTGGCAAGCACGTCGTGGGGGGCAAGCGCCCTGTTGTAGACGCGAACGTACCGGATCAGGCCTTGCAGTCCGTTGCCGAGCTGAACCGGGTTGCTGTTGGTCGGCGCGGTGCCGGAAACACCCTGCAGGACGTTGAACTGGCCGTTGATGAAGAGCCGGACATAGTTGCCGTCATAGGTGGCGCAGATGTAATGCCAGGAATTATCGCTCAGCGGGCTTTGACCGGGATTCGAGAGCACGACGGGGCCGCCGCCGACTTGCAGAAACACGGCGTTGCCCATGTTGCCGAACGCAAACACCCCGGCCTTGGCGATCGCGGACGCGTTGCCCGCGAGCCCATTGAAGCGAATCCAGGCAGCGACCGAGAACGGCACGCTGCCATCGAGCGGAATTCCGATGTTCGCCGATGTCTGCGCCCAGGAAAGCGCGTCGAGTTGCAAGGCATTGTAGCTGCCGTCGCTGCGCGGATCGCCAAAGTTCATCGCCGCACCCGGTCCAGGCGTTCAATTCCAAAGAGGCTCTTCACCAGGGGCCCCGCACCGCCTCACTTCAACGGCGACGTCGCCACTTAATACAACCGTAGATAAAGTATGCATATCTGGCATCTCATTTCAATCCAAGATTGTTAAAAGGATAAGATTCTCGTCCAAGACAGGGCAACAGATCCAAGGCGATCGGTTCGCCCGCTGTCGCGACAAGAGCGGCGGCCCATGCGGGGGCGGCGATCAGGCCTCAAGGTCAGGCGCCGATGAGGCTCGCCTCACGCCGCCGCAAGCCCCGTGAGTTCGAGGCTGAGCTTGCGCAACCGCTTGCGGGCGGCCTCGTCATGGGCCTGCGGATTGACCTGCGACTGGTTCATGCCGTTGAAAAACAGCCCGCTCTTGCCGGCGACATCGTCGCCTGCAGCGAGATGCAGAATAGCCTCGCCGCCCTGCTCGACCGTTGAGATCGGCGTGATGCCCCCGGCCCGCACCATGGTGGTGTTCATATAGGTGGCCGGGTGCAGCGAATTGACGGTGACGCCCGACCCCTTGAGTTCGTTGGCGAGATCGATGGTGAACATGATCTGGGAAAGCTTGCTCTGCGCGTAGGCGCGGCTGCCGCTGTAGCCTTTGGTGATCATCACATCGTCAAAATCGATCGGGTGCTGGCCGAGTGAAGCGACGTTGACGATCCGCGACGGCGTGCTGGCCTTCAGGCGCGGCAGCAGAAGATAGGCGAGCAGGAAGCCGGAGAGATAATTGACGGCAAACCGGAGTTCGTATCCGTCCGCGCTGGTCTGCCGCTGCGGCCCCTGATTCTGCGATCCGATCCCGGCATTGCTGATGAAGAGGTCGAGCCGCCTGTGATCGGCGAGCACGGCTTCCGCAAGCCGCCGGGTTCGGCAAGCGAGGACAGATCGGCCTGATAGAAGGTGGGTTCATTGCCCGCCGCCCGCTTGATCTCATTGGCAAGCGTCTTGGCCCGCGTCTCGTCGCGGCCATGGATCAGGACCTTGGCGCCGGCGGAGGCAAGTTTCGCCGCCACATAACGTCCGACGCCATCGGTCGACCCCGTGACCAGCACCGTCTTGCCGTCCATGTTCATCGACGTACCTTCCAAAAAGCCGTCAGTGTATTTCGGCCGACCGCTTCAGCGCCTCTTTCAGCTTTTCCAAGGTAAAGTCCTTGCTTCGGGCGATTTCCAGGATCGGCGTCTCGCGGCGGCCGCAGAGTTCGGCCGCCTCCGGCACCTTCGCGGCGACGTCGAGCGGAATCACCACGGCGCCGTGGCGGTCGGCGTGGATGAGATCGCCGGAGTGCACGGTCATTCCGGCGACGCGGACTTCGCCGCCGAAATTCTCGGCGTGAACATAGGCGTGCGACGGGCCGATCGAGCCGGCGAGCGCCTGGAAGCCCGGCGCCCATTGTCCGATGTCGCGGATCGATCCGTCGGTGACGACGCCGAGACAGCCCAGTGCCTTGTGCACCGAACTTTGCACCTCGCCCCAGAAGGCGCCATAGCCGACATCCGCGCCGTCGATATCCTGGATCACGGTAATGCGCGGGCCAAAGCCGGTGCCGACATATTCGTAATAGGCGATGCGCCGCTTGGCCTGCTCGGCGGCCGGAAGGCCGGAAGCCAGCACGGATCGGATCGTCACCGTGCGCGCATAGCCGACCATCGGCGGCAGATCGGGGAACGGACACACCAGCGGCTTGGTCGTATAGCCGACCAGGCGGCGCGCCGGCGCCACGATTTCCAGCGCGTTGCAGATCGTCGGCGTGTCATAGCGCCCCAGCGCCTCGAGAAGTGAAGCAGGCAGCGGCGCTTGTGTGGAATCCGTCACGGCGTTTTCTCCGGAAATTTGGGGGCCGGCCATTTCTGAGGGCCGTATGGAGAGAGCCATATAGCCGACATTGGGGTCGAACCCAACCGTCGATCGCTCATGTCAGATATCCAAAGCGTTTTCGAGCGAAAGCCTGTCCCGCACTTGATGCGGGATGGGTACCGGTTCGCGTAAAGAAAACGCGTCAAAAAAGGAACGAGAAAGGCGCGGGGCCTCAGTTCAGCCGCGCCGGCCGATCGTCCTGGTCGGGCTCCGTCACCGGGGGCGTGAACGGCGGCGCCGGATTTGCGGGCGCGGCATTGGCGGGTGTCGCCGCCGGTGCGGCAGCCTTGCGTGCCTGGTCGCGATAGGACTTCCACCCCAACGGCAGGCTCAGGAGATAAAGCACCGAACCCGCCGACAGGATATGCCAGGGATACCCGATCAGGAGCGCGATGAAGAAAACGACCGAGACGAAAACCGGCAGCACCATTTCCGGCGGCACGCGCATGCGCACGGTCTTGCCCGAGAACACCGGCAACCGCGAAACCATCAGGAACGCGATCAACAGCGTATAGAGCGCCGTCAGCATCGCCGGAGGTTTTGGCAGGCCGAGGAAGGCGAGGTAGATCGGAAGCAGCGCGAGGATCGCGCCCATGGGCGCCGGAACGCCGGTGAAGTAATTCGCCGCAAAGGCCGGCTTGTTCGGATCGTCCATGGTCGCGTTGAAACGGGCGAGCCTCAAGCCGCCTGAGATCGCGAACACCATCGCTGCGATCCAGCCGCCATTGCCCAGTTGGTGCAATTGCCAGAAATACAGGATCAGGCCGGGGGCGACGCCGAAATTGACGAAATCCGCGAGGCTGTCGAGTTCCGCGCCGAATTTCGACTGGCCCTTGATCATGCGCGCGACACGGCCGTCGATGCCGTCGAGCACGGCCGCGAACACGATCGCCGCCACCGCCAGCTCCATCCGCCCTTCCGTGGACAGCCGGATCGCCGTCAGCCCGGCGCAGATCGCCAGCAGCGTGATGAAATTGGGCACCAGCATCCGCACCGGGATCGGGCGAAACCGGCGGCGGCGGACTTCCGGGAACTGGGGATCGGACGGCATCTGCATGGTTCACATACATATAGCAAGCGCTAGCCCGCTCCGCCATTGCGGCGGAACGCCCGCAGGCTAACAGCTGAAATGGTTAATCGGCGCGGTAAGTCCGGCCGTTATCGGCAAGCTTGAAGTCGGCCAGAATGGTCTCGCCGGCCACTGCGGTCTGGCCTTCCGAGACCAGCGATTTGGTGCCTTCGGGCAAATAGACGTCGAGACGCGATCCGAAACGGATCAAGCCGAACCGCTCGCCGGCGCCGATCGACTGTCCCTCGCGAACGAACGACACGATCCGCCGCGCCACCAGGCCCGCGATCTGGATCACGCCGATGCGCCCGTTGGGCGTGGAGATCACAAGCGAATTGCGCTCATTGTCCTCGCTCGCCTTGTCGAGTTCGGCGTTGATGAAGGTTCCCGGCCGGTAGGCGATGCGATCGATCCGGCCCGCCACCGGGCTGCGGTTCACATGGCAGTTGAACACGCTCATGAAGATCGAGATCCGCGGCAGCGGCGTGTCGCCAAGCCCAAGCTCGGCCGGCGGCAACACCTGCGTCACCATCGAGATCCGTCCGTCGGCCGGCGCCACCACGATGCCCTCGCGCACCGGCGTTACCCGCACCGGATCGCGGAAGAACAGCGCGCACCACACCGTCAGCAAGGTGCCGATCCAGCCCAGCGGCGTCCAGATCCAGAACAGGATCAGGCTCGCAAGCGCAAAGCCGCCGATAAAGGGATAGCCCTCCCGATGAATCGGCGGAATCTGCGCGCGGATGGAATTGGCGATCGACATCAAAATTCACTGATCTGTTGGTCCCTCTCCCACGCGGGAGGCGGGATATTTCTATCATTCCGCCGCGGCCGGGGTCACCAGCCCGTCGTCGACCGGCGGCGGCTCGCGGTTCGGCGCTTCGTTCTCGTCGTCGTCGGCGATCCGCGCCAGTCTCTCCCGCGCCTCCTGGGCCTCGCGCTGCCGGTTCCACATACTGGCATAAAGCCCGCCGGTTGCCAAAAGCTGGGCATGCGTCCCGCGCTCGGCGATGCG
>Ga0210389_10004906_pt1 | contig 10377 bp, 8 predicted proteins | sample IncBWH28OmetaG_FD_160127 | JGI IMG/M metagenome (GOLD analysis project Ga0210389, IMG submission 160127) | Forest soil microbial communities from Barre Woods Harvard Forest LTER site, Petersham, Massachusetts, United States - Inc-BW-H-28-O ...
GCAAATACACGATGTAGCGTGTTAAAATCGATCGATGGGCGTTACAGTGATCTTCGTTCGCCAGCGGGCTTTCCAACCCGTTCGGTGATCATTTGACGTTTAGGTCTCCCTTCCACAAGGAGCCACTTCCCTTCCACAAGGAAGCCATCAAGGCCCCTGCCGCGCGAACGGTGGGGGCTTTTCTCTGACTTCTTGCCATACAAGAAGTACCGGCTATTACTGTAACACAGGCTTGATGTGCTATAGCAACTAGCCCCCACAGGCTCGGGAAAAAGGGGAATCATTTTGCAACCGAAACGCGCTAATCCAACCGCTTGACGCCGACGCCTTGAGAAAACATCGTGCGTTCGTCATCAAACCACCTTCCAGTAACGTTCACCATAATCCGATGCACTTCTGGCTCACAGTTGCTGCCCGCCGTCGTGAGTTCTATTTTGTAGGTTCCAGGCGAAAGGCCATGGCTCAGCGTCGCTGGAAAGACTTCCAACCAGAGATCAAGCGTCACCTGCCCGGCTGGAACGCTAGGTATGGAAATGAGTGTGGGATTCTTTGGATCAGAAATCGATGCCAGATCGCAATGTTTGCCCATTTGCGGGGAGATGCCATCGGCATAAATTTCGGGATTATTAAAGTCGGTATTGCTCCAACGAAGATTCATCGGCAGAAAACCGGGTACAGGTTTAAACGATCTATCGGCCTGTTCTCTGAGAACTTTGGAAACAAACACCTGCACCTTTTCAGCCCGCCGGTTGCCTGTATTCTCAATCCACAGCCTAAGGAAGTAGGCGTCGCCTGTCCATAAAATGCCGCTAGTATTGCCCACTTGGATCGGCGTCTTGACGTAGTCCGGGGGCTCCGGCAGGATTCGAAGAGAAAGATTCGGATACCAGAACAATCCGAGCAGCCAATCCCTGAACAGAGCAACGAGTACAGCCGCACTGGTTGCCATTGCACCAGCCCATTGAGCTAATGTTGATGGCGCTAGGTCCATGTTTCTGCCTCTATCGATTATTACATCGGCAAAGAAAAAGGCCGGTAGCCTCGCGGCCCCGGCCCGTCGTTGACCCATTCTGTGGATCTGGCGCTAACGCAGTTTATACGTGCGCACACCACCTTTCTCCTTTGATGATTCGACTTTGAATCCGTGCAGACGTCCAAGGTTGCTGATGAATCCTCGCGCGGTATGTGGCTGGGTCCAGCCGAACGCTTTCGTAAGCGCAGGGACCGTGGTACCTTTTCGGAGCATAGCAATGGCGGCATCCTTTACGGTCCCGTCCTTAGGCTTCTTGGCTGATTTCCGGGCAACCTTGCGTCTCTTGCCGGTAACCTTGGCCCTTTTGCCCTTTTTGCTGGGAGCCGCCTCAACCGCCGGGGCTGTGTTCTCTTCCATCGTGTACCGCCCTCCTATAAGCGGTGACACGATCCATCACTCCGAAGGCCCCAGAGATCAAGTCAATTCTGAAAGGTGTTTTCGGTCCCCTTTCGGTCCCCCTTCGACGCCTGACGGGGTACATTGGGCGCTACCGGGGTACAACAAGCCGATGATCGATTTAGGCCTGTTTTGCTAGGAAAACTGCGGAGTTGTTGGAGGCGCGGGTGAGAATCGAACTCACGAATAAAGGTTTTGCAGACCTCTGCCTTACCACTTGGCTACCGCGCCTGAAACGTGAGGCTCTTGGACGGGCTCGACTGGATTCCTTTCGCACCATACCGCGCGACGACCGGGGAAGTCAAATCCTTACCTCCACTCTCGGTAATCACCGGCAATAAGAGGTGCGACGGGAAAGGGGGCGAATGATAGACGGTCTGCTGCGCGGACTTCAACACGGTCTCGTCCGCCAGCCCGCGGCCAGTGTTGGGATTCCGGTCGAAGCGTGGGAAATTGCTGCTTGAAATCTCGACGCGGATGCGGTGCCCCTTCAAGAAGACGTTGCTCGTGACGCCGGCGTCGATCGTCAGCGGATAGATTTCGCCCGGCTGCGCCAGCTCCGCTTTTTCCAGCCCATTTCTATACCGAATGCGCAGAATCCCGTCAGTAAGATTGCGCGCCTCGCCGTTCGGAAACACGTCTACCAGCTTGGCGGTGAAATCGGTATCGGGCGCCGTGGTGGATGCATACACTACCATCTGGACCGGTCCGGTCACCTCCAGATCCTGCTTCAACGCTTCGCCGGTGTAGACCAGTACATCGTTGCGCTGTTCGACCGGCCGCTGATCGATGGGACCCCAAGGGAAGATTTTTGGATCGCAACAGACCGCGCCGCCGCGGGTGGGCACCGGGTAGTGAGGGTCATAAGCGAACTGGTCGGGCTTTACCTTTTTCTTCACCTGCGTCCACTGCAGCACCCCGTCGCCCGTCAGCGAGTTGGCGTGACCTTTACTCGCGAGGTATAGCGGCGTATAGCGCGCGCGCGCCAGCGGCCATTCCTGTTCGTCGCGCCAGCGATTCACTCCCATAACGAAGAGATGGACCGGGGCTTCATCCACTTCGGCCCGGACATTGTGCCACATCTCGGGCGAATAGTGTGCCGCACTTTCCGGCAGGCCCTTCAACCAATGGTCGAACCATTCGATCTGATAGGCGCGGATAGGAGCGGACGAATCGCCGCCCAGGTCGATGCCCGAAAACGGGATCGACATATTGTGGGCCCAGGGGCCGATCATGATCCGATGCCTGTCATCCGCCTTGCCCGCGGACCTATGCAGCGCCGCGAACGCGTTCAGGTCGCTCTCGACAAAGTTGTCGTACCAGCCGCCCACCGAGAAGACCGGCACCTGAACGCGGTCGATCTTGTCCAGAACACTGACATCTTTCCAGAACGAATCGTAGGTAGGATGATTCAGGACCGTTTGATACAGGCCTATCGTCTGGCGGGTGGCGGCCTGATCGGCGGTGCGCAGCGGCAGATGCAAAATGTAATCGTTGAACTTCGGACGCGGAACTCCAGGCGGCGTGAGGTTGAGGGAGAACCACAGCAGCCGGTGTCCCAGTTTGGTAGCGCCGCCGGGCGAATAGAACCGGTCGAAGTAATCGTCGGAGCCCGAAACCACCGGAAAGATCGCTTTGAGATGCGGATTGTTCAGCAAAGCGACCCGCCACTGCGCGATGCCGAGGTATGAGCCGCCGATCATGCCGACTCTTCCGTTCGACCAGGGCTGTTCGGCGATCCAGTTCAGCGTGTCGTAGCCATCCGGGCCTTCCTGGCGGAGAACGTCGAACTTGCCTTCGGAAGCATAGCGGCCACGGACATCCTGCAACATCACTGCATAGCCATGATCCAGGAACGAAGAATAACCGGGCGGCAGGTCGGGTCCTTTTCCATAGGGAGTTCGTACCAGAACTGTTGGATAGCGGCCTGCCCCGGCGGGATGGAAAATATTGGCATCGAGGTGGATGCCGTCGCGCATCGGAACGCGTGTGTGCAATAACTTCTGATATGCGATGGATGTCGTCGCGTTTAGCAACGCCGCGCATAGAAGCAGCGATGAGGTGATTTTCACCACGGTAGAACTACTAATTCCCGTTCCTTTTATCATAGCAGTCTTGGAGTGCCTGCCAATACAGGCGGGCGATGCGCTCTGCGGCGTGAAACTCGTGTATGTGCCCGGCGGCACGTTGGCCGATCTCGCGAGCGTCTTCGGGAAACCGGGCCAGCCAGACCATGTACTCGGCCAGCATCTCCTCTTCGGCAACACCTGGATCGACGCGCAGGCAGGTCGATTCCGGAAAGCGAGAAGTTTCCGAAGCCGCAGTCACGATGACTGGCTTCCCGATGCCCATCAGCCGAATGGCGATGCCCGAGGTTTCTCCGGCGGCCGGATAGCGCAGGTTGATGCAGGCGTCCACCGCGGCGGCGTAGCGCCAGAAATCGCATTCCTTCGCATAGCCAACGCGCAGGATTCCGGTCGAGCCGAGCAACGGTTCGAGCGAGCGCGCCAGATCCGGGGAGGCGAAATCGCCAGCGATTAGCAGTGCGACGTCGGTGGCGGCCCGCGCACTCTCGAAGGCTCGCAGTACGGCCGTCAGCCGCTTGGACTCGCGCAGGTGTCCGAATACCCCGAATAGAAAGGCATGCGCCGGTAACCCGAGTTCCGCGCGCAGGCGGATCACATCGGACTCGGCGGGGAGGGGCGGCGGATCCCACAAATGTGGAATCTCGTGGATCACGGCGGCCGGCGCGTGTTCGCGCACCATTTCTACGGCCCGTGGATTATGCACGATCACAGCCAGCGATCGCTCCGCAATCCGCCGCAGCATCGGATAGCGGAAATATTGCGGATCGGCGGCCGACCGAGCGCGGTGCAGCCACAGATGGCGCGCTAGGTCCGCACTCCATCCGCCGTAGTTATAGACGAACTCAGCGATGTAATCGGGTTCGCTGAGGCTTCCCAGGAAGAAGTGCTGCAATACGGCATCATGCAGCACGACAACGCCGGGCGCATCGAGCGCGCATTGATAGATCTCGCGATGGAGCTGGTTGTTGCCGAGATGGTAGAGCGCGATGTCGGCATCACGCTGGTTGACGGACACTTGTCCCAACGGCTGAAGCGCGCGGAGAAGCGCCGCGGAATAGTCCGCCACACCGGTCCGAGCGGGGGGCAGCGGAGAAAAGAAGCCGACCTTCAATCTTTTTTCCGCGGACCGAACAGGGCTGTGCCGATGCGCACGATGGTCGCGCCCTCCTCGATGGCTACCTCCATATCGTGCGACATCCCCATCGAAAGATGCGGCAAATGATTTTGGTCGGCCAACTCCCGCAGCCGCGCGAAATAGGGACGCGAGGGCTCGGCATCGTCCGACCAGGGAGGCATGGTCATCAGGCCGAGCAGACGGAGATGGGTGCACTTGCCGATTGCCTCCACCAGCGCGGGAACGTCTTCGGGAGCTGTGCCGGCTTTAGCTTCTTCACTCGAAAGCTTCACTTCGATCATGACGTCCAGGGGCCCCCCTTCCTCATCCAGCCGCCGGGCCAGCTTGGCTGTGTCCACGGTCTGGATCACCTGGAAAATCTCCGCGGCCTTCTTCGATTTATTGGACTGCAAATGCCCGATCAGGTGGAATCGCGCACCCGTGCAACCGGCCAGAGCCACGCGCTTAGCCTCGAACTCCTGCACGTAATTCTCGCCGAACTCGCGGAGACCGAGGTCATAGGCTTCCTGAATAACCGCCGCTGGAAACTTCTTGGTCACCGCCAGCAAGGTAATATCGGAGCGCTTGCGGCCCGCGCGCGCCGCTGCGCCGGCGATTCTGGCTTCCGCCTGGTCTAATTTTTCTTTAAGCAAAGCTGGTTTTTCTCGGAGCAAAGGCTGATAATTAGGGTAACGCAGCGGATTGCCTGCCACCTTTTCGAAGCCGCCTTCCTTCGAGTTCCGAATCTCGTGATCGAAATCCAACAGACCATCGAGCGTTTTCTCCAAGCTTGCACGGAGCCGGTGTTGTGCGAACCCGGTGAGGAGTCACTCGTCATCACCGCTGATAATTTTGTGCTGGAATCGCGCAATGGTGTTCTGAGCCTGCAGGCCTGGGATGATCGGCGGAATCTGGTGCGCAGGGTCACCGGTATCGAAGACGAGTCGCACGGGAAACTGGTGCTGCGCATCGAGCGATTCGCCAAGCGCGCCGGAACTCTCTCGCTCGTCGATTTGCGGCGTATCGCGGGCCAAAACCTGGAGCTTAGAAGCACGCGCCTCGAATTCCGTGAGCTGTTTCGCCGCTTCCTCCGCCGCCAGTTCCCGGCCTACAAGATCGCTCAGTTGACCACCGAGGCCGATCTCGAACATAGCCTTTCGCCTGCTTATCCGCGAGCGCTGTTGCGGCAAGGCACCTCGGCTTGGGCCGCGATCGGAGCCTCACCGGATCCTTTCCACTCAGACGGCGCTCTGACCTTTGGGCTGATTTGGCTCGATTATCTTCGTCAACGAGAGCCCGGGCTTGTGGTCCACGGACTGATCCTGTACCTGCCGGCCGGGCGCGAGAAGACCACCTGTCTGCGGTTGCTGTTCCTGGATCCGCGCACTGCGACTTACGACGCATTTGTCTACACTGAAGACGCGGTCGAGCAACGGGTAGACTTGCGAGACTACGGCAATCTCGATACGCGTCTTGAGCCTTGCCGGCGGCGGCTTCCTTCCCAATCGGACGGTCTTCTGCAGCCCATCCGCGAAACTCCCGGTGTGGAAATCGTGGAGCGCGCCGATGGAGAGCAGAGCTTGCGCGTCCGTGGGCTGGAATTTGCAAGAACCGTGGAGGGCGAGCTGCTTTTCGGCTTGGAAAAAAGGCGGAAAGCGCGTTCTTCAAGTGGGGGCGAGATCCGGCAGTTGGCCGTCGAAATAAGCCGGTTTCGGTGCGCCGATGCGGGCGACCGCTTGAATCCGTTGTATCTGAGGAATCGGGAAGCCTGGCTCGAGTCGCGAGTACGAAGCGCAATCGAAGAGATCGACGCTCGCTTGCTCGCGGCTCCGATTTACGATCAGGTTCCGGCCTTTGCAGCCGCCGATCGCGGAGTGCTGGATCTACTCGCGCTGGAGCGAGACGGAAGGCTGGCGGTGATCGAATTGAAGGCGACCGAAGACATCCATTTACCGTTACAGGCACTGGATTACTGGATGCGGGTGAAGTGGCACCTTGATCGGCGTGAGTTCACCGCAAACGGCTATTTCCCAGGAACCGAATTGCTCACTGAGCCACCTCGCCTGCTGCTGGTTTCTCCCGCGCTCGATTTTCATCCCTCGAACGAGGGTGTCTTACGGTATTTCGCGCCGCACATCGAAGTGGAGAGGATCGGGGTCGGTTTAGAATGGAGGAAGGAGCTGAAGGTAGTGTTTCGCTCCGCCCCTGCATGTCTGTCAAAGTACTCCAAAACATTCGAGAAGCCATCGGCAATTTAAATCCGGAGGAGATACGCCGGCACACCGAACGCCCTCTTCGCCTTTTCCTCTACGCTCATAGCGAGAGCGCTTACCGCCAAATGGAAGATTTTCTTGCGCCCCGGAAACTCTCCGCGGCCCGACGCGAGGAAGTCCAGCGGGTAATCTATCGGGCCTCGGAAAACGCCTATCCTTCCGAGAATTACGATCTGGAGATTTATTTTGAGGAGTCGCCCAGCGGCGAAGTGTGCCGGACGGGTCGCGTGTTTGCTTTTCGCGCCGACGCTCCCCAACAAACCGTCCATGATGTGCTGTCCCGCCGGCCCGATCTGGCCGTTCCGCTGGCGCTGCACGTTCACCCTTTTCGTGAGGAGGTGTCGCGGCGGATGGTGAAGAAGGTCGCGAAAGAGAACGCGATATTCGCGCTGGCCACCGCGGTTCCGGATATTGTGCCCTTCGTCTCGCTCCCCTGGGCCATCGGGGAATTTGCGTCCGACACGGCTTTTCTAACGGCCAATCAGATCAGAATGGCTTTTCTATTGGCCGCGGCGAGCGATCGCGAGGTCGGTTATCGGGAGCAAAGCAGCGAGATCGCTTCCATCGTCTTGGGTGCGTTCGGCTGGCGCGCGCTGGCACGGGAACTGGTGGGGAAGATTCCCATGGGCGGCGGTTTGATCCCCAAGGCTGCGATAGCTTATGCGGGAACGCGCGTGGTGGGTCTCTCGCTCGAGCGCTTTTATCGCGTCGGTGCCGGTTACACCCGTGACGAACGGCGTCAGGCTTATGTGGATGCCCTGGAGCGCGGGAAAACGTACGCGGCATCGGTGCTCGACGGGCTTAGGCTTCCTGGGCGCTAACAAATCTTCGCCCCAGCCTGCGGGCGTTCCGGCTCAAGGTAACGACAGTAGTCCAAAATTCATAACAGGTCTCGATGCACTGGAGAAACTCGGACATTCTGCCGGGCTTTTTAATAAAGCAATTGCCGTTGAGCTCGTAGACGGTTCTGACGAATTTCGGATCGTCGGAGCCCGCCGCCACCACGATCGGAATATGCATCAACTCCGGTGTCGACTTAATAACCCTCAATACATCCAAGGCTGAAATTCGCGGCTGCGATAAGTCCAAAAACACTAAGTCAGGAACCCGGACGTTACAATACTTACCCGTACGATTCACATAACTGAGCGCGTCTTCTCCCTCGTTGACACAGCGGAGACCGCTACCTACTCCGGCGGCTCTAAATGCCTCGACGGTAAGCAGAGTATCAGCCGGATTACTCTGCACTACGAGTACTTCGATCTGCTTTCGTGATTTTGGAGATCGGCCACCGTCTTTGCCCCAAGCCTCGGACATACACCGCCCCTTGCGTCCGTCTCAGAATGAGGGAGACAACGTGCCCACTTTTCCGGAGGAGATTTTCCTTGCACGCAGAATATCACGTGCCTGGTAGAATTACTAGTAATTTGAAGAATAATCGAAAGAAATATTAGCGGGGTTCAGTACTATTAGTTTTATTTTTTCCGAAGGCTGAGAGTTCCTACGTGCCACTGGATTCGTTCCAGGCTTTAGTGTAAGCTGGCAAAGAAAAGGCGAAACCATGAATTTGACACTGGGACTATCAGACAGTAACGATCTAGCGCCGCGAGGCGGCATCGAAACGTCGGTGGCGCACTTCGAAAAATGGATGGCCGATCCGGATTCGCCGATACGGGCCATCCGTCATCAACCCGCCCGCGAGGGCGAATACGCCGACATACCGCCGGAAGTGGCGCCCGCGTTGCGCCAGACGCTTTGTTCGCGCGGCATCCCGCGACTCTATACGCATCAAGCCGAGGCGTTCCGTCTGTGCGCCGCGGGCAAGAACGTGGTGGTGGTTACGCCTACAGCGAGCGGCAAAACGCTGTGCTACAACCTGCCGGTTTTGCAAAAGCTGATCGAGGATCCAGGCGCGCGAGCTATGTATCTTTTCCCGACCAAGGCGCTGGCGGAGGATCAGCTGCACGAGTTCCAAGCAGCGGTGGATGAAATGGGATCGGAAATTCGTGCGTTCACGTACGACGGCGACACGCCGCAGGATGCGCGCCGTACTATTCGCGAGCGCGCCAACGTGGTGCTGACGAATCCAGACATGCTGCACAGCGGCATACTTCCGCATCACACCAAGTGGGCGAAATGTTTCGAGAACCTGCACTATGTCGTGATCGATGAATTGCACTATTACCGCGGCGTGTATGGCAGTCACCTGGCGAACCTGCTACGCCGGCTGAGACGGATCTGCGAATTCTATGGCTCGAAGCCTCGATTTATTTGCTGTTCGGCGACGATCGCGAATCCCAAGGAGCTGGCCGAAGCACTGGTGGAATCGCCATTTGAACTGGTGGATCGCAACGGCGCGCCCAGCGGCGAGAAGTATTTTGTCTTCTACAATCCTCCGGTGGTGAACCGGGCGCTGGGAATCCGGCGCAGCTATTTGCGCGAGACCCGGCGGATCGCGGCCGAGTTCATCGAGCGTCATCAGCAGACGCTGGTGTTTGCGAACAGCCGGCTGGCTACCGAGATCCTGCTGAAGTACCTGCGCGACGCCTGCGAGCGGGGGTCTGTGCCGGGTGATACGGTGCGCGGCTATCGCGGAGGTTACCTCCCGCGCGAGCGTCGCGAAATCGAGCGCATGCTGCGGGATGGCCAGATCCGAGCCGTGGTGGCGACCAACGCATTGGAGCTGGGCATCGACATCGGATCGCTGGACGCGGTGATCATGGCCGGATATCCGGGCTCGATTGCGTCGTCTTGGCAGCGCGCGGGCCGGGCCGGAAGGAGGCAGACGGCCTCGCTCGCGGTAATGGTTGCTTCCAGCGCGCCGTTGGATCAATACATCATCGAGCATCCCGAGTATTTCTTCGAGCGGTCGCCGGAGCACGCGCAGATCAATGCCGACAATCTGGAGATCCTGATCAATCATTTGAAATGCGCGGCGTTTGAGCTGCCGATTCGCGATGGGGAGAAGTTTGGGCCGCACGATCCGGCGGAGTTGTGCCGCTTTCTGGCAGAGGAGGCCGGGTTGCTTCATCACTCGGCGGGCTGCTGGCATTGGACCTCGGACACCTATCCGGCCGACGCCGTGAGCCTGCGCGCGGTGTCAAGCGACAACTTCGTCGTAGTGGACATCACGGGCGAGCATCAGGTGATCGCGGAGGTGTCGTTTCCAATGGCGCTCGAGACGTTGCACGAGAAGGCGATCTACCTGCACGAAGCCAGGCAATATCAGGTGGAGCGGTTCGATTACGACGGACGGAAGGCGTACGTGCGGCGCGTGGATAGCGATTATTTCACAGACGCGATCGATTACACGCAGGTGAAAGAACTCGAGGAGTTCGAATCGCGCGAAGTGAACGGGGCGCGGTCGGCGCATGGCGATGTGCGGGTGAACACGCAGGTGGTGGGCTTCAAGAAGGTGCGCTTTTATACGTTGGAGAATGTCGGCGCCGGGAATCTGTCAATGCCGGAGCGGGA
>Ga0210389_10004907_pt1 | contig 10374 bp, 7 predicted proteins | sample IncBWH28OmetaG_FD_160127 | JGI IMG/M metagenome (GOLD analysis project Ga0210389, IMG submission 160127) | Forest soil microbial communities from Barre Woods Harvard Forest LTER site, Petersham, Massachusetts, United States - Inc-BW-H-28-O ...
GCGGGTGACGGAGGCTGCGAAACGTTACCGGCATAGTAGATCACCATTGCCGGCCCGACAACCCCATACGGGCGAAACCTGGAGTCGCGGGGCTTCATATAGAATTTGCCCGCCAGCGAATATGCAGTGTTGTGGGAGGCTACCGTAACATAGTTGAACGCGCCAGAAGGCAACAGAGCGAGGCGGTTGAAACCGAGGGTGAACGCTTCTTCGAGGCTCACATACCTGCTCAGATTCTCCGTGACACGGAAACCGGTCTCGGGCCGCGTTTCGAAAAAGTGATTGGCGCTGGCCTTTCCGCTGCCCTGGTAAATCTGATACCACTCGGTACCGAAGAATGCGGAGACGTCCACCAGCGAATAAGCGCCCTCCGGCGGATCTTTTACGGCATTCCCGGATGAAGAATTGCTCTGCGGCAACGCTGAACTGGCCGTCACGAGCGCCGCGAAGACCGTGAGCAGGATGGTGCGCGATTGAAACTGGTAGAACTTCGACCTCATTGTCATACGTTCATGCCTCTTTCAGAGTTTGTGACCTTACTCAAATTGATCAATGCCTCACCTGGAACCTCGGACCGCCACCCTATTATGTACCGGTGTTGCGTCGTCCGCGTCAATGCTGTTCGTCAGCACGCCCCGCCTCGGAAACAAAGCGAAGAGGCGCGCGGGGGCTTCCGGAAGAATAAACAACGAGGTGGGCCAGGAACGGCCGCGTCCCTCGTCATCGATAGCCGACCAATGCAGACCGCCATCGGTGGACCGGAAGACGCGGCCACCCTGCGCCGCGAAAGCCTCGCCCGGGTGCGTGGGGTGAAATAGAACAATGCTGACCGTTTCAGCCTGCAACCCAGAGGCCTTTGACCAGGACCGACATCCATCCGTCGACTGGAGGAGTCCGGTCGATGTTGCCGCGAGGGCAGTACCGGAGTCCGTACTGTCGAAAGCGAGCCCGTACCAGATCGTCGGTGAGTCCGATTCGCCGCAGGCTCTCCATGTAGCGCCCGCGTCGGTGCTGGCAAAATTGCCGTGAGGGCCCAGCGCCGCGACGACGTGGTCACCGGAGGGCTCCAGGGAGTTGATCCCGCCGCCTGTGCCCGGCGCCGACTGCCATCCGATTCCATCGGTGCTGCGAAAGAGTCCCTGGTCCGTGCCGGCAAGCAATACGCCATGCGCTAGCGCAAGAAGGGATGTCAAATGACCCGCGCTTGCCTGCAGGCTGGTTTTGTCAGTCCAGGTTTTGCCGCCATCGCTGGACTTGAACAGGCCATGGTAGCCCGCTGCGAACAATGTTCCTGGCTGGTCGGGAGCCGCTGTCAGCAGCCGTACGTCCTGACCCGGCTCGCTGGCAGACCGCTGCCATCGCAGTCCGAAATTGTCACTGCGATAGACGCCGCCGGAGCCCGGTTCGAAAGCGCTGCTGGCATACAAGACGCCCTTCGCGCCGGTCAACACGGTGAAGTTACGATTGGTGAAACCGGCATTGATCTCGCGAGCGGTTTTGCCGCCGTCCGTGCTGACCATAAGACCGGCAGTGGCTGACGCAAAGAAAACACGCAGGGGAAGCTGGGCATCGAATGCGATCGACCGGACGGCGTGAGAAGTCACCTCGCGCCAGGCGCGTCCGTCATCTTCGGACCGGAGCAACCCTTCGGTCGTGCCGGCGAACACCACGTGCGGGTGACGCGGATCCAGAGATACGAAGTATGTCCGGAATGCGCCCTTTGGAGTAGGCAGTTTATTCCAGTGACTGGCATTGTCGGAACTGTGATAAAGGCCGCTGCATGCGCTTGCATAAACCTGTTCGGAGTCCCGCGGGTCCACCTGGATGCTGAAGACGTCGGAGTCATCGATCATGCCTGTGTGGATCGATTGCCACGAAGATCCTCCATCAGTCGTGCGCCACGGAAGGTGAGTGGTACCTGCGTAGAGAACATCCTGCTTCGCGGGATCGAATGCAAGCGAGACAACGGGGCGAAACTCCTGGTTGTCGGGCGCGGAGATCGGCGTCCACGTCTGTCCGGCATCGGTACTGCGATAGACTCCATCGGCAGTGCCGGCGGCCACCACATCCGGGTTGGAAGGCCAGAGTGCGAGAGACCAAACGGCTTTTCCCTTGATCCCCGGCAGGAGAGTCCACGTATCTCCCCCGTCCATGGTCTTATACACACCGGAGGTCCAGGGATGATCCCCTTCCATTCCTACATACCAGGTGTCTTTCGAGCGCGGGTCGATCTCGAGCGCATGGAGCGTTCCGGTGGACTGACCGTCGAAAGGAATGTTATTCCAATAAGCGCCACCATTGCGCGAGAGGTAAAGGAGGCCGTTGTGCGCGCCGGCTACTACGAATCCTGGCGCTTGGGGTATGACGCGGATAACTTCAGCGTCTCCACCGAAAGGTCCAGTAGAGCGCCAGTCCGCTGATGCTGCAACCTGAAAGACGAAAATTGAAAAGAGCGCTTGCAGATATACCAATACCGAAGTATTCCCAAGCTTCCAGCCATCGGCGCGTTTCCAGCTCATCGAGAAATATGCGAGGACCCGACTGAACCCAGTCAGCTTAAGTTTCGCATATAAGTTGTGCCAAAGACGACAGTTTAACTCATACCGGCACGTGAAGGATATGTAATCTGGTCAAAATGATACAATTCCACCGGCGCCTGAGGGGTTCCTTTATCATGGCCATGAGCCATGATTGTGGTCGGAGCCGGAATTATTGGTCTGTCGTGCGCCTGGCGGCTGGCGCAGCGCGGTCACCGCGTGACAATCTTCGATTCCCGCGAAACAGCGTGCGAAGCAAGCTGGGCTGGCGCCGGAATGCTCGCTCCAGGAGGCGAGTTGGAGGAGGCTTCTCCGCTCACGCAAATGGCTCTGAGCAGCCTTGCTCAGTATCCGGGATTCGTGGCTGAATTACAGGATGCTTCGGGTATTTCCATCGATTATCAGCGTTGCGGGGCAATAGAAGTCGCGCTGACTTTGCTGGAAGCCGACGCGCTGGAACGAAGAGCTGCCAGACAGTCGGCGCTGGGTATTCATTCCGAAATCGCAACCTACAGTGGTAGTGTCAGCGCCAGATTCTACCCATCCGATCAGCTTGTAGCGCCGAGGGACGTTACTGCGGCCCTTCAGGTAGCTTGTTTGCGCGGGGGCGTGGAAATTCGAGCGAATGAATCGGTAACTCAACTTAGGCCGGATGGGTCCGTAACCACGAACTTCGGGGAATATCTCAGTGACGGGGTTCTAATAGCCGCCGGTGCGTGGAGTTCCATGCTTTTCCCGAACCTTCCTCTTACTATGCCTGTAAGAGGTCACCTCGTATCCTACGACATCGATCGAACGTTACTAAGTACTATCGTTCGTCGCGGAGGCACTTATCTATTACAGCGAAGCAAGGGAACAGTGGTTGCAGGTTCTTCGACAGAATACGTCGGATTTGATCGCACGATTGACGAGCGCGTGGTAAATGGCATACACGAACGAGCGTCACAGTTATTGCCGAACCTGGCTTCGCTGTCTCCGTCAGCGCGCTGGAACGGATTTCGGCCGGGCGTAACCGGTGATACACCAGTCATCGGACGAATTGAAAGCACCTCGATCTGGACTGCGTTTGGACATTACCGAAACGGAATTCTTCTCGCTCCTGAAACTGCGCGTGTTATTGCGAGCATGGTTACAGAGACGTTGGGGTAGCAGTCACCTTTAACCTGATTCAATGCCAATTGGGAAATGGGTTGCCGGGGGCTTTGCGGCACTCCGCCATCAGATGCGGGATCCGTTTGCGCCGGCGCAAGAGTGAATCGAAGAGGTGCTCGAGCGGATCGACGTCGTCTCTGATCCATTGAGGTGGAATCTGCCGCAGAACCTTGTCGAACACTTCTTCCGGGAAATTCGCAATCCGATCAAGCCACGGCTGGAAATCATCCAGCGACCGCACTGCCTGATAGACAATACGCCGCGCATACAGGCCGGTAATCGCGGAGTCGGGCAGTTCCCAATGCGGCCCATTGAACGCAAATCCGTGATCAATCATCAAAACGACGAAGCCAAGCTTTCGGGGCGGCACACCAGGGCGCGCCAGCCAATCATGCAATTGCGCGCGAAAGAAGATCGACTGGCGGCCGTCCGCGTTGGCAACCCAGCGATCGAAGGCAAGCACGGCGAGAAACTGCTCCGCATTCGCGACCTGGTTGAGCAATGCATCCGGGATGAAATCGTAGATGGTCAAGGTATCAGGGTTGCCGGGATGGCGCGACCCGAAATGCCATCCGGGCTCAATTGACTGTGTGCGGGTGCCCGTCTGCAGAGAGACTTCGGGATTGTCTTTGAGGAAGTCCCGTGAAAGATTGACAATCTGGTACTCCGGGCTCGCAATCTGAAGATGGGCGAGAATCCCGGCAGCAACGAGTTCGTTGATGAGTATGCGACGGTGCTGCGGGTTATTCTGAAACTTGACGATGTAGTAATTGCCGTCGTCGGCTTCCAGCAGGTGCGCCTGAGCGCCGCCCCTCATCTTGCGGATGAACCGGGACGCGTTCACGGGCATATGGTTTCCTGGGAGATGAAATCGCAGACTGCGAGGAGCAGGGGGAGTAACAATTGACGCCACAAGGAAACAAGTCCATCGATGAAGCTGGTCAGGCCAATACGACCGACAGCAAAGACGCCACAAAGAACCGCGATGAGATCGCGCTCGATCTGATGAAGTTCATCGCCGTAACCACCGGCTATGGTAAAGGGAACTCGCCGGCAGCGGGGTTTTCGGGAAAGGCCGGGAAGTCGGCGGAAGAGTACGCGGATGCACTGATCCAGTTGTTCGAAAAGTGCCGCGAAGTAGTAGGAAAACCAGTCAACGCGCCGAAGTAACCTGAAGTAATGGACGGCCGGTCTGCGCGCGGTAAGACCGGCCGCCAAAGCCTTAGCGGCGGCCTTTTTTCGCGGCCTTTTTAGTCGCTTTTTTGGGCGCGGCCTTTTTGGAGGCGACTTTTTTTGCTGCTTTTTTGGGGGCTGCCTTCTTCTTGGGGGCGGCCTTCTTAGCCGCTTTCCTGGCGGGCGCCTTCTTTGCAGCCTTCTTCGCTACCTTTTTGGCCGCAGCCTTCTTTACTGCCTTTTTCGCTGCAGCTTTCTTTGCGGGGGCCTTTTTGGCTGCAGCCTTTTTGGCGGCAGCCTTCTTCACTGGAGCCTTTTTGGCGGCTGCTTTCTTCGCTGGAGCCTTTTTGGCGGCTGCTTTCTTTGCCGCCGGTTTCGGCGACGCTTTCTTCGCCGACTTGGCAGGTTTGCGCGCGGGCGGGGCTCCGGGGATTTCTTCGATGACCTCAATCACCTCGACCATCACCGGCTCGGGCCTGGCGGGAGCGGCGACAGGCGGGACTGCAACGGCGATAATCTCTTCTTCGTCGTCTTCGTCGTCTTCGTCGTCTTCGTATTCGTCGAGCTTCGACTCGACGTCATCACTCTCGTCGTAGTCGCGGAAGTCCTCCATCTCGTCTTCGTCCCGCGGAGCGAACCTCAAGTCATCCAACATCCAATCAGCCTCCTGTTTTGGCGCAGTCTCCATTAGCATACCCCTTTTTATCTTTCATGCAACTATCCTGCTTCAACATATCTAAAATAAACAATTCATGGTGTCCGAACACATCCGCGTAGTCGTTGCCGGGGCCGGATTCGCGGCCCTGCGCGATCATCTTGGGCTGGCTCTGCCCGGCGTGGTGACTCAGGCTGTCGAAGCTGACATCCTTCGCCGCAACGGCAGCGAAGCGTCGGTACTGATTCCCACGATGTCGCGCATTGATGCGGAGATTATGGACCGTGTTGCCGGCCTGCGCCTCATCCAGCAATGGGGTGCCGGGCTGGAAGGCGTCGACCTGACAGCGGCTGCAGAGCGTGGGATCTCAGTGGCCAACGTCCCGTCGGCGGGGACGGGCAATGCGGCGTCAGTGGCCGAATGGTGCATTATGGCTGCTATCGCGCTTAGCCGCCGCCTGCCCGAGCTCGAAGAGAATATTCGCCAGGGCGGGCTGTGGGGCGGTCCAATCGGACGCGGGCTCACGGGGCGGACGGCAGGCATTCTCGGGCTCGGCGGTATCGGACAGGCTGTGGCGGTACGCCTGAAGCCTTTCGGAATGCGGCTGATCGGCCTCAGCCGTCGACCCAACGCAATCGTTGCGGACCAACTCGGTCTCGAGTGGATTGGCGGTGAGGGGGATCTCGCGGAGTTCCTCGGGCAGAGCGAATACCTCTTTCTGTGCGTGCCGCTGAGACCTTCGACGCAGGGGATGATCGGGGCGCGGGAGGTTGCTCTCTTGCCGCTGGGCGCCTGTATCGTCAATGCGGCACGCGGCGGTCTGATCGATGCGGAGGCACTTATCGACGGGCTCGGTTCAGGACACTTGTGGGGCGCGGCGCTGGACGTTTTCACGATCGAACCGCTCGACACTCGTTCTGCGCTTCTGAACACACGTGGTTTGATAGCCACGCCGCATATCGCGGGCGTGACGGATGTCTCTTATCGTGATATTGCGCGGCGAGTAGCGGACAACATCCTCCGGCTGCATTCTAATTCGCCGCTCGAGAATCGCGTGGTTTAGAAGGTCGTTTGATTTCCTTACTTCCTTTTTCGATCAGAAGATTTGGAGCGCTCCATTGTCTGATAACCCTCAGGACCAGGGCCGTTGTTGGTTTCCCGGACGGGACCGGGGCCGCACCAATAACCGGAGCGCCTGCGGCCCATTGTTTCATTGGCATTCACCGCGACCAGAGGCTCGAGCACTGTACGGCTTAGCGTCCAGGGCGGTCAATGGGGACCTGCCTGGCTCTCGATTGCAACGTATCACGCAGGTATGAAAAAACAAGGCACGAGGATTTTCGACCCAGGAAATAAGCTCCGTGAATGCAAGCAGATAAGGCTGGACAATTTTATTTCGCGACGGCGTGACTCAGCTTCGATATGAGTTCCGGGCTACAGGCATGAGTGCTTAATGGCGGGCTCCGCCTATGATCAGGAGCGCGTTGCACACCGAACGTGCCGGCCAGAAGGCCGGCTGCAGGGCGGAAGCCCTGACCCCACTACTGCGGGATTTGAAGAAAGTTCAAGGTCTCAGGCAAGGCCGGTGAGCCCTGGAATAGCCCTGCGGGCGAGAACGGAGGCGTCAGATATTGGTCGGGGTCCAGGTTTGTCGAGCCCTGGAAGAAGCTCGCGATCTGCTGCTGCTCTGCCAACGAAATGGATAACTCCGGCGCCACACCAAAAATGGTGGGGTTGCTCAGAATACGGTGGGGCAGTATCGGGAAAGGAACTCCTGGCTGCATGACTCCCAAGAGCGAGGGTTGCATGCCTGCCGCAATATCGAACCGGAGCAGCCACGTAGAATCGACCGCACCGGCTGCGCGCACGACGGCCGACTCAGTGGGGTTGGGCACCTCAAGATCACCTACGCCAAATTGAAACAGCGTACTTTTGGGCGGAACACCTGCGAGAGGTGCGATGGAAAGATGTTGCGCATAGGCGAGCGGGTCTCCCAGCATTCCCACCCAGTCAGCGATCTCGAAAGCCGCCTGGATCGCGGGCGCTCCGGGGACGCTGTTGATTACCGGCGCCTGATCCCGAAGGACGTAGTTATCGTTGAAGCCATCGTGGAAATAAGGTTCGGGCGGGGCTGGGGGAACATTCAGCAGCGCCGGATTGGCGCTTTGCAGATATTCGGCGGCGAGGGGGCGACCACTGATCGCCAGACGGGCAACATCAACCGATGTTCCTCCGGCGCCGTTCAGTACCGCCATCCCAACTGCGGGTTCAACCGCATCAAAGAGCGTTCCATAAGTGCTGCCGAAGGATTGTCCGACATAGTAAACGCGGTTCGGGTCAAGATAGCCAAACCCTTTGGTTTTGCGCAAGACACTTATCATGGCGTACAAGTCGACGGCGGTTTGTCTGGCGCAGTCTCTCACCGCAATCGCACCGGGAAGGATACAACCATCCGTAGGACCAATGGGCGCGGGAGAAAATGCAACCCCGCGGCCTGGCGTGGAGACCAGGTATGTGTTTCCAGCTTTATCCGTCAACTGCACTGTTCCGCCGGCACCGTAACCATGACCTGTTATTTCAAATGCAAGAGTGGCGAATCCGTGGGAGGCGAGAGTCGAGGCAATATAGGTGGGCGCCCCAAACTGGTTGTCGCCCATTCCATGACCATAGATAACTACGGGGAATCCTTTGGCGGGTGACTTAGCGGCAGACGGCAGAAACACGTGAAAAGATACGGGGACAAATCCGGCGGGAATGTTGGGAGGAAGTCCGGGGACAGGTATGGGCGCCTGAATTGGCAGATTGGTGGCCGTGGGGGAGATGGAACCAGCAGAGGGGCCGCTTAAGTTGAGGAAGTTGGGTGACAGAAATAAACCGAAAGCAATGGAATCCACATTCGAAAGAACCGAGAGTGGAACCGGCTGCGCTGCGCCAGCCGGCGCGTCCTGAGGCATCCAAGTCATCGAAGTCAGGTTACTGAGTTGGAAAACGGAAACAGGCCCCGCAGGCAGGACGACGGGCGGTTCATTCGTATCGGCAAACTGTCTGGCCTGCTCGAGCCAGGTTGTCGCGCTCATGGTTGTGAAGAGTGACGCGCTGACAAGCCTGCCGTTCAACTGAAAGCCGAACCTTAGCGCAGCAAGATCGATGTCCCTGCAATAGGGATCAAGAATTCTTATCAGACAGGCACTGAAGCTGCTGCTTGCGTGGACCTTCTGCTCCTGACTGTCAAGTATGTTGTCGGTGATCGCCAGCAAATATCGAGTCTGCTGCCGAAGGATCTGATCGGGTTTCGCAAAAGCGCAATTGGAAGCAGGATCGTAGAAGATCTGATTGATGTATATCGCAGCCGAGGATCCGTCCAATGGAAGATAACTGATTCCGTTCTTCAGAGTGCCGGGATCGATCGCGCCGGAGAAACAAACCATCGTCCGCGGATTGATGCTGAATCCATCGAGAACGTCCAATTGGCTGGTATCGCCACAAATAGCTCCCGTGGACGTCGTGGAACACGGCGTTGCCGGAATGTTGATCTGGCGTCCTGTTCTCTGCGTTGACGCTGACCTGGTCAGAAGATCAGAAGGGAAAGGTCCCGTGGTAATTGAATTCGACTGGAAAAGGACTGTGGTATCTCCAGCCATAAGAGTGGAAATACCAAATGCAATAGTGAAAAAAAACCTCATAAGATTGGTTGGTTGTTATTGGCCAATCAAGTATTGCACTGAGTACGCCAGACAGGCACTGGGGGTTTGTATCCTAAGATCCCAATCGGGAGCTCGGCTGAAACAGATAAGTCAATAAGCCGAGTACTAGGACCAAGCTAGTAAGGTCTCCACAAAACAACTGGCCGCCAGGCTTCAAAAGTGCACTGTGGGTAAGCCGCGTTTCCCAGCGATCACCGAACGCGACTGGCGTCGCGTGTACCATTCAGACGTCGGAAACCACGGCTTGTTCACGAGATTGCAGACCGCCCCACGACGCCATCATTGGTTCACCAGGCGTTCGACGTCACGAACGCCGGAAATGCGGCGCATGGCGGAGCAGAGCTTCTCGAGCTGCTTCTTGTCGCGTACGTCGACGGTCATTTCGATCAGAGCCGTGTCGTGGTAACCGTTGCCTTCGGTTTTGGCCTCCAGGCTGCGCACGTTGGTGTTTTCGTCGGAAAGAACGCTGGTCAGCTGGTGCAGGAGACCGGGGCGGTCGTCGGTATGGACAACGATGCGAACCGGAAATGTATCACTGGCGTGACGCGCCCACTCGACGTCGATCTTGCGCTCGGAGTCGTACATCAGATTCTGCACGTTGGAGCAGGTTCGGGAGTGAACGGCGATGCCCTTGCCGCGCGTCACATAGCCAACAATAGCTTCCCCTTTGATGGGATTGCAGCACTTGGCCCGGTAGACCATAACGTCTTCAGCACCGCGCACGATGATGACGTCGTCAGATTCCTTGTGCTGTTCCCTGGCGTGAGCCGCCGCGGGCTCCGACACCGGGGGAGGCGGGGGTTCCTCAACGATCTGTTCCGGTGCAGATTTCTGCAGCACCTGGCGTGCTGAAAACTTGCCGTAACCCAGTGCCGCGTACAGATCATCGACTTTGCCGAGGCCGTATTCGCCGGCAACACGCTCCAGTTCCGTGCGCTGAATCCTGCCGAGTTGAACCCCCAGGCGACGGGCTTCCTTTTCGAGATACTTCTGCCCAATCTCGATAGCGCGCTCGCGTTCATTCTCGTTGATGATGTGTTTGATCTTGTTGCGCGCGCGGGAGGTCTTGACGATCGCAAGCCAGTCTTTGCTGGGCTCGTGGCCGGCCTGAGTGAGGACGTCGACAATGTCGCCGTTGCGCAGAACATAGCGC
>Ga0210389_10004908_pt1 | contig 10374 bp, 7 predicted proteins | sample IncBWH28OmetaG_FD_160127 | JGI IMG/M metagenome (GOLD analysis project Ga0210389, IMG submission 160127) | Forest soil microbial communities from Barre Woods Harvard Forest LTER site, Petersham, Massachusetts, United States - Inc-BW-H-28-O ...
GCTGCATAAGGGGCTCCCAAAGGTTTTGGTTTGGTTTGGAAGCTCGATCATAGCCTGAGGCGGGCCTCTCTTCAAACATTTTCTTTATGAAATGTCGTTTGAAGATTAATTTTGCAAGTGGCTTAGTGCACTCAAATACCTATTTCGGGAGTGCATTGATCCGTAGCCCAGGTGCGAAATAGGTATTTGAGTGCACTGTCCCTAATTTAGAGGGCGCGCTTCAGGAACGCGCAGATGTGATAGCCGTCGATAAACTTGAATGGCGATTCACCCAGCGTGTAATGGCCGCACGGCAGCACCACCACGCGATGATCCAGGCTATGTTCTCGCAACCTCTCCACCACTTGCCTGGAAAACTCCGGAAGAAAGGTGGTGTCGTAGGTCGCATAGATGAATAGCGACTTGTGCTTCCGGGCCGCGAACTTCTCCAGGTAATTCCCCGGACTAATCACCATCCAGGCCCGACGCAACCGGTCCAGATCGATGTGCTCCTCCAGGCCCTGCCGGATATGCTGTGTAGAAAGCCCGGTCCAGACCACATCGGCAAAATGAGACGAGCAGTGATTGAAAACGTTCACCGCGATCCGTGGATCGTGCGCGGCCGCTAAATAGGCGTAGCACGAACCCAAGCTGGTGCCGACGATACCCAAACGCTCGTAACCCTGGCTCTCCAGCCAATCGAGGCAGCAGCGTACGTCGATAACCGCTTGCCGCGTGGCGTCGATGGTCCGGCAGACATTGGACGAAACCGCATAATCGGCGCGCTGGAGCTCGGGCGGCATCCGATAATCGTGATAGGGCAAACTGATTCGCAACGCAGAGATGCCCAGCCGGCTCAAGCCGCGGCATAACGCATTGTGGCCATCGACGGGAGCGTTCCAGTGCGGCAGAAGCACGACCGCTTTCTTGGGACCCGTCCGCTTACCCGGCTTGGCCGGAAACCACTGCGCGTGCACCAGGTTGTTCTCGGCATAAGGCGTATCCACCGGCGAGCGAAACCGCAGAATACCGCTATCGAGCCGAAAATCAGACGGCGGCTCGTAGGCAAAAAACTCGTCGCTTTCGCGGATCGCGATCTGGTTCAGCTTTGATATATACTCTTCGACCGCGTCGCCGTTTTTGGGGTATCTGACGGCACAGGGCCAATCGCCGGCCCAGTCCAAGCCCCACTCAAAACGGCGCACCACCCGGTTGGTCGCGCGATAACAGAGTCGTTCTTCCCAGGATTGTATCCAGCGGCCGTATAGGCGCGAAGTAATCTTCCGCATCGCGTTTTCCTTTAGGATAGCAACATGGACTTGCTTACCTTCGCTATGCGGATGGGTTTGGCATTGCTGCTGGGAGCCCTCATGGGCCTGGAGCGGCAGTGGCATCAGCGCATGGCGGGCACACGTACCAACGCGTTAGTAGCGACTGCTGCGTCGGCGTTCACCATGATCGGCATCGTCGTAGCCGACCCGGCCGGCCCCAGTCGCATTGTCGGTCAGATTGTCACCGGCATTGGTTTTCTCGGAGCAGGAGTTATCTTCAAGGAGGGTGGAACCGTTCACGGGCTCAACACCGCCGCGACTGTTTGGTGCTCCGCTGCGGTAGGCTCACTTTGTGGAATCGGCCAGCTTCCATACGCGGCTGTGTTAGCCGTAGCCGTCCTGTTCACCAACGTCGCGCTCCGACCTCTCGCCTATAAGCTCCGACCGGGGATTAAAGAGGAAGAGACCAATTATCATCTGGAGCTGATCTGTGCCGCCAAGGACGAAACACAGGTGCGCGCGCTGCTGTTGGACGCCGTCGATCGCAACCACGTGGTGTTAACTTCGCTCGACAGCGAAGACCTGGAGAATGGCGATCGGGTCCGCGTGAGCGCTGAAATCAAGTCGCCCGGCCGCAATGACGATTGCCTGGAGCAAATCGTGGCTCGATTTTCGCTGCAGCAGAGCGTGACCTCCGTCAAGTGGCGCGTGGATCCGGCTACACCGATGCTGGAGTAACCATGCAGTTAGCGATTCGCTCGGCAATTGTAGCCGGAATCGTGGCTGCGATCACATGGATCTGTTTTCGAGTCGTATCCGTCAACGCCACTACGGCCGGCTTCGCGTATCTGGTTGCGATCCTGTTCATCGCAGCCAAATGGGGACTGGTGGAGTCGATTACGGCCTCCATCGTGGCCGTGCTGTGCTTCAACTTCTACTTTTTGCCGCCGATCGGCACTTTCACCATTTCGGACCCACAGAATTGGGTGGCGTTGTTTGCGTTCCTGGCCACCGCCATCACCGCCAGCCGTTTTTCCATGCAAGCTCGTCGGCGGGCGCAAGAGGCGTTGGATTCCCAACGTGAGATGGAGCGGCTCTATGCACTGAGCCGTTCGATTCTCCTGATCGGCCCCGCACAGCCAGTACCTAAACAGCTTGCGACTCAGATCGCCCAGAGCTTCAGCGCCTCCGCGGTCGCCCTTTACGACGGTGGGAGCGCAACTACATACCGGTCCGGTCCGGAGGACTTTCCGGACCCGCAAGACCAACTTCGGCAGGCCGCCAGCCAAGGTACGCTGTTTCGCGATGAAGCCACCGGAACCGTGGTCACTGCCATCCGTTTAGGCGGCCAACCCATCGGCAGCGTCGGCGTTCGTGGCGCCGCCCTTTCCGACTCGGTGTTGCAGGGCCTTGCCAACCTGCTTGCAATCGGCCTGGAGAGAGCTCGAACGCAAGAAGCCACCAGCAAAGCTGAAGCCGCCCGGCAGAGCGACGAGCTCAAATCGACCTTGCTGGATGCGCTGGCCCACGAATTCAAGACACCCTTGACTTCCATTAAAGCGGCCAGCACTGCCATGCTTTCGAGCAGTATGCTCAAGCCTGAACAGCAGCGCGAACTGATCTCGGTTGTGGACGAAGAGGCAGACCGTTTGAGCGTGCTGGTCACGGAAGCCATCCAAATGGCGCGCATCGAGGCCGGACGCGTGCATCTGGAGCGGGAGAGTTACCCGCTGCACGAACTGGTAGAGTCGGCTTTGGACAAACTCAGGCCTATGGTTCTGGAACGAAGCATCGATGTGAAACTTGCGGCGGAATTGCCGCTGGTATGGGTGGATCGGGAGCTGATCGAAATCGCGCTGCGCCAGCTAATCGATAACGCGCTGAAGTACTCACCCCGGGATTCACCGGTGTTGGTGGCGGCGGAGTCGAACGATGGTCGCGTCATTGTTAGCGTCACCGACCGCGGCCCGGGCATTCCGGAGGAAGAACAATCGCGCATCTTCGAGAAATTTTATCGGGCCGAGGCATCTCGCCATCAAATTCCTGGAGCGGGTCTCGGCTTGGTGATTGCCCGCGAGATCATTCAGGTGCATGGGGGCGAAATCTGGGTACAGAGCAAACCGGGCGAGGGGTCCAGCTTTCGCTTTTCGCTTCCGACTCCCTCCCCCGCGAGGCCACAATGAGTCTGGGCCGCATCCTGGTAGTCGACGACGATCCACAGATCCGGCGCGTCATGCGTACAACCCTCACCGGCGAAGGCTACGAAGTGGACGATGCGCGCAGTGGAGAAGAAGCCCTGGAAAAGCTGCGCGCCGGCCGGTACGAGCTCATGCTTCTCGATATCAACATGCCGGGAATGGGCGGGATCGAAACCTGCCGGCAGGTGCGCGCGAATTCCGATATGGCCATCATCATGCTCACAGTGCGAAACACCGAGCAAGACAAAGTCCAAGCCTTGGATGCGGGGGCAGACGATTTTATAACCAAGCCCTTCAGCACACCGGAACTTCTGGCGCGGATTCGCGCGGCGCTGCGCAGGATGCCGTCTTCGCCCGAGGCAGGGCCGCAAAATATCACCCTCGGCAACGTCGAGATCGATTTTCAGTCGCGCAAACTCATCGTTAGGGGAAGCGAAGTGCGACTCACACCGAAGGAGTTCGACCTGCTTCGATATTTGACGCTCCATCCGAACCGGGCCATTCCTCACCGCGAACTTCTCCAGGCGGTTTGGGGGCCGGATTACGGCGACGAAGTCGAGTATCTTCGAGTTTTTGTGAAACAACTGCGCCGCAAGATAGAACCGAAGCCCGACAAGCCCCGCTACATCCTGACGGAACCCTGGGTCGGGTATCGCTTCTCTCTCACGTGACAGGGTACGATGCTCACGCCTCAGTTCTGGTTGACGACCGTTAGGGGACGAAACCGTCGCGTATTAACAGTCGCGACTTCGCCCGGCTCATTGCCATTGGAGAATGTTTGAGGACTCTGAAATTCAGCTTCCCGGCATTCGGCAAAGACTGCCGTGTCGATCCGCTGAAAAAATTCGCGGTGTAGCATTTCCACACTTTTGCGCAGCTCGCCCGACGGGACGATGAGGCTCACGGCCAATTGCGAACGGGCGCTCGAAATCATCGTCACTGGAATCTGCTTGAGGGCGGCCAAGGCGCGCGCGGTGACTTCCGAGGCGCTATCAATCCCTTCTCCAACAAGCGTGAGAATCGCCGAGCGAGGGTGGAGACGCACCTCGACGCAGCCTTCGAGTTCAATCGCAAGATTGTGATAACGCGCCGAGCTCTTCAATGCCAGGAAGATCGTTCCGCTGTTCTGGCACAAGAATTCGGCGGGCATACCGTAACGTCCGCACATCTCGCCTAACGCCTCCGCGAGTTCTTCGGAGTCGCCTTCCTGCTCCGACCGAATCTCCAGGACGGTCAGGTCCGCCTTGCAGGCAATGGCCTTGACGGGGTTGGAGCAGGTGGTTGCGGAAAGAGCGATGCGCGTACCCTCTACTTCAGGCCTGCGGGAGTTTTTTATGACCAGCGGGATCCGTTGGCGGACAGCCGGCGTCACCGTATCAGGATGGAGTACCTTCGCGCCCGCCTGTGCCAGCGCAGCGGCCTCCTGATAGGAAAGCGACCTCAGGCGATACCCTCCCTGGAGAACGCGCGGATCACAGGTTAGCATTCCATCCACGTCCGTCCAGATTTGAATCTCAGCGGCGGAAATGCCGGCGCCCACGATCGAGGCGGTCAAGTCCGAACCACCGCGGCCCAGCGTGGTTGTCGCACCGTCTTCGGTGGCGCCAATAAAGCCGCCCATGACCACCACGCGGCCGTCGCTGAGGTAGGGAATCACCCGCCGCAGCTTAGCGTAACTTTCCCAATAGAGCGGCGTGGCCTGCGTGTGCCGGCGGTCAGTGAGAATTACCTGGCGCGCGTCCAAATGAACCGACGGGATGGCCCCGGCCTCAAGCGCGGCTGCCACGATCTCGCTGGACATGCGCTCCCCAAAACTGGCGATCTCATCCAAGAGCGCTGGGGTAACTTCGCGGCCTTCGTCCGCCACCTCGGACCCAATCACGCGCAGATCGCGGAAAGAACGTTGCAGCGACGTCTCGAGCCGCCGGAGAGCATCTCCATAGGTGACCTCCCCGGCCACTTCGAAATGGTGGTCGTGCAGCTCATCGAGGCACTTGCAGGCGAGGTAGTGATCGCCTCGGCGGGCGTGTTCGGCAAACTCCACCAGCTTGTTAGTCGTTTTGCCCAATGCGGACACAACGACAACGGGTTGCTGCTCAAGATGCGAGTTCACGATTCCGGTCAGGCGCGCGATGGCTTCGCCTGAATCCACGGAAGTACCGCCAAATTTCATGACAATCATAGAGACAATGATCCTTTCGAGGCCCGCTGGGCCAAGGGAGAACAAAACTGGAGAGAGAATACGTTTCGAGCGGAAGCTCTTGCCGGAAGGACCGCGGAGCCAACTACAGAGCGTCTACTATGTGGCTCGTCTTTCATCACGGTCACGGTGGCGTTTCCTGTCCACCGCCATCCAGCTTGAAGATACGGCTAGAGGCGTGAGGAAAGCATAAAAATGCGATAAGAGTTTCGTGAAGTCCCGCTAAATGATTCACTCTGAGGCCGAATTCTCTTTTTTACGAAATCCTTATGTCTTCACTATTACTTCCTCACGGCCCCGGCGCTAATCTGAGGACGGTGCAACATGACAGTCCCACATGTGCAGTCATCGAAGCCAGGCCGGCTCTTCTCCTCCAACTCCAACGGGGCGATAACAACGGAAAAAGGCCGTCCGGAGTGCCCACTCGACGTCGTGGTTATGTTCACCGACGTTCCGGGCACATTAAAAGCGTTGAAAGCAGCCGCCGAACTAGCCCACAATCTAAACGGACGAATCAAGGTCCTTGCTCCCCAGGTGGTGCCTTATCCTCTACCGCTGGAGAGTCCTCCGGTGTCAAAGGATTTCAACCAGAGGCGGTTTCAAACGCTCGCGTCCGAGGGTTCCACGCCAGCTAAAATCGATACGCGCGTTGAGTTGTTCTTGTGCCGCGACCGCGACAATGCCGTGTGCCAAGCATTGGAGCCCGAGGCTTTGGTCGTGATGGGAGTACATCAATCCTGGTGGCCGACTGCTGAGAAGGCGCTGGCTAGAAAATTGCGGAGTAAAGGTCACCACGTCATTGTTGTAGACTCGGAGCGGAGCAAATGATCGACATCATCTACATCATTGTTGGGACGCTGTTCTTTGTCGCCTGCTGGGCTTTCACCAAGGCCTGCGACAAATTGTAGGAGTCGAAAATGGATTACATTATCGCGGGGATTGCGTCCTTTCTATTGTTTGTGTACTTGATTTACGCGTTATTGCGCCCGGAGCGGTTTTGAGGAAGGCATCATGACTACCAACGGAATTCTCCAGATCGCCTTCTTCTTCGGATTGATTTTACTCTGCACGAAACCGCTGGGCGCCTATATGGCGAATGTCTTCGAGGGCCGGCGCACCTTTCTACACCCGGCGCTCCGCTGGCTGGAAACTCTCACTTATAAAGTTGCGGGCGTACGGGAGGACGTCGAGCAGCGCTGGACCCTTTACACCGCCTCTATATTGAGCTTCAGTATTTTCGGATTCCTGTTGGTGTACCTGCTGCAGCGGACGCAAGCCTATCTGCCCTTTAATCCACAGAATTTCGGCACGCCGGTTGTCACGCCCGACCTCGCTTTTAACACGGCGGTCAGTTTTCTCACCAATACCAACTGGCAGTCTTATTCCGGTGAATCGACGCTGAGCTACTTCGTCCAGATGGCGGCCTTAACGGTTCAGAACTTCGTCTCGGCGGCAGTCGGTCTCGCCATAGCAATCGCCGTGGTGCGGGGGTTCGCGCGCCACGAAATACGGACCATTGGTAATTTCTGGGTCGACCTGACAAGGGGGACCCTGTATGTGTTGCTCCCGATCTCGTTTATCGCAGCTCTATTCCTTTGTTCTCAGGGTGTGATTCAGAACTTAAAGCCCAATACGGCAGTCACCACCATCGAAGGCGCGAAACAAACCGTCGCGCAAGGACCGGTGGCATCGCAGGAAGCCATCAAGATACTGGGCACCAACGGCGGAGGCTTCTTCGGCGCCAACTCCGCCCATCCCTTCGAGAATCCCAACCCAATCACTAATCTTCTCGAAATGTGGATGCTCTTGGTCATTCCCGCTGCTCTCACCTATACCTTCGGCAAAATGGTCGGCGATACGCGACAAGGCTGGGCAATATTCGCGGCCTTCACCGTGATGTTCCTGGGCGGCGTCTTGGTCTGCTATGGATTCGAACAACAGGGCAACCCGAACCTCGCCAAGCTGGGACTCCAGACCGCGGCGACCAACGATCAAGCCGGCGGCAATATGGAGGGCAAAGAGGTGCGCTTTGGAGTGGTGAATTCCACGCTCTTTGCCACCGTCACCACCGACACCAGTTGTGGGGCCGTGAACGCCCAGCACGACAGTCTGCTGCCTATTGCCGGTCTGGTACCGTTGCTCAACATGATGACCGACATTGTTATTTTCGGCGGCGTTGGAGCCGGGCTGTACGGCATCCTTATCTACGCCATCATCGCCGTGTTCATCGCCGGACTAATGGTGGGCCGGACGCCCGAGTACCTCGGCAAGAAGCTCGAGCAAAAGGAGGTCAAGATGGCCATGCTGGCGATCATCGCCACGTCGGCCTGCATCCTTGTTTTTAGTGCCATCAGTTCGCAGGCTGGGTTCGCGGCCAAAGGTTATTGGAATCCGCCCGGCCCCGCGATCGCCAACCTGACGAACCTTGGGCCGCACGGCTTGAGTGAGGTCCTGTACGCCTACACCAGCGGAACCGGGAACAACGGCAGCGCGTTTGGCGGCATCAACACCAACACGCCCTGGTACAACCTCACCATCGGGTTAGCGATGCTGATCGGCCGGTTCCTGTTTCTGATCCCGATTCTGGCCGCGGCAGGGAGCTTTGCGGCGAAGAAAAAAGTGCCGGTCACCAGCGGCACGTTCCCAACGCACGGTCCTCTGTTCGTCGGATTGCTGGTTGGCACCGTGGTTATTATTGCGGTCCTGACTTATTTCCCGGCAGTCTCGCTGGGACCGATTGTAGAGCACTATTTGATGCATAGCGGCCGGCTGTTTTCGCTGATCGCGCCGTTTTGGAGTTAAGCTATGTCCACAGTGATTACTGAACCGGTCAGCCCGAGCGCTCCAGCGAGTGATCTGACTTCGCTTCTTCCTAAGAAGCTGGCTCGGGCGCGCCCGCTGTTTGACCCGGAGATCGTCCGCCGCGCCGTCAAGGGGTCGTTCGGGAAGCTCAATCCGGTCACGTTGATGAAGAACCCGGTCATGTTCGTGGTCGAAGTGGGCGCGGCGCTCACCACCGTATTCGTAGTCCGCGACATCGCCGTGGGCGCGGCCGGCATCGGATTCGGCATCCAGATCGCTCTGTGGCTCTGGTTCACGGTCCTGTTCGCCAATTTCGCGGAAGCCATGGCTGAAGCTCGCGGCAAGGCGCAGGCCGACACGCTGCGCAAAACCAAATCCGACACTATCGCGAAACGGATCACGTCGCGCGGTGATCTGGAAGACGTTCCGGCCTCGAAGCTGCGATCCGGCGACCTGGTGAGGTGCGATTCGGGCGACACCATCCCCGGCGACGGCGAGGTGATCGAAGGCATCGCGACGGTGGACGAATCGGTGATTACCGGCGAAAGTGCTCCTGTCATTCGAGAATCGGGCGGCGATCGCAATGCCGTGACTGGCGGCACCCGCATTCTTTCGGATTGGGTGAAGATAAAGATCACCTCCAATCCCGGCGAAACGTTTCTCGATCGCATGATCGCGCTGGTGGAAGGCGCGGAGCGGCAGAAGACTCCGAACGAAGTCGCGCTCAATATTTTGATCGCCGGCCTGACGCTGATCTTTCTATTAGCAGTGGTCACGTTGCAGCCCTATGCGGTCTTCAGTGTCGCGCAAGCGGGCGTGGGGAGCGTCCCCAGCGTCGCGGTGCTGGTTTCGTTGTTAGTTTGCCTGATCCCCACTACTATCGGCGGATTGCTGTCCGCCATCGGGATCGCCGGCATGGACCGCGTTATGCAGCATAACGTGCTCGCGATGAGCGGCAAGGCGGTGGAAGCGTCCGGCGACGTGAACACGCTGCTGCTCGATAAGACCGGAACCATCACGCTCGGTAACCGCCAAGCCGTCGAGTTCCTGCCGGTGCGAGGCGTTACGGAAGGAGAACTGGCCGACGCAGCGCAACTCTCCAGCTTGGCCGATGAGACTCCCGAAGGAAGGTCAATTGTCGTGTTGGCCAAGGAGAAGTATGGGCTGCGCGGACGCGAGGTCGCCGAGCACGAGGCCAACTTCATTCCCTTCTCCGCCTACACCCGCATGAGCGGAGTGGATCTGGGCGGCCAGCGGCTTCGCAAAGGCGCGACGGAAGCGATTTCGAACTTCGTCAAAGAGCAGAATGGAACAGTTCCTCCAGAGCTGACCGAAATGGCCGACCGCATCTCGCGCACCGGCGGCACTCCCTTAGCCGTCGCGGAGGGCGCGCGCATCCTCGGTGTGATTCACCTGAAGGACATCGTGAAGGGCGGGATGAAGGAACGGATCGGACAGCTCCGGGCCATGGGCATTCGCTCGGTTATGATCACCGGAGATAATCCCCTGACTGCCGCAGCCATTGCCGGCGAGGCGGGCGTCGATGATTTCCTGTCGCAAGCAACACCCAAAGACAAGCTAGAGTACATCCGGAAAGAACAGGCGGAAGGTCGCCTGGTTGCGATGACGGGTGACGGCACCAACGATGCTCCAGCTCTCGCGCAAGCCGACGTCGGCCTGGCGATGAACACCGGGACCATGGCCGCCAAGGAAGCCGGCAACATGGTGGACCTGGACAGCAACCCGACCAAGCTGATTGAAGTGGTCGCGATCGGCAAGCAATTGCTGATCACGCGCGGCGCGCTGACAACCTTTTCGATCGCCAACGATGTCGCGAAATACTTCGCCATCATTCCGGCCATGTTCATGGCCACCTACCCGGCACTCGGCAATTTGAACATCATGCGCCTGCACACGCCGCAGA
>Ga0210389_10004909_pt1 | contig 10373 bp, 7 predicted proteins | sample IncBWH28OmetaG_FD_160127 | JGI IMG/M metagenome (GOLD analysis project Ga0210389, IMG submission 160127) | Forest soil microbial communities from Barre Woods Harvard Forest LTER site, Petersham, Massachusetts, United States - Inc-BW-H-28-O ...
CGGTCCCGGCGGAGCGCCTCGTACGCGGCGTACAGCCGTCCGGTGTCCTCGACGCCGGCCGACGGGGCCCGCTTGGCCTCCGTCGCCGCGAACACGTAGGAGTCGGGGTGGATCTGGCAGACCTTCGCCCACTCGATCTCCGTCACCGCGTCGGAGAGCGCCGGTCCTTCCACGCGCAGTCCCAGGTCCCGCGCGGACTCCCGCAGCAGCGGCAGCTTCGACTCGACGAGCCGCGGCGCCCGCCCGCCGATCACCCGGGGCCAGAAGTAGGTCAGCTGCCGCAGCGCCGCCGCGTGGAACGTGGTCGCCCGCACCGCCGCCGCGCCGCCGCCGAGCGCGCGCAGCCGGCCGCGCAGTTCTCCGGCCGCGCGGACGGTGAACGTCAGCGCGAGCACCTGCGCCGGGTTGACCACGCCCGTCGCGACCGCGTAGGCGATGCGGTGAGTGATCGCCCTGGTCTTCCCCGTTCCGGCGCCGGCCAGCACGCACACAGGACCCGAGCGGGCGAGCGCTACCGCGCGCTGCTCGGGGTCGAGCGCTGTGAGCAGCTCATCGGCGTCCACTGTCCTATGGTGCCGTATGTCGCAGACATACAGGGCGTCCGCGCGGGAAGGAGCGGGGGCGGAAAATTGTTGCACCACACCGAAGATTGCCGCAAAACAAGCGGTTAGCTCCCCTCGAACGACATGGAGGCCCCCGGTGCCGCTCACGATGTACACGACGACTTGGTGCGGGTTCTGCAAGAACCTGAAGCGGCAGCTTGCCAAGGTCGGGGTCGAGATGGACGAAGTCGACATCGAGCGTGACCCGGAAGCAGCGAAGTTCGTGGAGAGCGTCAACGGCGGCAACCAGACCGTACCGACCCTGCTGTTCGCCGACGGCTCGACGATGTGCAACCCCTCGGCGGCCCAGGTGCAGAAGAAGCTCGCCGAACTGGCCGCCACCCAGGCTAGCTGACCCGGTCGGGCGGGATAAAAGAGGATATATCCGAACGGATGCGGCTTGCTCTTCTCCGTTAGCGAATTCACCGGCGAATGAAAATGCCGGGCTGCGCTGTTACCCAGGTAGCCTTGGCGGAGCCCCGGTGTTCGTTGGGTGGGGGAGGCAAGGAAGCATGAACGTTAAGGGATCCAACAGTACCGGCGAGCCAGAAGATGTCGTCGTGCGGAAGGCCGAGCGCGGCTGGGTCGTCGGCGACGAGAAGGTCTCCGATCTGACCAGTGCGATGGTGCTCGCCGACCTGTTCGCCGCGGACCAGGCGGACAACGACGACACCGCCCTGGTGGAAACGGTTGACGAGGACGGCGCGCCGCCCAACCCCGCCCGCGCGTCCGCGCCGGCGCCGCGGGAGAGCGAGTCCGGGCCGCACCGGATCCCGGCCAACCTCACCGACAAGATCGGCGAGGCGGGCGAGGCCGACGAGGCGTCGCGGCTCGCGGTCACCGTGGCCCAGCTTGAGCACGCGCTGGCCGCACGGGTCAGGGTCGAGCAGGCGATCGGCGTGCTCGCCGAGCGGCACCGGCTCCGCCCCCGCGAGGCGTTCGACCTGCTGCGCAAGGCGTCGCGGTCCCGCGGCGCCCGGGTCACCGAGCTTGCGCAGGACGTGGTCGCGAGCACGGCGAACCCGCTGCTCAGGCTGCCGGATGAGCTGTCTCGCGCGACGCCCGAGCCCCGCCAGCGCGGCCGCTTGCAGCGCCGCAACCCCGGCAGGCACGCCGGGCCTTAGCCCTTGACCGCCTTAAGCGCCCTTGACCGCCTTGAGCACCGCGGCGGCCATGGCCGCCTGGCCGCGGGTGTTGGGGTGGAACGGGAGCGCGAGCGAGCCGGGCAGCAGGCCCTCGACGTCCCTGACCGACTCTGGCTGGCAGAAGTCGTGCCCGATGGTGGGCGTGTACGTGTTCACGAACGTGGCGCCAGCCGCCTCCGCGGCCCCGAAGAGCAGGGCGTTCGCCTTGACTTCGATCCCGCGCAGGTAGGCGACGTCGCCGTCGGTGACGGGTACCGCGGGCCAGCAGCCGCCGGACTGCGGGAACATGTCCGGGTAACCCACCACGACGATCCGCGCCCGTGGCGCGCGGTCCGCGATTTGCGCCAGGACCTGGGATATCTTCGGCCCCTCGGCCGCGACGGCCGCGGCGAGCTGGTCGGTGCCGCCGCTGGTGTAGTGCGCCTGGCACGGGCTGCCCCACGGCCGCGTGAACGACTGCGCCACGCACTCCTTGAGCACGTTGAGGAAGCCCAGGTCGTCGCCGCCGAGCGTCAGCAGCACCAGCCGGTCGTCCGGCGCGAGCGCGCTGAGCTGCGGCGGATTCGTGCCCAGGTACGTCTGCTGCGCCGCGGTCATGTTCTTGACGCCGGCACTCGCGCAGGACACGTCGACCAGCCGGGCGCCGAGCGCGTGCGCGACCAGCGCGGGGTATGCCTTGGACGACCGCAGGCAGCCGGCTGGCTTGGCGGCCGCGTCGAGCGGCAGCAGCGCCCCGGCCGTATAGGAATCGCCGAGCGCGACCACGGGACCCGGCGTGGCGGAGTAAGCCGCCGCCGAGGAGCCGACCGCGGCCGGCGCGGCCGACGTCACCACGTGGCAGGCCGCCGTCAGGAGGACCGCCGAGAGAACACCCGTCGCGGCCGCCCAGCCCCGCACATGACCCCACACGGTGACTCCCCTCACGCGGGCAGTTACTAGCTGTCAGGCTAGCACCGCGGCGGCCGATCCGGGGGCGAATGTCGGCTAAATCGGCCATTCACCCAGAAGCAGTCACTTTGCTGGCGTTATTGGGCCAAGGCTGGGCATAGCCGACAACCGCACCGTCTCCGGGCGGTGACTGCGCCGTGCCGAACGCGGAGACCCGGACCGGGGTGCCGGTCGCGTACGCCTCGATCATCGTGTTCTTGCTGATCACCAGGCCGACGTGCCCTGGCGCGGTGGGTGTGCCGTCGGACCCGGCGAAGAACACCAGGTCGCCCGGGAGCACCTTGTTCGCGGGCACGTGCGGCAGCGTGAGCCACTGCTGCTCCGACGTCCGCGCTATGTTCACCCCCGCCGAGCGGTAGGCCATCATGACAAGACCCGAGCAGTCGAAGGCGTCAGGGCCGGTGCCGCCCCACAGGTACGGCTTGCCGATCTGCGCCTCGGCGTAGTTCACGGCCTCGCTCACGATCACGTTCGGCGCGACGAAGGAAGCGAGCGTCCCGTTCTGCGTGCACGACTGCCCGCCGGTGCCCGCGGCGGCGGCGACTCCGCTGCCGGCCGCCGGGTTGGTGTCGGCGATCGTGAAGCCGCCGGCCGCGTACTTCGACGCCCACTGGAGCACCTCCTGGACGTACCAGCTCGCGTGGTTGTAGGAGAAGATCGCGGAGGCGACGTTCTGCTGCACGCCGTGCGCGACGAGGTACTTGGCCGCGCCGGCGATCGCGTCGGCCGGGTCGTACACGCTGGCGATCCCGTCGCCGTCCTCGTCGGTGGCGACGCCGTTCACCACCTCGGACGCCGGGTGGACGGGGGCGCCGCCCCACGAGTTACCCGACGCACCGCTGATGCCGATCTGCATCGGCCCGGCCGCGCCGAAGGCGTTGGAGACGCTGGCCTGGGTCACGCCGGGCAGCGTGGTCTGCCCGTCGTCGCTCTCGACCTTCCCGATGCCGGCCAGGACCGTCCAGGGCACGTTGAACTGCAGGCCGACCCGCTGGAACCACTTCAGGTAGTTGGCGGGAATCGAGTTGGCCGCCCCGGCGGACACCCCCGGCTGCGCCTGGTTCGCCGCGGTGGACGCGCAGTTGCCCGCGCCGCCGGCGAACAGCAGCGCCGCGCCGCCGACGACGACCATCGGGACGATGAGGAAGGCGAGCAGCAGCATGACCATGAGGCCGACGATGATCGGCCCGATTGAGCGGCGGTTCATGTGTTGCCTAGTTGGGACAGCTCAAGGTCGCTGACCTGCCAGGCGCCGCCCGAGGAGACCAGCGTGACGGCGTACTTTTGCGGTGGCGCCGTCGTGGCCGGCTGCGTGGAGGTGACCTGCTGGTTGAGGGTGACCACGAACGTGATCGAGACAGGACCGGCGCCGAACGAGCGGATCGAGTTAATCGTGCCGCTGCCGGTGGACACCTGCTTGTCCTGGACGCGAGGCCCCGCCACGCCCGCCGTGCTGTAGCCGCTCTTCAGGGTCGCCAGCTCTTGCGTAGTCACCAGGGGGCTCAGCTTGGCGGCGTAGTCGGTCACCGACTCCGTGTAACTCCAGGTGGAGTAGTCCTTGGCAAAGGTCAGCGTGGTCTGCGCCGCCGCGGAAAGGTCCGCGGCGGTGAACGGCAGCCACTGGTAAATCTCCGCGCCGCTCGCGGTCGGGACCGGCGTGACCGCGGGGACGGAAGACGGCGGGATGCCGCTCCCCTGCGTCCCAGCCGGCGACGGAGTGCTCGCGGACCGGGACGGCGCGGCGGCGGGCGCGGCGCCGGAATGCCGGCTCTCGATCAGGTAGCTGGTAAGGCCGACGAGCGCGACGACAATGACCACGAATACCAGCCGCTGCCGGCCGGGGGTTAGATCCATGACGAGGCTCCGCTACTTCGACCGGCGCCGCGATCGTGACCAGAACGGGGTCGCGGGCGGCTTTCCCGCTCCCCCGGCCGATCCATTCGGTGATTCAGAACGAGTGCGGCCGACTGCGTTCGGCCAACTGCTCCCGTTCGTCGGGCGGGGCGCCTGCGGCGGCGGTCCGCTCTGGCGAACCGCCGGCTGCGCGCCGCCCGGCCGAACCGCCGGCTGCGCACCGCTCTGGCGTACCGCTGGCTGCGCACCGCTCGTGCGTACCGGCGGCTGCGCCGGCCCGCGCGCCCCGGTGCCCGTCCCCGCGCCGCCGTTGCGCGCCCAGCCCGCCGAGGGGCCGCTGGCCGGCGGTGCGCCGTGCGGCGACGGCGGCAGCGGCGGTGCCGGCCTGGCGCCGGAGCCGACCCCCGCGTCCGGCCACTGCCGCCCGGCGACGTGGCTGTCCGCGGTGGGCATGCCGGACATCCCCTCGGGGACGGTGGCGCCTGCCGCCGAGACACCGCCGGCGTCCGCCGCCGTGCCGTCGGCCCCGCCGCCAGCGTCCGTGGCGCCACGCCGGGCCCAGCGCGACGCGGACCTGGCGCCCATGCCTGGCACGACCGCGCCCACCGCGCCCGCGGTCACCCGGCGGAAGCCGAACGTCGACTCGCGCCAGCTCACCTGGGCGCGTTCATCCGCGCCGAGCATGCCGTACCCGACCGTGGAGAACAGGTGCGTGAAAGGCTTGCGATAGATGAACACCGTCACCGTGACCAGCGCGATCATCATGATCTTGAGCGCCCAGGGCAGCGCCTGGTCGGTGGTGCCCATGATCAGCGAGTAGCAGTACAGCAGGACGCTGAGCGTCAGCGCGACCGCGATCTGTTTCAGCAGCACGCCGACGAGCATCTCGAACCAGCGGACCGCGACCACCCGGCCGAATCCCGGGTGGATGCCGACGATCAGGAAGAACGGCCCCGCGACGAGCAGCAGCAGGAAGCCCAGTTTCAGCATGATCAGGGTCAGCGCGATCAGCAAGACGAGCAGGCCGGCCGCGACGGCGGCGAACAGCGCCTCGAACCCGATCTCAAGCCGGGTCGTCCACTGATCACCCTGGAACAGCGAGTAGACGGACGGGTTGGTCTGCTGCAGTTGCTGCGCGATGCCGCTGTAGGTGGCCTGCTTGGCGTTGACGAGCGCGGTCGTGACCGGCTGCTCGTTGGCGGCGACCGCCTGCGCCCACAGCAGCGACCGGCCGTAGAGGTTCACGACGTTGGTCTTGGCCGCCGCCGTCCCTGGCGTCGCGTACTGGGTGGTGCCAAGCTCGCCGTCCAGCCACGGCTTGCAGACGAGCACCGTCCACAGCTCGTTCGCGTTCTGGTCCACCAGGCCGTTGCCCGAGGTGAACGCGTAGTTGGCGGTGACGGACTGCGCGTCGCCCGGCTGGACGGGCAGGCAGTTGCTGCCCGAGGTCGCTGGCAGCTTCGCGAATGCCGTGTTGAGCACCGAGGTGACGCCGTCGGAGACGTTCGTGCCGACGCTGGTGAAGGCGTTGGGCTGTCCGATCAGCCAGATCGCGGCGGCACAGGCGATGACCATCCAGATCGTGCCCTCGAAGGTCCGCGTGGCGCGCTTGCGGACCAGGCCCTGCCAGGCGAGCCAGATCGCGCCGATGACCACCATGGGGGCGAGGAACGGGAAGTAGATCGCGTTGCCGAGCGACTTGATCAGCTGGTCAACCGAGTTGCTGAGCCAGGACAGGATGTTGGCGCCGGCCGCCGACTGGTAGACGGTGATCGTGACCCGGTCGAGCGATTTGGCCATGTCGAAGACCATGCCGGCGACGTTATTGCCGATCGAGGACGTGATTTGCGAGCAGGTCAGCCCGGTCGAGGCCCAGAACTGCCCGGCCATCCCGTAGTTGTCGTAGAGCGTCTTGCCCGTGGTCGGACTGCCGGGCGTGGTGATCATCGAGTCGATGCCCGAGGTCGCGAGCTCGGGCGCCGGCGCGCCGGAGGTACAGATGTTGTTCGCGTCGCCGATGATGCCGGAGCCGGCGTTGCACAGGCCGACCAGGGCGCCGATGTCGCCGATCCCTGGCACGTTGCAGACGCCGCCTGGCGCGGTCTTCGCGAGCAGCGCGTTGTGCTCGCCGACGGCGACGCGGGCCAACGGCGTCACGACTTCGGACTGCGCAGTTTTCTCGGACTGCCCGGCAATCTCGGCGTGCGCCGCGGTCGCGGCCGTCGCCGCGGTCGCGGCCGGGGTGACCGGGGCGGCGTTAGCCGAGCGGGCCATGAAGAGCCCGCTGAACACGATCGCGAGAATCGCGCTCGTCAGTATCAGGGCACGAGCCGGGCGCCGCCTTCTTGTCTTGCCGACTCGTGGGTGTGGTTCAGCCATCTCGGGGGGGCTCCTGTATTCGGCGGTTCTACTGAGGGGATGCCGCCGGCTGAGGCCGACGGGCTCGTGTCGGATTTGTGTCGATCCAGTCCTTTAGTTCTTCGGACACGAGATCGACGCCGATGCGGCCCGCGCGGTCGTCGAGGTCACGGAAGATGCACTCGCCGTTGCCGAGAGCACGAAGGTTGGCCTTGTGCTCCTCGGACGGCTCGACGCCGAGGAGCGACAAGACGTTCGCTACCTCGGCACGTTCCGACGATCGGAACGCGAAAACACTCGAAATACAGTTGGTTACCTGCTCGTGAAGCAGGTCGCCCGCGTTCTGCGAGATGAGGACAAGTGCGGTGTTCCTTGAGCGGCCCATCCGGGACACCTCGGGAACGAGCTTGGCGCCCTCCGGGGTAGAGGTGATTGCCCACGCCTCGTCGAGGAAGATCGCCTTCGGCGCGGTGCGGTCGATGGTGTTCATCAGCCGCCGGGCGAACTGGGAGACCAGGTAGAGCAGCGCGACGGAGAGCCGCTGCTCGTAGGAGTAGTCCTCCCGGCCGGTCGTGGTGTCAGGCAGGGTCAGCCCGCCGAGCGTGAACACGGTCGTCCAGCCCTGGGCGTCGATCTGCTGCCCGCCGGACGGCGAGAAGCAGAGCCGGGCGAGGCGCATCTCGGAGACCGAGCGCATCACCGCGCCCAGGTTCTTCCACGCCGGGTCGTCAGAGTCTTCCAGGAGCTGCACGACCTTGCCGAGGCTGGGCCGCGGCCCGGCCGCCACCGCGCCGACCGCCTGGATCATCGCCGACTCGCGTTCCTCGCTCATCCTCGGCAGCAGCAGGCGCAGCGTCTCGGTCGCCATCGTCCGCTTCTCCGCCAGGTCATCGCCGAAGGAGAACGGGTCGAGCAGCCCGGCCGCCGCCGACGACAGCGGCAGCACCCGGGCCTTGCGCCCGGTCCGCGACAGGTACTCGGCCAGCGGCTCGGCGTCGCCCTTGGGGTCGATGACCGCGACCGACGCGCCGCGAAGCGCCAGCTGGTAGAGCATCAGCATGGCGAGGGTGGTCTTGCCGCCACCCGGCTCGCCGGTGATCGCGACCGCGGTCGGGCGGTTGCGCGCCGCCGCGAGCATCGGGTCGAAGTGCACGACCGAGCGGGCCCGCCCGAGCGTCTCGCCGATGTACGGGCCGATCCAGCCGACGCCCTCGGCGATCCGGTCGCCGAGCTCCACGGTCGCGGTCGGCATGCCGCCTGCGATCGTGTAGAGCGGCTGGCGCTGCACGTAAGAGGACAGCCGCACCTTCTCGCCCGGCAGTGACTCCGACAGCAGCGAGAACTGGTCGCCGGTGGAGTTGACCAGGTCGATGCCGATGTCCCGGTAGTGCTCGGTGACCGCCTCGACCCGGCGCACGCACAGCTCCCTGGTCGGCGCGTTCACGAGCAGCCGGTGCCAGCCGTAGACGAAGGGCAGCCGGTCCTTCGTGATGCCGTGCTCGAGCATGCGGGCGGCGGCGATCTGCTCCGCGAGGGCGATCGGCGCCTCCGCGCCCGCCTCGCGGATGTGCGCGTCCATGTCGCGGGCGTGCGCCAGGCGCCGCGACACGTCCTTCGACGCCTTGGCCGGAGGGATCAGGTTCATCCGCGAAGAGACCTCGACGGGGAATGGCAGCGAGTCGGCGTGATGCAGCCACGGCTCACCTTCGGGGAACGACATCAGGTCGGGAAACCGGGCGAACGAGAGGAACGCCGCCCATGAGTCACCCTGGACCTGCTCGAGCCGAAGCATCGTACGGCCATTGTGCACCGCACCCTCGTACAGTTGCTCGATTTCGCCTGACAGCCACGTCCTCCGGCGTGTCGCGGACGGCGGGGGGTCGCCGAGCGAGCCCATCAGCGTGTGCCTGAAGAGCCACGCCACCTCGCGGGAGGTGGCGTGCCGCGCGGCGAGCGCGGACGCGGTGAGGGCCCGGCCGAGCCGTTCCGCCTGGTCCGTCCACTTGCCGATCTCGCTGGGCGGCGGCGCGGTCTCCTCCTGTGCCCCAGTGTGCTCCGCGGACCGGTAGTTGTTGAAGAGGTTGCCGAACAGGCCGTCGGTGAGCTGGGCCCGCACCGACCGCTGGCCGAGCCTGACCCCGAGGTAGATCTCCTTGGACCAGAAGTCCTTCGCCCACACGTGCTGGTAGATCTCTTCCAGGTACTCCCGCCAGCCAGGCCCGCCGTCGGAGGTGTTGTCAAGGCCGGTCGCCCACTCCACCGCCGGGTACGGCCGGTGCGCGATCCGCAGGTGCACCTCGGCGTCCTGCATCCTGATCGCGGCGAGTGCCACGGTGATGTTGGTGGCGAGCGCCTCCCGCTCATCTGGCGTGGTGAACTCGTACGACACCGAGGGGACGCGGTAGTACGCCCAGGCGTGCATGTCCGTCAGCAGCACCTTGTCGTCGAAGTACCTGATGGCCAGGCGGCTGCGCCCCTTCGACTTAGCGCTCACCGGGCCTCCTGAGTCATGGACGTGGGAAAGTAAGCCGCAGTCGTTCGGATGATCATTGCTTGTTCCTTACGGGGACGGCGGCAAGACCGGCCACGAGCACCCCGGCCAGCGCGGTGTACGCGACGCGCGTCTGGGGGCGGAGCGTGGACGGGCTGGCGGCGGCGACCGGCAGCATGTCGTCCCACGGGACGCGGACGATCGCCCGCGACCGGCCCCGGGCGATCGACTCGGCGCTCTCGACGTCGGGGAGCGAGCGGCGGCTGAAGCCGTTGATCACCGTGACCGACTGCATGGCCAGGTCCGCGTGGCCGTTGTTGTCCAGCCAGTCGCGAGTGTCGGCGAGCGCGCCCGCCGCGTCCACGTTAGCGGGGACGACCACCACAAGCTGATCGGTGATCTTGAGCAGCCGGGTGAGGCCGGCCGCGCCCGGGTCGAGCAGGGTCAGCGGGTAGTGCCTGTTCAGCTGCACGGCGAGCTTGATCTCGTCGCCGTCCCTGAGCGGCTCGTGCGAGGCGACGACGTCGAGCCGGGCCGGGCTCGGCTTGGGGGTCGGGTGCAGTCCGTCCGGCCTGGTCGGCCTGATGTGCTGCGGCGGCTTGCCGGCGAGCAGTTCCTCGAGCCAGGCCGCGGGGGCGCGGTAGCGGGCCAGCGTGCCGTCGTGCAGGTCCACCGCGGCCACCGGGTGCTCGCGAAGGCTGGCCAGCATGGACGCGGTCATGAGCGCGGTCACCGACTGGCCGGCGCCGCTCGTGCAGCCGAGGACGAGGATCCGGCGCGGCTCGCTGACGGGCAATCTGGCGCGGTTCCTGTCCTGCGCCTCCTGGTCGCGGGCGCCAGGACCGTACGTGGCGCCGTTGCCTGTGACGATCTTGACTTTGCCGCCCCAGGAGGCGTTCATGTCGTGTGCCGGGCCGCTGAGCGCCCGCTCGATCGACGGCAGCTTGACGTCCGCGACCTGCTGAACGGTGGGGG
>Ga0210389_10004910_pt1 | contig 10373 bp, 8 predicted proteins | sample IncBWH28OmetaG_FD_160127 | JGI IMG/M metagenome (GOLD analysis project Ga0210389, IMG submission 160127) | Forest soil microbial communities from Barre Woods Harvard Forest LTER site, Petersham, Massachusetts, United States - Inc-BW-H-28-O ...
AGCAGCCGCCGTTCGCTGGCGGTGCCCGGCATGAACTGCGCGATGCCCTGCGCGCGCTGGCCGCTACGCGTCACCGGCCCCACTGCGTTGGACTGAAACCGGCTCTCCTGCCAGATGACACGGGCGAAAAACTCGAGCGGCAGGTTGTTGGCCCTCGCCGCCGCCTCGATCATCAGACACACGGCCTCTCGCGTGCCGGCATCCGCCGCCTTTTCCGAAAGCTGCTCTTGGGGGATCGCGAGCTCTTCCACACTGGGCGTTGCCAGTCCGAAACTGTCATCCACGGGTGCGGTTTCCTGCGCGATCGCTTGCTCCACGCTTGAGCAAAGCATGACGGCCACAGCCCAAAGCCTGACATGTGAGCCCTTGAAACCCTGCATTACAGTCCTGTCTTTAAGGACAAGCCGTCCTTGACACAGCGAGCCGGCGGTTTAGCTATCAACCGATCATGGCGCGTTGATGAGATATGGCGACACCCTCAGACGACCGTACAGCCTTCGCACCCGACGACGACGCGCCGATTGCCTATATGGCGCGCACGCGGGAATATTACGCTGCGATCGGCTACACCACACCCTATCGCTGGGCTCATTATGTGGACGCGCCGTTTCAGCCCTTGCGCAAGCCGCTCGCCCAATCCCGCATCACCATCATCACGACGGCCGCGCCGTTCGACCCCGACAAGGGCGATCAGGGTCCTTCCGCCGAATACAACGGCGGCGCTAAATTCCATGTGGTCCACGACGGCGACACGTCAAAGCCCCACGATTTGCGGATTTCGCACATCGCCTATGATCGCGTGCACACCTCGGCCGAGGACAGCGGCACCTGGTTCCCATTGCCGCAATTGAAACGGTTCGCAGCAGCCGGCCGGATCGGCGAAGTCGCGCCACGTTTCTTTGGCGCACCGACCAACCGCAGCCATCGCGTTACCATCGAAACCGACGCGCCGGAGATTCTGGCCCGCTGCCGGGCCGATCATGTCGATGCCGCGGTGCTGGTGCCGAACTGCCCGGTCTGCCACCAGACGGTCAGCCTCGTCGCGCGGCACCTTGAGGCCAACGGCATCCCCACGGTCGTGATGGGTTGCGCCAAGGACATCGTCGAGCATGCCGCGGTGCCGCGTTTCCTGTTCTCCGACTTTCCGCTCGGCAATTCCGCGGGCAAACCCCACGATCCGGATTCGCAAGCCTTCACGCTCGAGCTTGCGCTGCGCGTGCTGGAAACCGCCCCTGCTGCGCAAACCACCGTGCAGTCGCCCTTGCGCTGGAGTGCGGACCCTTCCTGGAAGCGCGACTACAACAATATAGCAGCGTTAAGCGCCGACGAGCTGGCGCGGCGGCGGGCTGAATTCGACGCCCAGAAGGACGTCGCGCGGAAATTACGCGAAAACGCCGCCTGAAACCCGCAGTTTCCCGCCGTTTCCGGCCTGATCCGCCCAAAATCGGTTTACGTTAACGCTGCATTCTAACCGCGATGCCCTTTCGCGCGCCACGGTCTCGCGTAAAAGCTAGTGTGGTAGATTTGACATTCGCTTCAGTGTCGCCGCGAGTCCTCAAGGCGAATGCCAAATCCAAAAAACACTAGAATCCAATATTTACTAGTGTCCCTTTGGTTCTGACATTCGCAAACGAACTAGCCGCAACATCAAGCGAATGTCAGAACCGGGACACCAGGCCTTTCGATTGGGAGTTGTTCGATGCTGGACCGACGCCAGAGCGTGCGCGACAAGGTTATCTACGGCGGGGTCGCCGAGATGGCCGAAGGCGGCGCATCGCGGGAGTGCGTGATACGCAATATCTCGAAGGACGGCGCTCATCTCGAATTCAGCAACAACGTCGCCCTTCCCAAAGAGTCGGTGCGGCTGACGATCGCGCGAAAGGGACGCTCCGTTCTCGCCAAGATCATCTGGTGGCGCGACAACTTTGTCGGCGTGGCATTCCATTCGGACTCCTTTGAGCTGCCCGGCTCAGACCTCGCCGAGCGGCTGCGACAGAGCGAAAAGAAGAAGCGCCAGTTGCAGCGCCGCATCAGGGACTTGATCGGCGAGGGTTAAGCCCTCGGCATCGCGCCGCGATCCCTTGTGCCTCCTCCCCCTCCCGCCCATAATCGCGCGGACCTAGTGGAGTGGATTTGACATTCGCTACCCGTCTAGCCGCGGGTTCGTTGAGCGAATGCCAAATCCTAAACTCCACTAGAAACTTATATTTGCTTGTGGTCCTTCGATTCTAACATTCGCAATAGTGCCCACTGCGAAGGGATGCGAATGTTTAGAATCGGACCACCAAGGGAGGAAAAACAAAAACCATGCGCGTATCCCTGCTGATTTTAGCCGCCGCACTGACGTGGCTGGCCGGTGAAAGCGCCTCGGCGCAAACGACCGACCGCACCATCGACGAGATCAAGACCGAGACGCTCGCCCGCGCCCAGACCGGCGCGTATCCCGTCTTGGGTATCCAACCCACCGATGCCAGCGATGCGCTCGGACGCATTAAAAGTCGCGACGCGGACGAATGGGCGGCCGCCTGGAGCGCGATCGCCGATACGTACATGGCAAAGGCCAAAGCCGCAGCCGATCCGAAGGAAGCCGACGCCAATTTCGTGCGCGCCTGGCGCCTCTATTATTTCGGCCAATGGCCCGCGCCCACCTCCGCCGGCAAACAGGCCGCGTATCAGAAGGCGATCGACGCCTATTTACAGCACGCCCGTTATTTCGACCCGCCGCTCGAAGTCGTGCACATCCCCTATGGGGACAAGGAAATCGTCGGCTACCTGAGGCTACCCGCCAACGCGCCGCGCCCGGTGCCGCTGGTGCTGGCGATTTCGGGGCTCGACAGCCGAAAAGAAACTGTGGCCGAGACCTATGCGGCGGCCATTCCCCAAGGCATCGGATTTTTCGCCGTCGACAGTCCGGGCACCGGCCAGGCGCCACGCAAGGCCGATGAGACCGCGGATCAGATGTATTCGCGCGTGCTGGACTACCTCGCGACGCGGCCGGAGATCGACAAGAACCGCATCCTCGTGCACGGCCAGAGTTTTGGCGCTTACTGGGCCGCCAAACTCGCTCATACCGAGGCCAAGCGCCTGCTCGGCGCGGTGACGCAATCGCCGCCGATCCACCGCACCTTTCAGGCTGATTTCTTCCGCAGCCGGATGTACACGCGCGAATATCTGTTCGATCTCGTACCGGCGAGCCTTTACGTTTACGGCATGAAATCGGCCGACGAGCTGATCGCCTTCCTGCCAAAGATGTCGCTGCAGGCGCAGGACCTGCTGGGCAAACCCTCATCGCCGATCCTGGTGGTGGGAGGCACGAAGGACACCCAGGTCCCCATCGACGATCTCGAGCTTCTGATCAACAGCGGCACCGAGCCGCGCGAAGCCTGGATCAATCCGGCCGGCGGCCATATGGGCCGTACCGCCACGACATGGCCCGACCCCGTGATCTTCCGCAAGGTCATCCTGCCCTGGGAGCTGCAACACCTCAATGCTGGGCGGAATGCGCCATAAGGCCACTTTCAACGCCACCGCTATGTTGTAAGCTTGCCATCAAAGATCGGCCGGTCCTCGGACCGGCCGCACTGCAAAAAAACATAACTACAAAAACGACCCCGGGGAAGGAAACCTGATGTCTGCCGCTTTGCCGCGCGATGTTCTTGTCAATCGCCGCACGCTTCTGACGGCGAGTGCCGGTATGGCCGGTATTCTCGCCACCGGACGCGCCCCCGTCTTTGCCCAGGCCCAGCCGAAAAAACTGGTGTTTGCCCACATCAACGCCGTTCCGGAATCGGCGGCGATCGCCTTCGACTGGATGGCGAAGGAGCTGACCGCAAAGTCGAATGGCGCACTCGAGATGCAGTTCTTCGGCAAGACCCTGATCCCGCAAGAGCTCGAGATCATGAACGCGGTCAAATCCGGCAGCGTCGCGATGGGAAGCCCCGCCGGTGCGGCCGCGACGGTATTTCCGGAAATGGGCGCGTTGCTCGTGCCCTATCTGGTGAAGGACTACGGTTCGGCCTACGCCATGCTCAACGGGGCGATCGGCAACAGGCTGAGCAAGCAGATCGAGGAAAACTACAAGCTCAAGGTGCTCTGCTATTTCGATTACGGTTTCCGCCATTTCTGGACCGCGAAGAAGCCGATCGTCGAGCCCAGGGACTTGCGCGGCCTCAAGATCCGCGTCCAGCAATCGAAGATTTTTGGCGACACCATCAACGGCCTCGGCGGCAACGCCGTGCCCATGGCCTATGGCGAGGTCGTCACCGCCGCCAAGCAGGGCGTGATCGACGGCGGCGATCTGCCGATCGTCAACATGAAGGCGCTCAAGATCTACGAGGTGTCGAAATACGCCTCCCTCACCTATCACAATTACGGTCCGACCAACGCCGTGATGAATCTCGACATCTGGAACGGATTGACCTCCGATCAGCAGAAGCTGGTGATGGAGCTTTCACGCGCCGCACAAGAGAAAATCCGCCACGACACCGAGTCGGTCGATAATTTCGCAGAGGCCAAAGCCCTGCTTGAGCCGCTCGGCATGACCGTCGTGGAAGCCAAGGTCGACGAATTCCGAAAAGTGGCGCAGCAGAAGATCTGGCCGGCCTACAAGAGCCAGTATGGCGCGCTCTGGGACGAAATCGAGAACTTCAAGGCCTGAGCCGGAATTGCAAGTGTGGCCGTTCAGAAGTCCGCATTACTACTGCCGAGAATTCGTCATGCGGACTTCTGAACCGAAGGCCACACTTGATCAATAAGCTTGCTAGTGTCCTTTCGATTTCCGAAGTTCGCAAACGTGGGGCCGCAAAAAGATGCGAACTTCGAAATCGGGACACTAGCGCGCATGCTGCGTATCCTCAAAGCCGCCCCGAAATTCGCGGTCACGGCGCTGATCGTCCTTGCGATCGTCAATCTTTTGGTCGGCGTCATCCTGCGTTACTTCGTCGGCGCCATCACCGACTGGCTCGACATCGATCCGATATCGTTCACTTGGGTCGAGGAAGTCGGCGAATTGTCGCTGGCCTGGCTGACGCTCATTGGAGCCGCGATCGGCATCCAGTCACGCTCGCATTTCTCATTGTCGGTGTTCGTGCATCGCTTGCCGGAACCCGCGCAGCTCTGGATTCGCCGCTTCAACCACGCTCTGATCGTCGGTGTCGGCGTCCTGGTGGCGTGGTATGGATTCAAGCTTTGCCTCCTTAACCGCACCTTGACCACGCCGGGGCTCGAGATCAGCCTCGCGTGGCTCTACGCGTCCGCAGTGGTTGGCGGCATCCTGATCGCGCTGTACGGCTTGGCGGCGATGATTTCGCCGTTGCCGCAAACTGAACCCCTCCACTAGTGGAGTGGATTTGACATTCGCTACATACTTCGCGGCGAACTCGCAATGCGAATGTCAAATCCGAAACTCCACTAGAAACTTATATTTGCTAGTGGTCCTTGCGATTCTAACATTCGCACGGGCGGCCGCTGAGAGGGAATGCGAATGTTGGAATCGGGACCACTAGGGCGCGCCGTTCATGCTGCTTGCTGAAGTTGCCGCCATCTTCGCCGTCCTGATCCTGCTAGCGATGCCGATCGTATTCGCGCTGGCGCTTGCCGGCATTGCGGGCTTGTGGATCGGCGGCTACCCGATGCAGCAGCTCTCTTCGGCGCTGGTATCGGGATCGCAGAGCTGGGTGCTGCTCGCAATCCCTGCCTTTGTGTTCGCCGGCAATCTCATGGAACGCTGCGGCATGAGCCATGCGCTGGTCGAACTGGCGCGGGCGCTGATCGGCTGGGTCAAGGGCGGACTCGGCATGTCGGTGATCGTGGTGGCGTATTTCTTCTCCGACATCTGCGGATCGAAGATGGCGGAGGTCTCGGCGTTGGGCTCGGCATTGATGCCGCCCCTGACCAAAGCAGGCTACGACCGGAGCGATTCAGCGTCGCTGATAGCTGCAGGCACCGCGATGGGCATGCTGGTGCCGCCGGCGATCTTCATGATCGTGATCGCACAGGTCACCAACACCTCGGCGGTTGCGCTGTTTGTCGCCGGGTTCATTCCCGCGATGGTCATCATGCTATGCCTGATGGCGGTAGTTTACATCCGCGCCCGGCAGAACGACTGGCCGGTCGATACAAGACCGAGCTTCAAGCGTCTTTGCGAAGCGGCGCTCCATGCTGCCGTACCGATGGTGGTGCCATTCGTCATCCTTGCCGGCTTCATTCTCGGAATCATCACCGCGACCGAAGCCGGCGCCGTGGTCGCCGGCTACGCCTTTCTCGCCGCAAAACTCTATTATCGCAACGTCTCCTGGCGCGAGATGGGCAACATCGCCTATGACAGCGCAATCCTGACCGCCGCCGTCGTATTCCTGCTCGCGGTCGCCTCCGTCTACCAATATCTGATGGGCGTCAGCGGCGTTCCGCAGCTGCTCGGCGAAGTGTTGTCGCCGCTGAAGGGGCACCCCTGGCTATTCCTGACCGGCACGGCGATCATGAGCTGCCTGTTCGGCATGGTGCTCGAAGGGCTTCCCGCCGCGGTCGTCCTCATTCCCGTTGTGTTTCCGATTTCGGAGGCCATGGGCATCAACCCGATCCACTTCAATATCGTTCAGACCGCCGCGGTCGGCATCGGCCTTTTCCTGCCGCCGATGGGCGTCGGACTACTGATGGCGCTGCGCTTCGCACGATTGAATGTTGGCCAGCACTTCCGCACCTATGTGCCTTACATGCTCGCTCTGTTCGCAGGCCTGCTGCTGATCATCTGCATTCCCGAAATCAGCCTCACTCTGCCGCGGCTCGCCGGGCTGATCCGATAAGCGTCAGTTACCCGCCGTCCGCGGCCGAAACCTTGGCACGAATCGGCGCCGCCGGCCGCCGCGCCTCGCCCGCTTCCAGGACGAAGCGCTGGTCGAGCGAATACCAGGGCGCGGCGAAACCGAATTCGCGCGAGGGTTCATCGTGACGAACGTAGTTGCCGATCAGCGCCCGCGTGACGCCGAACTGCACGTCTGAATCGATATGCGGATCGTCCGGCGAGTACACTTGCGAGATCAGCGTTCTGAAGCCGGGCTTGTAGACCATGAAGTGGAGATGTGCCGGCCGATAATGATGACGGCGGGTGGCGCGCACCAGCTCGCCGACGGGACCATCGACCGGGATCGGATAGCCGGCTGGCTTGACGCTTCGGAAATCAAATCTCCCCTCCGCGTCAGAGACAAACCGCCCGCGCAGATTCATCTCGGCCTGGTTGGAATCCTGATTTTCATAGAGGCCTTCCGGCGACGAGTGCCAGACATCGATTTCGGCGCCGGCGACTGGTTTTCCGCTGGTGTCTTCAAGTGAAACGCAAACAAAGAGCTCGGGGCCCGGCGTCGGCGAACGCACCAGGGAATCGCCGCTCGCAACCGCCGGCTGGTCGTCGCGCCAGAAAGGGCCAAGCATATTGGCCTGGGTTTCGGTCTGGCCGTTATTGCCGTTGTTGAGCAGACAGAGCAGCGACGACACGCCGAGCGAGCCCGCCATCAACACCACCTCATTATGCGAGGCGGTCGTCTTCTGCCCTAACGCTGCGATGAGCCGCACCGCCTCGCCAAATTCGCGCTCCGTCGGACGCACCTCGCGCACGAAGCCGTGCAGGTGCCGCACGAGCGCCAGCAATATCTGACGCAGCCGCGGATCATCGGCGCGGGAAACGGCGTCTACGACCGCATCCGTCACGTCAGCCTGATTTTCGATGATCATGTTCGTTTCCCCGCACCTGTCTTTCAAACGAAAAAAGCCGGCGGTCTTGCGACGCGCCGGCTCTATCTTATCGCTGTTTCGCTTGCTGTTAGGCCTTTACCAGCGGCCCTCGGGAGGCCGGGCCCTTCGAGCCACCGCCACCGGGACCGTTCGGTTTCGGCTTGCGGGGCACGGCCCGCTTGCGCGCGCCCGGCAGCTTCTCCGGTTTCGGCGTGACCGGCCCCTCGACAAAGTCGAAGCCGATCTTGTCCTGCGAAGTCGCCTCGTCCTTGACCAGCACGACGCGGACGTGACCGCCGCCCTTGAGCTTGCCGAACAGAACCTCGTCGGCGAGCGGCTTCTTGATGTGCTCCTGGATGATGCGCGCCATCGGCCGGGCGCCCATCTGCTCATCATAGCCGTGCTGCACCAGCCAGGCCTTGGCCGGCTCGGACAATTCGATCGTGACGTCGCGGTCGGCCAGTTGCGCCTCGAGCTGAAGCACGAACTTCTCGACCACCATGCCGATCACATCCGCATTGAGATGCGCGAACGAGACGATGGCATCGAGACGGTTGCGGAATTCCGGCGCGAACTGCCGGCTGATCGCCTCGTGGTCGTCGCCTTCCCGCTTGCTGCGGGTGAAGCCGAACGCCTGCCGCGCCAGATCCGCCGCGCCCGCATTCGTGGTCATGATCAGGATCACGTTGCGGAAGTTGACCTGCTTGCCGTTATGGTCGGTCAGCCGGCCATGATCCATGATCTGCAACAGCACGTTGTAGAGGTCCGGATGCGCCTTCTCGATTTCGTCCAGCAGCACCACGCAATGCGGATGCTGATCGACGCCATCGGTCAAAAGACCACCCTGGTCGAATCCGACATAGCCGGGAGGCGCGCCGATCAGGCGCGACACCGTGTGCCGCTCCATATATTCGGACATGTCGAACCGGATCAATTCGACACCGAGCGAAGCCGCCAACTGCTTGGCAACTTCGGTCTTGCCGACGCCGGTCGGGCCCGAAAACAGATAACAGCCGATCGGCTTTTCCGGTTCACGCAAGCCGGCGCGCGCCAGCTTGATCGATGCCGAGAGGGCTTCGATGGCCTTGTCCTGACCGAACACAACCCGCTTCAAGGTCTGCTCGAGATGCTTGAGCACCTCGGCATCGTCCTTCGAAACGCTCTTGGGCGGAATCCGCGCCATCGTGGCGATGGTCGTTTCGATTTCCTTGATGCCAATCGTCTTCTTGCGCTTGTTCTCGGCGACCAGCATCTGCGCCGCGCCGGACTCGTCGATCACGTCGATCGCCTTGTCCGGCAGCTTGCGGTCGTGGATATAGCGCGACGACAGCTGCACCGCGGCTTCGATGGCTTCGTTGGTGTATTTCAGCCGGTGGTAGTCCTCGAAATACGGTTTCAGGCCCTTGAGGATCGCAATCGCATCTTCCACCGTCGGCTCGTTGATATCGATCTTCTGGAAGCGCCGCACCAGAGCGCGGTCCTTCTCGAAGTGCTGGCGATATTCCTTGTAGGTGGTCGAGCCCATGCAGCGAATGGTGCCCGACGCCAGGGCCGGCTTGAGCAGGTTGGAGGCATCCATGGCGCCGCCGGACGTAGCACCAGCACCGATCACAGTGTGGATCTCGTCGATGAACAGGATCGCGTTCGGATGCGCCTCGAGTTCCTTGAGAACTTGCTTGAGACGCTCTTCGAAATCACCGCGGTACCGCGTGCCGGCGAGCAGCGTGCCCATGTCGAGCGAGAACACCGTAGCGGCCGACAGCACTTCGGGCACTTCGCTGTCGACGATGCGCTTGGCGAGCCCTTCCGCAATCGCGGTCTTGCCGACGCCGGCTTCGCCAACGAACAGTGGATTGTTCTTCTGCCTGCGGCAGAGCACCTGAATGGCGCGGTTGATTTCGGCGTTCCGCCCGATGACGGGATCGATCTTGCCGTCGCGCGCCTTCTTGTTGAGGTTGACGCAATAGGTCTCGAGCGCCTCGCCCTTCTTCTTGGTATCCTCGTTGCCCTTGGTCTCGGTCTCTTCGTCGACACCGCGAACCGGGCGCGCCTCAGAGACTCCCGGCCGCTTGGCGATACCATGGCTGATATAGTTGACCGCGTCGTAACGGGTCATGTCCTGTTCTTGCAGGAAATAAGCGGCGTGGCTCTCGCGCTCGGCGAAGATCGCGATCAGCACGTTGGCGCCGGTGACTTCCTCGCGCCCGGACGACTGGACGTGAATCACTGCGCGCTGGATCACGCGCTGGAATCCCGCCGTCGGCTTGGCGTCGTCGGCGCCATCGGTCACGAGATTTTCGAATTCGGTCTCGAGATAGTTGACCAGGCTCGTCCGCAGCTTGTCGAGGTCGACGCTGCATGCCCGCATGACAGCCGCTGCATCGGAGTCATCGATCAGCGACAGCAAAAGATGTTCGAGCGTCGCATATTGGTGATGACGCTCGTTTGCAATCGCCAGCGCTCGATGCAGGGATTGTTCTAGGCTTTGGGAAAAAGTCGGCATTCGCGTCCTCTGTGGCCCCCGCCATCATGATCGTCGTTTCCTGGTCAGGCAACAACAACCTTTCGTCATATATAGTTACATCCGATCATGGCGAAAAGACCGGTTCCCGCGACAGGGTCAGGGTTATCCCTGCACGCTCGCGTGA
>Ga0210389_10004912_pt1 | contig 10371 bp, 7 predicted proteins | sample IncBWH28OmetaG_FD_160127 | JGI IMG/M metagenome (GOLD analysis project Ga0210389, IMG submission 160127) | Forest soil microbial communities from Barre Woods Harvard Forest LTER site, Petersham, Massachusetts, United States - Inc-BW-H-28-O ...
CAAGGCCCTGCAGCTCCTCGAGGAGGACCCGGACACTTACCAGCGGACCGAGCGGTGGATCGAGGCGGCCGACTGGATCATCTGGCAGCTCTGCGGGACCGAGACGCGGAACACCTGCACCGCCGGCTACAAGGGGATCTACCAGGACGGGCACTACCCCGCTGAGGACTACCTCGAGGCGCTTAACCCGGCCTTCGCCGACTTCGCGCTTACCCGGCTGGCCGGCGTGCCGTTGTCGCCGCTCGGCAGCCGCGCGGGGACGCTAACCGCCGGCGGCGCCGCGCTCACCGGGCTTCCCGAGGGCATCGCGGTCGCCGCGGGCAACGTCGACGCGCATGTCACCGCTCCCGCCGCCCGGGCCATCGCGCCCGGTCAGATGCTCGCGATCATGGGCACCTCGACCTGCCACGTGATGAACGGCGACCGGCTCGCGGACGTGCCAGGCATCTGCGGCGTGGTGGACGGCGGGATCATCGCGGGCAAGTTCGGCTACGAGGCGGGGCAAAGCGCGGTCGGTGACATCTTCGCGTGGTGGACCGGCCTCGGCGTCCCGGAAAGCTACCTCGAGGACGCCGCGGAACGCGGCCAGGACCTGCACGAGTACCTGTCCAGCCGGTGCGAGGGACAGCCAGTCGGTGCGCACGGCCTCATCGCGCTCGACTGGATGGGCGGCAACCGGTCGATCCTCGTCGATCACCATCTGTCCGGGGTGATCGCCGGCCTCACGCTGGCCACCACACCGGAAGAGGTTTACCTGGCCCTGCTCGAGTCCACCGCCTACGGCACCCGGGTGATCGTCGAGGCGTTCGAGGGCGCCGGGTTGCCGGTGACCGAGTTCATCGTCGCCGGCGGGCTCAAGCGCAACCGGCTGCTGATGCAGATCTACGCGGACGTGCTGCGCCGCCCTATCTACGTGACCACCTCCGATCAGGGCCCGGCGCTCGGGTCGGCCATTCACGCCGCGGTCGCCGCCGGCCTGCACGCCGACGTGGCCGCCGCGGCGGCCGTGATGGGCCGGGTCGATGAGACGGCATACCTTCCAGATCCCGCCCGCGCGGACGCCTACGACGAGCTCTTCGCCGAGTACCGGATCCTGCACGATTACTTCTCCGGACGCCCGGAATGGGGGGGCAACGACGTGCTGCACCGCCTACGCAACCGCAGGAACGGAACGACATCCGGATGAGCGCTCTCACCGCACAGCTCAAGGCGCTGCGTGAGCAGGTCAGCGCGCTGCACGCCGAACTCGTCAGGTACGGGCTTGTCGTGTGGACGGCGGGCAACGTATCTGGCCGCGTCCCCGGCCACGACCTGATGGTGATCAAGCCGAGCGGCGTCTCCTACGACGAACTGACACCGGAGTCCATGATCGTCTGCGACCTGGCGGGTGTCGTGCTCGAAGGCGACCTCTCTCCCTCAAGCGACACCGCCGCGCACGCCTACGTCTACCGGCACATGCCGGAGGTCGGCGGCGTCGTGCACACGCACTCCACCTACGCCTGCGCCTGGGCGGCGCGCGGCGAGCCCGTGCCCTGCGTGCTCACCGCGATGGCCGACGAGTTCGGCGGGGAGATCCCCGTCGGGCCGTTCGCGCTCATCGGCGACGACTCCATCGGCCGCGGCATCGTCGAGACCCTCTCCGGCCACCGGTCCGCGGCCGTGCTGATGCGCAGCCACGGGGTGTTCACGATAGGCAAGGACGCCCGCGCGGCGGTCAAGGCGGCCGTGATGTGCGAGGACGTCGCCCGCAGCGTGCACCTCGCCCGCCAGCTCGGCGAACCGCTGCCGATCGGTAAGGCCGACATAGACCGCCTCTACGACCGCTACCAGAACGTCTACGGCCAGCCAGGAAGTCCTGAGTCCCCGACCGATTTACAGCGACAGTATTCACATTGACCCCGAATGGAGTCCCCCGCATCATGAGCACCTCCCCCACCCGAGAGATCTGGTTCGTCACGGGCAGCCAGGGCCTTTACGGCGAAGAGACCCTGCGCCAGGTGGCCAGCCAGTCCCAGGTGATCGCGGAGGCGCTCGACGCCGCGCCCGACGTCGCGACCTGTGTGGTGTGGAAGCCGGTGCTCACCGACGCGGCGGCCATCAGGCGGCTGTGCCTCGCCGCCACTGCGGATGACGCCTGCATCGGGCTGATCGCGTGGATGCATACGTTCTCCCCGGCGAAGATGTGGATCGGCGGGCTCGAGGCGCTCCGCAAGCCGCTGCTGCACCTGCACACGCAGGCCAACGTGGCGCTGCCGTGGGCGGACATCGACATGGACTTCATGAACCTGAACCAGGCCGCGCACGGCGACCGCGAGTTCGGTTACATCCAGACCAGGCTCGGCGTCGCCCGCAAGACCGTCGCCGGCCACGTGTCCGACCCCCGGGTGAGCGCCTCGGTCGCGACGTGGGCGCGGGCCGCCGCCGGATGGGCGGCCACGAGGTCGCTGAAGCTCGCCCGCTTCGGCGACAACATGCGCTATGTCGCCGTGACCGAGGGCGATAAGACCGAGGCCGAGGCCGTCTTCGGCGTCCAGGTCAACACCTGGGGCGTCAACGACCTGGTCGCGGCCGTGGACGCGGCACCCAAGGAAGGCATAGACACGCTCGTCGCCGAGTACGCCGACCGCTACGACGTCGCGCCTGAGCTGCTGCCGGGCGGCGAGCGGCACGAGTCGCTGCGGTACGGCGCGGCGATGGAGCTTGGCTTGCGTACCTTCCTTGACGCTGGCGGGTTCGGCGCGTTCACCACCAGCTTCGAAGACCTCGGCGGCCTGCGCCAGCTTCCCGGACTCGCCGTTCAGCGGCTGATGGCCGACGGCTACGGCTTCGGCGCGGAGGGCGACTGGAAGACCGCTATCCTCGTCCGCGCCGCCAAGGTCATGGGCGCCGGCCTGCCGGGCGGCGCCTCTCTCATGGAGGACTACACCTACGACCTCACCCCTGGAGAGGAGCGAATCCTCGGCGCCCACATGCTCGAAGTCTGCCCCACCCTGACCACCGCCCGTCCCCGCGTGGAGATCCACCCACTCGCCATCGGCGGCCGCGAGGACCCCGTCCGCCTCGTCTTCACCGCCGACTCTGGCCCCGGCGTGGTAGTCGCGCTGTCCGACATGCGCGACCGGTTCCGGCTGGTCGCCAACCAGGTAGAGCTCGTTCCCCCGACCGCTCCGCTCCCGAAGCTGCCCGTCGGGCGGGCCGTCTGGAAGCCCGCTCCCGACTTCGCGACTTCCGCCACCGCCTGGCTCACCGCCGGCGCGGCACACCACACCGCCATGTCCACCGCGGTCGGCCTTGAGGCCTTCGAGGACTACGCCCGCATGGCAGGCACCGAGTTCCTGGTTATCGACTCGACGACCACGCTCCGGTCGTTCGAGGCCGAAATCAGGGCCAACGCCGCCTATTACCGACTCGCGCGCGGAATCTGAGCGCAAGGGGGACCGTATCAGAAAACTTCCATATTCACACAGCAGAAGAGTCACCCTTCGACGGCGGAGCCGTTCAGGCATACCGCGATAGCGTAAATCCGCCGCGAATTAGATCCTTCGCGCCGTCATCTTTCACCGCGCCTCACCTCGCGCTACCACCGTGCCAAATGGCCATCGTTTCACCTTCACGCCACGGGGCATGCCTGCATTTTATTCGTTCATTATTTATGGCATCTTGGCTGGTCAGCGGCTCAATCATGCCATTTTAGCGACCACAGAGCCGCAATTATAACGATCCGATTATCGGATCTTGACATGTTCCAGAACGCCGACATACGTTTCGCGATAACGCACAACAACTTCAATTCAACGAACATCTCGCAATTTAAGCGAGACCATGGACATCAATGGACGACGACGTTTATCAAGACCTCTGCTCCGGCAACAAAACAAGGAGATTGTAAATGAACAGAAAGATGACGGCAGGCCTGGCCGTCACCGCGGGCGCACTGGCCGCACTGACGGCCTGTTCCTCCTCGTCGAGCAGCAGCTCGTCGGCCGCCGCGAGCGCGCCGGCCAGCGGCGCGAGCAGCGCGGCATCCCCCAGCAGCTCGGCCGCGGCGCCGGTTTCGCTGAACGGCTCGCTGTCGTTCAACCAGAGCGCCCTCACAAAGCTCGACGCCGCGCTGGCGGCAGCCCTCAAGGGCAAGAGCCTGTCGGCGGTCAACATCGCGATGGTCGTCAACGTCGCGGCCGACTACTGGAAGGCCGGACAGGTCGGCTTCCAGGCCGGCTGCAAGGCCGTCGGCCTCCCGTCCAGCCACTGCACCTACTTCGCGCCGCCGAATGGCAAGCTGACCGAGCAGACCTCCGAGCTCGAGACGCTGCGGTCGCAGGGCATCACCGGCTACTCGATCTCCGCGATCGACCCGGCGTCCGCGAAGGGCACCATCGCCACCGACATGAGCAAGGGCATCTTCGTGCTGCCAATCGACTCGCCGCTGCCCGGCACCGCCGCGGCGGGCCTGTACCTCGGCACGCCGAACCAGACAGCCGGTTACCAGGCCGGACTCGCGATGAAGCAGCTCCTGAACGGCACCGGCAAGGTGGCGGTCCTCGTCGGCTCGCTGACCGCCGCCAACGCTACGCAGCGGATCGCCGGCTTCGAGCAGGCGATCGCCGGCACCAACATCCAGGTCGTGCAGAAGGTCAACGACAACCTGTCGGCCTCGACCGCGCAGTCGGACGCCGAAACCATCCTGGCGAACAACCCCGACGTCAACGGCCTGTACGGCGTCTACTCCTACGACGGCCCGGCGCTGGCGCAGGCCGTGCAGTCGGCGAAGAAGACCGGACAGGTCTCGATCGTCTCCGACGACTCTGACGCGCAAACCCTCTCATTCATCAATTCGGGCGTGATCGGCGGCACCGTGGTCCAGATGCCGTACCAGCAGGGCTACACCGGCGCCTTCATCCTCACCGCGGAGAAGGTACTTGGTACGGCCGCCACGCAGGCCATCCTCAAGCCGTACATCGGCTCGGACGGCTACACCGTCTCCTCAGGCGTCGGTCTGGTTACCAAGTCAGACATGAGCGGCTACACCTCCCTTGAGCAGCAGCTCGGCATCGGCTGACGTGTCCGAAGCAGCGCAAGCCCCCAGCCGCGCGGTCACCGCGCGGCTGCGGGGCGTTCACAAGACCTACGGTCCGGTCCGCGTCCTCGACCTGCCAGAACTAGACCTGTACGCCGGTCAGGTCGTCGGCGTGGTCGGCGAGAACGGGGCCGGCAAGTCCACCCTGATGGGCACTTTGGCCGGCTCGGTCCACCGCGACGGCGGCGAGATCGAGATCGACGGGGTGCCGCTGCCCCAGGGCTCGACCGAGGCGGCGGGCCGACTTGGCATCGCCTTGGTCTCCCAAGAGTTCCCGCTGGTCGGGCAGCTCTCGATCGCCGAGAACCTGCTGCTCGGCCGACGCCCGAACGGGGCCAGGCGCGGGGCGCTGGTAGACCGGGCCGCGACCCGTGCCGAGGCCGAGCAGATGCTTCGCGACATCGGCCTTGATCCGCGCTCTGTCGGCGGGGTGAGCCGCGAGGTACGTACTCTTCCGGTGCCGACCCGGCAGCTTATCGAGATAGCCAAGGCATGGGGCCGGGCCCCCAAGCTGCTGATCCTGGACGAGCCGACCTCCGCGCTCGGCCCCGTCGAGGCGGAGATGGTCCTCGGCCTCGCCCGGCAGGTGGCCGAGCGGAACGGCACTGTGCTGTTCATCGGCCACCGGCTCGACGAGGTGCGCGCCGTCAGCGACCGGATCATCGTGCTGCGCAACGGCAAGCTCGTCGCCGACCTGACCCCGGACGAAGCCACCGAGGAGAAGCTCATCAGGGAAATGGTGGGCGGCGAGATCAGCAGGACCGAGCCGCCGCCGCACCCGGCTGACGCCCCAGTCCGGCTGGCGGTCCAGGGCCTGACCGCAGACGGCCTGGGCCCGGTCGATCTGGAACTGCGGGCGGGCGAGATCGTCGGCATCGCCGGGCTGATGGGCTCCGGCCGGAGCCGGCTCATCCACACGGTGGCCGGCGCGCAGCCTGCCACCGGCGGCACCATGACGGTCAACGGCACGCGGTACTCCCCCCGCAGTCCCGGCGACGGTACCGCGTCCGGCATCGTGATGATCCCGGAAGACCGCAAGGAGCAGTCGCTCGTCCTGTTCGCCCCGATCAAGGACAACGTCACCGTCTCGATCCTCCGTCGGCTGTCCACCCGCGGCCTGCTCACGCCCAAGCGACAGCGGGCAGAGGCTCAGGCGATCGCCGACAACGTGCACGTCCGCATGCAATCGGTCGACCAGCCTGTCGGCTCGCTGTCCGGCGGCAACCAGCAGCGGGCAGTCTTCGGCCGCGCCTTCGCGACGCGACCGCAGTTGCTGCTGCTCGACGAGCCCACCCGCGGCGTCGACGTCGGCGCGAAAGCCGAGATCTACGAGCTGATCGAACGAGCCGCCGCGGGCGGCATGGCGGTGCTCGTCGCCTCCTCCGAACTGGAGGAGTTGCAGCTCATCTGCCACCGGATCGCGGTCATGAACCACGGCAAGGTCGCCGCGGTGCTCCTCCACCAGGACGCCACCAAAGAACGCATCATGTCGGCCGCTGCTGGAAGGGCACAGGTCACCGCGGCAGCGGCAGCCGCCTTGCCCGCCACTCCCACGAACGGAATCTGAGGATGACCGCCCAGAGCACCATTCCCCCGCAAGCACCCCTGGCCACTAAGCCCACCGCCGCCCGCGCGGCCGCGCGGATCGCGCGGGGACTGGCCGAATCCCCCGAGGCGGGCGTCGTCCTCGCTTGCGTCGTCGTCTTCATCGTCATATCCATCAATGCGCCCACCTACAAGAGCGCCGGCAACCTCCAGGTGATGGGCCGCGACTTGTCTCAGGTGGGCATCCTCGCCCTCGGCGAGTCACTGGTCATCCTGACCGGCGGCATCGATCTGTCCGTCGGCGCGCTGGCGGGCCTGGCCGGTATCCTCGCCGCCTGGTTCAACGTCAACCAGGGCCTGCCCGCCCCGGTAGCGATCTTGTTCACCCTGGCCATCTGCGCCGCCGTCGGCTTCTGGCACGGCGCTCTGGTCACCCGGCTGAACGTGCCGCCGTTCGTCATCACGCTAGTCACCTACACCACCGCGCAGGGACTGTCGCTCGCGATCACCAGCGGCACCCCGATCAACGGCATCAGCGGGCTGTTCGCCAACGTGTCCTCGGCCTACCTCTGGCAGGTGCCGGTACCGGGACTGATCTTCCTCGGTGCCGCGCTGATCGCCTGGTTCGTCCTGGAACGGACCTATGTCGGGCGGCAGGTCTACGCGGTCGGTGGCAACAGGGAGGCGGCCCGGCTGGCGGGCATTCCCGTGAGCCGCCGGATCGTCTCCACCTACGTCGCCAGCGCGCTGCTGGCCGGCCTCGTTGGCATGCTGTCGATTGGCCGGATGAACGTCGCCGACCCGTCCGTCGGCCCCGGCTGGGAACTCACCGCGATCGCGGCCGCCGTCGTCGGCGGCGTTTCCCTGTTCGGCGGCGAGGGCCGCATCCTCGGTGTTGCCGCAGGCGCGATCCTGCTCGAGTTCATCGCGAACGGCCTGCTCGCCCTGCATGTCTCCCCGTACTACCAGCAGGTCGTCCAGGGCGCCGTCCTCGGCATCGCGATTCTTCTCGACCGGGTCCGCGCCAGCTACTTCGGCCGGGGGAAACGCTAACGGCGAACTCGAAGACCGTAGCCGCGGGGGCTGGTAAGGATTCCAGTCGGACCGCGTTAGGGCCCGCAGCCGCGGCTAGGCGAGACCACGCGGGATCCCCATCTTCGGCGCCAAGGGCAGCAAGCCGGCGGAAAAACCCGCGCCGGCGGCCTAACGGGCGGCCAGGAACGAAGCCTAACGGGCGGCCAGGAACGAAGATGGTGGACGTTCGGGCACACCGGAGTGTGCCCGAACGTCCACCATCATGGATTCCGGCGCACTCGAAGGCGCGCAGCCATCCACCAGCCTCCTGTGCGCGCTCAGGTGCCCAGCTTCAGGATTGCCCAGACCTTCTTGCCCGCCCAGCCGGGTACGGTTTCCCAGCCCCACTCGTCCGCCAGCGTCTCGATGATCTCCAGTCCGCGGCCTGACTCCTCATCCGGCTCCGGATGGCGCGCCACGGGGGCACCGAACGCCGCGGGCAGCGTGTCCCAGACCTCGATCATGAGCCGCACGTGGTCGCAGAGCAGCCGGATCCACAGCAGCGGTATCTTGCCGTCCGCGTCATACCTCAGCGCGCCGTCCGGGTTCGTCGCCGCCCGCACGACATTGGTGCTCAACTCGCTGACCAGCAGTTCGGTAACGTCGGCCAGCGTGTCCAAGCCCCAGCCGCTGAGCGTGACGCTGACGAAGCCGCGCGCGAGGCGCGGAACGGTCGGCAACGCCCCGAGGGGGCCGAGATCGGATATCAGTGGCCAGTCAGCCACGGGAGGCTCGTCGCTTCTGTCCTGGGCACGACGGTCGCGGAGCGCGACCCCGGGCCGAACGGAGGATTAACCGCACGGCTGGCTAGATTACCCGTTCGCCGGCCGGCGGTACCGCTTTTGCAGCGCGACTGTGACCGGCAGTCACGCCGGGGGCCAATGAGCCGGGTACGGCGCCCCACCCGCGCACAGTACCCCATAACAGCCGGAACGCCGCTTGTCACTAGAACGTTACGCGGGCTCGCCGGCACGGAAGGGCGCTCCGTGACCGGGAATTATCACCGTGGCGACTTTTAGCAGGAGGTCTCTGCTCGCCTTCAGCGCCGCCGCGTCGGTGGCCAGGGGATCCTCCTCCGGGCCTGCCGCGGACCACCAGGCGTGCGTGCACGCGTGCACGCCGTCGGCCGTCGAGGCGAGCGTGGAGATGTCCTCGCTGGTGTGCCCCGGGGTGCGCAGCAGTCGCACCGAGGGGGCGAGTACCGCCCCGTGCGCGTCCCTGTCCAGCCAGCGGTCTCCCTGGTAGATCGCCCAGTGGTCGTGGATCCGAGCGTTCTGGAACAGCGCGGCGTTGACTGTGTGATCCGGATGATGGTGGCTGAAGACCACGTCGGTGACGTCTTCCTGGCGCGGCCCGTGCGCGGCAAGCGCGGCGAGCAGCGCGCCGCGGTCGGCGACCATCCCTGGATCGACGACGATCACCGCCGCACCGTCGACGATCAGCGTTACCGTCCCGCTAACGCGCTCGTCGTCACCCTCAAGCCCGACATACCCCTCGTGCAGCACGTGCACCTCAGCTGAGCCCCTGGCCGGGATCTCGAAGTCTGTCACGGGACCGACCTTACCGCGACGCGCTACCTCCAGATATGCCTGACCTGTGAAGTCTGCGGATTCCCTGAACCCGTGACCAGCGCGGGATCGCCGTTACGGCAGCTCAAGAGGGAGCTTGATGCCGTCGAGCGCGTGGGCGCAGAGGTCGTCCTCGCGCTCCTCGGGGAAGGCGGCGATGATCTTCGCCACCAGCTCGCGGAGGCGGGTCATGTTCTTGCCGAACACCTCGAAGACCTCGGCCTGGGTGACCCCTTCGCCTTCGTGCACGCCCGCGTCGGTGTCAGTGACCAGCGCCAGCGTCGTATAGCACATGGCCAGCTCGCGGGCGAGGACCGCCTCGGGGTGCCCAGTCATGCCGATCAGCGTCCAGCCCTGCGCCGCGTACCACCGCGACTCCGCGCGGGTCGAGAACCGCGGGCCGTCGATGACGACCAGCGTCCCTGAGCCGGCCGGCACCCAGCCCGCCTGCCGCGCGACCGCGATCGCGTGCGCCCGGCCCGACGGGCAGTACGGGTCGGCGAACGGGACGTGCACCGCGTACTCGTCGTAGTAACTCTGAACGCGCCCCCCGGTCCTGTCCACCAGCTGATCGGGGATGGCCAGCGTGCCAGGGCCGTATGACGCGGTGAGCGAGCCCACGGCGCTCGGTGCCAGGATCCGCCGCACGCCGAGCGCGCGCAGCGCCCACATGTTGGCGCGAAACGGGATCTTGTGCGCGGGGAACCGGTGGTCCTTGCCGTGCCGCGGCAGGAAGGCCACCCGCCGGCCCTCGACCTGGCCGACGAGCACGGCCTCGCTCGGCTCGCCGAACGGAGTCTCGACCCTGACCTCCTCGGCGTCGGTCAGGAACTCATAGAAGCCAGACCCGCCGATTACCCCGATGTCCGCGACCGGCTTCGGCAGGGCGCCCGCCCCGGGGGTAGCAGTCATCGCGGCTAGGCGACCTTCTCGCCAGAAGAGCTGCTCGAGGATGACGACGCGGCGGCGGACGAAGACGACGACGACTCGCCACCGGGCTTCCCCGAGGACGAAGAAGAACCGGACGAGGAAGAAGAAGAACCGTTCTCCTTCGAACCGTTCTCCTTCGAGCCGCTCTCCTTCGAGCCGCTCTCCTTCGAACCGCCG
>Ga0210389_10004913_pt1 | contig 10370 bp, 7 predicted proteins | sample IncBWH28OmetaG_FD_160127 | JGI IMG/M metagenome (GOLD analysis project Ga0210389, IMG submission 160127) | Forest soil microbial communities from Barre Woods Harvard Forest LTER site, Petersham, Massachusetts, United States - Inc-BW-H-28-O ...
CAAGGCCGGCGGCGGCAATCAGCTCGCGGCCGATCGCGGCGCTGCCAGGCAGGTCGAGGACGGTCGCGCGCAGTGCCGGATGCCGCTCACACAGCGCCCTGGCGTATCCGCCGTGGCCGCCGCCGATATCGAGCAGCGCACGAGAGCCGGCTGGCAGCGGGAGCTTCTTCGCGATCTCGGCAGCCGACAGCCGGGCCAGTTCCGCCTGGCCGGTCATGTAGCGCCGCCAGTAGGGGTCGCCGGGCTCCGCCTCGTGCGAGCCGCTTGTCTTGCCAGTGCGGACGGCTTCGTCCAGGCCGCTCCACCAGGGCCAGTAGTCGGCGACCCCCGCTACGTAAGTGGCGACCGACAGCGCCGAGGCAGGATCGAGCCAGCGCCGGGCACTCCTGCTCAGCCTGTACTGCCCTGACCGCTCGGTGACGTGCCCCGCCGACCTGAGGCAGTCGAGCAGGAGCCTGGTGGGCAGCGGGTCGAGGCCCAGGTCGGCGGCAAGTTCCGCCGCGGTCGCACGGCCCGCGGCGAGACGGGCGGTGATCCCGGTGCGGACGGCGGCGACGACGATCCCGGACAGTGCCATCCCGCCCCAGGCATCCGCGGCGGCCGTCGGCACAAGGCCGGTGCGTAGCGCCAGCCACTCGGCGGGGTTGGCCCCCCGTAGCGCAAGCCTCATTTGACCGAATTTTTCATGTAATCACCCTGACTTTAATAGAGGGGACCCCTTATTTTTTCTTGCGTCACATGTCCAGTTTTCATAGAGGATATTCCCATCTTCTGCTATGTGGCTAAATGACTTACAGTTCTGCTGTCCGTCCGGTTTCACCTGGGTACCAGCGGCGGTGTCAGGAAGCCGGGCGAACCGGTCCGGACACAGTTCTAATCCACCGACGGGGGCGGTCCTGCCTTGAACCGCGTGCAGGCACTTATTATCACCAGTCATCCTGGTCCTTCTCTCGCCATTACGGCCCTGACGACGCTACTCGCGGTGCAGGCCGCGCCGCATGGTGCCGGCCTGGCGCTGACCGCGCTGGCGCTGCTTGCCGGGCAGTTGTCCATCGGCTGGTCCAACGACGCCTGCGATGCCGCCAGGGACGCGGCCGCCGGGCGGACCGACAAGCCGCTCGCGCGCGGCGATATCAGCGCAAGCGCCGTCTGGACGGGCGCCGGTGCCGCGGCCGCGGCCGGACTGGCGATGGCGTTCGTCGCCGGCCCGGTCACCGGGGGGCTGTACGTAGTACTTGTCGCGGCTGGCTGGGCCTACAACCTCGGCCTCAAGTCGTCACTGGCATCGGGACTGATGTACCTGGTCGGGTTCGGCCTGTTGCCCGCGTACGCAGCGACCACGCTGCCCGGGCAGCCCGTGCCACGCTGGCCGGTCACGGTGGCGGCCGCCCTGCTCGGGCTCGGCGCGCACTTCGCCAACGTGCTGCCCGACCTGGCGGCCGACAAGGCCACCGGGGTGGGCGGCCTGCCCCAGCGGGTGGCCGCCCTGTGGGGGCCGGGCGCTGTGCGGGCGGTCGCGCTCGCGCTGCTACTCACGGCGTCGGTACTGCTGCTCCTCGGCGCGACCCGCCGCTGGGTCGCGATCCCGGGGCTGATCGCCGCGCTGCTGCTCGCCGTGGCCTCGGCGCGGGGCACCGGGCGGGTGCCGTTCCTCGCCGCGATCGGCATCGCGGCCGTCGACATCGTACTGTTCGTCGCGGGCGGGGAGGCACTGTCATGACACCGCGGATCCTGGCCGTGCGCTCGGCACTGCCCGACAACCGCTGCCTGCAGGCGGAGTTCACCGACACGTTCGCCGTCAGGGGCCAGATGAGCCCGTCCGAGCGCGTGTTCCTCGACCGGCTGCACGCGGCGTCCGAAGTCGAGACACGGCACACCACGCTGCCACTCAAGGACTGCGGTGTGCTTCAGGGCGCCGAGGCCGTCAACGACCGCTACATCGACGAGGCGACCGTGCTCGGGGAGCGGGCGCTGCGCCGGGCACTCGACGCCGCCGAGGTGCGGGCGGCCGACCTGGACCTGCTGATCGTAACGTCCGTGACCGGGGTGGCCGTGCCGTCGCTTGACGCCCGGCTGATCCCCCGGCTCGGGCTGCGGCGTGACATCAGGCGGCTGCCGATCTTCGGGCTCGGGTGCGTCGCCGGCGCGGCCGCGCTCGGACGGCTGCACGACTACCTGCTCGGCTGGCCGGGCCAGACCGCGGCACTGCTCGCGGTCGAGCTGTGCTCGCTGAACTGGCCGACCTCAGGAATCACTCCGGCCGATATGGTGGCCTCCGGGCTGTTCGGTGACGGAGCCGTGGCGCTCGTCGCCCGCGGCGGGCAGGCGGACGCGCCAGACGACCCGGGGGGCGGTCCGCGGGTCGTCGCATCCCGTAGCACGGTCTACCCCGACAGCGGCGACGCGCTCGGCTGGCGGCTGAGCACCGACTGTTTCCGGATCGTGCTGACGACCGAACTTCCCGCCGTGGTCGAGCGTGGCCTTGCCGACAGCGTCACCGGATTCCTCGCCGAGCATGACCTGACCATCGACGACATCGCCAGCTGGATCTGCCATCCGGGTGGCCCCAAGGTGATCGACTCGGTGCAGCGGGCGCTGAAGCTGCCGGACCAGGCGGTGGCGGCCAGCCGCCGCTCTCTCGCCGAGGTCGGCAACATGTCTTCCGCGTCGGTGCTGCACATCCTGGAGATGATCAGCGACACGGAGCGACCTCCCGCCGGGTCTCCAGGCCTTATGATCGGTCTCGGTCCGGGAGTGAGCGCTGAGCTCGTGCTGCTGCGGTGGTGACGGCATGATCGTCTATTGGGTGCTTTTGTGCGTGATCGCCTGCGAGCGGGTCGCGGAACTCGTCGTGTCCGCGCGGCACGCCAAGCAGTTGCTGGCGCGCGGGGGCGTGGAGTACGGCTTCGGCCACTTCCCCGTGATGATCGCGGCGCATGTGGCGCTGATCGCCGGCTGCGTCGTTGAGCCGCTGCTCGGCCACCGGACATTCATTCCGGCGCTCGGCTGGACCATGCTGGCCGTGACCGTGGCGGCGAACGTGTTGCGCTGGTGGTGCATCGGCACGCTGGGGTCGCGCTGGACGGCGCGGGTCATCGTGCTACCCGGGGCGCCGCTGGTCCGCTCGGGGCCGTACCGGTGGTTCGGTCACCCGAACTACGTGGCGGTGGTCATCGAGGGCTTCGCGCTGCCGCTGACCGGGTCGGCATGGATCACGGCATGTGCGTTCACCGTATTCAACGCGGCGCTGCTGACCGTCCGCATCCGGTGCGAGACCAGGGCCCTGGCGGCGGCCGCGCTGTCGGGCACTGTCACCGCGGCCTCAGAAACCACGGCATGATCGACGTTCTCGTCATAGGCGGCGGCCCGGTGGGCCTCGCGACAGCGATCCACTGCGCACTCGCCGGTCTCTCGGTCACCGTCGCCGAACCGCGCGGCACGCCCATCGACAAGGCGTGCGGGGAGGGCGTGATGCCCGCCGCGGTGCGGCGGCTTGCCGTCCTGGGCGTGAAGCCCGACGGCCATCCGCTGCGCGGCATCCGCTACGTCGACGAACGCCATTGCGCGGAAGCGCGGTTCAGGAACGGCGACGGGCTCGGTGTGCGCCGGACGGTGCTGCACGCCGCCCTCGCGGAGCGTGCCGCGGCGCTTGGCATCCCCGTCCGGCCTGCCCGCGTCACCGCTTTCGCGCAGCAGGCCTCGCACGTGACCGCGGCGGGCATCGAGGCCCGCTACCTGGTGGCGGCGGACGGGCTGCACTCAACGATCCGGCGCATCCTCGAAGGGGCCGGCGCCGCCCCAGATCCGCGAGGACCGGCAGCACCGCGCTACGGGCTGCGCAGGCACTACCGGATCGCGCCATGGACAGACCTGGTCGAGGTGCACCTGACGGCCAAGGCCGAGGCGTACGTCACGCCGGTCTCCGCCGATGTCGTCGGCATCGCCCTGCTGCTCCCCAGACCCGGCGGCGACGACTTCGAAGCGCGGCTGTCTGCCTTCCCCGCGCTGTCCCGCCGACTGGCGGGCGCGGCCTGCGCCAGCGACGTGCGCGGGGCCGGGCCGATGCGCCAGGACGTCCGGCGGCGCGTCTACGGCCGGGTGCTGCTGGTGGGCGACGCGTCGGGCTACCTGGACGCGCTGACCGGCGAAGGGCTCGGCGTCGGGCTGGCTCAGGCGGAGGTCCTCGCCCGCTGCCTCGCAACGGGCCGGCCAGGCGATTACGAGCGGGCCTGGCGGAAGGTCTCCGGCCCGGCGTGGCGGCTTACCGCCGGCCTGCTGTGGTCAAGAAACCAGCGGCTGCTCGCCTCCCGGCTCGTGCCCGCCGCCCAGTACGTCCCCTGGCTCTTCTCGACGGTCGTCAACCACGTCGCCAACGCCTAGAAAGGCTTATCACTGTTATCTCGAACAGGCGCATATTCCGCCCGGTCTGCCTGTCGTCCCGACTTTCAGCGCGCCACGCTTCTTGCTGTTATCCACAAGTGGGAGCGAGCACCACGCACCCGCGACAAGGAATTGCGAATCCACGGTCGCGGTCAGCGGTGCACGGGTGCTGAAATCAAACGACCCCCGCGCGCGAAGTGCGCATCGGGGGTCCGGGGGTATTGTCCGCAAATACTTCAGTATGGAAGCTGGGCTTAGGCCAGCGAGTATAAGGGGCCGGTGCGACCGGTCGCCTCCTCGGCGAGAGGCACATCACGGCTCCAGCCGAACGGTATTCCGTGAAGGCGATATTAGGTGCGGCCCGGGGGACCCTAGCCGCACCGGCTACTTGAGTTTAACGCGACGGAGAGGGTGGGTGTTCCCCTCATGACCAATTTCCGCGCGGCGGAGTCTCCTGCTCCCAGTAGCCCTGCATCGCAGAATCTGCCTGGGCTGCCGATGCGTAGCCCGGCGCGGGCTGGTATTCGGCCGGAAGCGGACCTGTCTGCTGGCCGGATGGGTAGCCGTCGCGGGGGTAGCCGTTGGCCTGAGCCGGCCCGTTCGCGGCGGCGTAGCCGTTCCCGTTCTCGTTGCCGTTCGCGGCGGCATAGCCGTTCCCGTTGCCATTCTGGGCGGGGTAGCCGTTCGAGCCAGGGTAACCGTTGAGGTCAGCCGCGTGATAGCCGTTGTCGTTCGCGGGAGCGTTGCCGTAGCTGTGGCCGTTCGCGGCAGCATAGCCGTTGGCGTTCGCGGGAGCGTTGCCGTTCGCGGCGGTATAGCCATTGCCGTTCGCGGGAGCATATCCGTTGCCGTTGTCGTCCAACGGGGCGTAGCCGTTCGCGTAGGACTGGGGGGCCTGGTATCCCTGCGCCCCGCCGGGCGCTTGGGCGTATCCGGCACCGCCCGGCTGGCCCGGCCGTCCGGGTCCGCTTGCCTCATCGGCCGCGCTCGCGCCATTGTGCGCCGTGAACGTGGGGGTGAACGTCGGCTGCGAAAGCGGCTGCTGCCCTCCCTGAGCGTAACCAGCGCTGTTGGTCTCACCACCAGCGCCCGCGGGCACCGCCCTGCCGGGGCTGGCCTGACCGTACTCTGCCTGTGCCTGGAAGCCCGAGGTGCCGTTCGCGGACGGGAAGCCGCCCGCCGGCGCGGTTCCGTAACCGTTCACCGGGAGGGGCGGGTAGCCACTGGAAGGCGCCGCTCCCCGGTCGGTCTGGTCCCCCGCCGGGTATCCACTGGCGGGGCTTCCGTTAGCCGGGTAGCCGTTCGCCTGGTGTCCGTTTGTCTCGTACCCGTTGGTTCCGTACCCATTGGTTTCATAGCCGTTGGTTCCGTAGCCGTTGGCCGCGAACCCGTTGGCACCCGCGCCCGCGGCAGGGTATGAGCCAGTGCCAGACCCGGTCGTCGCGGAATATCCGGCGCCGCCGCGGTCACCCTCGCCGTAGCTGGCAGCGTGGCCGTTCGCGGCGTACGCGGACGCGTCGTACCCGTAGCCGCCGCCGGCCGACGGCGCAGGCGCGTAGCCGTTGGGAGCGGCGGTCCCCGCTGAGGCGTAGCCGGACGCGCTGGGGCCGGCTGCGGTGCCGGCGCCTTCGCCCTGGGCGGCGTCGCCCGGCGGAAAACCCTGGTACCGCGTCGCTTCCTGCTGCGCGGCCGTGGCCTGGAAACCAGACGACTGCGGGTAGCCGTGCTGCTCGCCATAGGACGCCGCGTACCGGTCAGTCTCGGGAGCCGGTGTCCCGTAGGAGCCGCCCTGCTGGCCGGGGAAGGCCTGGACCGCCGCGGCCGGCTGCTGCCCCATGGGACCGCCGTTCGCAGGCACCGGCGCCGACAGCGCCGAGATGCCGGCGCCGGCCGGGTACCCCGGTGCGGGCGAGGGCTGACTGGTGCGCGGGCTCTCCCGCCACTGCTCAGCTGCGGGCTGGCTTGGCGGCGCGCTCTCCTGCCACTGCTGTGCCGCGGGCGTCGGCTGCTGCCCGTAGCTGCCGTAGCCGTAGTCCTGGAACTGCCCGGTTCCTTGGTGCGTGTCTTGCTGGCTCGCCATGGAGTAGCCGTGGTTACCGAACGAACCTGACGAGAACTCAAGGTCGGTCGGGACCTGCTCGGCCCGGCCGGAGGCCGCATAGCCGTGCTCGTCGTAACCGGGCTGCTCGTATGCCTGCTGGCCGTAGCCCTGCCCGGGGTAAGCCTGGTCGTAGGTCTGCCCGTCGCGCGACGGGGCGGCCTGCGGCTGCGCCTCGTATGCCTTGCCTTCGTAGCCGGGCGCCTCCTGCAGCCCGGCCTGGGGCTGGCCATATACCGCATGGTCCGCATACCGGGCGGCAGGCTGCGGTCCGGTACTTGCTTCGGCTGCCGGGTCTGGCGCGGCACCGCCCGGTGCGGCTCCCTGGTAGGCGAACCCCGCCTGGGCCGTGCCCGGCTGTGCCCCGGCTGGCTGCGCGCCGCCCGGCTGGCCCGCGTCGTAGGCGGGGAGCGGGGCGTGGCCGTCGGCGAAGGGCTGCTGGCCCGCTGACGGGAACCCGAACGGCTGCGGCCCGGTGTTGTAAGAGGGCGTGGACTCGCCCTGCCGCGCCGACTGGTACTGAGCAGGGCTGTCCTGCTGGCTGGCCTGGTACTGGCCGTTTGCCCCGTAACCGCCCGGCTGGGCGGGGCCTGCCTGCTGCGCCGGGCCGGCCTGGCCCTGCTCGGAGTAGGCAGCCTCGCCGTAGCCGGCCGCGCCGCCGTACTGCGCGCCTGCCTGCCCGGTGTACTGGTAGTCCGTGCGCTGATCGCCCTGCCCTTCGGCGGCCGGCAGGGACTGGCCGGCCTGGCCCGCGTCGGCGCCGTACTGGTCAGCAGGCCGGTACTCCCCGTACTGCTGCCCGCCGCCGTACTGCCGGCCCGCCCCGTATTGATCGGGCCCGTACTGACCGGGCGAGCCGTACAGCTGCTGCTCGGCAGCGTACTGGCCCGCACTGTTGTACTGCTGCCCCGAGTCGTACTGCTGCTGCGCCGTCCCGTAGAGCTGCGCAGTGCCGTACTGCTGCGGGCTGTACTGATCGCCCGTGCCTCCGGCCGGGTAGTCGCCGAGGCCGACCGCGGCCGCGCCATTCCCGCCCAGGGCCTGGGCCGTGCCGACCGCCGCGAATCCCCCGGTCTTCCTGCCGTTCGCGAGCCCGTAGCCGACTGCCCCGTCGTCGGTCAGGGCGGTCATCATGCCGGTGAACGGCTCGGCGGGAGCGGCACCGATCGCCAGCCTCGGGCGCTGGCCGCCGAGCGCGATCGGGCCCGAGTTCTCATCGGCCGTGCCGCCTGGCACGCCGCGCCGCAGCGAGTCAACAAGGCGGGTGAGATCATCCATCGGCAGCCGGAACGTGCCGGTGCACGTTCCGCCCTGCCAGATGCTGAACACCGCGATTCCGGTGTTCGAGTACCAGCTCAGTCGCATGCTCCGCGTACTGCCACGTACATCGAAGAAGATCTCGCCGAGCCGGGGCAGGGGTGCTGCGTCCGACGCTGACATGTTGCCCATGTTGGCCCCCCTGCCGAACGTTTGTCCACTTCATACAGAGTAGGGCCCCCACGCCTCACGCGTGACCTACTCCCGGCGGTACGTCAAGGGTTTCGCGTCCGCGTGTCGCCGCGGATCCTGCACAGGCGACACACCGAAAAATAATTGCGACGCGCGGTAAAAAAATGCCACCCCGCCGTGCGCGAGCCAGGGGACGGGTGGCATCATAGTCCACAGGCTTTCCTGCCCCCTCTTGCGGCGGATCTTCGGCTGGCAGCGGCTAACGGGTCAGCTAACGGGCACTGTCTACTGAGCGGGTTTCCCGCGTTGTTGGCATGGCTTGGTAGCGCACGTCGTCTGGTGGGGGTTAGGCGTCTGTCACGCATGTGCCAGCCTCCGGCTGCCTGCAAGCAGTGTCAACAAACCAGTGCCGCTGGTGACAGTGGCCAACTGGACACGCAGTGCCTCACGGGACCTGTCCCGCGCACGCTAAAGAAGCGCGTTTAGGCGCGCCGCAATGCGCGGGAACAGTACGACGCCGTTGAGCGTTGCAGCTTGCAAAAGCAGTTACCGCGCAGGCGGACTCGCGTGCATGCGGGCCACTAGCAAGGGTAACGCAATATCTAAGCAACTTTGTTGAGGTGATTGATCCATGTCCCAGGTGCGTAGGCAGACGGCCGTGCTTCCCCGCCCTAACTGGGGGTGGCAGGACTCTGCCGCGTGTCGTGGCGAGGATCTGATGCTCTTCTTCGGCCCAGACGGCGAGCGGCAGCCAGAGCGGGACATCAGGGAGCGCAAGGCCAAGATGGTCTGCGCTAGCTGCCCCGTGCGCCTGGACTGCCTCAACTACGCGGTTGCCCGTCCTGAGAAGTACGGCACCTGGGGTGGCCTGAACGAGGACGAGCGCTCTGCCGAGCGCCGCCGCAGGATGCGCCGCGCCAACGCCGCCTAAGACATCAGAACCAGCCACTGCCGTCGTCCGCAGGGACGGGCCTGATCCGATCAGGCCCGTCCCTGCGGACGTCCAGTCAACGTCAGAGCAACCCGCTCTCGTCCGCCGGAGCGGGCCTGATACGATCGCGCTCTTTGCGATCAGGCCCGCTCCGGCGGACATCGGGAGGTACGGGGGTCGTCCCCCCAGGAGACGACTGCAACAACGCTAGGACGTCGTCGTCGGTCAGCTGACCGAAGTCGGCGTACCACTCTCCCACGCTACGGAACCGGCGAGGGGTGACGAGGGTCACCACCTCGCCGGTTTCATTTTCTATGGCACGAACCGCCGCGAGGGCCGCGACCGGCACCGCAAGTACGGTCCGCGCGGCACCACGCGCCCGTACCGCGCGCAGGGCGGCACGCGCCGTCACCCCGGTCGCCAGCCCGTCGTCCACGACGATGACGAGCTGCCCCGCCAGGGACGCGCCCGCGATATTCCCCTCGCTCGCCTCCGCGCGCCCGGGACCCCTGTCTTCCCTCGATGCTCTCCCCTCGTTCCCCGGACGTCGCTCCTCGGTCCGGACAGGGGCGGGCGGTTCGGCTCGCGGGGAGGAGAGTGCCGGCTGGCGGGTGTAGACCGCGACGCGCCTGGCAAGCTCGGCGCGCTCGCGCGCCACCACCTCGGCTAGGTCGTCGACGGTCAGGCCTACCCGTGCGAGCATCTCCGCGTCGAAAAAGGGATCCGCCGCGCCGCCTGCCCCGTCCGCCGCGATGGCGCCGAGGCCCAGCTCCGGTGCCAGCGGGTGGCCGATCTTCCTGACCATGAGCACGTCAAGCGGAGCGCCCAGGGCGCGTGCCACGCCAACCGCGACGGCGACACCGCCGCGCGGAATGGCGAAGACCACCGGACGGGCCTCGTCGGGGTAAGCAGCAGCGACGGGGGGAGTCGCGGAGACATGAACCCGTTCGGGATCATCAGTTTGGTCTTTACCGGTGACTTCCCGCAGCCTGGCACCAAGCAGCACCCCCGCCTCCGCCCGGTCCCTGAAGGCGGGCGGACCTGACGGCGCCGCGTCGCGGTGCGCGGGGAAGCCACCCATCTTACCGGACTACCCGGCGGGGGGGCAGAATAAAATGAGCGCGAGCGGGATGAGTCCTCCCGCGAGCCAAAGTGCGCGGCGGCGAGCGGGGAAAACGGAGTCCGAGCGCCCGGAGGCGACCGTGGAGAATGCCCCATGATCTGCGTTGAATGCCGTCAGCGCCATCACGAGGACTGTCCAGGCGGCAACTGGTGCGACTGCCAGCACCAGACCACCCCGGAGAGTCAGCAGCCCCAGGCAGAACCAGCCTTGAGCTGGGTGCGCCAGGGCTAGGCGCGGTTGCCTCCCGGGGAGACGCCCCCGTACCCCCGATGTTCGTCGCGGACGGCGCCGTTGGTGTCTGGCGCGCCCAGGTTAGTTACATCTTTAACGCCGCTGGCGGAATAGCGCCGCGCGGCACGGGGTTAGCGCGAGTATGACGCGCCGCGGCT
>Ga0210389_10004914_pt1 | contig 10368 bp, 7 predicted proteins | sample IncBWH28OmetaG_FD_160127 | JGI IMG/M metagenome (GOLD analysis project Ga0210389, IMG submission 160127) | Forest soil microbial communities from Barre Woods Harvard Forest LTER site, Petersham, Massachusetts, United States - Inc-BW-H-28-O ...
TCACCCACCTGCGCGACGTCCTCGGTGAGGCGACCTACGAATCGCTCGCCCGCAAGGGCGAGACGATGAGCACCACCGCCTTGGTGACCTACGCATACGAGCAAATCGACCAGGCCCGAGCAGAACGGAACACTGTCTCGAAATAGACGGCATATGAGAGTCTCGAAACTTCGTCTTTGTCGTCTCACAGTCGGCACGGCGATATGACGGACTTCGTCGACCAGCGGTGACACGATACTGACGTGGACCCCAGCGGGGATGGTGGCGGTGGACTGACCGCGACGGGGTTGTTCTGTGGTTCCTGCGGTGCGCAGTCAAGCCCGACGGCCAACTTCTGCGGCGAGTGCGGTACACGACTCACGCAGACCACCCAGTTGGCTGAGTACAAGCAAGTCACGGTCCTCTTCGCCGACGTGGTTCATTCGATGGAGATCGCCGCGGCGGTGGGTGCCGAGCGGTTGCGCGAGATCATGGCCGAGCTGGTCGACCGCTTGTCGGCGGTGGTGCAGCGGTATGGCGGGACGGTGGACAAGTTCACCGGCGACGGGATCATGGCGGTGTTGGGTGCGCCGATGGCGTTGGAGGACCACGCCGTTCGTGCTTGCCTGGCGGCCTTGGGCGTTCAGGAGGAGGCACAACGGCTTGCCGCCGAAGTGCGAGAGCGCGACGGCGTGGAGCTGCAGTTACGGGTGGGACTTAACTCCGGTCAGGTGATCGCCGGTGAAATCGGTTCAGGACCGTTCGGTTACACCGCCGTCGGTGAGCAAGTCGGCATGGCTCAGCGGATGGAATCGGTGGCACCACCGGGTGGGGTGATACTCAGTGCGTCGACCGCGCGACTTGTTGATGGTGTTGCGACCCTCGGCGAATCTGAACTGGTTCAAATCAAGGGCGCGGATGAGCCCGTCGCGGCCTATCGGCTGTTGGGCATGGAGGAACGGCGTCGCGCCATCAGGCGCGTTGAACCGAATCTCGTCGGACGGCAGTGGGAGATGTCCACCGTTGAAGGCTTGCTGGACCGTACAATCGATGGCCGCGGCGCGGTGGTCGGCGTGGTCGGCTCACCCGGCATCGGCAAGAGCCGCCTGGTGCGCGAGGTGGCGGCGCTGGCGGGTCGCCGCGGTGTCGACGTATTCACCGCCTTCTGCGAATCACACGCCAGCGATGTTCCCTTCCGCGTCGTGGCGCGGTTGCTGCGTGCAGCTACCGGCGTGGGTGATCTGGACGCCTCGGCCGCCCGCACGCAGGTACGGGCGCGGGTGCCTGATGCCGAGCCGGAGGACTTGTTGCTCTTCGATGATCTGCTGGGCATCGCTGATCCCGAGGTGGAGCTGCCCAAGATCGATCCGGATGCCCGGCGGCGGCGGTTGACTGCGCTGGTCAATGCCGCGTCGCTGGCGCGGAAAGCCCCGGTGATCTACGTCATCGAGGACGCCCACTGGATCGACGAGGTCAGCGAATCCATGCTGAGCGACTTCCTGACCGTCATCCCCCAAACTCCCTCACTGGTACTGAATACCTACCGCCCTGAATACACCGGCGCGCTGAGCCGAGTGCCTGGTGCTCAGAGCATCACCCTGGCTCCGCTGACTGATCCCGAGACCGCAACGCTGGTCACCGAGCTGCTCGGCCCGAACCCGTCGGTTGGTGCACTGGGCCACAAGATCACCGAGAGGGCGGCCGGTAACCCGTTCTTCGCCGAGGAAATCGTGCGCGAATTGGCCGAGGGCGGTCTGCTGGACGGTGAGCGCGGCGGCTACGTCTCCACGGTCGACGCTGCAGAGGTCACCGTGCCCGCCACTGTGCAGGCCACCATCGCCGCCCGCATCGACCGGCTGAACCCTGAAGCGAAACGCACCCTGAGCGCTGCGGCGGTCATCGGCGCGAACTTCAGCCGGGACCTACTGGAAACGCTAGGGATTGATCCTGTCCTGGAGGACCTGGTGGGGGGCGAGCTGATCGATCAGATCAGGTTTACCCGACAGCCCGAGTACGTGTTCCACCATCCGCTGATCCGTATGGTGGCCTACGAATCACAACTCAAGTCGGATCGTGCCGAGCTGCACCGGCGTGTCGCGGCGGCCATCGAATCACGTGACCCGGCAGCGGCGGAGGAGAACGCTGCGTTGATCGCTGAGCATCTGGATGCCGCCGGTGAGCTGCGCGCCGCCTATGCCTGGCACATGCGCGCGGCAGCGTGGTCCGCCCACCGCGACATCACCGCCGCGTGGATCAGTTGGGAGAATGCCCGCCGGATCGCCGACGCGCTGCCCGACGACGATCCGGACCGGTTGTCGATACGGATCGCCGCTCGCGCGCTGCTGTGCGCCAACGCCTTCCGGGTCCATGTGGACATCTCCGGCGGCCTCTTCGAGGAGCTGCGGCAGTTGTGCGCGGCCGCCGGAGACAAAAGATCGCTGGCCATCGGCATGGCCGGGCGGGTGGAACTGCACATGAAGGATGGCCGCGTCGGCGAGGCGTCGCGGATGGCCTCGCAAACCATGGCGCTGATCGAGTCGATCGGCCATCCGACCTTGACGGTCAGGCTGTCATTGTTTCTGACCGCCCCCAAGCTTTACACCGGCCAGATCGCCGAGGCGCTGCGCTGGTCGCAGACCCGCATCGACCTCGCCGACGGCGAACTCGCTAAAAGGGCCAAAGGGAACCGCACTAGTGACTGGCCGTTGATAACGGCGCTGGCGCACGCGTTGGCGACGCGCGGCACGGCCCGATATGCCCTCGGCGACAGTGGGTGGCGAACCGACCTCGACCAGGCCGTCGCTAAGGCCCGCAGCATCGGCCCGCTGCCGTACGCCATCATCATTGGCTACAGCTACCGCCAGCCGATAAGCAGTGGGGTGCTGTTGGCCGACGACGCCGTACTGCGCGACATCGAGGAGGCGCTGCGGATCGCCGAGCGATCGAGTGACGATCTCGCGCTGGCCTGTGCCCGGTTCACGCTGGGCGTCGCGCTGATGCATCGGGACTCCCCGGCGGAGCGCGAGCGCGCACTGGAGATGCTGGGGCAGGTCCGCGACATGGGCCTGCACGGGCGGTTCTACTTGTTCCTGCTTCCGGCCGTCGAAACCTGTGCCGCGCGCGAGCGCGCCAGGCGCGGAGACCGCGACGGTGCCATACCGCTATTGCGTGACGCCGTCGACGACTTATTCCATGCAGGACAACTCTTGTCTTGCATCGAGGCAACTGCCTTTTTGGTGGAGACGCTGCTGGATCGTGGTGCCAATGGCGATGTCGCTGACGCCGAGGCCGCGATCGCGCGGTTAGCAGCCGCGCCAGCCGATCAGGGTCTGGTGATACGAGACGTCTGGCTGTTGCGGCTGCGTGCTCTCCTGGCGCGGGCTCACGGTGACGATGTCGGCTATCGCGAATACCGGGATCGCTACCGCGACATGGCGAAAACGCTTGGCTTCGAGGGGCACATGAAATGGGCCGAGGCGATGTCGTGACGGTGGCTGCCCCATCGGGGGTGGTGACGTATTTGTTCACCGATGTTGAGGGTTCGACCCGTGGGTGGGAGGCCGACGCGGACGCGATGCGGGTGGCGCTGGCCGCCCATGACGAAGTGTTACGCAAGGCGATTGAGGCGCACGGCGGCTGGTTGTTCAAGCACACCGGGGACGGCGTATGTGCGGCGTTCGCGTCACCCAGATCCGCGGTTGATGCCGCCGTGGCCGCACAGCGGGCACTGGAGTTGCCGGTGCGGATGGGGATTGCGACCGGCGAAGCCGAGCTGCGCGACGGGGATTACTTCGGTGCGGTGCTCAATCGCGCGGCGCGGGTGATGGCCGCCGGGCACGGGGGTCAGGTCCTGCTGGCCGAGTCAACGGCGGGTCTGCTGACCGGAGTTGATCTGGTCGATCTGGGGCCGCGGCGGTTGCGGGACCTGCCGACCCCGGTCGAGCTGTTCCAGGTCCGAGCGGCGGGGCTACGCACCGAGTTCCCGCCCCTGCGGGCGCTCGATGCCGGTCCTGGGAACCTGCGGCCTGCGCTCACGAGCTTGATCGGGCGCGAGTCCGAGGCCGGCGAGCTGCAAGCCGCGGTGAAGGCTCATCGGCTGGTCACGCTGACCGGGGTGGGTGGGGTCGGCAAGACCCGGCTGGCGCTGGAAGTGGCGGGGCGGCTGGCTGACGAGTTCCCAGACGGTGTCTGGTTTTTCGAGCTGGCCGCGGTAAGCGATCCCGCTGCGGTGCCCGACGCGGTGGCCGCGGTGCTGGGCATCACCCAACAACCCGGCAGCAGCGTGGCCGAGAGCGTGGCAGCCGCCCTGGAGGGCAGGGTGCGGCTGCTGGTGTTCGACAACTGTGAGCATGTCGTTGGTTACGGCCTGCTCGTCGGCTTCGGTCCCACCAGCGGTCACCGGGTGGCTGTTGCTGGGCGGTCCCGGCGGTGCTTAGCGCACGTTCGCATTGGGCGAAGGTGGTGGTGACGCGGTCGTCGTCGCCGATGGCGCTGCGGATCCGCATCAGGCTGAACCAGATCGCCCGGGGATTGCCTTCACCTACGTCACCGACGGAGGCTTGACCTCCCCCCTGGAGCTGAAGCGATATCGCCTCTTTCACGCCGGGTTGGGCAGCATCTCAAACAAGCCGTTTGCACGGGAAAAACAGAAGTGAAGATACAGCCAGAAGACCACGCGTTGGGGAAGAACTTCGGCTACCGGTAACGGGCCGAGGCCGGTCTACCCACCGCTCTTCAACCAATTGCATCAACCGGTGATGCGGTATCGCCGAAAACCATTCGGCTATATCGGTTTTCACCACCCGTCGGCGGCAACGGCAGGTCTCATCGACGAGCACCTGCAGGGCATCGTGCGCCGATCGCCTCGGGCGAAACCCGAAACTACTGGATGCACAGGAGGAAGTTCATGTCATTCGTGACCACACAGCCGGAAATGTTGGCAGCGGCAGTAGCCCACTTGCAGAGTATGGGCTCGGCGATGAGTGTCCAGAATGCGGCTGCGGCCGCCCCGACCACCGGGGTGGTTCCCGCGGCTGCCGATGAGGTGTCGGCGCTGACAGCGGTGCGGTTCGCTTTGCACGCGCAGATGTACCAGGCGGTCAGCGCCCAGGCCGCGGCGATCCATCAGATGTTTGCGACCACCTTGGGCACCAGCGCCGGTTCGTATGCGGCCACTGAGGCCGCTAACGCGATCGCGACCAGCTGAGAATCAGGAAATAGAAATGGATTTCGGAGCGCTGCCACCGGAGATCAACAGCGGCCGAATGTACTCTGGTCCCGGCTCGGCACCGATGCTGGCCGCCGCGGCGGGATGGGACCAGCTATCCGGAGAACTGTACTCGGCGGCGGCCTCCTATTCCTCGGTCATATCCGGGTTGACCGGCGGCAGCTGGAAAGGTCCGGCGTCGGCATCGATGGCGGCCGCGGCCGCAACGTATGTCGCCTGGATGGGCGCCGCCGCAACACAAGCTGAACAGGCGGCCACCCAGGCCAGGGCCGCCGCGTCGGCATTCGAGTCAGCGTTCGCAGCCACGGTGCCACCGCCGCTTATCGCGGCCAACCGGGCGCAATTGGCGATGTTGGTTGCGACCAACTTCTTGGGCATAAACACCCCGGCCATCATGGCGACGGAGGTTCACTACGCCGAGATGTGGGCCCAAGACGCGGCCGCCATGTACGGTTATGCCGGTTCCTCGGCCGCTGCGGCGACGCTGACGCCGTTCACCGCGCCGCAGCAGAACACCAACCCGACCGGTTTGGCGGCCCAAGGCGCCGCGGTCAGCAATTCCGTTGGGGCGCAATCCGGGACGTCGGTCGAAACGATCGTAGGACAGATCCTCGACAATATAAACAAAGCGCTGGAGCCTGACACCGTCAACTCGGGGATCAGCGCTTTCGCAACGGTCCCGTCCATCATCCTGTCGGCACTCTCCGCTCTTTCGACCGGCTCGAGTTCCGCCGCGACCGCCGTCGACTCGACGGCGGCGGCATTGACCGACGTGAGTGCCGGACTCACCAACGTGGCGAGCACGCTCGGATCAGTCGGGTCAGCTCAGGTCGGCGGTGCGGTGTCTGCTGGACTGGCCCGAGCGGCCAGCGTCGGCGCGCTGTCGGTGCCGCAGACCTGGGGCACGCTTACCTCCGCAATCCGCAACGCTCCCACAGCATTACCGGTCGGCAGCGTGAGTGCCACTGGGGACCTCGCGACTATGCCGCCCCCAGTCATGGCAAGCGGGCCGCGAACCACGACAGCCGGCACGGGCATGCGCAGCACGCAACCCGAAGGGACAACTCTGCGATCGTTGATGCGCCCCACCATGCTTCCGCGACAGCAGTACATCGGATAGCGCAAATCAGAATTGCGATTATTCGCCTTCTAAGTCACCTGGAGACCGCGCTCCTGGACTCGTGCGCGGCCGTGCGCGCATGGCGTCTAACGGTAGGCATCGCGTGGAAAGGCTCCTTCGCCCACCGGATCAGCGATCGTTTTGAACCATCGCGCACGATCCATACTTGGCGACCTTGGATGCAACCGTGGCCCGACCTAGAGCCTTTGAGCCCGCGGAGAATTTTGGCGAAAGGCACCATCGCGGCCAGCCGTTTTGGGGGCTGCGCTGAAACGGGCCGACGTCGGCCACAACGATGTAGCGCGCCCCGTGGTCGCGCCACTGTGGCGGCCTGATCGATCACTTCGCCGGGGGTGCTACTCAAAAACACGTCGCGACAAGGGCCTTCGCAATCGTTGTAGCCGGTGACATACTGCGGTCGACCGTAGCGATACGCAGCGTCCCTCCCGGCGAGCGACTTTCACTACCTCAGCATCGCTGCGGGTGGTTGAGATGTCTTTCATGCCGAGGTCCGTTCATGGATCCGGCTACCTTCAAATTAACAGGCTGGCGACTGGTCCAGCCGATCAATTTCACTCGGCCCAAGGGAGGTCGGCGCGACTTCGGCCACAGTGACGGAGGTGGTGGCGCCGGGCGCCTCGGAACAGAACTTCGATCGGGTTGCGGCGCTAGGTCAGGTCAGGGGTAACTGCTCGGTTTTGATCGCTCCACGCAGCACGCGCCGGTAGCGTGACCACAGCGGCACATACAAGCCCAACTCCCTGCGTGCGGCCTGAACCACGTCGCGACGATCGACTGCCGCGTTCTCGTATTTCCGCAATGCGGTGCGTTGTTCTTCCGGCATGTTGTCCAACCACATATCAATTCGGTTTGCAAAGCCGTCGTCAGCTTCGACCCGTCTTACCCATTCGCCTAGTTGCACTGACTGTTGGTAGGCATAAGCGATGGCAAGATCCGCGGTTTGGTAATTGCCGGTGAGCGCGAGCTCGCTAATGACCCTATCGACTGCATCGGCCTTTTCAGTCAGCACTTCTCGGCGAACTTCTGGGGGAAGGGCCTTGAGGACCTCCAAGTCCCTACCGACTCTCAATGCCTCGGCGTAAAGCGTCTTCATCTCCTCGTAGTGAAAGCGTTTGTGCTGGGATCTGCGGTCGAGTGATCCGGTGCCGAACGAGATGACTCCCGCCACCAGGACAAACGCGCCGCCGAGGACCGTGCCCTGTCCGCCAGTCAGGTTGTGCCAGATGTCAAACCACCCGCTCATCTCTACCTATCCAGTGCCTTCGCGGTGCGTTCACGATCAAAATTGAGCGGCGCCGGACAGCGGCGCGTCGGGCAGATTCTGACCCAACGACACCCAGGTCCGGTGCCTACCAACCACTTCCGCTGCTCACAGTTCGGCAAGCGCGACGCCGGTGAGGCCCGGACCGAGGTGCACCAGCTCCGTGTCGACGCCGCTGTCGAGGTTGACGTGGCGGATGCTGCCGCCGAGATCGCCGACGTAGAACTGCGATTCGGAGACGGCGGCGACGCCGATCGCCTCATGGTATCCGCGAGACAGGATCTCCGGCGTACCGACTGTCGGCTGCACGATCGCGCGGTTGAGCGTGTTGCCCTCGGGTTCTGCGCCCCGGTCAGTCCACACCAGCGTGGCCCCACCGAACAGATGCAAATCGATCGGCTCGGGCAGATCCTTCCACAGCAGTTCGATATCGTCGCGGTGCTGCGGGCTGACGCCTGGCGGCAGATCGATGGGGGCGCGAAAGATCCGGCCCTCGCCGGCTTTCGGTGCACCCTTCTGCGTCCAATACAGCAGGCGCCGATCCAAATCGATAGCGATGCCGACAGGGTGATTGCTGATCGTGTGGGCGGCCTGGTCGCCAACCGCGGGCACCACCAGTGGGCGGAGCCCACTACCGTCGAGATTGCAGGACAGCACCTGCATGCCCTCCCGATCGCACCAGTACAGCACGCCCGCCTCGAAATCGGCGGCGAGCTGTTTGCCGGTCGTGAACGCCCCGCGCGGAACGATCGTGACGCGATTCGTGCCGTCGAGATCGGCACGTTCCAGCGATCCGTTGCGGGCGAAGGCCACTTCTGCACGTGGGCCCGCGCCTGGATCGGGGGCGCCCATGTTCGTCCAGTAGATGTGGCCACGAGACTGATCGACCACGATGCCGTCGGGTCTCTCGTCGAGCCCGGTAATAAGGGTGCGTACCCGGGTGCCGTCCAAGGACACCGCCTGCAGCTCCTGTTTGCCGTCGTTGAGCACCAGCAGCTCAGTCATCGGTGTGTCCTTTCGCTGTCAGCCCGGGCGGTGCCGCCCACGGAGAATGAGGGCACGGTGTCGCAGAGCGCCTCGATGTTTCGGCCCGCCTGCATGACCGCGCCGTCGGGCCTGACGATCGCGGCGGTCGCCCGGCCTTGTTTCAGCCAGCGGCCGAGTTCGCTTGCGGGAGCGACGGAGACGACGACGGCTCCACGGCTGCTGACCTGGCTCCGTTGCGCATCGCTGAGCGGAGACGAGGTGACCAGCGCGAATCGGTTCCCTACGACCTGATCGACGCGCATGCCATCGTGCAGCACCGGGTTGGGGCACAGCGTTCCGGCCAGCTGTCCGGGGGTGCGGGATTTGACCACCATCGCCGATCTGCGCAGCCCCGGGGCGACGCCGTCGGCGGCACTGGTGCGCGTGCCGGGCAAGCGGAGGGTTTCCAGCCGCGGGAACACCACCTTGCGGATGAGGTCGCCCAGCCGGCCACCCCCGGTCATCGCCGCTCCCATCGACACGGCCATCAAGATCATGGCCGCGGCGTGCGCTTTGCGCTCCTGCTCGTAGGTGTCCAGCACGCTTTCGGGCAGGGTCTTGCCCAGCACGCCGACGAGTTTCCAGCTCAGGTTCAGGGCGTCGCGCAGACCCGCAGCCATGCCCTGTCCGACGAACGGCGGCGTGAGGTGGGCGGCGTCACCCAGGATGAACACGTTGCGGTCGCGCCAATAACTGGCCACCTGCGCGCGGAAGGTGTAGGCGGTGACGCGTACCAGGCGCAATTGCTCGGCAGGTGTCTCGCCCAGCCACGGCTTGATCAACGGCTCGATATCGGCGATGTTCTGGTAGTCGGCGGCGGTCTCCCCGTCGAGCAGCCGGAATTCCCAGCGGTATCGGGTCTGCCCGACACGCATGTAGGTGCCGGCGCGCTGGAGACTGCACAGTTGGTGGCACCCTTCCCACTGGTTGAGCTCGGCGTCGGTGTCCACGTCGATGACCACCCAGGTCTGCTGAAACGGCAGCCCGTACATGTGCGCACCGATCGCCGCACGCACCGTGCTGTTGGCGCCGTCGCAGCCCAGCACATAGCTGGCCTCCACGGACTGCTCGCCACCCCGCACGCGATCAAGGAAGCTCACCCGCACCCGGCCGGTCCGGTTCTGGGTAACGCTTGTGACCTCGACATCGCCCCGAAACACGACCTTCGGGTACCTCTTCAGGTTGGCGCGCATCATCGCTTCCAACTCGGGTTGGTCGAACATGTTCATCTGGGGGTAGCCGTTGGCGCTCGGCTGTGTGCTGCGCTTCAACTCCGCAAGCACGCGCATGTCGCTGTCAATCAGTCGAAGACCCAGCGCGGCCCGGCGGTGGGCGGCGAACTCGTCGCCGACGCCCAGCCGGGTCAGGATGCGGTAGATCTCGTCGTCGGCGTGCACCGCCCGCGGCAACGGGTAGACGCTCTCATGGCGGTCCAGCAGCACACATGAGATACCCTGCTGGGCCAACAGCGTGGCCGCGGTCATGCCGGTCGGACCGGCCCCGATGATGATCACCGGCACGAAGTCCGGCAGCGAGGCCGGGGCGCCGTTGGACTGTGCGTTCATGCGTATACCACCTTGTTGCGTTGGGTGCCGAGGTCGATGGCACCGTCGTCGGTGGCCACCGTTGCCTCCACGACGTCACCGTGATGGAGGTAGTTGGGGTTCTTCGCCTGTGCGGCAAGGAATGTCATCAGATCCATTTGATGCGGGTTCTCGATTCCACGCGCGGTGA
>Ga0210389_10004915_pt1 | contig 10368 bp, 9 predicted proteins | sample IncBWH28OmetaG_FD_160127 | JGI IMG/M metagenome (GOLD analysis project Ga0210389, IMG submission 160127) | Forest soil microbial communities from Barre Woods Harvard Forest LTER site, Petersham, Massachusetts, United States - Inc-BW-H-28-O ...
CCGGGTGCGCTCGTGGGGTCGTAGGCGGGGGTGAGCGGGACGGTCCCGCTGGTGCCGCGGACGCGGGTGATGATGGCGGACAGGGCGTCGGCGAGCTCGGGGCCGATGACGATTCTCTGAACTAAAGTTTCGATCTTCGTCAGCAGGAGGTGCTAGGCGTCCTGCGCCTGGACCCCAGGCCTTGTGATCTGGGTTTGCAGGAGCCGTGTCTTCGGTAGGGTTTTGTGCTGATCGGAGGGATGTTCCGGTGAGTTTTGATCTTTATGCCTGGGGTTCGCCGCAGCCAGCCACTGCCAAGCAGGCTGAGCGGATCTGCCACGAGCTGGCGGCAGGGAACAGCGGCTCCGTGAACGCTGATGCCAGGGTGCGGGGTTTTGCCCAGGAGTTGCTGGGGCGGTTTCCGGCTTTGGAAAGCCTGGCCGATGAAGAGCTGGAAGCCTCGCCATGGAGCATGACTCCTGAGATCTCGGCCAGCCATGTGATCATGACTATCTCCGAGTCCCGGGCGCAGGAGGTAGCGGAGTTCGTGCTAGGACTCGCAGCCAGGCGGGTCCTGGTCTGCTTCGATCCGCAGGCCTCGGTTGCGCACAACCCTCCGAGCCAGGCTCTGGCCGGCGGGCTGCGGCTGGAGTTCTGTGATGGCGGTGTCGTAGACCGGCCGGATCCGGCGGCGCTGGGAACGTTGCTTCAGGCGCTCTCTCCCCAGAACTGGTATGCCTGCCTGGAATCGGGGCCCGGCTGGTTCGTCCAGGTGGGCATCGGCCCGAACGCGGGCAACGTCCCGGCAGGGAAGTTCGCGCTGGAGCACCGGGACGGCGATCCTGAGCGTCACCACCGGACCCTGGCTGCCAGCCTCGATGATGTCATAGCGGCTTTCGAGGGGTTCGCGTCCGGGGACCCAGCGTGGAAGGACTCCTTTTCCTGGAGTCGCCTCTGAACCGTCCTGGGCGGGATGGTTGCGGTCTGTGTTCATGCTGGCAGCTTTCTCTGATCTAAGACGGTGATCGATATTCACTGTTCTCGGGCCGCTTCCCGGATGCGTGCAGGATCGCGCGGACTAGCCTTTGGACATTGCAGTCATCGAGGCCGGTTGCTGCGTCCCGGAGGTCGACCGGGATGCCGTCGGCGAGGCTGGCGGACAGCATCAGGATGCGCCGTTCCCCTCCGGAGCAGGGAAGTTCGCCTGCCTGAAGGGCGGTGATCACGGCGCCCCAGTCGATGACGGCCATCGCGGTGCCGTTGCTGGTGCCGTGCTCTATGAGTCGGCTGGTGAAGTCATCGCGCCAGAGGAACGTGCCCTCGGCGGCGAGCAGTGCGAGGCCTGCTTCGAGCGGGTAGATGCCTGCGGCGCAGGCGTGAAGCGCGGCGGTGCTCTCGTCAGTGGTCATGGCGGGTGCTGGCTTCCTGCTGCGGGCCGACGCGGATCGTGGCGCCGAGGCTGACCGGGCCGTCGCGCCTGGTGCGGCGGTCGATCTGGGCGAGCTTGTCCTCGGCGCCGGCGAGACTGACCTTTCAGTCCCTCGACTTCGCCGGGCCAGCCTTCGCGTTCGGCTTCGGCGATGCGGTCAAGCAAGTTGCCGCGGATCTCGGCGATGCGGGGCCGCTGGGCGGGGTCCGGCCAGTGCATGCTGCACCGCAGGCAGCTGTGCTCATGAATGCAAAGAGTGCCGAATGCACGCCCGCATATTCCGGTCGCGACTTTCCGGCGCTCGAAATGGCCGAGGAATTCCTGCCATTCCTCGTCGCTGGGAACCCGGTATTCATCGGTGGGCCGCTGGGCTCGCCGCCGGGCGAGGAAGGCCAGGTGGGACTGGATGGCCTCTTCAGGGTAAACGGCCTTGTAGCCGATAGTGGTGTTGATATCCTTGTGGCCTGCGATGATCTGCGCGATATGCGGCGGCAGACCGCTCATGACGGCATCCGTGATAAAGATTCTCCGGAAGTCGTGCGGCGTGTAATGGAGCGGCTGCCCTGTGGCGGGGTCTTTCAGGCCGGTGCAGGCGAGGGCCGAGTCCAGTATCTCCCGCAGCGAGGTGTCGCTGATGGCCCGGCACTCGCTGGGGAACCGGCGCTGGAACAAGACCGGCGACGGTGGCCGCCATACGCATTCGTAGCGGTCGTAGACAGGGACGAGCGGTACTGTCCCGCCGGGCTGGCGGATCCGCTGGATGATGGCAGACAACGCGTCCGCAAGCTCCGGGGATACGACCAGAAGTCTCTCCTCATCTGTCTTGGAGGGGATGATCTGCAGCAGGGGGACGATCTCGCCGGTGGACGGCAGCCGGTACTGGATCAGGCTGTGGTGGCTGATCTCCAGCACTTCCTCGACCCGGCAGCCTGTGAGCCGGAAGACCTCGACGGCGGCCCAGGCCCAGAACGCGTGGTCGTCTTCGAGTTCCAGGTCGCGGCGCCGGCCGGCCGCCGAGTCGTCGGCCCAGGTCTTGAGAGCGGCCTTCGTGACTGACCGGGTCAGCGTCTGGCCCGCAGCGGTGAATGCCTCGCCCGGCCGCGCCCCGCGGGCGGCTTCCAGGAGCGCCGCGGAGTTCTTGCGCCGCTCGTCGACGGTGCTGACCAGCACCGGCAGGACGGGCAACCGCTCCCGGGTCCGCGCGTCCATGCGGGCCTTGCGGTGGCGGGCGAACTTGCGCTGGCTGATCTCTTCCTGCCCGACCGGGCAGGGCGCGGCCCATCGTGCCCACCGGGCGGGGTCCTCGATCGCCCACTGGGACAGGTCCAGGTAGAAGGCCCGGACAGGGGTCAGGCACTGGCGGTAGCCGATCCGCTCGGCGGTGATGACGGTCCTGTCCCCGTCCGGGCTGCTGATGATCTGGGGCTTGGTGCGCTGCCGCTGTTTCCACGCGTCGGCGACCTCGCCGGGCAGGCAGAGGCCGTCGATGCCGGGATGGTGCTCCTCGATGTCGGCCCAGAACCGTTTCGCCAGGTAGTAGGAGAGCATCTTCAGACTGGTGTAGTCCATGGCGGGCTGGCGTTCGCGCAGGTAGTCCACGACCAGGTCCCGGACCGGCTTGCACTGCAGCTGGTAGCGGTCAACGAGTTCCTCCGGTGCCAGCTGGCCCGCGGTGCGGAAGGCCCGCAGCCGCTCGGGTGCCCCGTCCCCGAAGATGCCCAGCCCGCGCAGCATCCGGTAGAAGACCTTGTGATCCCGGACCGGGCAGGTGAAGTGCTCGGCCTCGCGGTCCATCAGCTCCAGCACGTCGCCGATGGTGATGTCGGCGATCATGCCGCCCTTGGCCGCGATGATCTCGGCCGTGCGCCGCAGCGTAAGGCTCACGGCCATGCCGGAGACGTGGGGGTCGGCGTCGCAGAGCGCCTGGAGGCGGGCGAAGCCCCCGGGATCGCGGGTGCGGGCCCGGTTGCGGGTCAGCGCTCCCTTGCCGGCCCCGCCGGCCACCAGGCAGCGCAGCGACGGGCGGACGATGTCGCCGCAGGCCGACACGACCAGAGCACCGGACAGCTTGTCCCGCAGCCACTGCGATGCCCGGCCCTGCTCCCGCTGCCAGGCGATCGGCTCCACCCGCCAGTTTCCGTCCGCCTCGTCGGCGCCGCTGGCCATCCAGCGCTGCTGCCAGGTCTCGCCCGGCTGGGCGGACAGCCAGTCCAGGAACCAGGTCAGGGCGCGCTTGCGCCGTTCCTGGCTGTCGGCGTTGGCCAGGACGAATATCCCGCTGGTGAGCCGTTCGAAGACCTCGCCGCGATCCTGCCTGGTAGCGGGCCAGTCCGTGACGTCGGCCTGGGCGGGAACGCTGTTCGCGCCGACTCGCGCCGGGCCTTGGACGGGCGCGCCGCGATTCCCGGGAACGTGATGGTGTCCCCGCTCACGACGTGCGGCCCCCGAACAGCACGTCCATCGTCTCGGGCCGGTAGCCGGCGGCCGGCGCCGGCCGTGCCCCCGCAGCCGCCTGCCGGGTCTGCTCGGCATGATGGGCCAGGACCCGGCGGATCACCTCTTCCTTACGGGGGGTGAGGTAAATCTGCGTGGTCGTCAAAAGCGCATGGCCGAGTACCGTCTGCACGTCGGTCAGCGGCAGGGCGGGATCTTCTGCCATGCGGTAGGCCGCCGTGTGCCTTAGCGAGTGCAGCGTCGCTGAGGTTCCGGCCTGCTCGTTCACCCGCTCGAACATGCGGTGGACCGCGTGGTAGGTCAGCGGCCGCGCCGGCCGCCGCAGTGTCCACCACAGCGGCTGCCTCCGCCCCCGCGGGATGCGCCCTTCCATCTCCATCTGGTAGAGCCGCAGCCACACGAACGCGTCCGTGGACGCGGGCAACTCCTGCATCTCGCGGGTGCCCTTGCGGGTCACCGTGATCACCTGCCGCCCGGGATCGACTCCGGACAGCGTCGCCGACAGCAGCTCCGAGGCGCGGGCACCGGTCGAGACGTAGAAGGCGACCAGCGCCCGGTCCCGGTCGGAAGGCAGCCGGGCGAAGATCTCGTTGAACTCATCGTCCGGGACAGACCTCGGAACCCGGGACGGCACCCTCGGGCGGTAGAGCCCGGACCGCTCATTGCGGAACAGTTCCATGGGGTTGTGATGGGCGTGCGCCCGGCCGCCCCGCCGCGTCCGGTCCAGCGGGAACGGGTTGATCACCGGCCCGCTGCCCGCCTCCAGGTGAAACTGGTAAAAGCAGCGCAGCACCGTCTCGCTGTGCGCTCGCACCGACGGCGCGTACGCTTTCCCGCTCGCCGCGGGCGGCCCGTCCGGGCTGCTGCGCCAGTGTCGGCGGGACGGCTTGCCCGCCACCAGCATCCACCGGCAGAAGTCGCGGGCCTCGATCCGCGTCGCCCGGTCCCACGGCACCCCGGCAGCCCAGAGGAACCGGAACCAGCGGAGAAGGTCGTGCCCGTAAGAGCGCAGTGTCGCCTCCGACCGGCTTGCGGCCTGCAGGTCACGGAAGAACTCCGCGACCGCCGCCACGGTCTCCCCACCGGCATCCACGATCCGGTATGGCTCCCACGGGTCTCCGGTCTCCTGAAGCGTCCCGGCCAGCGGGACCGGCAGCGCCGCCAGGTCCCGGGCCGCATCCTGATCTCCGATCACGACCAGGGACCATAGCCACTCTGTTCATTATTCGTCCCTGAAATGCTGAAACTCGTGATTTAGTTCAGTCAACAGGTATCAGCCCCGAGCTCGCCGACGCCCTTTCCGCGATCATCACCCGCATCCGCCGCCCCGACGGGACCGTCCCCCTCGCCGCCGCCTACGACACCCACGAGCGCACCTGGAACCCGCCCATGCCCCTGCTGTTCCAGCGGCCCGCCGGCCTAGAGGACCGGCCCATCGCCATCGGCAGCATCCGCGACCTCCTCACCAGCGCGCTCGCCGGAGCCGGCATCACCGGCACCGACGGCAAGCCCCTCATCTTCAAGCCCCACGACTTCCGCAGGATCTTCACCACCGACGCCATCCTCAACGGCATGCCGCCCCACATCGCCCAGATGATCCTCGGCCACCACCGCATCAACACCACCATGGGCTACAAGGCCGTCTACCCCCAGGAGGCCATCAGCGGACACCGCGCCTTCATCGCCCGCCGCCGCCAGCTCCGCCCCAGCGAGGAATACCGGTCACCCTCCGACACCGAATGGGACGAGTTCCTCGACCACTTCGAGCGCCCCGCGTCGCACTCGGCGACTGCGGACGCGCCTACGCCACCAGCTGCATCCACGAGCACTCCTGCATCCGATGCCCCATGCTCCGCACCGACCCCGCCCAGCGGCACCGCCTCGAAGAGATCCGCGACAACCTCCAAGCCCGCATCGCCGAGGCCGACCGCGAGGGCTGGGCCGGCGAAGCCGAAGGACTCCGAGTCAGCCTCGACGCCGCCAACAACAAAATCGCCCAGGCCGACCTGACCGCCGCACGACGCGCCGAGCACGTCAGCCTCGGCATCCCCGCCTACCGCGACATCGCCACCGCAACCCTGGCAGCGCCCGGAGACCCACATGGACACTGACCACCTCGCCACAGCCCTGATGGCCTGCGCCACCGGCATCTACACGACCGAGGCCGGCGTCGCACTCCTCATCGCCAACGGCACGTTCCTCCATCGCGACGACTTCACCAGCAGGTTCATCCAGACCGGGACCAGCATCAGCGACGGCATCACCCTGATGGCAGACATCGACTGGGACACCGCCATCACCGCCCTGAATAGCGGAGACCTCCCCTGCTCCGGAGGCGAACGCCGAATTCTCCAGTTGTCCGCCAGCCTCGCCGTTGGCACCCCCGTCAGCCTTCGCGACACCGTCACTGGCCTCGACCACGACAACACCGCCAGACTCCTCGGCGCCATCCGCCACGCAACCGGAAAATGACCCGAGAACGGTGAGTATGGCTGACGGCTCATGGGTCAGTTAATTTCGCGAGGATCTGCTCAAAAAATGCAGCCCCAGCTTCATCAACACGATACGGAGAAGCGATCACCTGCAACCAGTCAAGCTGCTCTCGGCGCGTCATCGAGGCCCACTTCGGATGCCGGGGAGCATATGAAGTAATCAGATCGACATGGCGCTTGTCCTTTGAGAGGACATACAGGTCCCGCCAGCCTTCGGCGCGCCGCGAATTACCTGATTCCAGCCAGTATGCCTGAATGGCATCCAGCATCCGGTTCAGGGCCTGGGACATCACGGGGCTTCCCAGGAAGACGTCAGCATCTTCGCTGCCACCGAACTTGAAGAGGACGTTCGCCCGGAAGGCGGCCTCAAGCTCCTGGATATCCTCGAACTGCATATTTACTGTCATGGGAATGGATTTGGCCCCGCATAGAGAATGTTGGAGATGGGAACTCGAACGGTACCTCTGCTGATAAATTCGTTCGGCTGCTCTCCCGGCAGGAAATCAGCACCCTCGGGAGCCCTAAAACCGATTATGTAATCACCCTTGCCCGTATAGGCAGGGTTACCGATGAACAGGTTCTGCTCGGCTTCGGCGGGCGACTGAAGCTCTTGGATGGCGAATACCTTGCCTGAGGCGTTTGCCCTGAGCGTGGCGCCCTGCTCGTTCATCGCCGCCTTATATCCCTCCTCGTTCGTGTAGTGGAAGTAGGTGTTTTCATCAAGGTTATCGGCGATTGCCGACGGATCGCCCACAACTGTCGGACAGCCGTCGGTGTTGTGGACGAGGACCGCAGTTGCAGCGACTGCCACGTAGAAGTCGTGGTCGTTGTTGCCGGGGACGGTCAGGTCCCACATCCATCCGTCGTGCTGCTTCGGGGTGGAGCCGGCGACCACGGTGACGGGAGCGCTGTCTGGGGCCTTGAGTCTTTCACCCGGTTTGAGTTGTTTTGCCGGAATCCACTGGTAGTTCAGTGAAGGCGTGTTGACCGCACTAACGAAACTTCGGTCATCAACCTCCGGACACGCTGAGACGGCGGTGGTTACGGTCGGCTCCCATGACAGGGAGAGACACAGACTCGGCCCGGGACCTCGGGTCACTGGTGGTCCCGGCCGCCGGGAGGCTTGTCCAGACGGGCGACCCGTGGGAGCCGTACTATCTCAGCGATCCTGGCGGCGTCCCGGTCGGCCCCGTGTCCGAGTACCTGCGGGAGTTGCAGGCGGCCGGGCGGCCCGCGACGACGCAGCGCTCGTATTCGCTGTCGCTGCTGCGCTGGTTCCGGTTCACGTGGGCCGTCGAGGTGCCGTGGAACCAGGCGACCAGAGCCGAGGCCAGGGACTTCTGCCGGTGGCTCCAGCTCGCCGACAAGCCCGCGCGGCTGAGGGCAGAGCACAGGACAGTGCCGGGGAAGCGCCCGGCCTCGACGAGGTTCGCGCCATCGACGGTGGCGCACTGCGAGACGGTATGCCGGAGCTTCTACGCGTATCACCTGGAGGCCGGGACCGGGCCGATCGTGAACCCGTTCCCGCTGGCCCGGCCGGGGCGGGCGCACGCGCATCACAACCCGCTGGACCCGTTCCCGCGGCGGAAGTCCGGCCTGTTCCGGCCGAGAGTCCCTAACACGGTTCCCCGGCAGATCCCCGACAGCGTGTTCAACGAGCTGTTCGCCGGGCTCGGGTCGAGCCGGGACCGGGCGCTGGTCGCGTTCTGGGTCTCCACCGGCGCACGGGCATCGGAGCTCCTGGGCGTCACGCGGTCGGGCGCCGACCCCGGCCAGCAGCTCATCACGGTGATCCGCAAGGGATCGCGGGCGATCCAGGCGCTCCCGGCGTCGCCGGACGCGTTCGTGTGGCTGCGGCTCTACCAGCAGGAGGTCCACGGCCTGGTCCCGGCCAGGGCGGACGACCCGCTGTGGTGGACGCTGCGGCGGCCGTTCCGGCCGCTGGCCTACAACGCGGCCCGGATGATGTCCGACCGGGCGAACGCCGCGATCGGTTCCGGGTGGTCACTGCACTCCCTGCGCCACACGGCGGCCTACCGGCTCGCCCGTGATCCCGGCATGCCGATCACCGATGTGCAATGGGTACTGGGCCACGCCTCACTCACAACCACGCAAATCTACGTGAACCCGACAGCCGAGGACGTCATCGAGGCCACGCTGGCCCATCACCGGCGGCAGGCCTAGCGCCGGGTCCTGCCCGAGCCAGCCCCGGGTTACCGGCCGGAGAGCCTGGACGTGCTGTTCGGGAAGGGCCGCTGGTAACCGCCCCGGCCGCCGCCGGGACGGCTGCCCGGCAGCTCAGCGCCCAGGCGGCGTCGGTGCTGGCCAGGTTTCCGCCCCGGCCGGTCCCGGAATCGTGGCCGGAGACGGCCGCGGACCGGTTCACGGTGGCACGCCGGCTGCTCGCCGCGCCGTTCGCCTTCGGCGACGCCAGCGCCCGGCACTGGCGCAAGCTGTCCATGCTGAAGATCCTCGACTGGCTGGAGCTGCACCCCGGCACGACGTGGCAGCAGCGGTGGGACTCCTCCGGCGCCGGGGCCGGCGGTCCCGGCGACTGGCGGGACCAGGTGGTGGCCGGCCTGCGGGCCGCCGGCCGGGCCGGCCCCCTGGGCACGGGCCTGCACCCCAGGCTCGGGGCGGGCATGGCCCAGCTGATCGGCGGCGACGTCATCCGCCCGGGCCTTTTCTGGCTGCTGACGACGCCGGCCCCGGCCAGGATCGCCGACGAGATGGGCCGGCTCCGGGACCCCGCCGGGATCGCGGCCCTGCGGGAGCTGCGCACGCAGGCCACCGTCGGGAAGGCCACGTTCGACCCGGCGGTCGAGCGGATCGCGGTGATCATGGCCGCCAAGGGCGGCCTCGTCGCGGACATCACCCCCGGCGACTGCATCGAGCTGCTGGACTGCTCCCGGCAGGCCGCGGGCGGCGGCACCCGCTCCAGGCGGACCAGCCCGTTCTTCTACCAGCTCCTGCACGCCGCCGGGGCGTTCCCGCCCGCCGCGCCGGCAACCGTCCGGATGATCGGCGCCCAGTTCGCCGGGCAGCTCACCGCCGAGCAGCTCATCGACCGGTACGGCATCGCCTGCCGGCCGGTCCGGGACCTGCTCGCGGACTACCTGCGCGAGCGCCAGCCCGGCATCGACTACAACTCCCTCGTCAAGCTGGCCACGGCCCTGGTCCCGTGCTTCTGGAAGGACCTCGAAGCCCACCACCCCGGCATCAGCTCCCTGCACCTGGCGCCCGCCGTCGCCGCCGGGTGGAAGAAGCGGCTGCGGACCCGGACCATCCGCGCCCCCGGCGGCGGCGAGCAGGCCGTCGCCCGCGAGTCCGCCGACGACAACCTGATGATCATCCGGGCGTTCTACCTCGACCTCGCCCAGTGGGCCCTGGACGGCCCCGCCCGCTGGGGGCCGTGGGCAGTGCCCTGTCCCGTCCGCGCCAGCGACATCCAGTACAAGAAGCAGAAGTCCCGGACCAAGGCCCGCATGGACGCCCGGACCCGCGAGCGGCTCCCCGTCCTGCCCGCCCTCGCCGCCGCCGCCGACCGCGCCCGCACCGACGCCGCCGCCCGGCTGGAGGCCGCCCGCGCCGCCGGGCCCGGCGGGCTGTTCACTGCCGCCGGGCAGCAGCTCCGCCGTGCCGGCACCCAGAAGCCCACCCCCCGCGCCTGGGCCGAGGACCCCGCCGCCGGCGGCCGCCGCGACCTGACCCGCGAGGAGGACAGCGCGTTCTGGGCCTGGGCCGCCATAGAAGTCCTGCGCCACACCGGGGTCCGCGTCGAGGAGCTGACAGAGCTCTCCCACCACAGCCTGGTCCAGTACCGCCTCCCCTCAACCGGCGAGCTGGTCCCCCTGCTGTCGATCGCCCCGTCCAAGAAAGACGCCGAGCGCCTCCTCGTCATCGGCCCCGAGCTCGCCGACGCCCTGTCCGCCATCATCACCCGCGTCCGCGGCACCAGCGGGACCGTCCCGCTCACCCCCGCCTACGACCCCCACGAGCGCACCCGGAAACCGC
>Ga0210389_10004916_pt1 | contig 10368 bp, 9 predicted proteins | sample IncBWH28OmetaG_FD_160127 | JGI IMG/M metagenome (GOLD analysis project Ga0210389, IMG submission 160127) | Forest soil microbial communities from Barre Woods Harvard Forest LTER site, Petersham, Massachusetts, United States - Inc-BW-H-28-O ...
CAAGCCGGCTTGACCTTGGTCAACGCCCGCGTTGAAGAACAACTGATTTGGGGCTCCGGAATTGGCATTCCCTGCGCCGAACGCAAGGCCCCAGATTCCCGGAACGGTGATGACCTTAGAATTCTGATCCTCGAGCTCGCCTTGGAACTCACCTGTGACCGCGTTGAATGCGAGAATCTCGCCGCTACCGAATTGACCAACTATGATGCTATGGCTGAAAGTACCAAAGTCCGTTGATGCCTGAACCAACCCCCAAGGTGCATTGAACCACTTTCCTCGCTCCAGTCGCTGCAATAGCTGGCCCTCTGGGGAAAACACATCGACGGCGCCCTGATTTGCGCCAGGGGTGATGAAGGTTTTACCTGTATTCTGGTGGGCAAAAGCCACATAGAGATTCCCGCCGATGTTCTGGATATTGAACGGCACAAATTTCTGCGACAAATGGTCATCCCGAAAGGCATCATCAGCAAGTCTTACGGGGCTAAAGTTAGTATCGAACGCGCGGATCTTTCCTTCATGGACATCAGTCACATAAAGGAGATTCTGCCCTTTAGACTGAGCGATGGTCGCCCCGGTTAATACCGAACCCGGTGTGGCTCGGACCTTTTGGATAGCGACGGTTGGGTTTGCCCCTGGGTTCCATCCCGAAATCGTACCATCAAACGCAGCAAAGATGAAGACGGCGGGCTTCCCTGATTCGACCTCAAAATCGGTGCTGCCGTTGGAAACAATTCCCGTAGGCGTGCCGGTCGGGTTCTGGCCCGACTGCGGAATGGTAACGGTCAAGCTCTGCTTCACACCGCTTCCGTTATAAAGCGTCGCCACGCCTTTACCTTCATCTGCGGCCCACCAGACCCCCGTACTGCTGCGGGCGATGCCCCAATTATTGACCAGATCAGGATCTACCGTGGTCACCCCAGACTGGCTAGTGTTGGACACCAAGTTTGTTTCTTGGTACTTCTGGGCAAATGCCGTACCTGATAATAGGCCAGCCGAGGTAAGACTTAGTGTTAGTAAGCCAAACCAGAAGGGACGGCCGCCCGAATAAGCTAGTTTTTTCATGACGATGCAACTGAACGTTAGGTTTAGAGGTTAACTACCTTAGCGAGCCCAGTGTAACTAACCGGTCCTTCGCTAAGCCACGACCCGCGTCCGCTTCCGCCGCGGCAGATGCGGGCGGGCGCCCTCTATTAGACACCGAGCCCAGAGGTGAACCGCTCATTCCGGGCTCAGTTGCCGTTTTTCGCGCTCAAACGGACAAGTCGCCGCGCAACGGGTGATAATATGAGTCCCATCCGTGGCTCCAGGCGCTAGTGCGAAAAGTTCGAAAAATCGTACGCCCCAACCGAAACTGCAAACAGTCCCCAGTAAAACGGACCTCCTCATTCGAACAAATGTTACGGCAGCCGGAACAAGGAAAACGTCTACCGTGACAAAAGATAGTCTGTTACCACACAACTTAACGCAGGCTTTCCATGACCTTTATCCGGCGATTATTTCAGAGTTTGCTCGCTATCCTGGAAAACTTTACCGAAGAAGATGCCTGGGTCTTATTGTGCGCGGCTGGAGTAAATTACTTCGTGCCCGAGAACCTGGTGCGGAAAGACGAAGAGACTCAGGAAGCGGAGAGATGCCAAGATGTTAGTTTGCTGGGTGCATTGGGTTTGGAAGCCGAGTGTCCGGCCTGGGCCTGGAAAGGTGGGACCTTGAGCGCGAGCTTTCTGTGGAAGAATGAAGCCGATCTAGACGTGAGGGACTGGATCTACCTGGCGTAGCAAGCAAGCGCGATCTTCTTCCCGTAGCAGGGCTGTGTAGCCGCTTCGCGGCAAAGGCCCACACTCGCCTCGGGATGAGCGCGTTTGTGGTGCATTACCAGGCGATGAATTGCCTGGACTTCGGCGAGCTCAGTCGAGTCGCTACCTTCACTCCATCCCCGAAGGGACAAAACGAATGGCTCAGCGCTGAACCTTTACTACGGCTGCTAGTCGCGTTGCTCCGGTGCGTGAAGCCGTTATTTCGGTATTAGCCCGGTCCCGTAACCGGACCCGATAGAGGCGGTCACCATAATGAATGACCTGTTCGATCGCTTGCAGGTTGACTACGGCATGCCGGGCAATTTGTATAAAAAGCTCGGTCCCTAACCAGGACATTAGATCTGCGATTGGGTAGTAGGTTGCGAATTCCTCTCTTACCGTATGTATCCAGGTCCTGCGGTCCCGGCGCAGGACGGCGGCGATCTCTCGGCGGGCCAGCAAACGAATGCGATCCCGATCGGTATCCTTGACCGGGAGTAGTTCGCTGGACGCCCCGGCAGGACGCAGTTTTTCGAACGCTTTCGGATCGTCTACGGCGTTAATCGATCGGCCGTCAGTCTCGAATGGGCGCAGGTGGGCCAATAAACGCTGAACCGATTCGTTGACCTGGTCTGGATCCAGCGGCTTTAATAGATAATCAACCGCCTCTAACCTGAAAGCGTCCGTTGCGCGGTTAGCGTTCCCTGTAGTAAAGACCAAACGGGGCGGCTGGGGAAGCATAGCGAGCTGGGTTGCCAGGGAAACGCCGTCCTTCCCTGGGAGATTGATGTCCACGAAAGCTGCATCTGGCCGCAAATCGGCACACAGATGCAAACCAGTCTCGCTATCGGTAGCGGTACCCACAACCTCGACTTGGTAAGTCTCGTCTAATAAAGTCGCGAGATACTGAGCAGCTAGTGGTTCATCCTCAATGATAACAGCGCGAATCCTAATCCACATTTTAACCAGACTCCTAACCAGGTGCTAATTCACCATCCTCAGTAACGAATTGCTCCAACGATCTGCCCACGACCTCGTAAGGTGGATCCAAGGGAATGCGTACCGTAACGGTAGTTCCAATCCCCACCTCGCTGGAGACAGCAAAAGTAAACGATTGCCCGAACAATTCTTGTAAACGCCGGCGCAACAAGAGTAGGGCATGGGCTCTTGGGCGTTGTTCAAAGAATACTTTTTCGATTTCGCTGGCCGGCACTCCTTTTCCGTCGTCCGTAACACTCATCTCTAACCAACGATCTACCGGACGCACCACCACCTTTAACCTGCCGGCACCAGCCGACGACTGGATGCCGTGTCGCACCGCATTTTCAACCAATGGTTGAAGACAGAAGGGCGGTACCACCGTGTCGGTTGCCGCCGGATCAATCGATTGTTCAACTTTTAGTCGGTTACCGAATCGCAACGCCTCAATGTCGAGATACGCGCGCACTACGGCTAACTCTTCCGTGACGGGCACAAGTGTTCGGTCTTGTTGATCGAAACTGGCGCGTAGAAACTGACGTAGCCGCCCGGCGGCAGCGGGAACCTCCCGCGGAGAAATGGTTGCCAATGCCGCGAGCGAATTCAGCGCATTAAAAAGAAAATGCGGATTCATTCTGGCTTGGAGAGCCCGGACCTCGGCCGAAGCGGTAGCGCGCACCTGTTCGTCGTGTTCGCGTACCTGTGACATCACCGCAAGTACCAGCAGCGTTCCCAGGCCTTGTAGTAAAGGAGCGAGCAGCAGATGTCCGAGCGAGATGGGTGTCGTAGGAGATAAAATCGGAAAGAAAAAAATCAGACCGTCGCGAACCAGGGTCACAACGAGTGTCAGGCCGAACCCGGTCAAAGGATGTGCCGCCAGGGCTGGCCGCCGCAGATGCAGCAACCCTCCAGCCAGGCCTGCAAACAACATTGAAATCCCGACGCTCAGCAAAGGGAACCCGTCATAAGCCACGGCTAGCCAAGTTACAAACGCGGCAACCGTCAGCCCTACCATCGGTCCCGCCAGGAGACCGGCCGTGCATGCTGCAACGATCCGGTGATTAAAGCACATGGTTTGCCGCACGGTTGCCTCTTCAACCAGCCCGAGAGCCAGAAACACGAGTAGCGCAGTGCCCCGGTCGCGGAAAGAGAGTCGCGATCGATCGGACCTGAAAGCGGGAGCGAGCGTCAGCACAAACGCGGCGGTCACCAAGACACAAATCTTGCCGATTATCATCTGCGTTACCAAAACCGCCGGGTTGCTCATTTGAACAGGGGCCAAAGCCAAAGAGACACCGATTCTCCCAAGAGTCCGCCGTCCTTGTTCCAGTTGCCGTAATTCTTGCCCGAATAGTCGGCCGTTCGCTTATGGGGCCAGGCCCGGTCGGCAAAGGCCTTCAGAAAGGTGGTGGCCACAACTGCCAGGGCGAAAAACTCGGCGCGCCCCGGTCTTGACTTGTAAGTGCATCGATGCCGCGCCGGTTTTGAGCCGTCTCGCAGGGCCATGTTGCCCAGCGTAAGCATTCCTAGCGCGGCGCGAGGCGATAAAAATCACAGACCGCGTCGTCGATGGACTTTTGCGAAATCCCAGAGCCTCTTCGCAGCGGAATCCGCATCGTTACCGTGGTCCCATGTTCTAGTTCGCTACGAACCTCCAAACGGAACGAGTTATGATACAACCCCTGTAACCTGCGACGAAGTAACGCCATGGCGTGGACCTCGGTACGATTGCCAAAAAAGATCTTTTCCACGTCAGCGGAAGGCACGCCTAGTCCGTCATCACTAACGCTGACTTCGAGGAACTGTTCGACCGCGCTAATCACAATGGAAAGGCGACCAGCGTGGGGCGTAGAATGAAGCCCATGTTGCACCGCATTCTCCACGATAGGTTGTAGTGAGAAAGGTGGCAGGAGGGCATTCGATAAACCCGGCTGGATGGTTGTTTCCTGCTTCAATCGATTACCTAACCGGAGCGCTTCGATATCGAGATAGGCACGCACCACCCCTAGCTCTTCTTCTAGAGGTACTAAAGCTTGTTCCGGCTGATCAAAACTCGCGCGCAGAAACTTCCGCAACCGGCCAACCGCACGTGGCACTTCACGTGGGGCCACGGTTGCCAGACCGGCTAAGGCGTTTAAAGCATTGAATAAAAAATGGGGATTCATGCGCGCCTGCATGGCCCGCACTTCGGCTGAAGCTGCCGCTCGTGCCTGGTCGTCCCGCTGGCGAGCTTGCGCAACGATGGCTAGGATCAGCGCGGTTCCTAGGCCTTGGATAAACGGAGCTACTCCGAGCTGGTGCCAGGCGTGAGCTGCCAGGACGGTGCTGGGAGCGAATAACAATAGCAATCCATCACGAAACCAGGACACGGCCAGCGTCAGGAGAAATCCGGTCCAGGGACTCTGCGCGATTTTTGGGCGCCAACGTTGAAGCAAACCGCCGGCGAGTCCGCCAGCCAACATGGAAACGCCGATCGTCGCGAGCGGCAACCCGTCATAGACAACCGCTAACCAGGTCACCACGGTGCCAACAATCAGTCCGACCACGGGACCGGCAACCAGACCGGCTGCACAAACCGCAACGATCCGCTGATTGAACCACCCGGTTTCCCGGACAACGGCCTCTTCCAGGAAGCCGAGCAAGAGGAACACCAGTAGCGCTGTTCCCCGGTCCCTTACGGATAACAATGAGCGGTTAGGACGGCGAAAGCCAGGTACGAGCGTGAGCAAGAAAGCGGCGGTCACTAATACACAGACCTTGCTGAGAATCACTTCTTCCATCTAAACGATCCCCCTCTGGCGGTTACATCCGTAAAAACTCCTAGTCCTGTTGTTCACGTCAATAGGACGATAGTACGGACAGGTAATTGAGCTCAATTTTGTTTACTAATCAAGCTTGACCGATCAGTCGTCCTAGGGATAGCAAATCAGCCACAGGGCCGTCCGGAACTTGTCCCAGAGAGACTTTATGATCGTAGCCAGGCAATTTATTGCCTGGAATACTCAAAAAACCGGCCCGTCCCAGAGGCGACGGTCTGATTCGGTCCACTAAGACGTATTCCCTATTTGGTGGTGAACTATTCCCGTGTTAAAAAATCACACCATGCCCTACGGGACGGATCTTTCTCTGGCGCGTGTTCCAGGCAATGAATTGCCTGGCTACGATCATCCGGTCCCTTTGGGATGCAGGCCTGCTGAGCTTCATCATCACAAGCACTGGTGTTAAAATATCACATATATCCTGTTGCGTTTGTGAATAAATCACAGTAACCATCGAGCATTGTCCTCTCCTAAACGCCTGGAAAACCGAGCGTCCTTGATCCTTGACCTGGTCGATCTCCAAGGAAGCGCCACCTATGTCGCCCTGGCAGAAGTCCTGCAAGTCTCCACGATGACGGTTCGGCGAGATTGCGATGAATTGGTACGGTTGGGAAGGGTTATTAAGACCGTCGGCGGAATACAACAAGCCAGTGCTGCGCCTTATCTTTACGAGAACAGCGTTCGGGAACGAATCGCCAGCAACCAATCGGAAAAACGTGCCATTGCTGCGAAAGCGCTCGAACTAATTAGAGACCATCAGACCATTTTCATTGATGGCGGCACCACTAACCTGACCCTGGCAAGGCTTATCGCTGTTCAACGAACCGGGCTCACTATCCTGACGAACTCAGCCTTGACCTGTTTGGAGCTCAGTAAGGGCAACAACAACACGATCATTGGGATTGGTGGTGAATACGATCCGATCACTCTCTCGTTCGCCGGCCCGCAAGCAGATGAAATGGCGAAGTCTTTTCTGATCGATCAAGCCTTTCTCAGTACAAAAGGTTTTCTGCCCGAGGATGGGACTTTCGAATCCGCGGTTGCGACCTCCCGCGTAAAGCAGGTTATGGCCGGGAGGGCCGCGCAGACAGTTCTGGTTGTGGATCACACGAAGTTCGGGGTGCGCGCACTCAGTAAAGTGCTGGATATCTCGCAAATTCATCATGTCGTAACCGATGAATGGGTAAAAAAATCTGATCTCGAAGCGGTACAGCGTGCAGGAATCACGGCTCACGTAGCCGCGGTCACCAATTTGGAGGTGGATTATGTCGCTTTGGCCCATTAGCGAGCTCATCCAGCACGCGCGTAAGAATGAATACGCGTTGGGGTATTTCGAAAGCTGGAATCTGGAATCGCTCCAGGGTGTGCTCGACGCCGCGGAAACGACCCGCTCACCGATCATTATTGGATTCAACGGTGAGTTCTTGAGCCGTCCCGGTCGCAAACTAACTGAGCGTATCCGCTGTTACGCCGAGTTAGGAAAAGCGGGGGCCGCTGACGCGAGCGTCCCGTGTGGACTCATCTTTAATGAATGCCCGAATGACGATTGGGTGCGCAACGCAGTCCTGGCCGGGTTCAATCTGGTTATGCCGGCAGATTCCAGCGCAACCTATGAAGACTACCGGGGGAGAGTCACAACCCTCACTGAGTTTGCTCATCGCCACGGGGCCGCGGTAGAAGCTGAGGTTGGCCACTTGCCATTTGGGAACTCAGGACTCACCAACGGAAACTTTCTAACTGATCCGGAGCTGGCTGGCCGATTTGTTGAGGATACGAAGGTCGATCTTTTGGCGGTCAGCGTTGGCAATGTCCATGTTTTGACGAAGGGTCAACGAGAACTTGATCTTAAACGCCTGTCTCAGATCGGTGAACGTGCTAACAAACCGATGGTCCTACATGGTGGCACCGGGATCCCTGGGAGTTCGATTCGCGAGGCGATCAGGTTAGGAGTTACTAAGGTTAACTACGGTACCTACTTGAAGCAACGATATCTTGAAGCGCTGCGTTCGAGTATCGCAGCAGAAGTGGACAACCCTCATGAACTATTGGGCATGGGCGGTAAACACGATGTGATGATGGCGTGCCGATTGGCTGTACGCGACGCGGTCTTGGAACGCATCGAATTACTCGGTTGTTGTGGAAAGGCGAACTAGTTATGAAAAGGATCGGTTGCGGGGGCATTCTGGTTAAAGACACGTTTTGCGGCCCGTTTCCAGCGTTACCGCAGGCGGGAGAATTAATAGCGGTCGATGCTATAAAGACCAAGGCAGGTGGGTGTGCGGCTAATGTGGCCATCGATCTCCGTAAACAAGGTCTGTGTGTTGATTTAGTTGGGTGCGTTGGCCGGGATGCGGCCGGTGAAACCTTGGTAAGGGCTTTGCAAACCGCCGGACTAAATTGTGATCGACTAGTTCAGACCCCGGGTTATCCAACTAGCGAAACTATCATTTTGTTAGTTGATGGGGAGGACCGGCGGTACATCCACACCTTTGGCGCTAATCAGGCATTTTCGGTCTACCATATTGATGGTGATTGGTTAGCTCAGTTGGATTTGTTCTATTTAGGTGGGTTGTTTGCCATGCCTGGTATCCAGTTGGATGAACTGCTAACCCTGCTGCATTTCTGTCGCGAACACGAGGTGGTTACAGTAGTCGACGTGGTTCTACCCAAGGGATTTGTCTACGCGCCGGAAGTGCAAAATCTGTTGCCCTACATCGATTGGTTTCTACCGAATGACACGGAGGCAGCGGTTTTGACCGGCCGGAGTGACCCGTGGGAGGCGATGCAAGTTTTAAGAAGCTGGGGGGCTAACGGGGTCGTGATAACGCTGGGTGAGCGGGGATCACTTGGAGTGCGAGGCGATGAGTGTTGGCGGTGTGCCTCTTATCCGTGGCAAACGGTGGATCCCTCGGGGGCCGGCGACGCGTTTGCCAGTGGTTTAATCACCGGAATTGTTAGCGACTGGGATTTTCCTGAGAGTCTGATGTACGCGAGTGCCCTGGGAGCGTCAGCTACTCGGGCGATCGGTACCACCGACGGCGTGTTGCCCGCGCCGGAAGCCCATCGGCTGATTCAACAACAGCCGCTCTGCATGAGTCCTGAACACTTAGCTAACCCGAGCCCGGCATGAATCTCAAAATGCCGGACCTGTCGACCACCGGCTCGCCGATCAAAGTAACCCGGTGGTTGGTTGAAGTGGGGGACTTTGTTGAGCGCGGCCAAGCCGTCGTCGAAGTAGAGACTGACAAAGCGACGATGGAAGTGGAGGCGCTTGGTTTTGGGACTTTGCTCCAACAGTTGGTACCGGCCGGTGGTGAAGCCTCGGCCGGCGACGTGCTTGCGGTTATCGGCGACGTCCAGGCGGCCCCCGGTACGCCTGTTGCTGGCAACGGTCGTGGCGGCGGCGATATTAACTACCATCGTGATTTCTTGCTCACTTTATACGAGCGAATGGTATTAATTCGGCAGTTCGAAGACCGGGTTAAGGCGCTCTTTCTAGAAGGCATCATGCCGGGGACAATTCACCAATGCCAGGGGCAGGAAGCGACCGCAGTGGGAGTCTGTGCGGCGCTTAGATCAGACGACTTTATTACTTCTACCTTTCGCGGGCATGGGCATGCGCTGGCTAAAGGGTTGACCGTCCAGGAAATGTTAGATGAGCTTTTTGGCGCGGTTACCGGCTGTTGCAGAGGGAAGGGAGGCTCGATGCATATGGGCAATCTGGAAAAAGGGATGATACCGGGGATCGCCATCGTGGCGGGAGGGATTCCCTTGGCTACGGGAATGGCTCTCGCATTTAAGCTGCGAAAAACCAAAGAGATTGTCGCTTGCTTTTTTGGCGACGGCGCGGTGGCTGAAGGTGCATTCCATGAGGCGCTAAACATGGCGGCGCTATGGAGTTTGCCGGTGTTGTTCGTTTGCGAGAACAATTTGTATGGAGCTTCTACCCGCATCGATCAGGTCATGAAGAATACCAGAGTTTCCGAGCGAGCGACCAGCTACGGGTTTCGCGGTGAGACCGTCGATGGTAACGATGTGCTGGCGGTCTACGAAGCAGCTAGGCAGGCCGCAGAAGAATGTCGGTCTGGGCGGGGACCAGTTTTACTTGAGCTCCAAACCTATCGCCGCACCGGGCATTCCCGCCGGGACCCCTGTTATTATCAACCCAAAGAAGAGCGAGCAGTCTGGTCAGCGAATGATCCAATTACCCGGTTTGCTCAAGGTCTGTTAGTGGGCGGTAACGCGGACCTGGATGATCTCGATCGTATCCAGAAGGAAATCGACGATGAGATTGAGCGTGCCGTTGAGAACGCCAAGACGGCGCCGAAGCCAACCGTTGATGATCTCCTGACCGATGTGTATGCGAGCTGAGGCTACTCATCCTCGTTCTCGTCGTCGTCCTTCCGCCTTCGCGCATGCCTTTGTGGAGCGTGCCTCGCTTGCGAGGCCGACCTTGAGCATAGAGCGAAAGCTACGGCGGACAGGCTGTCCTCGAGCATGGTCTTCGGGCAGATTTGCTTCAGGGTTCGGCCTGAAGTGTCTCGTTAGAATCGTGACCGGCGGTCGAGAATCCGATACGGGCAAACAGATCAAAACTCTAGCACTCCGTTACTCCGACACTACGCTCGCCCCGGTTCGAGGACGAGGACGACGACGAGTACGAGAACGAAGGGCTTCCATCGCGACCCCCGATCTATGAAACGACAAGCGATCGCTGAAGCTCTGCGGGATGCTATTGCGGAGGAAATGCAACGCGATGAAACGGTCTTCTGTAACGG
>Ga0210389_10004919_pt1 | contig 10367 bp, 4 predicted proteins | sample IncBWH28OmetaG_FD_160127 | JGI IMG/M metagenome (GOLD analysis project Ga0210389, IMG submission 160127) | Forest soil microbial communities from Barre Woods Harvard Forest LTER site, Petersham, Massachusetts, United States - Inc-BW-H-28-O ...
TCAATGACCCTGGGTGTTAGTGGTCCCGCGCCGGGCGATATGTTACCCTTCGGTAACATGAGCGAGCCGACGCCGGGATTCTCCCTGGAGCTGAGCAGTGACCTGCGCGAGATGCGCGACTGGGTGCATGATTTCGCGGCGGAGGTGATCCGGCCCGCCGCGGCTGAATGGGACGAGCGCGAAGAGACCCCGTGGCCGATCCTCCAGGAGGCGGCGAAGATCGGGCTGTACTCGCTGGACTTCTTCGCCACGCAGTTCTTCGAGGAGTCCGGGCTCGGCATCCCGGTCGCCTACGAGGAACTGTTCTGGGGTGACGCCGGGATCGGGCTTGCCCTGACGGGGTCCACGCTGGCGGCCGTGTCCGTGGTGTCGAACGGGACGCCCGAGCAGATCGGCGAGTGGTGCCCGCAGATGTTCGGCGACGGAGGCGACGTCAAGCTCGGCGCGTTCTGCTCGTCCGAGCCCGACGCCGGCAGCGACGTGTCCGCGATCCGCACCCGCGCCGTCTACGACGAGGCGCACGATGAGTGGGTCATCAACGGCGTCAAGACCTGGGCGACCAACGGCGGCATCGCGAACGTGCACGTCGTCGTCGCCTCCGTCGTGCCGGAACTCGGCTCACGCGGGCAGGCGACCTTCATCGTGCCGCCGGGCACGAAGGGGCTGGCCCAGGGGCAGAAGTTCAAGAAGCACGGCGTCCGCGCCTCGCACACCGCCGAAGTCATCCTGGACGACGTCCGGGTGCCCGGCCGGTGCCTGGTCGGCGGCAAGGAGAAGCTTGACCGCCGTCTTGCCCGGGTCCGTGAGGGCGGGCGTGGCGGCGACCAGGCCGCGATGAAGACCTTCGAGGCGTCCCGCCCGCAGGTCGCCGCGATGGCCGTCGGCGTCGCCCGTGCCGCCGTCGAGTTCGCGGCGGACTACGCGAAGACCCGCGTGCAGTTCGGGAAGCCGATCGGGAGTAACCAGGGCGTCGCGTTCCAGCTCGCGGACATGGCCGCCGCTGTCGACGCGGCCCGGCTGCTCAGCTGGCGTGCGGCGTGGATGGCACGCCAGGGCAAGCCGTTCGATCACGCCGAGGGCTCGATGTCCAAGCTGGTCGCCAGCGAGACGGCCGTCCGGGTGACCGAGCAGGCGATCCAGATCCTCGGCGGCAACGGGTACACCCGCGAGTACCCGGTCGAGCGCTGGCACCGCGACGCCAAGATCTTCACGATTTTTGAGGGAACGAGCGAAATTCAGAGGATGATCATCGGGCGGGCCGTGACTGGATTGGACGTTCGATAGCCTGGCCTGCGGTTTTACCGGGGTATCTCGGGGGGTGCGGGCCGTTCCGCGGCAGAGTGGGGCGCCCCTTCTCGTGTTCCGTTTGTCCGAATCATCCTGGTTATTTCCCGTGGTTTCCGGACCCCGTGCTGAATCCGTGCTGATACCTGATGGGCTATGGTCTAGACCAATCAAGAATTGGTTTAGATCAGTCGCTTCATAGGTCCGTGAACGCGCGGAATTTATGTTGGAGGGACGGGCGTAGTCGGGCATGTGTGACTAGGTGGCGCGGGGGGCTTCCGGGCCGGGGGCCGGGTCGGCCGGTGGCTTGGCGCCGCGGGCGGATGGATTCGGGATGTACCTGTGGTGGACCTTCCGTATACCCGCCGCCACCTTCGTGTGCCTGAAGGCCGGAGCCCGGCTGGCGCTCACCATGACCGTGGAAGGGGAAGGTGGCTGGTCACCTCTGCAGGTGACACCGGAAGACGCTGCCATAGTCGCATCCACGGCCAGCCAGACGGGCATCGTGCACGCCACTGTAACCCCGGCAGGCACAACGCCGTTCTGCCTCCAGACCTACACCACAAGCAACACCGCGCCCGTCGTGAGCTGGAGGCTGTGCGTAACAGTCCATCCCTAGATCTGGGAGCCGGGGCCGGGCCGTCACGACGGCCCGGCCCGCTCCAGATCTGGACTAGCTCGCTGAGCAGCTCACAGGGGCATCACCGTGATCTGCGCGGCCTTGCCCGCGATGGTCCCCGCCGTGCCCTGGCCGCCCGAGCCACCCGGATTCGCGGTTCCGCCGCCACCGCCGCCGCCGTTGTTCTTGCCGCCGCTGCTCCCGTTGCCGCCAGCGCCGCCTGCGCCGCCAGGCCCCGGCGTGCCCGGGTTACCCGGCGCAGCCGGCGACGATGAGGGGTCCACCCTGCCCACGTCCTGCTGCCGGGGCACCCGGACCACGATGTTCCCGCCCGCATCGACCCCGTTGCCGCCGTCGCCGGCCCGTCCGCCCTGGCCGCCTATGCCGCCGTCGCCGCCCGGGCCGCCGGCGTTACCGGTGCAGTCGCAGGTGACGCCGTTGCCGCCGTTGCCGCCCTGCTGTCCCTGGCCGCCCTGGCCGCCATTGCCGCCGAGACCGCCCGGCCCGGACCTGGTGAAGATGGTGAGCCGGTTCGGCGCGGTCAGGGTCTGCTGGATCGTGATGGTGGCCGGCATGCTCGGGATGCCGGGGTTTCCGTGCGTCCCGTCGGTCCCCTGCGTGCCGGTCGCGCCGGTGTTGCCCTTGCCGCCGCCGTGCCCGGCGATGCCCGCGGACGAGCACTCGCCAGGCTCCCCGGAAGCGGCCTGGCTCGCGGTGCCCGGCGTCGCCGGGGTGGCCGGGGTAGCACCCTGGGTGCCCAGGATGTTGAAGTCCGCCCAGCTGCCGCCGCTGTTGCCGCTCCTGGTCAGGGTGTCGCAGGTGAAGTTCAGCGGCGTGCTCTGGCAGACGAAGTAACCGCCCTGCTCGATCGTGACGTCGGTGAAGACCGCGATCCTTAGCGAGCCGTCCGGGGTGCTCAGGTCGTATTTCGAGTTGATGGTGAGCGGCCCCGGCGCGACCGAGACATGCGCGACCATCGGGAAGGCGGCGGCCGTCACTGCCTTGTCCGCCTCGGTGAGCTTGCTGTTGCCGACCACGTGCGCGGTGAGCCGGCTGGCGATGCTGGCGCCGCCGTCACCGGCCGTCGTGGCCTCGGCGCTGGCCGCGGGCGTGACCCCGTCGAACAGGGCCGCGTGGTGCGCCGCGCGTCCCTCCTCGTCCAGGCCCAGGTCCAGCAACGAGCGGAGCTGATCGGCGCTGTGCACCACCAGCTTCGTCTCCAGCAGTCCGTTCCCGATGCTCGATACCGGAATGCCGTGCGCTTCCAGCTTGCTGAGCGATGTCATCGCTCTCCCCTTTCTGTAGTTTCCGCTGACGCGGTGAGCACGGACAGCGAGCCGCGCCGGGTATCCAGCGTCCGGACCTCCGCCGCGGGCGGCGGAAGCTGGACCTGGCCGGTCATCGGCTGCACCGCGTGCTCGTTGACGTAGACCGGCGGGGCCGGCCTGGGCCGCCCGTCGCGGCCGCTCCGGCCGCCCGTCCCGCTCGGGCCGGGATCGCCGTCGGGCCGTGCAGCGGCGGGGGCGCCCGGCAGCAGATAGTGTTCGCCACCCTGTCCGGCCGCGCCGCCTGGCGCGCCGCGCCCGCCGTCACCGCCGGACCCGCCGGCCGACGGATGGGCGAGCACCCGCACCCGGTCGGCCTGATCAGCTGGGAGCGAGACGAAAACGTTGGACGCGATGCCGCCGTGGCCGCCCCGGCCGCCGCTGCCGCCATCGCCGCCATCGCCGCCGTCGCCACCCCGGCCCGGCGGGATGACACCGAGCAGCGTCCGCTGGGCGGGCGCGCCGTTGCCGCCGTCGCCGCCCCGGCCGCCGTCGCCGCCTGCCCCGCCGTCACCGCCCCGGCCAGCCGAGGCCAGCAGGGTCAGCGTGCCGGCCAGGTCCCCGATGGTGACCTCGGCGATCTTGCTGGCACCGCCGGTCCGGCCCTTGCCACCGTCACGCCCTGGCGTGCCGGCACCGCCGCTCCGGCCGTCGGCGGCCCCGGGCACCACCGGGCCGGTCAGCCGGGGACCGAGCCAGGTGGGCTCGGTCGAAGCCCCGGTGCCGTCCGCCCCGGCGTCGCCGGCCTTCCCCGGCCCGCCGTCCGCCCCGTCGGCGGGCCCGGTGTCACCGTCCACCGGGAACGGGGTCGGCAAGATCGCGATCTGGTAGGGCAGGCCACGCTCGGCACCGGCACCGGCACCGGTCACAGCGTCGCCCGGCCATTCAGGGGCACCAGGCGAGTTGATGACACCCGGCCAGCCAACCCCAGCCAGCCGGCTAAGGCCACCCGGTGCACCCGGGCCATCAGCGGCACCGTCGCGCGGCCATCCCACGTCGCCACACACATCCCAAGCACCCGGCCATTTCGGGGCAGCGGACCAGTCACCAGCATTCCGCGACCCGGCGACACCAGGTGAGTTGGCGGGAGCTGTCCGGCCTGTGTCAGTCAACGGGGTAAGGTCATCCGGTCCATAGGGGCCAGCAGACCGACCGGGGCCACCCGCAGGGTCAGCACCACTCGACCAGTCCGAAGCAGCCGACGAACGTTCCGCGTCACCAGGAGCGCCGGAGGCACCCCACCAATTCGAGCCAGCGGATGAGCCAAGAGCAGCCGACGAGCCACGGGCATCCCGCGAGCCAGCGATGCCCGACGACCCGCCAGCGGCCCAGTCAGCGTCACCTGACGGCCCAGGACCGTCCGACGCATCGGGGCCAGCGGGATCAGCGCCGCGCGACCATCCTGGGTTACCGGGCGGCGTGCTGGGGGTGCTGAACGAGTTCGGGGCACTGGCGAAGCGGGAGCCCCCGGGGGCAGCCGAGAAGGACGCACCGCGCCGGCTGGCGGGGGTGGGCCGGGAAGGAGCGCTGGGGTCGCAGACCAGGCGGGCGATGGTGAGGATGAGCAGGTTGCCGCGCACGACGACGGTCGCGCCCGGCTCGATGCGCAGGAAGCCGATGTTGACGACGTTCAGGATGTCGTCGCGGTCGTCCAGGCCCCAGTGCTCGCCGCGGACGCTGAGGTCCCAGCACTGGCCGGCCGGCACGGTCTTGTGCCGCACGCTGAGGATCCGGGTGGGGAACGGGAAGTGGGCCGCGCCGCGTACCTGGTCCCAGGGCGTGCTGGTGCCGTCGGCGAAGACGGCGGCCTCAAGCCGGTCGTGCACCCCCTGGCCGATGCTGCGCCGCAGTTCGATCGGCGGGCTGAAGAAGAGCTGCTGACGCCGCTGGCGCTGCCCGGGGGTGGCCGCGGACAGGGCGCGCACGCTGGCCACGGTTGGCAGGTGCGGATAGCTGACCTGCTCGGCCTCGCCGAGTAGCTGGGCCGGGTCATGGCCGAGCGCGACCGCGCGCCGGTCGAACTCGCGGTCTTGCGCGTGCGACAGTCCCTGACCCGGTGCCGCGCCCGCGACAAGCTGGCCAGACTGGCTTTCAGACATGGCGGACGAAGCGCACCGACAGGCCGGTCTGCCTGCTGGGCACGGTGGTGCCCACGCTGGCCCGCTCGCTGTTGCCGCTGAACTGGGCGGACACGGTTCCGCCCGCGGTCCAGTAGTAGCCGTAGACGTACCTGTCCTGGTAAGAGCCGGACCCGTCGGACTGGATGGCGCGCTGGCCGCCGAGCAACGCGTTGAAGCCCGACCTGCCCCCGCTGGTCAGCGCGGTATAGGCCGCGGCGGGGTCACCGAAGCTGTCGAACAGCGCGGTCCAGTCCGCGACGGTCGGCAGCGCCCACCCCTCGGGAGCCTGGACCGAGGCCGGGTAGAGCCGGCCGAACCCGCCGCCCTCGCTGCCGGGGCTGTCGCCGTAGTCATAGCTGTCCGGCGCGGGGAAACGGTAGTTCTCCAGCATCCAGAACCGGCTGCCGAACAGCGCGACCGGGTAGACGTGACCGGTGCCGTCGACCAGGTAGGAGACCTGCGCGTACGCGGTGAACTGCTGGCTGTTCAGGTACCCGCCGCCGGCGTCGAACGCCTGGAGCGTGCAGAAGATCGCCTCGCTGGTGCGCGGCGCCGGCATGCGCAGCGTCGCGTGGTCGTAGTCCAGCGGCTTGGGCGGGACGGAGTAGGCCTTGCGCAGCGGCGCGATGGCCGGTGATGAGGTGACCAGTTGCACGCTTGCCACGTCAAACATCGACCAGCGCAGCGGTATCTGGACCTCCGCTTCCGGATCGCTGATCGGGATCACCGGGTCCGGGCCGAAGAAGGAGAGCAGCCCGCGCGTCTGCGGTGCGTCGACCTTGACGATGTCCAGGACGAACAGGTGCGGATCGTAGGCCGTCTGGTCGTCCTTCGCGAACCCGGTGCAGAGCACGAACATCTGGGTGTGCCCGGCCGGCGTGACCGAGACCAGGTTGGAAAAGGAGAACGTGACGTTGGCCTGGTCGGTGTCGGCCGGGCCGAGAAGCTGGACGTTGTTCTGCGACGGGGTGAGCACCCACTCCGGGTGGTCCTTCTCCCCGTCCCACCTGGGGTTGGCGGCGGTCCACGGCGACTGGGCCGACTGGATGCCCACCTTGATCGCCCAGGCCGAGCCGAGCTGCGGGCCTTTGGCCCTGTCGTAGCTGTCGGGGGCGAGCGCGCCGCTGGTGCTGCCGTACACGAACGAGACGCGCACCTCGGGGTTGCCGACCCGGGTGGCCCCGGTCGCCAGTGCGGTCGCGCCGGTGTTCTTCAGCGTCAGGTACAGGGTGTTGCTCAGCGGGTCGGTCGCGGACGGGGAGCGCAGCACGCTGCCCTGGCTGTCCAGTGTCACCTGGAGCACGTCGGAGAGCTGGAGGTTGCCTGGCTTGGGCGGGTTGGCCGAGGCGAGCGGCGGGTCCATCTCAAGCGGCAGGTCCCCGGTCATGTTCGAGGGGACCATCGCCACGCTGTCGGTGCCGGGCGGCCCGCTGGCCACCGCGTCGGTGACGCTGAAGGTCAAGGTCGCGCCGGGCGCCCAGGTGCCGGCCCGGGCGCAGGTGATGGTCAGCCAGCCGCCTGGGTCCGGCTTGCCGGTCCAGCCGTCGGCCGTCACCTGCATCGCCTGGATCGCGGCGGTCGTGAAAAACGCGCCTGGCGGGTAGACGGCGAACGTCGCGGGCTTGGCCCCGGTGGCCAGGTCGATGGCGGCACCGCTGTTGTTGACCAGCTCGATCTTAAGCGTGTTCTTGACGCCGATCAGCGCGACGGGATCGCCGGTCTGGGCGTTGGTCACGGCGTTTCCAACCGGAATATCGGTCAGCGGCACGTCAGGCTCCGTTCGTGCCCTGCTCGGGCGTGGCGGGGTTCGGGATCAGGTCCAGCCAGCCCTCGAGCAGGCGCTGCGGGCTGTAGCCGTAAACCGGGAGGTCCGGGGCTGCCGGGGCGCCGAGGTCCGCGGGCGCAGCACCCGGCGCCACCCACGACCAGCCGAACCCGGCCATGGCCGGCAGCGGAATGCGCAGGCCTCCCTGGCCGCGCAGCAACGGGCGGGCGGTGAAGGTGACCGCGAGCTGCTGTGCCGCGCGCAGGTACTGGTCGGGCGGGATCTGCATGGTGGCGGTCGGCAGCAGCCCGGTGGTGACGTGCACCGGGGCGCGGGGATCGACGATCGCGGTGAACGTCTTCGCCGCCCCGTTGAAGGTGAGCTCCACCGTGTCGGGCCGCGGCCTGAGCACGAGGTATTCCGGCTTCTCCGGTGCCGTCGCCGCGTACACCGCCGAGTACGGCTGCTGTCCGGCCGCCTCCGGCAAGAACGCGACGAGGCCATCGTCGATGTCGGTCAGGTCGCCGAGCCGGACCGGGACGCGCACCTGGCCGAGGCCTGCGCTGGTGTGTGCCTGGCGCTCCGCGTAGTCGTACCACTTGCCCGCTACCGCCTGGCTGAGCGGGTCCGCGGCCGAGGTGCTGGCCTGACTGGCGGGCAGTACCGCGCCGGCGGTGCTGATCGACTGCGCCATCCGGGCGATAGCCAGCGGCCGCCCGACGAGCACCGACAACGCGACGTCCTGGGCGTAGCCGGCCGGGTGGATGAACTGGTCGGACTTCTCGATGGCGGCCATCAGGTCGGTGAGGAACCCGGCGGGCTGCTGGCCGATGAACCGCATCACGTTCGCGAGGTGCGGGTTTACGTTCGCGATGTCTGGCGCCAGGTCATCGTGCGGGTTGGCGGTGTTGCCCGCCTTGGTGCGGTACTTGCTCGCGCCGTGTTCCAGTCCGAACGAGCCTACCGGGGTCCCGTCGGCGTCGTAGAAGGCCAGCGACACGTCCAGGTGGTTGGGCAGGATCCAGCCGCAGATGGGCGATGTCGCCGGGTGGTCGTTCACCTCGACGAAGTCGGCCGAGACACCAGGAACCGCCTGGTTGTGCGTGGCGGACAGCCAGTGCGCGTCGACCCGGCCGGGGGCAAGCGCACGCGGCGGCAGGTACGCCTTGCCGGCGTTGGCGGTGTCCCCCGGCGCCGGGGAAAGGCCCGTCGACGGGATGATGCTCAGCGCGCCGCTCGCCGTCTTCGCCTTGGTGGTCAGGTTCATCACCTGGCCGAACACGTCGATGATGGTGAGCTCGCGCAGCTCAAGGAACCCGGAGCGGAGCGGCCCGTAGTTGTACTGGGCCGCGGACCCGGTGGAGATCGCGGTCAGCGCGTTGAACCCGGTGTCGTACCAGTTGTCGCCCGTCGTCGCGACGGCGGCGTCGCGGATCGCCGCGGTGACCTGATCGACCGGCCGCACCAGGTCGGCCACCTTGATCTGCGGGATCGTGGTGCGCAGCGTCTGCGCCAGGCTGAAGGTGTCGAGCGCCTGCGACATGACCTTGCGCGCCGCGAAGTCGGCCCGCGCGGCGGCCAGTTCCTGGCCGGCCGCGTCACCGGGGAACTCGGCGAGGTAGCGGTCAATCTGCTGGGTCAGGCTGACGAACGGCTTCTTGGACAGTACGACCGAGCCGCTGTAGTCGACCGGCTGGTTGGTGGTGAAGCTGGCCGGCACGGGATAGGTGAGGTCGGTCTGGTCGGCGTCGAGGCTGAACCGCGCGCCGAGCGTGCCCGAGTCGTAGCTGCCTCCGCTTCCCCGGGTGAGCGGATCGAGCCGGACCTGCCACGTCATCCAGACCGGCAGGAACGGATCGACCCTGGCGGCGGTGAACTCAGGGAGCGCGGTCTGCGCGGTCCAGCCCACCGGGTCGGGCGGCAGCGCGATGCGGCCCGGGTTGGTGAACGTGACCGTGAGCCGCTCGGGCGCCGTGACCGACTGCGCGGGGTTGGCGGCCCGCTGATAGCCCGCCGCGTGCACCGCGGCGTACAGGCCCGCCGCCAGCGGCGGGTCGAGCGGGCTGGTTCCGCCCTGCGCCGCGACCACGGCGGCGGCGAACGGCCCAGGGTCGGGGACCGCTGCCACGGCGGCGATCTCCGCCGCGTGCCCCGGGTCAAGCAGCGCCGACTCCCCGATCACGGCGACGGCGGCAGCGTGCGCGGGCATTGCCGCGGGCGGTGCCGGAAGACCAGGCAGCGCACTGGCCGCCACCGTCCAGTTGGCGGTGCCGTCGGTCAGGTCAAGGACGCTGATCAGCTCGCCGTCGGTACGGACCGGGATCAAGGTGGCGGTGCCATTGCGGCGCACCGGCTCGATCCGGTCTCCCTCAAGCAGCAGGACGGGATCGGCGGGTGACCAGAACGGCGCGGCGGGCACGGCGTCGAGCTGCCAGCCGTGCTTGAGATCGGCGAGCGCGGCGGCGACGGCCTGGTAGGCGCTCACCACCTGGCCGGCCAGGGTGCCCGAACCGCCATCGGCGGTGACGCTGGTGATCCGGCCTACCCCCGGGTCGGACTCGTAGTGATAGTGCAGCAGCCCGGCGGCCTTGCCCGCGTCGGTGACCGCGCGCAGTTCGCCGCCTGACGTCGTGGCGAGGAAGGTGCCGAGCGCGCTGGTCTCGACCACGTAGCTGCGGGCCGGCTTGACCAGGAGCTGCTTGACCCAGATCACCCAGTCCATGAAGAGCTGCTGGCGCGCCGCGGTGAGCCGGCGGCGGGCCTGCTCGTAGGCGAGCTGGGCGCTGTTCAGCACGGCGAGCTGCTCGGCCAGCGTGAGCGGTAGCGTCAGCTGGGCGGACACCTGGCTGGCCGGTGCCGTCTTGGCCTGGATCGTCCACTGATGGCCGCCGTCGACCGAGGAGAACGCGTTGGCGTGCAGTGCCTGCTCCAGGGTGACCAGCGAGTTGCCCTGGCCCTCGAGGTCGCGCAGCAGGCCGAGCTGGAGCGCGTCGAGCAGGGTCTCGTAGCTGGCCAGCACCTGATCACCGACGGGCGTGCCGAGATGGCTCTTGACGAGCGCGGACACCGCCTGCACCGTGCTGTTGCCGAGCGCGATCTCCACCTCGCCTGGCCACGGCCCCGGGCCCTCGGGCGGCGCCAGGAAGGGCGTGTCGTGCGACGGGCTGAGCTGGTCCCAGACCACCTCCTGGAGGACCCCGGCGCAGAGCGTCGAGTCGGGCACCGAGAGCGTGGCGATCTTGTCCCCCGCGCCG
>Ga0210389_10004920_pt1 | contig 10366 bp, 7 predicted proteins | sample IncBWH28OmetaG_FD_160127 | JGI IMG/M metagenome (GOLD analysis project Ga0210389, IMG submission 160127) | Forest soil microbial communities from Barre Woods Harvard Forest LTER site, Petersham, Massachusetts, United States - Inc-BW-H-28-O ...
GCATCGTCTCGACCGCTGATACGCGTCGTATGCGATCTTCGCTGCACCGTTCAACTTTCGCGCGAGCGCATACTGCGCGCGAATGTCGGCATTCGTCGCGGGCGAGCGTGGATCGTTCGACACGCTGACCGTCTGCGTGTAGCTCTTTCCGTTGGCCGAGAGCTTGATCGTGTACGTGCCCGGCGGCGCGATGATGCCCTCGGGCGTGGTTGGCGTGAGCCCGGGATTTGCGTTGATCTCGAACGTGTGCGTGAACGCCGGTGGCGCGTCGTAGCGGAGATCCCAGTTCGTCCGGTTCAGCCCCGCCGCAGCTGCCAGTGACTGCGGTGGTGCGAGCCACCAGTTGGGATGCGGAGGTTTCGCCGCTTCCGTCACGGGTGCCGGGGCAATGCTCGAGATGTGGCGGATCGTCATCCCCGCCGAGTCGAGAACATCGAGCGTGATTTCGCCCGCCGGCTTCGAATCGAACGAGTAATAAATGACCACGCCGTCCGGCGGATTGAGTGCGTGCGGCACTTCCGGCGGGAACGGCGTATCGAAATTCGTATTGCGGCGCGTGCGCACTGTCGGATCTGGCTTGAACAGGTGCACCGGTTCCGCCGCGACAGCAGGCGTGAGCTGGCGGAGCACGGCGTAGTCGTCGAGAATCCAGATGCCGCGGCCGTAGGTCCCGACCACGAGGTCGTTCCCAGCGAACGCGATATCGCGATACGAAGTGTTCGGCAGATTCAGCTGCAGCGACTGCCAGTTGTCGCCATCGTCGAACGAGACGTACATCCCGCTCTCCGTTCCGGCGACGAGCAATCCGGCGCGCTTGGGATCTGCGCGGACGATGCGCGCGAAACTCGCGCTCGGCTCATTGGTGGGCAAACCGTGCGTGATCAGCGTCCACGTTTTTCCGAAATCGTGCGTGCGGTACAGATATGGCGTGTAGTCGCCGGCGCGTGAGACATCTACCGCTACGTACGCGCCGCCCGCTTCGGTATGCGAGGCATCGATGCTCGAGATCAGCGCGCGCGCCGCGTACGGCAGGTTGGGAATGGAAACGTCGTCCCAGGATTTTCCTTCATCTCGCGTCACCTTGATCAGGCCGGTGTTGGTACCGGCCCAGATGGTTCCACGTCCAACGGTACTCGCAGAAAGCGTTTCGATCGCGCCGCGCGGGAACGCGCCGGGCACCGGCGCCGCCGTGTCAGGCAGCGGTGTCATTCCCTTCGGCCAGGTTAGATCGGGGCTGATCTTTTTCCAGTGCAAGCCGGCGTCGGTCGTCGCCATGACGAACTGAAATCCTGCGAGCAGTTCATGCTGGTTCCACGGTGCAAACTGAATCGGTTGTGAGAACGCCGTGCGCAAATGCAAATCCGGATTCGCGGCAGGGCTGACGCCGATCCACTGCTCGGACGGATAACTGAGTTTGTCGAGGCCCGTCGGATTTCCGCTGGCGTATACGGTGTTCGCATTGAGCGGATCGGGAATGATCGTCCCCCATTCCCACGCGGGCACGGCGCTCCAGTCGAGCGGCGTGATCTCGCCGAAGTTTCCGCGGCTGCGCGTGCGGACCGATCCCGCGTCCTGCTGCGTGGCGTAGATCCAGTAGGGGTACGAGTTGTCGACGGAGATATGGTAGACCTGCTCCGTCGACTGGTTGTACCAGGAGCCCCACGTCTTGCCGCCGTCGAGTGTGACGATCGCGCCTTGATCGACTCCGAGGAAAATGCGATTGCTGTTGGTTGGATCGAGCCACATCTGCTGCGGATCGTCGCCGCCGGGCGCGCCTTTGAAGCCGGTGAAGCTGTTGCCGCCGTCGGTGGATACGTAGCTCGATGTGTGGATCGAGTAGACGACGTCAGGATTTTTCGTGTTCACGTACACGCCGCAGTTGTAGCCGCCCTGTCCGTTGCGAATGCGATCGTCGTCGCGGTCCATCTGTTTCCACGTGGTGCCGCCGTCGTCGGTGCGGAAGAGTCCATTGTTGCCGATCACAAACACGCGCTGCGCGTTGGTGTTCTGCGCGACTGCGACGTATTCGCAGCCGTTGAGCCGGGGGAGTCCGCCGCCGGTGATTTCCGTCCAGGTCAGCCCTTCGTCGGTCGATTTGTATAGCTTTGTCGCCGTGGCGAATGGTGGTGGCGCAGCTCCTGGAACAGGCGTCGGTGGCGCTGGATTGATGCCTGATGGCGGTATAGGTGCGTTATAATGTCTTATTGATGTCGCGAAAATTACGTCAGGGCGGTCGTACGCACGCGCCAGCTTCTGGATCCCTGAGGAGTCGTTCACGAACAGCGTGCGCGTCCATGTGCGCCCGCCGTCCGTGCTGCGGTACACGCCGCGCAGCTCGCTCTTCTTGTTGAGATCGCCCTCGGCGCCGACGAGCACCAGATCCGGATTTTTTGGGTCGACAAGAATCGTCGGGATCACGCGCGAATCGTCGAGCCCGATGTGACGCCAGGTCGCGCCCGCGTCTTCGGATTTGTACATCCCGTTGCCGACGTTCACGCCGCCGCCGTTCACTTTATCGCCCGCGCCCACATACACGATGTTCGGATTCGACGGCGCGACTTCGACTGCGCCGATCGACGCCACTTCTTTGATCGCGTCGAAAACCGGATACCATGTTTCGCCGGCGCTCGTCGTTTTCCATACGCCGCCGGCCGGTGTGCCCGCGTAGAAGACGCCCGGTTCGCCTATCGCGCCGGAGACGGCGCTGATTCTTCCGCCGCGGAACGGGCCGACATTTCGCCAGACGAGTCCGGCCAGCAGGTCAGGCTTGATCGGCGATGCGGCGACCAAAAAAAGTGCCGCACCACAAATCGAGGTGCGCGCGATCGAACGGAGCGAGAGGCGATTGATAGGCATGTACGGGAGTTGTGGGTTCATTCGTGAAGATATCCGATCCGGCCCGACCGGTGATAGAATCATCTCTATGGAAGATCTGATCACCGCGGCCGAGGCCGCCAAGCTGCTGCACCTGCACGTGAAGCGAGTGCAGCATCTCGCTCGTACAGGACAACTTCCCGCGACACGTTTTGGACACAAGTGGTTGTTTTCTCGTTCGCAGCTGCTTGTCACGCGATTGTCAGGATCGACGGCTCGCGAACCGGCCGACGCGCCGGCCGATGCATCTCAGGGCGCGCTCGAAATCAGCGCGCGCAACAGACTGCGCGGTCGTATCGCGTCGGTCGTTGCCGATGGCGTTATGGCCGAGGTGCGTATTCAGGTCGGCGACCAAGAAATCGTCTCGATCATCACGCGGTCGTCGGCAGAGCGGCTGCGGCTTGCGGTTGGTGACGAAGTTTTTGCGGTTGTGAAATCGACGGAGGTCATGATCGCGAGGGCTGGGTAAAGAGGTCGTAACATTCCCTAATCATCCCTAACGCGCTAATATCCGCTGACTTATGGCCGTAACGAGGTGGAATGCGGACGCACGCGTTCCCCGGCCCAAACTCCCAGAGGATCCCGAAGTGCGCGTTGCAACTCGCAGAATACTTCTGCCCGCTTTTGCCCTGTTCGCGTTTGCCGCAACTGCCGCAGCGCAGACCGCCACCCCCACCACCGATCACGACGGCTTTTGGGCGCGGTGGTTCAAGCGCTCCGATCACTCGAAATCTGAACAACCGCACTGGCTGACGCCGCTCGCCACGACGACTCCGCGGCTCGAGCAGGAGTTTCGTTACGACGTGAACTGGTCGCAGCCGAAGCCGGGCGGACCGTACACCGAAACGTTCGGCAACACGAAAGGGCTCGAGTTGATTCCGCTCGAGAATGTTGAACTGATTGTCGCGGTCCCCGCGTATATCCAGCACAACAATCCGGCGGTCAAAGACGGCTGGGGCGATTTTCAGTTGCTTGTGAAGTACCGCCTGCTCTCGGCCAACGAGCAGAACGGCAACTATATCCTCACCGCGTTCGTGAGTTCTACTTTTCCGTCGGCGTCCTACGGCAACGGACAGGCGAAGGCGGTCATCACGCCGACGCTGGCGTACGGAAAAGGGTGGGGCGATTTCGACATGCAGGGGACGATCGGCGCAGCGGAGCCGGCGGGAAACACATCGACGATTGGACGCACGTACACGTGGAATCACACATTCCAGCTGCACGCGCTCGAAAAGATCTGGCCGGAAATCGAACTCAACCAGAGCTGGTTCTCCGGCGGCAAGAACGACGGAAAAGAACAGACGTTCGTGACGCCGGGCGTGGTCATCGGTCGCACACGTATCACGGATCGCGTTGGATTCACCTTTGGCGCCGGCGTGCAGATTGCCGTCTCGCAATTCCACACCTCTGATCACACCATCATCTTCACCATGCGCGCGCCGTTCTAGGCGCCGCCGGGGTCGCGCGGGGCAGAGCACGGCGGGCGTGCTCGCCGCCGTTGCCAGTTCGCTGCTGCTGCTCTTTCTCGTTCTTCCGGTCGTCCGCCTAGTGGCGGCGGCCGGTGCGACGGGCGCAGCACGTCTCTGGAGCGACGCCGAACTTCGACAGTCGCTCGCTCTCACCGCGCTGACCGCAACCGCCGCGACGCTGATCGCGGCGGTCTGCGGAGCGCCGCTCGCGTGGCTTCTCGCCCGGCGCGCATTTCGCGGCCGCGCGCTGGTTGCCGCCATCCTCGATTTGCCGCTTCTGATTCCGCATCCGGTCGCGGGAATCGCGCTGCTGCTTTTGCTCGGCCGCGGCAGCGCGCTCGGCAGTTCGCTCCTTTCGCTTGGCCTGCGGATCGTCGGCACGCCACTCGGAATCATTGCGGCGATGCTCTTTGTCTCCGCGCCTCTGTTCGTAAGCGGCGCACGCGAGGCGTTCGCGCGTGTCGATGCGCGGCTCGAAGGCGTCGCGCGCACGCTCGGCGACACTCCCTGGCACGCATTCCGCCGGATCACGCTTCCGCTCGCGGCGCGCGGGCTGATTGCCTCCGGCGTCGTGAGCTGGGCGCGCGCCGTGAGTGAGTTCGGTGCGATCGTCATTCTCGCGTACAATCCGAAGGTCGTGAGCGTGCTCACGTACGATCGCTTTACCGGGTTCGGCTTGAGCGAGGCGCTGCCGGTGGCCGCGGCGCTCGTGCTGCTCTCGCTGATTCCACTCACCGCTCTGCGCGCGCTTCATATAGAAGACGGCGCGGCCGGCACATGATTTCCGCCGCCCAGCTTCGCGCGCGAGTGGGTGTGTTCACGCTCAGCGACATCTCGTTCGATGTTCCGCGCGGCGAGTACGGTGTCGTGATCGGCCCCACCGGAAGCGGCAAGACAACGCTGCTCGAGGTAGTCGCCGGGCTCGTGCCACAGACCGGCGGCCGTCTTTCGCTCAACGGCCGCGATGCGACGCACGCATCGCCCGATACGCGCGGGATTGGCCTCGTGTACCAGCTCGGCTATCTCTTCCCGCATCTCTCGGTCGAGCAAAACGTCACGTACGGTGCGGCAGATTCTGCGTTTGCCGCGTCGATCGCGCGGCGATTCGGCGTGCACGAGTTCTACGCCCGATCGGTACACTCACTGAGCGGAGGGGAACGGCAGCTCGTCGCACTGTCGCGCGCGCTCGCGCGGAAACCCGACCTGCTGCTGCTCGACGAACCATTCTCCGCGCTCGATCCGCCGCGCCGTGCCGCGGCGCGGCGCGAAGTTCGCGCGGTGCACAGCGAGCTCGGCCTCACGACGCTGCACGTGACCCACGATTTTGCCGAAGCGGGTTCGCTCGGTGATGTGGCGATTCTGCTTGACGGCGGTCGTGTGCTGCAGAGCGGTGAACCCGCCGACGTGTTCCGTCACCCGAAAACGCCGTACGTGGCTGAGTTCCTCGGCGCGGAAAATGTTTTCGCGGGCGGCGTCGTAAACGAAGGCGGTGAGGCGGTGTTTCACAGCGGTCCGCTCGCGATGCATGTGGCCGGCTCAGCGGTACCCGGACCGTGCCATGCGATTATCCGCGCCGAAGAGATTCTCATTTCGCGCGCGGTTCCGTCGCCAAGCTCCGCGCGAAATCAATTCAGCGGCCGGGTGATTCAGATCGTGACCGTCGGGCCACTCTGGCACGTCACGATCGATGTTGGCGGCGCGTCTCTCGTCGCCGCGCTCACGACCTACTCTGCCGACGAGCTCGCGCTCAGCGTTGGCGATACTGCGTATTTCACGTTCAAGGCTACGGCGGTGCATCTATGCTGAACACGAGGAAACTCTGGCGCTTTGTCTGGATCGCAACCGCGCTGATCATCGTTGCGTCAGCGGTGATGGCGCGGCGCAACAAAGCGCACGCCGCCGCGTATCGCCTGCCGCCTGGAACACTTTCCGTGATGAATGCCGCATCGATCACCCGGCCGATGCATGCGGTGCTCGACAGTTTCACGGCGCACACCGGTGAGAAGTACGAATTGGAACCAGGGGCGAGCCTGGAGATTGCGCGCCGCATGACCGAGCTTCACAAGACGCCGGACGTCGTGCTGCTGGCCGATCCCGAGGTCTTTCCGCAACTGCTCATGCCGCAGTACGTGCACTGGTACACGCTCTTCGCGCGCAACCGGATCGTGCTTGCGTACACGCCGGGGTCGCGCGGAGCGGGGATGATCAACGGTGAGAACTGGCGCTCGGTGATCACGGGGAAGGGCGTCGAGGTGGGCCGCGCGGATCCGAACACCGATCCTTCCGGCTACCGCACGCTGCTCACGATGCAGCTGGCCGAGAGTCACTACCATGAAAATGGCTTGTATGCGCGCCTGCTCGCGGGCGCACCGGAGCGAAACGTTCGCCCGCGCGAGGCCGATCAAGTCGCGCTGCTCCAGACGCACGAGCTCGACTATATCTGGACCTACCAGAACCTCGCCGAGAATGACGGGCTGAAGTACGTGAAGCTGCCGGACGCGATCGATCTTGGAAATCCGGCCGACAGCGCGGCGTATGCGACTGTCACAACGCGCGTGCTCGGCAAGCGCCCGGGCGATACGCTGACGGTGCGCGGCGCGCCCATCCTCTTTGCGCTGTCAATTCCGGAGCAGGCCGAGAATCGCGCACTCGCGGAAAAGTTCATCGCGTATCTGTTGTCGGCCGAAGGGCGCCGAGTGCTGCGTTCGCAGCATCTCGACGCCCTCGATCAGCCGATTACGGTCGGGCGTAGAGCGCCGTGAACGTCGCCGAGCCGAGTACGTTTGCGTGGACGTTGAATCCCACGTACGCCGCGGTCGCTGCGGCTGGCACGTCCAGCTTGTCTGTCTTCAGCGCGTAGAGCGTGAAGATGTAGTGGTGCGGCTTGTCTCCGGCGGGTGGGCAGGGACCGCCATAGCCCGGCGCGCCGAAATCGGTATTGCCCTGAACGGCTCCTGCCGGAAGGAGTTTCTTTGCCGGGTCGCCTGCGCCTGCGGCAAGTGAAGTCGCGCTGGCCGGAATGTTGTACACGACCCAGTGCCACCAGCCGCTCCCCGTTGGCGCGTCCGGATCGTACACCGTCAGCGCGAAGCTCTTCGTGCCGGCGGGCGCGCCCTTCCACGAAAGGCTCGGCGAGAGATTGCTACCGGTGCATCCCATTCCGCCGAATGCCTGCGGTTGCGGAATCTGTTTGCCTGCAGCGACTTCTTTGCTCGAGAGCGTGAACCCTCCGGCGTTCTGTGCGCCGGCCGGAACGGTGATCAGTAACGCGAGTGCGGCGGCAGCGATGTGTGTGCGCATTGTTCGGTTGGTGATCGGTTGATGATCGAAAAATAGGTGAACCTGTAAACTAATTACCTGGCTTGTATCCCGCGCCCCGCACGACTTTTCCGGGAAGCGCGTCGGTTGCTTTTCCGTCAGCGATAACCGGGATTCCGTTGACGAGCACAAATCGCATTCCAACGGAAAGCTGATTCGGCTGCTCGAATGTCGCGACGTCGCGAATCGAATCGGGATCGAACACGACGACGTCGGCCCACATCCCCTGCTTGAGCACGCCGCGATCCGTAAAGCGCATTTGCGCCGCCGGGAGCGCGCTGAATTTTCTGATCGCGTCTTCGAGCGTGAGCTTGCGATCTTCCCTCACATATTTCCGTATGATCCGCGGAAATGTTCCGTAGGCGCGCGGATGCGGGTGCTCCTTCCCGAGGAGTCCGTCGGGGGCGGTGCCCTGTGAGTCGTTGTCGACCGACGTCCACGGTTGTTCGAGCGCGAGCGTGACGTCCGGCTCCGACATTCCGAACACGGCGACCTGCGTGAACGCATCGTCCTCGACGAAAATGTCCATGAGCGTTTCGATCGGATCTTTGCCGCGCTCCTTTGCGATCTGCGCGAGCGTTTTCCCCTGCAGCGGGAGGAGCTTTGGATTCTGCACGACGGCAATGAGTACGGCCTCGGGGCCGGGAATCTCCTGCCACTCGTTATCCCAGGTGCCGCCGGGGGTGAGCATCTCTTTTCTGATCTTCGCGCGCTGAGCCGGATCTTTGAGACGCTCGATCAATTTCTTGTCGCCGCCGTCGTGCGCCCACGGTGGAATGAATGCCGAGCCCGTGTTGAACCACGCGGGATACGCGTAGGTATTCGCGCCGATATCAACGCCGCTCCGCCGGGCCGAGTCGATCTTCGCGACGATCCGCGGCATCCACCCCCACTGCGACTTGCCCGCCGCCTTGAGGTGCCAGATCTGTACGGGGATGTGCGCGTCGCGCCCGATGCGCACGGCTTCGTCGATCGCCTGAAAAATCTGCGCTCCTTCCGAGCGCATGTGCGATGCGTACACGCCGCCGTACTTGGATGCTTCGCCGGCGAGCGCGATCAGTTCGTCGGTAGTGGCATAGGGCGCGGGCGCGTACTGCAGCGCCGTCGAAACGCCAACCGCGCCGTCTCGCATCGCCGAGCGTACGAGCGCTTTCATGCTGTCGAGCTGTGCGGGCGTCGGCTGTTTGTCGGCGTCACCGAGCACCACGCGCCGCACCTGGGTCGCGCCTACGTACGATGCGAGGTTGATTCCCATTCCCTGCTTTTCGATGCGCGTGAAGTATTGCCCGAGCGTGCGCCAGTCCGGTTTGAGATTGTAGTGTTCGTATGTCACACGATCTATCGCGACGATGGAATCGTTGAGCGGCGCCGCCGAGTTTCCTTCGCCCGTGACCTCGGTCGTGATGCCCTGAAATATTTTCGAGGGCAGGTGCGGATTCACGAGCATCGTCATTTCGGACTGGCCGAGCATGTCGATGAAGCCTGGTGCGACAACCATTCCGTGCGCATCGAGGCGTTTGGCGGCACTGGCGTCGGACAGATTTCCGATAGCCGCGATTTTTCCGCCGCGGATTCCGACGTCGGCGCCGTACCACGGCGAGCCCGTGCCGTCGATGATGTGACCGTTGGTGATGAGGATGTCGAATGGGGCGGCGTCAGCGGGCGCTGGACTCGTACAGGCCGAACTGGCGATCGCAGCGAATGCGAGCGATGCTCCAGCGGTCATCCGTGCGAACATGTCGGCAGCTCTTGGTCGAGGGTGGGTGTCCGAAGCGCGCTCCGCGACAATACCACGAACGGTCGAGCGGCGTCAAACCCGGGTGCGCAACGCGCCTCAGCGAAAGGTGCCCGGGCTGAACTCGTATGCTTTCGTTCTGGCGCCCGCATCCTCTTCGGGCGTCCACAGCGCGAGCTGTTCCATCCATCGCTCCGCACTCAACCGCCGGCCGTTCAGCGTCAGGAATCCCGCCGCGCGCGAGACCACCGCGCCCATGCGACGCAAATCCGCGAGACCGCGGATCGCAGTGCTGCGCCGCAACGTGACGATCCGTCTCGCGACGACAGGCCCGAGGCCCGGCACGCGCAGCAGCGTGGCGTAATCCGCGCGGGTCACTTCGACCGGAAAACGGTCACGCTGTGAGAGCGCCCAGGCAACTTTGGGATCGTACGAGAGCGGAAGATTCCCGGCGGTGTCGAATATGATTTCGTCGCGGGTGTAGCCATATCGGCGCAGCAGGTTGTCCGCCTGATACAGGCGATGTTCGCGAATCGCCGGAGTCGCGCGAACATTTTCCATCGGCGTCTCGCGTATCGGACGGAATGCGCTGAACTGCGCGTCATGCACGCCGCCGGCAGCGTACAGTTCCGTCGTCTTCCCAATGATCGTCTTGTCGGAATCGGGTGTCGCGCCGACCACAAACTGCGTCGTCATCCCCGCCACGCCGTTTGGATGCAGCGTGTCGCGCGGTCGTCCCGCGCGCTCTTCCATTTGCGCAGATGAACTCTGCCGTCGAGCGCGCTGAAGGGTAACGAGTGTGCTCTCGAACGTTTTTTCCGGTGCGATCGGCGTGAGCGTCGCGCTGCACGGCGTCTCGAGATTCACCGAGACGCGCGTTGCGAGCGCCGTGATACGTTCGATCTGCGCATCGTCCGCGCCCGGAATGATCTTCACATGGATGTAGCCGCGAAATGATGACGCTCGCGCA
>Ga0210389_10004923_pt1 | contig 10361 bp, 12 predicted proteins | sample IncBWH28OmetaG_FD_160127 | JGI IMG/M metagenome (GOLD analysis project Ga0210389, IMG submission 160127) | Forest soil microbial communities from Barre Woods Harvard Forest LTER site, Petersham, Massachusetts, United States - Inc-BW-H-28-O ...
CAAACCAACCATACAATTTCATCATATAACCAAGTAAGTTAGCATCAGCTGTACCCAGACCACTTTGAAGTTGAATGTTTGTTTTTTGTTTTTCATAAACATATACATCTTTTACTTTAAACGCGTTATCAAACTCATAAACAAGCATATCATATAATTCTATTTTCATTACAGATGCTCCTCCACCAGAACCTGATGCCAGTGCTAAAGCCTTTAAAGCAACGCCCGATGCACTTACTGCTTTTCTATATTGTTCAGCAATAGCAAATATTTTTCCGTCGGCTGTTTTTACTACTTTATGTATAAACACTTTCATGTTATTAGCATATTTATCTTTATTAACCTTTTTAAGTAACAGGTTATTTATTTCGCCAGCCCATGCATTATAAGTTTCGCGTACAACTTTTCCTTTTTGATCAACCTCTTGTATGTACATTCCTTTGCTATCATCTTTCATAATGTTATCGGTAAGGTCATAAAACTGTCCGAATATAAAATAGGTTTTGCTATCAGCATTAAAAGACGCTCCAAGTGCCGATAGTTGATATTTATCAGTAGTAATAGGCATTTGAAAAAGCTGAGCACCAGTAGTAGTATTAAAGAAAACTATAGAGCTTTTTGTTCCTTTGGTAGTTAAAGCTTTTTCGCGCATAGTTATTCCGGTAATTAATACATTTTCATCTGCATAAAAAGGAGCCGCACTTTCGTATGATTTTGCTGCTGTTGTACCTGAATTTGCCGACCAAACTTTTTTACCCATGTTATCAATCATTTCAATTTCAATGCGTAAACCTTTATCTTTATCAAAACCATAACGTATAAAACCTTTTCCTTTTATACCTGTTAAACCACCGCTATAGCTATCATCATCTGACTGCATCATCCTCACGTAATACATCATTTCTTTTTTGGAAACCTTTACGATATATGAACCAACCTCCTTACCGGTTTTATCTAAAACCATGTATTCAATTGTTTTTTTTGAAAAATCGGCAAACGAAAAACAAAAATTAGTGCCATTATAGGAGCTTTCCATCAAACGCAAATGTTTCCCTTTTTTAATCTCAACCGAATAGGTTTGTTTAAGTGTGTTGTCTAAAATAGCCAAGTTGTATAGGTTTTCTTTTTTATTTGCTTTATCTAAAAAATAAAAAGCATAGTACCCTTTTACTTCGTTGTTTTCAATAATGGCATTAAGATCGCGTGGATTAATTCTTTTAATCCCCGTGATATCATAATTACTTTGTTGGCTGTTTGACAGGAAGAATGTTAGTGCAAACAATACGGATAAGAGTGTTTTTTTCATGCGTTTATTTTTTTGGTTTAAATTTAATGGTTAATAATCTAATATAATGCGGGTCATTATATTTTTTCTTATACTCAACTATAAGGTTTTCTTTGTCTTTTTTAGTCATGTTTATGCTGCTAACTAATGCGGCAACATAAGCACCATAAGCATCATTAATTTTGTTTTTTACGTTTGTGTCGTAGTAATTAGTTAAGATGTTTTTTACAGCATCGAGGTTTAAATTATTTAAAAAAATAAGCATCTGATTATATTCAGGCGGGTTTGTATTTTTTGGATAATCAACCACCAACGACATATAATGATCAATTTTAGAATTATAAAATTCGTATAAGCTGTTTACAATACTACACTTTACATAAGCATTATTGGGGTAAAGTGTATTTAATTGCAAGGCTTGATATATAGCATCACCCACATTATACTCCGATTGGTTATACTCTAGCTCTTCAAAAAGTGAAACCGTTTTAAAATAATTGTATGCTGTGCTTGATTGCGCCGGTTTATTGGTGTTATAGTTCATCCTCTTTGCTATCCTCTTCAATGCCTGTAATCTTATTTTACAATCGGGGTGTGTTTTTAATGAGTCAGGGCGTTCTCTGGTTACGTTACTTCCTGTTATAGTTTCTTCCTCTCCTTCGGGCTCTAACCACGATTTTTTAAACGGATAAATAGGGGAATTAAACTGTTTTGAATAATCTATTTTATTAAAAAAGATGGGCTTATCAATGGAATCTAATTTTTCCATCTCCTGAAATGCATAGTAAGCTGAATAGCCGGCATTGCAATACAACACAAGACCAAGTGAATCTGCTTCTAGCTCTTTGGTACGGCTACTTTTGGTATTTTTCGATAAAAATTTTGCAAGCAATGCTTCTATTTGTTTGTATTTTCCAAATTCGGTTTGTTTAATTGTTTTAACCTCTTTTTTAAAAGCTTCACTATTTAAAACCGCATATTTTTCTTCTAAGCCATGTATTACGTGGTTTTTTAAATCGTGGCTTATTTCATGGCATAACGTAATACAAATTTCTTCTTCATTTGTGTATTTCGAAAGTAAATCAAGATTAACTAAAATTACCCCTGCACCCCAATTAGCAGCATTGGGCTCCTCAGTACGGTAGGTAAAAAGGGTAATTTTTTTGCCCTTTAGTAAGGGGTTTTTTTGCTGTATTCTATCAGTTAAAGCCTGCAGATATTTTGTAATGGTATCTGTGCGCATTAATAGTTTTGATGTGTCTAACGATACAAAGGCTTTTTTATTTGCGGTTAAAATTTCCTTGATATCCTTTTTTTGATCTTTGTTAGAATAAGTGCCTGCCAGGCGCATAGTATCGAAATTATCAGCTATGGCTTTAATAAATTCCGGAGTTGCCCTATAGTTTGTTATAAGAACATAATTTTCCTTAAAATTTTGAATAGAATATGCCCCACAACACAATGCGACAACCAAGACAAAAAGCACCTTCCTTAACATAATTAACAAATATAAATAATTTTTTACAACCCTTTACTTTTTAACTTTTTAGGTAAACTATCTATAACCAATTGGTAAGACTCATCCACCCATTGTTTTAGCAATTTTTTATTTGCCGTGTTATCACAAACAATAGTGTTCCAATGTTTTTTATTCATGTGGTACCCGGGCAGCACATAACTGTATTGTTCGCGCAACTCAATGGCTTTTTCGGGGTTGCATTTTACATTAAAACGCAAGGGTTGCTCATTTATATTGGTTAGCAAAAAAGCCTTGCCCATAACTTTAAATACTAAGGTTTCTTCGCCAAACGGAAATGTTTCTTCAACCAAAGGTTTTGCAATGCAATAATCTCTTAATTCTTCTATATTCATATAACAAATATAATTAGTTAGCTTATTGTTTAAAAAACAAAATCAATTAAACTCCTAATCGCCACACACGTTGTAATTTTGCACAGATGAGTCAAATGCTTTAGCATTAGGCGAAACAAAAAGAAATAAATAGTATGAGCCAATTTGAAAGAAATAGTGGGGTGTTACAAAAATATATACCAGAGCCTGCCGTGCCCATTATTGCCAGATGGATTATTGAGTACGATTTTAAACTAAAAATTAAGCGTGAACGAAACACTAAACTAGGCGATTATAGGTCTCCGGTTGGTGGGAAAAATCATATCATTACTATTAATTTTAATTTAAATAAATATGCTTTTTTAATCACGCTGGTGCACGAAGTAGCCCATTTAGTAACATTTACAAAACATAAAGATAGGGTTAACCCACATGGCGAAGAGTGGAAACAAAATTACAAACTGTTAATGAGGCATTTTTTGAATGGAGATTATTTTCCGACAGATGTGTTGCTTGCTTTACAAAAGCATTTAATTAGTCCGGCGGCATCAAGCTGTAGCGACTCACACTTATTACGTATCTTAAAAAGATACGATGAAAATAAGGAGCAGAAAATTTTTATAGAAACTCTGCCGCATAAAACCGTTTTTAAATATAACGGAGAGCGTTTTTTTGAGAAAGGAGAACGTATACGCACACGCTATCGCTGTAAAGAAATTGCAACCGGAAGTGTTTATTTGTTTCACGCACTTGCCGAGGTAGAGTTGATACAAACCACGCAAAATCATTTAACATAAATTTGTTGTAATAAATAGTGCCACACCAAATAATATTTTAATTTTGATAGAGATACTTTTTTAAACTAAAAATAAAAATCATGTCAGAACGCAGAGACTTTTTAAAAAAATCAGCCCTACTATCATTAGGAACGCTGGCTACGTCAATTATTTCAACCGAAAAATTAGATGCAATGGAAAGTTTAAGCAACGAACATTTTTTAGCTGAAGAATATACACTACCCACCCTACCCTACGCCTACGATGCTTTAGAGCCTTTTATTGATAAGCAAACAATGGAGTTGCACCATGACAAGCATCATCAAGCTTATGTAACTAATTTAAACAAAGCTTTGCAAACTACTAAACACCCTGCAGCAAACTCACTAGAAGAGATTTTTAAAAACATAACAGCCTTTGATACTGCCGTGCGTAATAATGGTGGCGGACATTATAACCACTCGTTATTTTGGACTTTAATGCGCGAGAACAAAGATGCAAAACCAAATAACCCTGATGGAAAAATTGGAGATGCCATTACTGCCACCTTTGGCTCGTTTGATGAATTTAAAAAACAGTTTAATGAAGCAGGTGCTAAACGCTTTGGTAGCGGATGGGCTTGGCTAGTGGTTGAAAATAAAAAACTAAAAATAACCAGCACGCCTAATCAAGATAACCCATTAATGTCTATCAGTGAAGTTAAGGGCACGCCTGTTTTAGCTTTAGATGTTTGGGAGCATGCCTATTATTTAAAATACCAAAACAAGCGCGCTGATTACATGAACGCTTGGTGGAACGTGGTAAACTGGACTAAAGTAAATGAACTGTTTGCCAAAGCAGAATAAGCCTTTCGTTTTTTTGTGAAAAAATTTATTCCCTTTATTTTATGGACAGCCGTAATTTTTGGCTTATGTAGCATGCCCGGCAAAGCCATTCCAAAAATTAACTGGTTAGAACTTTTATCGTTTGATAAGTTTGTGCATGCCAGTATTTTTTTTGTAGAACAAATTTTTTTAATGCACGCATTAATTTCTTTGTCTGAAGAAAATTTTTTTAAGAGGAATTATAAATGGGTTTCGGTTTTGTTTTGTGTTACCTACGGCGGAAGTTTAGAGATAATGCAGTACTATGTTTTTTCTGAACGGAGTGGCGATGTACTTGACTTTATTGCCAATTCAACAGGCTGTATAGTAGGATTATTTTTATTTAATCCCTTAGCTAAAAAAATAAAATGGTTGGCGTAAAACTATTGGTTTAAGTAAACCGTTTTAGTGTTTGTTAATCCTTCGTCAAACCTAACAATGCCCACACCATTACAGTATTTATTTTTAGGATGTGATGAGTTTGCAGAGTCGCAATTAGTTACCGTTGCGTGGATATTTAAAATAGCTGGGTTTTTTATAGTAAAACTTACCTGTCCGGCTACATCGGTTGTCCCATTTAAAACCAAATCCCCTGTATAGTTAGCGCCATTATACACCACATTAGCGTATAAATGCACAGCAACGCCCGCTTGTGGATGTGAGCCCACACTATCAACCACTGTAATAGTAGCATGACAAGGCTGAGGCCCTTTGCAAGAACTGCCTTGGAAAATTAAAACTCCTAGTAAGGCAATGAATATAAATGAATAAAATTTCTTCATATTTGTGTCTCTTTTGTCTCTGTTCAAACAAAGTTATGAAAAATTTAATAAAAATGAAACGTTTTGCCTTTTTAATGCTTTTAACCCTTGCTTTTTGGAGCAACGTACATTGTCAAAATATTGTAAACCAAGAAGATACAAGCAAAATGGCGGTTGTACTTATTAAAACCCAATATGGCGGCATTAAAATACGCCTTAGTAACCAAACCCCTTTACACCGCGATAATTTTATAAAACTGGTACAGCAACATTTTTTCGACAGTTTACTTTTTCACAGAATAATTGCGGGATTTATGATACAAGGCGGAGACCCTTACTCTAAACACGCCAAGCAATTTGTTGTGCTAGGCGATAGCGATAATAAATATACCATTCCGGCAGAAATTACACCTAACCTGTTTCACAAACGAGGGATGCTTTGTGCGGCAAGAGATGGAGATGATGTTAACCCAAAGCACGCTTCATCAGGTTGTCAGTTTTATATTACACAAGGGCGCGGGCCTTTATCTGATAAAGATTTACTACTATATGAGTATCGTATAAATAAAAAAATTAGAACACATTTAAAAGATAGTATACTACAAACACCCGGGTATAAAACCATTTCAGAAAAATATCAGTATTATAAAAAAAATAAAATAACGGATAGCTTGATGTTGTTAGAAAAAACGCTGGACGAGAAAATTAACCCCGTTTACATTATAACACCCCATTATACATTTACGCCTGCGCAAATTCAAGCTTATAAAAAAGTGGGCGGCACACCGCACTTAGATGGCAATTATACTGTTTTTGGTGAGGTGGTGGAAGGCATGAAAGTAGTTGATAAAATTACAGAAGCTGAAATCGATACACACGACAGACCTTTATATGATATTAGAATGGAAATTATCCTATTGAGAAACTATCAATAGATTTACAATAACTCAACCTGAGGATCCCAGTAGTATTTTGCAAAATGAATGATTTTATCATTCTCTACTTTTATTTTTTCTTTTTCTAAAAGCTCTTGCATTTCATACGGTGTAGCAAAATGATGTTTGCCGGTAAGCAATCCATTTCTATTAACTACCCTGTGTGCAGGCACTTTTGGTTTTTGGTTGTGAGCACCATGCATGGCATAACCCACCAAACGAGACGAACCAGCAGCACCCAAATATTTTGCTATAGCTCCGTACGATGTAACTCTGCCCTTAGGAATAAGGCGAACTACCTGATATACCATGTCATAAAAATCGGGTGGGGTTTTAGATTCTTCTTTTTTCATTTTATTTGGTGCGTTGCATTAAACTTTGCGCAAATAAAGTAAATACATTTATTTTTTCGGGCGATGCAGAAGATGATTTTAAAAGACTGATGGCCTCATTGTAGTAAGTATCAATTTCTGTTTTTAAATAATCCTCTATTTTAAGCGAGGTAAAAATTTCTTTTACAGCCTGCACTTTTTCAGCAGCATCAAAATCTTTTTTAGCAACCCAATTTTGCAATTTATTCTTTTGGTTTACATCTGCTAACTCAAATGCTTTTAAAAGCAGCCATGTTTTTTTGTTAGAAATAATATCGCCCCCCACTTGTTTGCCAACCTGGTCGGGATTACCAAACACATCTAAATAATCATCCGTCAACTGAAAAGCGATGCCTAGTTTTTCTCCTGTTTGATATAATAAAGCACAATCTTTTTGCGAGGCATTGGCACAAATAGCGCCCATTTGCAAGCTACAACCCAACAACACAGCTGTTTTTAAACGAATCATATTTATATACTCGCCAATGGCAACATTGTTTTTTGTTTCAAAATCCATGTCAAACTGTTGCCCTTCGCAAACCTCAACAGCCATTTTAGAAAAAACAGATTGTAACTCAACTGCTTTTTCCTTTTCAGTTTTTGCAAGTTCCTGATAAGCTTTTACCAGTAAAACATCGCCACTTAAAATAGCCACACTACTGTTCCATTTTTCGTGTACGGTTTGTTTATTACGCCTTAGGGGCGCATTATCCATAATATCATCGTGTATCAACGAAAAATTATGGAAAAACTCTATGGATGTAGCAGCAGATAAACATTTGCTTATATCTCCCTTAAAAAAATCGGAAGCAATTAATGCAAGTAAAGGTCTAACTCGTTTTCCGCCAAGGGCTAAAAAATAAGTTAAAGGCTCATATAAATTTTCAGGCGTTTTAGGAAAATGGTTTACGGCTTGATTAAAATAAGCATCAAACGTAATTGAAAAAATTTTGTATGGGTTTTCTGTCATTATTTTTTCTCTTTCCAATTCCACCACTTTAATTTTTCGGCATCGTGCTTTTTCTCCGTAGCATAATAAACAGCACATCTAAACACATATAGTAAACATCTATCCTGCACGACACCTGCGTACTGATTTGACAGGTGGTATAATTCTTCGGGCGACTGATTTTTTAAAGCGACTATACTTTTTATGTTGATGTTATACAAATCGTTGGCGATAGATTTACCCACCCCCGGAATTTGCATCAACTCTTTTATAGCGTTTGCTTTATTTTTTACTTCAACCGCTGACACAAAAAATTATAGTTTTAAAAGATAGTTTCCGTAACCACTTTTAGTAAGTGGTTGTGCTATTTTATGTAACTGCTCTTTATTAATGTAACCCATGTTATAGGCAATCTCCTCTATACATCCAATTTTTAAGCCCTGGCGTTCCTCAATAACCTGTACAAATTGCCCTGCTTGCATAAGCGATGCAAACGTACCTGTATCAAGCCAAGCGGTACCTCTATCAAGTATACGTACTTCTAATTTTTTATCTTCTAAGTACTTTTTATTTACATCCGTAATTTCATACTCGCCACGCGGACTAGGTTTTAATTCTTTTGCAATTTTTACAACTGAATTATCATAGAAATATAAGCCCGGTACCGCATAATTAGATTTTGGATGTGCCGGTTTTTCTTCGATAGAAAGCACTTTGTGGTTTGCATCAAAATCAACTACTCCATAACGCTCAGGGTCACTTACATGATAAGCAAATACAATGCCTCCATCAGGGTTTTTACAGGTTTGTAACTGGCGACCTAAGCCTTGACCGTGAAAAATGTTATCGCCCAACACTAAAGCCACTTTTTCATTGCCAATAAATTTTTCGCCAATAACAAAAGCCTGAGCTAAACCGTTTGGCACTTCTTGCACGGCATAAGAAAATTTGCAACCTATTTGAGCGCCACTACCTAACAACTTTTCAAAATTGGGTAAATCGGCGGGGGTAGAAATTATTAAAACCTCGTTTATGCCTGCCATCATTAAGATAGATAATGGATAGTAAATCATTGGTTTGTCGTAAACAGGCATCATTTGCTTGCTCATGGCAAGTGTTAGTGGATGCAAACGAGTGCCAGAGCCTCCGGCTAAAATTATTCCTTTCATAGTAATGAGATAAGGTTAAAAGTAAATTATGAAGCGAATTTAAAATTAATCCGGTAAACGATTAATTATTTCAAGCTCTTTTTTGTAAATTCTTTTCTATTGACGTACCTCAAATCTTGAAGAATTTGTCGAACATAGATGGTACCACCAAAAGAATAAAACCAACCGCTAAAGTTTAAGCGAGCATTATCAGCCATTACAAAACGATATCCCCCCATTACGTTTACGGCAAACCAGCGGGTAGGTTTAAAATTTATATCTAAGGCCGCGCCAAGCGGCATCAAAAGTCCACTTCTGTTAGGGAGTATTTTACCTGTATTGGCATCGGCACTACTAATATTGTACTTGCCAACGCCAATTTCAATAGGCACACCCACCTCCCACCAACGTCGTTCAATAAAAGAGTATTCGTAAAAAGTGGTTACATATTGTAAAGTTGTGTTTTGATTTATCGTTCTGTCAAGCCTGGCCACATAACGCTGCGTTGCATTAGTTACGCTATAACCTCCTAGCCCCATATTATGCCTATCATATAATGTAACGCCCGCTTTTATACCCCAAATATTTACTGGTTTACCACCAATAAACGAATTACGTTGATCGGATGCTAACAAAGGGAACACGTGTTTGGGGCGAAAAATCCAGGTGGAGTCTTTTACAAATTGTTGTCTTAGTGAATCTAGCTTAAGTGCTTTGCTTTGTGCCTGCAATAAAGTGGTCGATATTGTAAACATACAGCTTACAAAAAAATAGTTGCGCAAAGCATCTTTAAATTTTACTGTAATATGATGAAGGTTCATTTAAAAACTTTACTGTAAGATGCTTGTTTAGCACAAAAGTAAAATTAAAGAATTGAAATTCAGTTGCTAAGAGCCCCCTTTTAAGATAAATTAAGATTAGTGTTATTTCAATTTATCATGAAACACTTTTCTAAACTTATCTACCTTGGGTTGAATTACGTACTGGCAATAAGGTGCATCACCATTTTGGTTGAAATAATTTTGATGGTAATCTTCGGCCGGGTAAAAAACAGTAAAGGGGTCTATAGCGGTAACAATTGGCTTATCAAAAGCACCCGATTTATTTAGTTCTTCTTTATACTTTTCAGCCAACTGTTTTTGGGTTTCGTTATGATAGAAAATAACCGAGCGATATTGCGTTCCCGCATCGTTACCCTGGCGGTTAAGCGTAGTAGGGTCATGCGTTTGCCAAAAGGCCTCCAGCAATTCTTTAAAAGAAACTTCGTTAGAATTATATTCGATTTGACATACTTCGGCATGCCCCGTTAAACCGGTGCAAACTTCTTTATAGCCCGGGTTTTTTACCGTGCCGCCACTATAGCCCGATGTTACTTTTATAACACCCTTCATTTGCTGAAAAACAGCTTCAACACACCAAAAA
>Ga0210389_10004924_pt1 | contig 10361 bp, 7 predicted proteins | sample IncBWH28OmetaG_FD_160127 | JGI IMG/M metagenome (GOLD analysis project Ga0210389, IMG submission 160127) | Forest soil microbial communities from Barre Woods Harvard Forest LTER site, Petersham, Massachusetts, United States - Inc-BW-H-28-O ...
ATTTGCGGTAATATCATCCTGATTGATAATGGCAGGTTTTCCTGCATCACCACTTTCACGAATGCTTTGAACCAGGGGTATTTGACCCAGTAAGGGAACATCAAATTTTGCAGCTAATTCTTTTCCTCCGTCTTTGCCAAAAATATAATATTTATTTTCAGGCAATTCAGCCGGAGTGAACCATGCCATATTCTCAATAATCCCCAAAATAGGCACATTTACCTGCGGCTGACGGAACATTTGCAAACCTCTTTGTGCATCAGCAATAGCTACTTTCTGTGGAGTTGTTATTACGATTGCGCCAGTTACAGGAACGGTCTGAACCAATGTCAAATGAATATCGCTTGTGCCCGGAGGCATATCGAATAATAAATAATCTAATTCTCCCCAATCACAGTCGCTGATAAACTGCCTTAAAGCGGAGCTCGCCATAGGCCCTCTCCATACAACAGCACTTTCAGAAGGAGACAGGAAGCCAATAGAAATCAGCTTTACGCCATATTGTTCAATCGGGATAATGGTTGGTTTCCCGTTTTCATTTTCAATAACGTTCGGGCGTACATCTTCTACATCGAACATGGTAGGTATAGATGGACCTGAAATATCAGCGTCAATAATTCCAACCTTAGCACCGGATTTGGATAGTGCAACCGCAAGATTGGCCGTGATTGTAGATTTTCCAACGCCTCCTTTACCGGACGAAACCGCAATGATATTCTTTACGCCGGCAAGCACAGGGCCACTATTGAAGCGTCCGGTTGTTACATCAGCAGTAAGGTTAATCGTTACAATAGCGTCAGCAGCAACAAGTTTTTGTACAGCTTCAATACAGGAATTCCGGATAAGTTCTTTAAGTGGACAAGCTGGAGTTGTTAATACAACTGTGAATGATATTTTTTTACCATCAATTGCTATGTCACGAATCATATTCAACGTTACCAGATCTTTTTTCAGATCCGGCTCCGGTACTGTTTTTAGAGCCTCTAAAACTTGTTCTTCTGTAATCAACATTTTATTCAATACTATTTTGTGCAATTTAATGAATTTGCAGGCTAGAAACTAGTGTAATTATCCGGAAATAGTTAACCCTTTTATAGGTTAAACACTCCAATAACTACTAAACTCAAACAGAATCAACCCTGTACTAGTTCCTGAATGTTGAATAGTTATGTCAGCCCGATTTTATTGGTAATAGCTGCCATGTGTATAACTTATTTGAAGGTATGTTTACAAAAGGGGAGAAGTTTGTTTGTCTATGGTCGTTAATTAGAATATTATAAATGACCTTTGTAAAATTGCCTGAACTAAAGCTTATCGATAATCCGTTGTATATAAAGAAATCGGTTTTAATAAATTGAATAAAATTGTGCGTTTAAACAAAGATACTATAGATCAGATCCAACAATCCATCGACGTTGTCGAAGTGATTAGCGATTTCGTTTCTTTGAAACGCAAGGGGCATTACTATACCGGTTGCTGCCCTTTTCACAATGAAAAGACCCCTTCTTTTACGGTAACTCCTGCTAAAGGCATTTACAAATGTTTTGGTTGTGGTAAAGGTGGAGACGCGATACAGTTCATCATGGAGCACGAAGGTGCTTCTTATGTTGAAGCTATGGCGTATATGGCCAAAAAATACAACATAGAGATCAAAGAAGAAGAACTTTCCGAAGAACAGAGTTTCGAGCAAAGCGAAAAAGACTCTATGTTGGTTGTAACCAATTATGCCAGCCAATATTATATCGAACAATTATGGAATTCTGAGGATGGGAAATCCATTGGACTAAGCTACTTTAAAGAACGAGGTTTTAGAGAAGAGACGATTAAAAAATTCGAACTGGGATATAGCCATGATCAGTGGGATGCTTTTACACAAAATGCTATTGAAAAAGGATATAAGACAGAATTTCTGACCAAAACAGGCTTGAGTATTGAGCGGGACAATACAAATGATGGTAATTTAAAAAAGTTTTTTGACCGTTTCCGCGGGCGTGTTATGTTTCCGATACACAATGTAGCCGGCCGTGTTACAGCCTTCGGCGCCCGTATTTTAAAGGCTGACAAAACACAGGCAAAATATTTAAACTCAATTGAGTCGGTTATATATCATAAGAGCAAAATTCTCTATGGTTTATTTCAGGCCAAACAGGCGATTCGTAAAGAAGAAGAATGTTTGTTGGTTGAGGGGTATACGGATGTTATTTCTTTGCATCAATCCGGAGTTGAAAATGTTGTCGCGTCAAGCGGCACATCGCTTACAGAAGATCAGATCAAGCTTGTAAAACGTTATACACCCAATATTACGATTTTATATGACGGAGATGCGGCAGGGTTAAAAGCATCTTTACGTGGTGTCGATTTAATTTTACAACAAGACATGAATGTGTCTATTGTGGTTTTCCCTGAAGGAGAAGACCCCGATAGCTATGTTCAGAAAATTGGTCCCACGGCTTTCAAAGACTATATCAAATCAAAGAAGAAAGATTTCATTTCTTTTAAGACGGAGATAAGCCTCAAGGATATCGGCAATGATCCTATTAAGCGGGCAGAGGTAATTAGGGATATTGTAGAAAGTATTTCAAAAGTACCTGACGCCATTAAGCGCTCCGTTTTTTTTAGAGAATGTAGCAAGCTACTTGAGATTGATGAGCAAATTCTCATCTCTGAATACAATAAAAAAGCTATTCAAAAAGGGCAGCAGGAAGTTAAAAAATGGGAAAATGACCGAAATGCAGTAGCTCATTTACCTGAACTACCTGAGATTGAACTGCCGGATGATATAGGTAAACTTAGTTTTGAAGAGGAAGCACTTAAAATGCACGAGCGGGATATGATGCGTTACCTGCTCAATTTTGCTTCTTCAACAATGGAACAGGACATGCCGCTTTCTGATTATTTGATTCATGAACTGCAAGATGTTGAATTTAAAAATCCGGCTTACGATTACATCATAAAGAAAATTACAGAAGTCAGGCTGCAGGGGAATACTATTTTACATACGGATTTCATTCAGCAGGATCAGCCTCAATATGTTCGGGATGCCGCAATTGACCTGCTCTCTAACAAGTTTTACGTGAGTGAAAATTGGGGCAAGTTTCAAATTGACGTACCTAAAGAGATTGATGTTTTAAACTCCGTTGTTCCTAAAACCGTATTAAGACTTAAGCGGATCATACTTAAGTGCATGATTCAGGATAATAAGAAAGAAATTCAACGTGCTGAACAAATTAATGCCTCTGCCGAGGAGATCACAAATCTACTTAAGATTGGTATGGAGTTAGTAATAATTTACCAAAAGATTAATAAGACGCTTGGTATTGTTGTTGGCTAGTTGTAATTTGAAAAATAATAAAAGTCTCGAAACTTGAATATTGCCGTAAATACTCGTTTGTTATTAGAAGATCGTTTAGAGGGAATCGGTTGGTTTACCTATGAAACGATGAAGCGTATTACCCAGCAAAATCCTCAGCATACATTCCATTTCTTCTTTGACAGGCCTTACAGCGAAAAATTCATTTTTGGCAAAAATGTAGTCCCTCATGTTTTAATTCCTCAGTCCAGACATCCCATTTTATGGAATATATTTTTTGAATGGAGTATACCTTTCATGCTTAAAAAAGTAAAGGCAGATGCTTTTATATCTACAGACGGATATATTTGTAAAAGCACGAATGTTAAGACATTGAATGTTATTCATGACCTGAACTTTGAGCACAGGCTAAATGATTTACCACCAAACGTTGCCAGGTACTACAAAAAAAATATGCCAAAGTTTGCCCATAAAGCATCCCGGTTAGCAACTGTTTCAGAATTCTCCAAGCAAGATTTGATAAATACGTATAATCTTTCTCCTGATAAAATTGATATCGTATACAATGGGTGCAATTCACTTTTTAAACCTATTAGTAACGAGGAAAGGATAAAGGTGAGATATAAGTATGCCAGCGGCCGTTCTTTTTTCTTATATATAGGATCAATGCATCCAAGAAAAAATATTCTGAACCTTATGAAGGCTTTTGATATTTTCAAAAGAACTATAAATACAGATATGAAATTGCTTTTGATTGGTAAAGCCATGTGGAGCAATAAAGATATTCAGTCGCTTTATCATACATTAAAACATCGCCACGATATACATTTTCTGGGGCATGTAAATACACCTGAATTAGCTAAAGTAATGGCATCTGCAAATGCACTGACTTTTGTACCTTATTTTGAAGGCTTTGGAATACCATTGCTTGAAGCAATGAATTGTGAAGTGCCAATCATAACTTCTAATGTAACTTCGCTTCCTGAAGTTGCAGGGAAAGCGGCATTATTCGTAAATCCTGATTCAGCAGATGCGATAGCCAATGCCATGGTTCAGATTCATAAAGTACCTCACATTAAAGAAGAATTAGTCGCTGCTGCGATCATACAACGCCAAAAGTTTTCATGGGACAAGACGGCGGCTTTGCTTTGGCAAAGTTTTGAAAAAATGATGGCTTAAATCCATGGGTTCTCCTCTTCGTATTTTACAAATTACAAATCGCATCCCTTTCCCCCTAAACGACGGGGGGAATATCGCTACCTATAACGTAACGTATTATTTAAATAAGGCAGGGCATGCTGTAACACTTGCTTCATTAAATACAAAAAAACATCTTCAGGATTCATCCGCCTTAAGTGATATAGCGGATGTTTATGATGTTACGGTTGACACTACGATAACTCCTATCGGTTTACTTAAAGGTGTTTTTGAAAAGCAACCATATAATGTAAAACGTTTTGAATCGGAAGATTTCAAACAGCTTCTTATAAATATTTTATCGCAAAAAAGCTTCGACATTATTCAGGTTGAAGGGAGCTATATGGCTATTTATATAGACATATTGCGGAAATACAGTCAGGCAAAAATTATTCTGCGTTCTCATAATATAGAACACGAAATCTGGTATAGAATGTCTGCCAATGAGCTTAATTTTTTAAAGAAGTGGTATTTTTCTATGCTGTCGAAAAAAATTAAAAGATTTGAAGATAACACATTACATGAATTCGATGGAATTGTAGCGATAACTTCCCGTGATGAAGAATATTATAAAAAGCAGCATTATAAAGGCCTTTTAACCACTATTAATGCAGGAGCCAATCTGGAAAAATTTATTCCAGATGATTCGAATTTACAGCACAATACAATCTGTTTTTTAGCAGGAATGGACTGGTTGCCTAATCAGCAAGGTTTAGATTGGTTTTTAAATGAAATCTGGCCTCGAATTCAGATAAAATTTCCGGAGGTTTGCCTGCATATTGCCGGCAAATCCATGTCCGAAAGGTATTATAAGCTTGGAAATGAGCATGTCATTGTGCATGGAATGGTTCCGGATGCGATTGAATATCTTCAGAAGTATGAGATTTTCATTGTACCTTTGCTGTCAGGTGGTGGAATGCGGTTAAAAGTTGTAGAGGGCATGGCTTTGGCCAAATGTATTGTATCTACAACTGTGGGTGCTGAAGGTGTCGCATACAATAAAGAACATGATATTGTAATAGCAGATTCGCCTGAAGAATGGGTAGAAAAAATCTCTTATTTACTTGAAAATTCTGCTATCCGATACAAAATAGGTCAAAACGCCCATCAGTTATCACAACAAAAATACAACTGGAAAACCCTGGTTGATACATTTATAAGTGTTTATAACCTAGCACTTAAAGTAGACTAGATCGTTTAATAATTTCATGATTTCTCCGTTCATTTTAATTGCATTAAAAATAATATTCTGGGTTGCCTGTTTCTTAGTTATTCAGACTTACGTGATTTTTCCTAAGCTGCTGGATTTTTTCTCAAGAAATAAAAAACAAAATCAGAATATATGGGCATTGAACGATGTTGAATTGCCTCATGTAGATATATTATTGGCGGTATATAATGAAGAAGCTGTTATTGAGCGTAAGATCCAATCTGTTTTTGAAACCAATTATCCGCTTTCTCATATTCATTTGTATATCGGTTCGGATGCTTCTACAGATGCAACGAATGGTATAATACTTCAATATCAAAAAAAATACCCCTCTATTACCCTGAAAGTATATGCCCGCTCCGGGAAGAGCGAAATAATTAATGACTTATACAAACAATCTGGCTCGTCAATTATAGTGTGTACAGATGCAAACGTATTTTTTGAAGAAGATACTCTATATCATCTAATCAAACATTATAAAGAAGAAACCATCGGGTTGGTTGGAGGAAACATATTAAATCCGGAATTCAAAAAAACAGGTATATCATTTCAGGAAAAAAAATATCTGGAAAGGGAAAATCGCATCAAGTATCTGGAAGGAATTTCAATGGGCTCAATGATCGGCGCCTTCGGTGGGTGTTATTCTATAAGAAGAAATTTATTTGTTGCAGTACCATTGAATTGGCTGGTAGATGATTTTTATATTGGTATGCAGGTATTGCGTCAAGGGAAGAAAACAATAAATGAATTAAGTGCAATATGTACAGAGGATGTTTCTAATAAAATAATGGAAGAATTTCGCCGTAAAGTACGCATCTCGGCTGGGAATTTTCAAAACCTCTTTGCTTTTGTAGACTTGATGTTACCTACCAAAGGTGGAATTGCTTTTTGTTTTATATCTCATAAAGTAATTCGCTGGTTAACGCCATTTTTATTAATTATAATATTTATTCTGAACTTAATGCTTTATAAATATGGTTATCTGTACGAATTAGCTTTATACGGACAGTGTCTTCTTTTAATAAGCATGGTTGTGGACAGGCTATTACGCTCAATGAGTATTCATCTTAAAATATTGCGATTTATAACGCATTTTTATTCTATGAATGGAGCTTTATTGGTGGGCTTTATTAAATATATTATGGGTGTAAAAACCAGTTTGTGGAAACCCACAGAAAGGAATCAGTAATTATGGAACAAATAAAATTAGATTCAATAGCAGATGCCATTGAAGCAATCAAAAAGGGCGAAGTCATTATTGTAGTTGATGATGAGGATAGAGAAAATGAAGGCGACTTTGTATGTGCTGCGGAATGCGTAACTCCGGAAATTATTAATTTTATGTCTAAGGAAGGCCGGGGATTGATATGCGCACCGATTTCTGAAGCACGTTGTGCAGAGTTGAAATTAGACCTGATGGTTGGTAGCAATACGGCTACGCACGAAACACCATTTACTGTATCGGTTGATTTATTAGGTAACGGTTGTACAACGGGTATCTCAGCCTCAGATCGCTCAAAGACTATTCAGGCACTGGTTGATCCGAATACAAAACCAGAAGATCTGGGTAGACCAGGGCATATCTTTCCTCTTAAAGCCAAAGATGAAGGAGTTCTAAGAAGAGTTGGGCATACAGAGGCAGCAGTTGATCTTGCACGCCTGGCAGGGTTTAAACCTGCAGGTGTACTGATTGAAATTATGAGCGAAGATGGTAGTATGGCCCGTTTACCGGAGCTTAAAAAAATTGCTACTAAATTCAATCTGAAATTAATCTCTATCAAAGATCTGATTGAATATAGATTAACACACGAGAGTTTGGTTAAAAGAGAAATAGGCGTCGATATGCCTACTAACCTCGGCGATTTTGACTTGATTGCTTTCCGACAGATCAGTACGGGCGAAATTCATTTGGCTTTAATAAAAGGAACCTGGGAAAAGGATGAGCCTGTAATGGTACGTGTTCACTCGTCTTGTGTAACAGGAGACATATTCGGCTCCTGCAGATGTGATTGTGGTCCGCAGTTACATAAAGCAATGGACATGATTCAAAAAGAAGGTAAAGGGATTATTCTATATATGAATCAGGAAGGAAGAGGTATTGGTTTATTAAATAAATTGAAGGCATATAAATTACAGGAGCAAGGACGTGATACCGTTGAGGCAAATCTGGAATTGGGTTTTAAAATGGATCAACGTGATTATGGAACGGGGGCACAGATTTTACGTGATCTTCAGATTAGTAAACTCAGGTTGATTACCAATAATCCTGTAAAGCGCGCCGCTCTTGCCGGGTATGGTTTAGAGATAACAGAAGCAATTCCGATTGAAATTCCTTCAAACCCTCATAATATTAAATATCTTCAAACTAAAAGAGATAAAATGGGACATACGATCTTGAAAAAAGATTAAGTAGGAGCCGTAAATAAATTTTAAATATGTCAAAGCCTTTAATACTTGTTTGTAACGACGATGGTATTTTTTCTGTAGGTATTCGCACGCTCATCGAAGTAATGTCAGAACTTGGTGAAGTTGTAGTTGTTGCTCCGGATTCACCGCAGTCGGGTATGGGGCATGCTATTACAATAGGAAATACACTTCGTTTGGAGGCAAGCGATTTATTTCCGGGTATAGTTGCGTATGAATGTTCGGGTACACCGGCAGATTGTGTAAAGCTTGCCAAGCATCATGTATTAAAAGGGCGCAAACCTGATTTGGTAGTAAGTGGTATTAACCACGGCAGCAATTCCTCTATAAGTGTATTATATTCCGGCACCATGTCTGCAGCAATTGAAGCTGCTCTGGAAGGGCTTCCTGCTATAGGTTTTTCATTGTGTGATTATGATGCACATGCAGATTTTTCACACGTGAAAGAATATGTAAGACAGATTGCATTGGAAGTTTTAACCAATGGTATTGCAAAGGGTATTACGTTAAATGTCAATTTCCCTCCTATAAAATTCGCCCCATTAAAAGGTGTGAAGATCTGCAGGCAAGCGCATGCAAGATGGGAAGAGAAATTTGATGAACGTTTTGATCCGTATGGAAGAAGATATTTTTGGATGGCAGGAAGTTTTGAAAATAAAGATGCCGGTGAAGATACCGATGAATGGGCATTAGCAAACGGATATGTATCTGTAGTGCCATGTAGTTTTGACTTAACGGCTCATCAACTTTTAGGACAATTAAATAGAGATTGGAAATTTATACATCAAGCATAGTATAAGTAAAGCTAAATTATACCAAATCAGTTTTATCAGAGGTTCAATAGTATAACTATTGAACCTCTTTTGTTATCTTTTTAATACTGCCGGGTGACAATGCAATATTTTATAATTGATCAATATTTATAATTGAATTATTTTAATATTTGCCATTAATCTATTTATAGGATTATTTTAATATTGAAAAATATTTATTAAATCTTATATTTAATTAAATTATTGGTTATTAATATTATATATATATGTTTATTCTAATTTTTGATGAATTGATACTTGTTTATTATGAATATTTTTATATTAAATGCTTGCTATTAATTGAATTATACCTACCTTTGTAGTGTACAAAACAAAAACAATTATGTTAACACTTTTTGCTACTAAAAAAACAAAAGCACACAAGAGTCATATTATGAACTTAGTTCAATTGGCTAAAGCTGATGGTAAAATTTCTAAGTCAGAATCAGGATTATTAATAAAAATAGGAGAACGTAACGGTGTCTCTGCAGAAGAAGTATTTGAAATGGTTGATGCTTCTGATGATTTCTTCTACAAAAAACCTGAGAATGATGAACAACGTTTTGATCAGCTATATGATTTAGTTGAAATGATGCGTATTGATGGTGAAGTAAGTCCAAAAGAAGTTACTTACACAATTGAAATCGCTGAGAAAATGGGAATCCGTAAAGCTGTGGCCTGGATATTGATCCAGTCTTTGGTTGATGGAATGTCAATTGGAAAATCTAAAAAAGCGCTAAAAAGAAAAGCAGCTGAATATCTTTTCATATAATTTTTAGTTTGAGTTTAATTAATTAAAGGCTGAAAGTTTACTTTCGGCCTTTTTTATTGTCAATCTTTTAGGTGTCATATAGATAGAATTTTAACTGTACTTTTATTATATAATCAGGTGTGAAATAGATGGGAAAAAACGCTGGTATTTTTAACTTTGTAACATGACTGAAAAAATTTTAATCCTGGATTTCGGATCTCAATATACTCAACTGATTGCCAGGAGAGTAAGAGAATTAAATGTTTATTGTGAAATTCATCCCTACAATAAAGCTCCTCAATTAGATTCTTCTGTTAAAGGCGTTATACTTTCGGGCAGTCCTTGTTCTGTACGTGAAGAGAATGCTCCGGATATAGATCTTTCCTTATACAGAGGGAAGTTACCTTTATTGGGTGTCTGTTACGGTGCACAATTAATTGCTCAGAAATCCGGAGGGAATGTTCAACCGTCTGCTATTCGGGAATATGGAAGAGCCCGTTTAAATAATGTTCATACTTCAGATGAATTGTTTAAAGAAATCCTTCCTGATTCTCAGGTATGGATGTCGCATGGAGATACGATTGTTGAGATTCCCTCAAACTTTGAAATATTAAGTAGTACTGAAACTGTTCGTGTTGCAGCTTATAAAGTAAAAGG
>Ga0210389_10004925_pt1 | contig 10360 bp, 8 predicted proteins | sample IncBWH28OmetaG_FD_160127 | JGI IMG/M metagenome (GOLD analysis project Ga0210389, IMG submission 160127) | Forest soil microbial communities from Barre Woods Harvard Forest LTER site, Petersham, Massachusetts, United States - Inc-BW-H-28-O ...
GGAACGGGGCTGGGTGCTGGTGCTGCCCGACCCGGCGGACGCGGTGACCCACCTGTGGGCGGAGGGCGGCGACGCCGACTCGGCGCAGTTCCTGCTGGATGAGTGGGCGGCGGTCGTCGAGCAAGCCGGGGAGTGACAGTGTTGTCCGCGCCCCCCCGCGCTGTGGTTGCTGGTAGAACGGCCTGACTGGGCAGTTTCGGGATGCACGTTCAGGTAATCTGTGTTAATTACGCAGACGTACCATTTCGCGGTGTCGGGACGGCCACCGCCACCGCGAACTTGCGCCGTGCGCGTGACCCGGAGGTGAAGCGGCTGTGTGGCGGAGACGTCAGGGACCCGATGGCGCGCCAAGGAGCGGCCTGCGCCGCCTGTTCGCGTGGCGCGTAGACCCGGAGCCCTCCGCGCGGGTACCGTTGGCAGCGTCGCCTGACGCGATGCTGCGCGAGCCTGCGGAACAGCGAGAGGGGAGGCCGGGCGAGGCTATGGCTGGTGGTATGTACTGTGCACGGTGCGGTCGGCCGAACCCGGAGCGGGCAAGGTACTGCTCCAACTGCGGCGCCCCGCTCATGCGCAACTCGAACACCGGCAGCTTCGCGGCCATTCCCAACGAGCGCGGCGCCGGCCAGGGTGGCGAGACCACGTCGATCATCTCGCCGGTGGCGGGCGAGCCCGAGTACCCCGACGAGCCGTCGCCCGACTACTCGGCGGCGGACACGCTCCCGCCTGGCACGGCGCTGCTCGTCGTGCTCCGCGGGCCCAACGCGGGGAGCAGGTTCCTGCTCGACAGCGACTTCACCTCGGCCGGCCGGCACCCCGACAGCGACATCTTCCTCGATGACGTCACCGTCTCCAGGCGGCACGCCGAGTTCTACCGGCACGGCGACCGCTTTACGGTGCGTGACGTTGGTAGCCTGAACGGCACCTACGTGAACCGCGAGCGGATCGAGGAGGCCGAGTTGTTCGGGGGCGACGAGGTACAGATCGGCAAGTTCCGGCTGCTGTTCATGACCCGGAGTCCTGAGGTCGGCAGGCGGCGCGGACTCGGAGCGCAGGACTACGTATGACCCGCGGGCCCCAGTCGGCGCTCGCGAGCGGAACCCCCTCCAGGGGGAGCGTCAGCATCGGTCAGGTGCTCGATGAGCTGAGCCCGGAGTTCCCTGACGTCAGCCCCTCCAAGATCCGGTTCCTTGAATCGGAGGGCCTGATCCAGCCCCTGCGGTCCTCGTCGGGCTACCGCAGGTTCTCCGCCGCGGACATTAAGCGGCTCCGCTTCATCCTGACCGCGCAGCGCGATGAGTACCTGCCGCTGCGGGTCATCAAGGAACGGCTCGACGCGCTCGACGGCGTGGCGGCCCAGGGGGCTGACGCCAGTGGCGCGGCCAGTGCCGTCCCCCCGGTCGCGATGACCAGGAGCGAGCTGCTCGACGCCGCGGGCGCGGCCGAGGAGCTGCTCGCCGAGCTTGAGGACTACGGCCTAATCCGCCGCGCCCGGTCGTACGGAACGCAGACACTCTCTGTCCTCCGGTCCGCCGTACGACTCGGTGAATACGGCATTCAGCCGCGCCACCTGCGGGTCATCAAGGCGGCCGCCGACAGGGAGACCGCGCTGGTCGAGCAGGCGGTCGCGCCCCTGACCCGGCAGAAGGGCAGCCGCGAGCCCGCGCTCCGCGCGGCGCAGGACCTGGCCGGGCATATCGCCAGCCTTCATGCGACCCTAGTCGAGGACGGACTGGCCGAAGCCGGACTGGCTTCACAGTCGGCGCATCCGGGTACACCACCCGGTGAGTCACGGGAAGCAAGGGGGCTGCGCTCGGCTTCCGGACGATAACGGGTGTAGTTTGGCAGGAAGAGTGGTTCGGTTCGCTTAGCGGCCACGGGGCCTCAATAGCCCCGGATGTCGCTGGGCATGTGCGAGGACGGAGCTCCAGTGCGGCGGATGGAGGTTGTCGGCGTCCGTGTCGAGATGCCGTCCAACAGCCCAATCGTCCTGCTGAAAGAACAGCAGGGCGACCGGTACCTGCCCATCTGGATCGGGGCGGTGGAGGCGACTGCGATCGCCTTCGCTCAGCAGGGCATGGTGTCGCTGCGGCCGCTGACCCACGACCTCTTCAAGGACGTGCTGGAAGTCCTGAACGTGCAACTTCGCACGGTCAACATCACCGCCCTGCGGGACGGGATCTTCTACGCGGACCTCGTCTTCTCCAACGGCGCCGAGGTCAGCGCCAGGCCCTCGGACTCGATCGCCCTGGCACTGCGGACCGGTGCCGCGATCTTCGCGACCGACGAGATCCTCGACGAGGCTGGCGTCGCCATCCCCGACGAGCAGGAGGACGAGGTCGAGAAGTTTCGGGAGTTCCTCGACCAGATCTCTCCCGAGGACTTCGGCAAGTCCGCCTGACCGAAGTACCGTTATCACCACCTTCGCCGGCGGAATGCGGCCCGACATGATGGCGATTTTCACCATTGGGCGGCATTGCGGCGACATCGGGGGATACGGGGGGCCGTCCCCCAGGAAGATAACTGTGCCCGCAATGTCGCGACGCGCCGAGCGTGATCGTTGACGGGCCCGCCCGGCGGGCTTACGGTGCGAATGCCGGGGGTAGTCACAGGAGGTGGCCGTGTCGGTAACAAGGGGTGGGTCCGAAGCTGCCGCAAGGCGCGGGCCGCTCTTCGATGGCAGCCACGAGATCGGGTATCGAGGCCCCACCGCGTGCGCCGCGGCGGGCATCACCTACCGCCAGCTCGACTACTGGGCGCGCACCGGCCTCGTGGAGCCCAGCGTTCGCGCGGCACACGGCTCTGGCTCCCAGCGCCTCTACGGCTTCCGCGACATCCTCGTGCTCAAGGTCGTCAAGCGGCTCCTCGACACGGGAATCTCCCTGCAACAGATCCGCGCCGCGGTCCAGCACCTGCGCAATCACGGGACCGAGGACCTCGCCCAGGTAACGCTGATGAGCGACGGGGTGAGCGTGTACGAGTGCACGTCGCCCGATGAGGTCGTTGACCTCCTCGCGGGCGGCCAGGGAGTCTTCGGCATCGCGCTCGGCCGGGTGTGGCAAGAGGTTGCGGGCGAGCTCGCCGAGCTGCCCGCGGTGCGGGCCGAGGACGGGCTGATCGCCGACGGCGCCGACGAGCTTGCGAGCCGCCGGACGACCCGCAAGACAGGCTGACCCGCGCGCGATCGGCTAACCCTGTTCGTTGCGCTACGCGCAACTTCCCTCACTCCCGCGCTCTACCTCCCGGGGGGACGACCCCCCGTACCCCCCGATGTCGGCTGCGCCGACGAAACATGGGGTGCCGGTGCGTTGTTCGCCCGTACCTCCGATGTCGGCTGCGCCGACAAAACCCGGGGCCACAAGGCTGACCCCTGAACGGGTGACAGGCATGGGGGCACGGATGCGCTAGGCTACTTAGCGCGTACTTGATATCCCACCCGGGAGAGACCCGCCCTGACGTGAGGCGGGCGCCGAAGGGGCAAGACATCCCCGGAACCTCTCAGGCACCAAGGACTGGGTCGGGACAGGCGCTCTGGAGCCAGTCGGGCGACAGATGGGGAGCCCATACCGGGGAGGCTCCATGCAGGGTGATTTGCCCGTTTTCGAGGGCATTGCCGATGACTCCGCTCCTTTCGCGGCTCGGCACATCGGGCCGTCAGAGGAAGACCAGCGGGCCATGCTCGCCACTCTCGGCTACGCCTCGGCCGATGACCTCATGACGGCGGCGCTTCCCGCCTACGCGCGGCCGCCTGCGTCGCTCGCCGCCCTGCCCGCGCCGCGCACCGAGCGTGAGGTCCTCGATGACCTGCGCCGCCTCGCCATGGCGAACACCGTCTCGGTCTCCATGATCGGCCTCGGCTACTACGGCACGATCACGCCCCCGGTCATCCGCAGGAACGTGCTGGAGAACCCGGCCTGGTACACCGCGTACACGCCGTACCAGCCGGAGATCTCGCAGGGCCGTCTTGAGGCGCTGCTGAACTTCCAGACGATGGTCTGCGACCTGACCGCGCTCGACGTCGCCAACGCGTCGCTGCTTGACGAGGCCTCGGCCGCGGCCGAGGCGATGACCCTCACGTTCCGGGCGAGCAGCAAGCGCACGGTCTTCCTGGCCGACGCCGACTGCCTCCCGCAGACCCTCGAGGTGCTGCGCACCCGCGCCGAGCCGCTCGGGATCGAGCTGCGCGTAGCGCGCATCACCGCGGACACCGACTTCGCCAGTGCTTTTGATGGTGTCTTCGGCGTGCTGCTGCAGTACCCGGGCGCGTCCGGTGAGATCCGCGACCTCGGGCCGGTCATCGAGGCGGCGCACGCCGCGGGCGCCAGGGTGGCGGTCGCGGCTGACATCCTGGCGCTGACCCTGCTCAAGCCCCCGGGCGAGCTTGGCGCCGACATCGCGCTCGGCTCCACGCAGCGGTTCGGCGTGCCGATGTTCTACGGCGGCCCGCACGCCGCGTACCTGGCGGTCCGCGACGACCTGCGCAGGCAACTGCCCGGCCGCCTCGTCGGCGTGTCGGTGGACGCCGACGGGAACCCGGCGTTCCGGCTGGCGCTGCAGGCGCGCGAGCAGCACATCCGCCGGGAGAAGGCGACGAGCAACATCTGCACCGCCCAGGTGCTGCTCGCCGTCATCGCCGCCATGTACGCGTGCTACCACGGTCCCGACGGCCTGACCGCCATCGCGCGGCGGGTGCACCGGCACGCGATGACCCTCGCCGCGCCGCTGAAGGACTACGGGCTGGAGATCAGCGGCGCCGACGCCTTCGACACCATCGGGGTACTGCTCCCCGGGCCGACAGAGGCGCGTGCCGCCCTGCTGCGGGCCAAGGCGGCCGGGTACAACCTCTACGACGCGGGCGACGGCCTGGTCCAGGTCTCGTGCGACGAGACGACGACGCAAGAGCAGCTGCGGCACGTGATCGCGGCGCTGGTCGGTGCGTCCATGGTGGGCACCGGGCTCGATGCGGCCGACGTGCGGCTGACGGTGGCGGGCGGCGATTCCATCCCCCCGGCTCTCGTCAGGACCTCGAAGTTCCTCACGCACCCCACGTTCAGCGCCCACCACAGCGAGACCGGCATGCTGCGCTACCTGCGCCGCCTGTCGGACATGGACGTGGCACTCGACCGGTCGATGATCCCGCTCGGGTCGTGCACGATGAAGCTGAACGCGACCGCCGAGATGGAGCCGGTCACCTGGCCGTAGTTCGCCGGTCTGCATCCCTTCGCGCCGGCGGCCGACACCGCGGGCTACACCGAGCTGATCGGCGACCTGGAGCGGTGGCTGTGCGCGGTGACCGGCTACGACGCCTGCTCCCTGCAGCCGAACGCCGGCTCGGCGGGTGAGCTCGCCGGCCTGCTCGCCATCCGGGCATATCACCGCTCACGGGGGGACGACGCGCGCGACGTCTGCCTGATCCCCGCCTCCGCGCACGGCACGAACGCGGCGTCCGCGGTCCTCGCGGGCCTGCGGGTCGTGGTGGTCAACTGCGGGCCCGACGGCGCGGTGGACACCGGCGACCTGCGGGCCAAGCTGACCGCCCACGACGGGCGGGTGGCCGCGATCATGGTCACCTACCCGTCCACCAACGGCGTGTACGAGGAGACGATCACCGACGTCGCGGACCTGGTCCACGAGGCCGGCGGCCAGGTCTACATCGACGGGGCCAACCTCAACGCGCTCGCCGGCGTGGCGTCACCCGCCCTCCTCGGCGGGGACGTGTCCCACCTCAACCTGCACAAGACCTTCTGCATCCCGCACGGCGGCGGCGGCCCCGGGGTTGGCCCGGTCGCCGCGAAGGCGCACCTCGCCCCGTTCCTCCCGGCCAGGTCCAGCCAGGAGGGCACCGGTACGGTGCCGGGTACCCAGGTGGCGGGCGCGCCGTACGGATCGGCGGGCATCCTGCCGATCTCGTGGGCGTACATCGCCATGATGGGCGCCGCGGGTCTGCGCCGGGCCACGCAGGTCGCCGTCCTGTCCGCGAACTACGTGGCCCGTCGGCTGGCGCCGTACTTCCCGGTGGTCTACGCGGGGCGGGACGGCCTCGTCGCCCATGAGTGCATCGTCGACCTGCGCCGCCTGCCCGGCGGGATCACGGTCGAGGACGTGGCCAAGCGGCTCATCGACTACGGCTTCCACGCGCCGACGATGTCGTTCCCCGTCGCCGGCACGTTCATGATCGAGCCGACGGAGAGCGAGTCGCTCGCGGAGCTTGACGCCTTCTGCGACGCGCTGATCGCCGTGCGGGCCGAGGTGGACAAGGTGGCGTCCGGCGAGTGGGACACGGCGGACAACCCGCTGAAGAACGCACCGCACACCGCGGAGATGCTGATCGCGGCGGACTGGTCCCACCCCTACCGGCGGGACGAGGGCGGCTACCCAGGCGGCCACGGCGGGGGCGGCCTCGCGAGCGGCCGGGCCAAGTACTGGCCGCCGGTCCGCCGCATCGACCAGGCCTACGGCGACCGTCACCTGGTCTGCGCCTGCCAGCCGCCGCAGGCCTACGAGTAGAAGATCCGGTAGGCCGGGTCCCCGCTGCTACACCAGCGGGGACTCCGGCCTACTGGCGGTGAAACCGGCGTGAGGGGGGAGAGAAGCCCCTGGTGTTCCGCGGCGGAGGAGGATGCCGCCACGGGTGCCGGGTTCGCCGCGTCCCCGCGGAAGGCTGCGGGGGAGGGGAAAGTTCATTTGCCGCTCGCGACCGGGTAGCTCGACAGGCCGGCGAGGTGTCGAGGCAGTTCTATCACGACAATACCGGGCTGATCCGGCGGATCGGTGCGTCCCACGACCGCGATCGAGGTGACTTCACCACGGTTCACGGCAAGGTGCGGCGTTCCTGGCGGTACGTAGATGAAGTCGCCGGCCCTGACCGCCGACCGTTTGCCGAGGCCGGGGCCGTGCCAGACGTCCGCCTCGCCGCTCACCACGTAGATGGCGGTCTCGCCGTCGGCGTGGAAGTGCGGCATGCCGCGCGTGCCCGGCGGGATCATGACGAGATGCAGGCGGAGCACGTGCGCGCCGGACGACGGGCCGCTGACGCCCGGCTGCTGGTGCCCGACACTCCGCCTGCCGTCTTCGCCGCGGCTCAGGACGATCACGCCGTGTTTCTGCCCACGGGGATCCTGAACACGGGTGCCTTGAGCGCGCACGTCGGTGCGGGCGGGTTCCGTGCCACGAGGCCGGTTCAGCCACCCGTCGACCATGCTAACTCTTAGCATTTATATGTGTCCCATCCGTGATGCCTACTCTGCCAAGATTATGGCGCTAAGTACAGATATGGATACCCTCGGTAAGGGCATAGGGATATAGCGAATGAGTAAGTAATACGTAGCGAAAAGGCCACATTTGCCCCATTAGCCCAGTTCATCGCGATTATTCGAAGCACGCTGTCGTTCGGGGTGACCGAAATCTCTTTCCGGCGAACCGCCGCCGCGGGCACTGTCGTTACGCTCCGCCACCGTCGGCGCGGTGACCTTAACCACAGCGGATACTCAGCGCGTGTCCGCACCGTAGTCCCGGCCTGCCTGCGAGAGCCTATGAATCGGGCGGTGAACCATACGGCGCCGTGCTCCGTTCCCCTATACAGGATGCGAGGGCGAGGGAGCTTCCCCATCCGCATCAGCGGCCACCCATGCGAATAGGAGCATTCGTGACACACGAACCACAGACGGACTCGCTGGCCACTCGAAGGGGCGTGCTGGCCGGTGTCGGCCTGGTGGGTCTCGCGAGCGCGATCACCGCCTGCGGCGCGGGCACCTCAAGCAGCACGACGGCCGCGGGCAGCGCGGCGGGCAGTACGGGCGGCGCCGGAACCGCGGCCCCGGCGAGCAGCGCCGCCGCCGGCGGCGCCAGCAGTTCCAGCGCGACGAACGCGCTGGCCGCCACCAGCAAGATCCCGGTCGGCAGCGGCATGATCTTCCCCGAGCCGCAAGTGGTCGTCACCCAGCCCACGGCCGGCGAGTTCAAGGCGTTCAGCGCGGTCTGCACCCACATGGGGTGCATCGTCAACCAGATCAGCAACCAGACCATCGACTGCCCGTGCCACGGCAGCCAGTACAGCATCACGACCGGCGCCGTGGTGGCGGGGCCCGCGCCGCGGCCGCTGCCCGCCAAGCAGATCAAGGTCTCCGGTGGCAGCATCTTCCTTGAATAGAGACCTGGCCTTCGCGGCCCGCGTGCGGCACGCCGAGCCGGTGATGGGGACGGTGGTCTCATTCGACGTCCCGGTCGCCGCGCGCCATGACGGGTCGCTCGACGACGCCATCAGGTGGCTGCACTGGGTCGACCGGGTCTTCTCGCCCTACCGCCCGGACAGCGACGTATCGCAGCTCGCGGGCGGCGAGGTGACCGTCGACGGGTGCGCACCCGAGATGGCCGAGGTCATCGAGGAGTGCGCGTTCGTCCGCGAGCTGTCAGGCGGCTACTTCACGGCGTCACCGTGGGGCCGGTTCGACCCGTCCGGCTACGTGAAGGGCTGGGCCGTCGAGCGCGCCGCGCACATCCTGTCCGCCGCCGGTTCGGCGAGCCACCTCGTCAACGGCGGCGGAGACGTGCAGTGCGCGGGCAGCCGGCCAGGCCCGGCGCCCGGGCCCGCGCCGCCGTGGCGGGTGGGCATCGCCGACCCGCTGCGGCCCGGCCGTCTGGCCCTGGTCGTGGAGGCCAGGGACTGCGGGGTCGCCACGTCAGGCACCGCCGAGCGCGGCGCGCACATCGTGAACCCGCGCACCGGCGCGGCCGCCGCTGGCCTGGCCAGCGTCACGGTGGTCGGCCCAAGCCTGGCGCTGGCCGATGCGTGCGCCACCGCCGCCTTCGCGATGGGCCCCGCCCTCGCCCGTGACTGGACGGAGTCCCTGGACGGCTACGCGGCCTACGCGGTCACCGCGGCCGGCGACACCTGGCAGACCAGGGGCTTCGCCGCCCGCATCGCCAAGGACTGAGCCGGTTCCTCAGGAGAGACCAGTATCCGCCAGGCCGGTGTCGGTGAGGCCCGCGTCGGTGCGGCCGGCGTCGGTGCGGCCGGGAGAGTGCCGGTCGCGGCGCAGGACCGTCAGCAGCTCGTCGTAGGGGCCGATGAGGTACGCCTCGTCCGCCTGGTGGAAGCGCGTCGTGCGGCGCGGCGGGTGCTCAAGCACGGAACGGTCGGCGGCGCGGCGCAGCGCGAGCACGCGCGTGCGCGCGGCCAGCTCGTCCATGCGCAGGCCCTCGAGGCCGCCGCCAGGGGTGACGGTCAGCCGGGCGATGAGCAGCGGCTCGTCGCCCGCGTAGAACGTGGAGAGCACGTCGAGGCCGAGGGCCGCGCCGACGAACCACGGGGCGGCGAGCGCGGCGGTGGACCGGACGTGCCTGAACCCGAACGTGTCCTTCACCGAGTGCGCGAGTTGCGGGTCGAAGATCCGCAGCACCACCGGCGTCGCGGGCCAGCGCGGCCCGAGCTGGTCGCGTACCGCCAGCCCCGTCTCCAGGTTGGCCAGGTCGTCGCTGGTCAGCACCGCGACCGCGGAAGCGGCGGCCAGCCGGGCCGAGGCGAGGACCTCCGGCAGCGTCGCGTCGGCGATCATCACGGGGACACGGAGGGCACGCAGCTGGCCGAGGTGCCTGTTGCGCTCGTTCATCTCGATCACCACCACGTCCCGCCCGGCGTCGTGGACCTGCCGCGCGACCCGCAGGCCGACCGTGCCGAGGCCGATGACCAGGACGTGACCGTGCAGCGCGGTAATCTTCTGGAGCCCGAGCGACTCCTCGATGCGCCTGCTGACCAGCATGTTCGTGACGAGCGCGAAGAAGACGGCGACGAACAGCGCGCCGGACAGCATCAGCAGGACCGCGAACACCACCAGCCAGGCAGGCTCGCCGCGGAACGAGTAGTCGCCGTAGCCCACGGTGGTCACGGTCTCGACAGTGAAGTACATCGCGTCGAGCAGCGAGATCCGGTGGCCTGGCCCCGCGTACTGGTAGGTGAAGCGCAGCACGACCGTCGCGGTCACCAGCACGGTCAGCAGCGCGCCGAGGGCGATCGCGATCCGCCGGTCGGCGGCGTGCGCCAGCGACACGGCGAGGTCACGCAGTGCCCGCAGGGCGCGCTCGGCGCCACTGGGTCCTGCGGCACTGGGCCCCGCGCGCGGATCATCGGGCTGCTCGCCGCCAAGCACGCCGAGAACCCCGAGCGACCCCGGTGCGGCGCCGGCCCAGGGACCGCCGGGGCTCGCGGTGGCGGTGAGCCGGCGGATCCGCTCGGGATGGTCGATGACGTCGGCGGCGGCGAGCTCGTCGGGGGTGCCGATGAGCGTCACCTCGTCGCCCGCGCTGACCTCGGTGTCCCGGCCGGGGCAGACAAGCACGTCGCCGACCGGGGGAACGACCGCGACCG
>Ga0210389_10004926_pt1 | contig 10359 bp, 9 predicted proteins | sample IncBWH28OmetaG_FD_160127 | JGI IMG/M metagenome (GOLD analysis project Ga0210389, IMG submission 160127) | Forest soil microbial communities from Barre Woods Harvard Forest LTER site, Petersham, Massachusetts, United States - Inc-BW-H-28-O ...
CTGCCGTGATGGAGCGCTTCGGATTTTGCGAGTGTTGTCGGGCTTAACACGCCGCCCTCGTCCTGATCCATTCTCTCTGGAGCTCCCAATGTCGCTTCCTATTGCGGCGCCCGTCGCCGCCCCCCTTCCCCGGCGCAGGCTGACCGTGTCGTCCCCGTCTTCGGGGCCCACCCGGCTGCGTGTCCCAGACCTCCTGCAGGCCACCGACCGGGCCGCCGACGATGTGCTCAGCGGACGCTGCGACCAGCTACTGCCCGCGGGCGGTGTGCCGGAGTCGCGGCGCTGGTTCACCCGTATCCACGGCGACGATGAACTCGACATCTGGCTGATCAGCTGGGTGCCCGGCCACCCCACCGAACTGCATGACCACGGCGGGTCGCTGGGGGCGCTGACAGTGCTGTCCGGGTCGCTCAACGAATTCCGTTGGGACGGCCGGGGTTTGCGGCGCCGCCGGCTCGACGCCGGCGATCAGGCCGGTTTCCCGCTGGGCTGGGTGCACGACGTGGTGTGGGCGCCCAGGCCAGTGCCCACGCCTGCGACGCCCGTTTCCTGGCCGGCGAGCACGGTCACGGTGCCGGTGCAGCCGACCTTGAGCGTGCATGCCTACTCGCCGCCGCTGACGGCGATGTCGTACTACGAGGTCACCGACCGCAACAGGTTGCGCCGCCAGCGCACCGAACTGACCGATCAACCGGAGGGGTCCCAATGAGCCGCATCGACCTTGTCTTGAGAGCAGCCCGGCGCCGGCTTCGGCGCCTTCGTGCCGTGGAGGTGCCCGACGCGGTGAGTCGGGGCGCGATCCTTGTCGACATCCGGCCGCGGGACCAGCGACTCCGCGAGGGCGAGTTGCCGGGCGCGCTGGTGATCGAACGCAACGTCCTGGAATGGCGCTGCGACCCGACCAGCGAGGCCAAGGTGCCGGAGGCCGTCGGCGATGACGTCGAGTGGGTGATCGTGTGCTCACAGGGCTACACCTCCAGCCTGGCGGCGGCCGCACTGCTGGACATCGGTCTGCACCGCGCCACCGACGCCATCGGCGGCTACCAGGCGCTGGCGGACGCCGGCGTGCTGAATCAGCTGCACACCGCGGCGCGCCGGCGCTCGGCGCCGCCGGACGCGCTGCACGCCGATCTCGCGCTGAGCGAGCGTCGCTGGATCTAGCTAGCCGCTGGAGCCGGTGATGATGGCGTCGGAGTGCAGCAGCGGCCTCAGCTTGGCGGTCTTGTCCGGCGTCCAGCCGGGCGGCGACAGCACGTCGGCCCAGCCGTTGGCGACGTCGGCGACGTAGTGGTGGCCGTGCCCGTCCGGCACGTCCACCGCTACCGCCATGTCGGCTGAGACCTGCAGGAACGTCACCAGCGGGATCCAATGCGTCTGCGGCAGGACGTCATAGCCCCGCTTTTCATTGAGCCAGTCCGGGCTCTTGAACAGCAGGTCAGGCGTCCACCAGGCGATCGGATCGGAGGCGTGCTGCAAATACACCACCCGCGGGTGACCCCATGCCGCGGGAGGGCGTCCCAGATTGCTTTGGCGGGCGACGAACCGGACGTTTTGACCGTCGTCGTAGATCGGCAGCCACGCCGGAGAACCCGGGTCGCGGGTGTCCGTCAGCTGGAGCCAGACGGTGTTGTTGAACGTCGGCCCGCTGAACAGCGCACCGTCGGTGCGGGCGAGGACGTTGTTGAGGCTCATGAACGGCGCCTCGCCGCCGAACGATCCCAGACTCTCGCCGAAAACGACCAGCTTCGGGCGCTGCCCTTCCGGCAGCTGCTTGATCCGTTTGTCGACCGCCTCGAACAGCGCCTGACCGGCGCGGCGGGCGTTCTCCTTGTCGACCAGGAACGACAGCCAGCTGGGCAGGAACGAATACTGCATGCTCACGATCGCGGTGTTGCCGTTGTACATGTACTCCAGCGAGTCGGCCTCGGCCTCGTTGATCCAGCCGGTGCCGGTGGTGGTGGCGACCGCGACGACGGCGCGTTGCAGTCCGCCGGTGCGCTCCAATTCGGCCGCGGCCAGTTCGGCGGTCGCCGCGATCCCGTCGGCGGAATTCAGCCCGGCGTAGGCCCGGATCGGTTCGGTGGCCGGCGCGCCGTTGAACTCGCCGAGTTGAGCGACGCTCGGACCGGCCGCCACGAAGATGCGGCCCTGATGGCCCAGCGTGTCCCATGGCACCAGCGACTCCGGGCCACCGGATCGCAGCCGGGATTTCGGCGCCGCGCTCTCGGCCTTGCCTTCCTCGTTCACCTGGTTGAAGGTGCTGTTCAATTTGGCCATGGTGACCTTGATGACGACGCCGTTGAGCAGCGCGATCGTCAGCACCACGAGCGCGGTCACGACGATGGCCGCCGACAGCCGGAAGGGTGCGACCCGGTCGACCTTCCCGACCAGGAAGATGACCAGCCGCCGGATCAGCTGGCCGACTTCGACCACCGCGGCCAGCACCACCAGCGACAGGACCGCGGTCAGCGGGTAGTCCCACCAGACCAGGTGCTCGACGCCCATGAGGTCGCGCACCTGGTCTTGCCAGACGTGGAACCAGATGGCCATGCCGACCATGCCGACCACGCCGACCGGGATGAGAATCATCCACGCGATGCGCGGCGGCGGTGGGCTGGATTGCGCCGAGCGCATGTACTTGACCAGCCACACGCAGAAGACGCCGATGCCGTAGCCGATCGCGCCGGAAAACCCGCTCACCAATCCCTGGAACAACGGGCCGCGGGGCAGCAGCGACGGCGTCATGGAAAACCAGATGAAGAGCAGGCCGACCGCGGTGCCGGTGAAGGTGTAGTGCCGGATCCACCACTGGCGGCGGGCCGGCGGTGGTGCGGGGGCGGGCTTGGCCTCGGGGGCGGGCTTGGCGCCGCCCGTGAGCGCGCCAGACTCTGCGGTCGGGGCAGCCGGTTCGTCGCCCTCGGCGGTCTTCATGGAACCCGGTTCGCTCATCGACGCGTCCTATCGGTGGGTGAAATTCGGTGGGCGCTTCTCGATGAATGCGGCCATACCTTCGGACTGGTCGTCGGTCGCGAAGGTCGAGAAGAAGAGCCGGCGCTCGTAGAGGAGTCCTTCGGACAGGGTGGTTTCGAAGGCACGGTTGACGGCGTCCTTGGCCATTCGGGTGGCCGACAGCGACATCTGCGAAATGGTGGTGGCCACCGCCATGGCCTCGTTGATCAGGTCGTCGGCCGGCACCACCCGGGACACCAGGCCGCTGCGTTCGGCCTCGGCGGCGTCGATGGTGCGCCCGGTCAAGATGAGGTCCATCGCCTTGGCCTTGCCGATGGCCCTGGTCAGGCGCTGTGAGCCGCCCATGCCGGGCAGCACGCCGAGTTTGATCTCCGGCTGGCCGAACTTCGCGGTGTCGGCCGCGATCAACAGGTCGCACATCATCGCCAGCTCGCAACCACCGCCCAGCGCGTAGCCGGCCACCGCCGCGATCGTCGGGGTGCGGACCGCGGCCAGCTTGCTCCACTGGACAAAGAAGTCGGCGGCGAATGCGTCGGCGAACGTGAGGTCGGCCATTTCCTTGATGTCGGCGCCGGCGGCGAAGGCCTTGGCCGAACCGGTGATGACGATCGCCCCGATGCCCGGGTCGTTGTCCAGTTCGGCTGCGGCGCCGGTGACTTCGTTCATCACCTGGCTGTTGAGCGCGTTGAGCGCATTGGGGCGGTTCAGGGTGATGATGCCGACTCGGTGGTCGCGCTCGACCAGGATGGTTTCGTACGTGGATGTCACTGAACCGCCTTTCTAGAAATTCAAGTCGTCGTCGACCGGCACGAAATACGCGTCGATGTCGGCCGCGGTGACCGCTGCCAGCGTCGCCGGAGACCACTTCGGATTGCGATCTTTGTCGATGATCTGCGCCCGGATACCCTCCACCAAATCGTGTGAGCGCGACGATGCGCTCGACACCCGATAGTCCTGGATCAGAACATCTTCCAGTGTTTGCAGCTTGGCCGCGCGACGTACCGCTGCCAACGCCACCGACACCGCGATGGGGGAGCGGGTGGCGATCAGGTCGGCGGCGTCGCTGGCCCGGCCGGCGTCGGAACCCTTACGGGCGCGCAGCGCGGCGACGATGTCTTCGGCGGTGTCGCCCGCAAAGCATTCGTCGATCCAATCACGTTGTGCCGCAAGGACACTCGGCGGAGGTTCGACGGCATGTCGGGCCAGTGCGCTGTCGACGCCGTCGGCGACGATCGCGGCGGTGAACGAGCCGAGTTCGCTCTGCGGCACGTAGTGGTCGGCGAACCCCATCGCGATGGCATCGGATCCGGAAAACGGCGCACCGGTCAGGGCGGCGTGCAGCCCCAGCGCGCCCGGCGCCCGGGACAACAGCAACGCCCCGCCCACGTCGGGGATGAAGCCGATTCCCACCTCGGGCATCGCGACTTTCGAGGTATCGGTCACCACCCTGGTGTTCGCGTGCGCACTGACACCGACACCGCCGCCCATCACGATGCCGTCCATCAACGACACGTACGGTTTGCCGAACCGCCCGATCTGCCCGTTGAGCAGATACTCGGCGCGCCAGAAACGCCGCGTCTCGACCCCGTCCTTGCGCGCGCTCTGGTAGACCGCGACCACATCGCCGCCGGCACACAATCCGCGCTCGCCGGCCCCGGACAACACCACCGCACGCACGGCGTCGTCCTTTTCCCAACGGGTGAGCACGGCGCGCAACGAGTCGACCATGTGCTGATTGAGCGAGTTGATCGCCTTGGGGCGGTTGAGCGTGATCAAGCCGACAACACCGTCGACGCAGGTCAGGACGTCATCGGATTCTCCAGTTTCGCCAGTCTCCCTGGCTTCCCTCGCCACGCCCTCGCCTCCCTTCAAACGGAATTCGTGTCCAGAGCTGCCGACAAGGCTGTTGCGCCTCGACGAGCAATCTAGATCGTTAACGGCGAAGCAGTATCCGCGGGTAAGGTTTATGTTTGACCGGACGACCACGGCAGAGTTCGTAAACAAGCCGGAAATACCCAGAAAACAGCAGGTCCGCTGGGAACCCGGGCGGTCCGCTGATCGTTGAGCGAATGTTCGCACAGCTCGAAGCCACAGTCATAAGAGAGGATCCGACGGTGCGGGAGACAAGTAACCCGGTATTTCGTTCGCTGCCAAAGCAGAGGGGCGGATACGCGCAATTCGGCACTGGCCCAGCCCAGACGCAGGGGTATCAGGCCGACCCCTATTTCGCTCCCTACCAGGACACCCGCGACGTCCGGGCCTCCCGTCCGCTGACCATCGACGATGTCGTCACGAAGACGGGCATGACGCTGGCGGTGCTGGTCGCCTCGGCCGTCGTCTCCTACTTCCTGGTGGCGTCCGATCACGCGCTCGCCATGCCCCTGACCCTCGTCGGTGCGTTCGGCGGTTTGGGGCTGGTGCTGATCGCGACCTTCGGTCGCAAGCAGAACAGCCCGGCGATCGTGCTCAGCTACGCGGTGCTCGAGGGCCTGTTCCTCGGCGCCATCTCCTTCGCGCTGGCGAACTTCACGGTGTCTTCCGCCAGTGCCGGCGCGCTGATCGGTGAGGCCGTGATGGGCACCCTCGGGGTGTTCTTCGGAATGCTGATCGTCTACAAGACGGGCGCCATCCGGGTCACGCCCAAGTTCACCCGCATGCTGGTGGCGGCACTGTTCGGCGTGCTGGCCCTGATGCTCGGTAACTTCGTGCTGGCGATGTTCAACGTGGGTGGCGGCGAAGGCCTGGGCCTGCGCAGCCCGGGGCCCATCGGGATCATCTTCTCGCTGGTGTGTATCGGGCTGGCGGCGTTCAGCTTCCTGATCGACTTCGACGCGGCCGACCAGATGATCCGCGCCGGAGCGCCGGAGAAGGCGGCTTGGGGCATCGCTTTGGGCCTCACCGTCACCCTGGTCTGGCTCTACATCGAGATCTTGCGTCTGCTCAGTTATCTGCAAAACGACTAGCACGGACGTCGACGGGAAAAAACCGGCACGCCAGGTGGCGTGCCGGTTTTTTGTTGCTGTGCGGTGGGTGCGGCGTTCAGCTCAGCCGCTCGAACACCATCGCCATTCCCTGACCGCCGCCGACACACATGGTCTCCAGGCCGAACGTCTTGTCGTGGGTAGCAAGGTTGTTCAACAGTGTGGTGGCGATGCGCGCGCCGGTCATGCCGAAGGGGTGGCCCAGCGCGATCGCCCCGCCGGACACGTTCAGCTTGTCCTCGTCGATGCCCAGCTCGCGGGCCGAGCCCAGCACCTGCACCGCGAATGCCTCGTTGATCTCGAACAGGTCGATGTCACCGACCGACAAGCCGGCCCTGGCGAGCGCCATCTTGCACGCCTCGACCGGGCCCAGCCCCATGATCTCCGGCGAGAGGCCGCTGACGCCGGTGGACACGATGCGGGCCAGCGGTGTCAGGCCCAGTTCCTTGGCTTTGGTATCGCTGGTGATCACCAGTGCGGCGGCGCCGTCGTTGAGCGGGCAGGCGTTCCCCGCCGTCACGGTGCCGTTGGGCCGGAACACCGGCTTCAGCTCGGCCAGCTTCTCGTAGGTGGTACCCGGACGGGGGCCGTCGTCGGCGCTCACGGTGGTGCCGTCGGGCAGGGTCACCGGAATGATCTCGCGCTCGAAGAACCCGCTCTTGATCGCCTCCACGGCACGGTTCTGGCTGCGCGCGCCCCAGCGGTCCTGGTCTTCGCGGCTGATGCCGCTGATGATGGCGACGTTCTCGGCGGTTTGACCCATCGCGATGTAGACGTCGGGCAGCTTCCCGTCGATGCGCGGGTCGTGCCATTCGTCGGCCCCGGCGGCCGCCGCGACCGAACGCTCCTGGGCCTCGTTGAACAGCGGGTTCTGGGTGTCCGGCCAAGCGTCGGAGCTGCCTTTGACGAACCGGGACACGGTCTCCACCCCGGCGGAGATGAACGCGTCGCCTTCGCCCGCCTTGATCGCATGGAAGGCCATCCGGGTGGTCTGCAGCGACGACGAGCAATACCGGTTGACCGTGGTACCCGGCAGGAAGTCATAGCCCAGCTCGACGGCGATCACCCGGCCGATATTGAAGCCCTGCTCGCCGCCGGGCAGGCCGCAGCCCAGGATGAGGTCGTCGATCTGGTGCGGGTTCAGCGCGGGTACCTTGTCGAGCGCGGCACGCACCATCTGGACGGCGAGGTCGTCGGGCCGCATGCTGGCCAGCGACCCCTTCATGGCGCGGCCAATTGGCGAGCGGGCAGTTGAGACGATGACGGCTTCAGGCATGAGGACTCCCTCCGATGGGATGAGAACTCGCTTCATTGGTGGGTGGTATGTCCACCCCGACGAGCCAGAACAAATCTAGTCGTGCCGAAAGGTCAGGACGAGGACGGGGCGGGCAACCCGTGCTGGGGGCGCCGCCACAGCCGCGACATCGCGCTGAGTCGCGTGGGACCCTCGCCGAGCTCCGGCGCGCCGGCGGGCGGCAGAGCGACCTCGGGCACGTCGGGCAGCTTGGGCGCGGCCGTCTCGATATTTTCGCTCAGCGCCTCGGCCAGCGCGCCCAACAGCGCGTCCGCGGCCAGCGCATACGCGGCCGGCGAGGGATGGAAACCGTCGGCGGAGAACATCAGCTCATTCTGGGCCCGGAATTGCGGCGCCAGCAGCTGCGCCAGTGGCACGGGTATACCGCCGGCCGCCCGGACGGCGCCGGCCTGGGCGCGGGCCAGCTGCGAAGTCCGCGCGTGAACCAGCGAGCGAAGCGGCTGGGGGATGGCGGTGACCACGCCGAGATCCGGGCAGGTGGCCACGACCACCACCGCTCCGCGGGTGCGCAACTTGCGCACCGCCCTGCCAAGCCGCTGCGCGGACTGGCTGATGCCGTTGAGGGCCGTCACATCGTTGGCGCCGAGCATCAGCACGGCCGCATCCGGCGGCGATCCGGCCACGAACATCGCGTCCACCTGGCCGGACACGCCCTTTGACGTGGCGCCGACGATGGCCTTAGTGCTCAGCCGGACCACCTTGCCGGTCCGTGCGGCCAGCCCGCGTGCGATCAGCACGCCCGGAACTTCTTCGGCGCTCATGCAGCCATAGCCGGTGGCCGTCGAGTCCCCGAAGATCATCAGGTGCAGGTCGATGTGCGTCCCGCGGTGCCACCGCTGCACCGGCCCGCCGCTGGGCGTATACACACCATCGGCGCGGGGCGGAATGTCCCAGGCCTTCGGGATCACGGTGCGCGCGTGCGTCGCCTGGCCGACCAGCAGGTTGCGTGCGCCCAGGTAGGCCGTGCCTGTCGAGGCGAGTGCACCGGCTGTGGCCAGGGCGATCGCCGAACGACGGGGCACCCGGATGGTCACGCATTTAGTTTAGGTCCGCTTCGCTGTTTGCGTGGACAGGTAGCGAACAAAGTGATCACGTTGTGAAGCAAATGTGGTATCAAATCAGCTTCTTCAAACGTTGTACTTAGTATTCGCTGTCAAGCTAAGTCCCAACGGGTTGGCTGAATGGCTCGGCGAACATATGAACCGTGCTCTTGGCCTCCTCGTCACATGCTGTATCGGACTACAAAGGCGTAGGAAGTGTTGAGCATGACCGCACCGAGCAAGGTTTCCGGCTCGCCCCGGAGAGCCGTCTGTCGTAATGACATCCTCAAGGCACGCAGACTTGGGGCCCGCAGGTTCGCCATCAGTGACGGCGCGCCCGTCGAGGTCCTCGAATCGGGGCCCAGCGTTGCCGCGCGAGTTGCCACACTCGCGTCACGGCTGACGATCCGGCCGATTCTGACCGCCGGCAGCTACGTGCCCAACCTGCCCTGGCCGTGGGGCCTGATCGACCTGGCATCCCGTGTCCTGCTCCCGGTGTCGGCCACCGTCCGGGAGACGGTGGATTTGCCAAACGCGTCAGCACAGTTGGTGCGTGCGCCCGGGGTGCTGCCGGCGGACGGCAGCCGGCGGATGATTCTCTACTTTCACGGCGGCGCTTTCCTGACCTGCGGAGCAAACTCGCACGGACGACTCGTCGAGGCTCTGTCGAAGTTTGCTGACGCACCGGTGTTGGTGGTGAATTACCGGCTGTTGCCCAAGCACTCGATCGGGATGGCCCTCGACGACTGCCACGACGCCTATCAATGGCTCCGCCTGCGCGGATACGAGCCGGACCAGATCGTGCTGGCCGGTGACTCCGCGGGCGGGTACCTCGCGCTCGCCCTGGCGCAACGTCTGCAGGAGGAGGGGCGCGGGGACGGGGAGGTGGCGGCGGCGCTGGTAGCGATCTCGCCACTGCTGCAGCTGGCAAAGGAATGCAAGCAGGCCCATCCCAACATCAAGAGCGACGCGATGTTCCCCGCCAAGGCGTTCGACGTGCTCATCGAGCTGGTTGCTGCCGCGGCCGAAAGAAACATCCTCGACGGCAAACCCGAAGAGATCTACGAGCCGCTGGAGCACATCAAGCCGGGCCTTCCGCGGACGCTCATCCACGTGTCCGGATCCGAAGTGTTGCTGCACGACGCGAAGCTCGCCGCGACCAGGCTGGCCGCGGTTAGCGTGCCGGCCGAGGTGCGGGTCTGGCCCGGTCAGGTGCACGACTTCCAGCTGGCCGCGCCGCTGGTGCCGGAGGCGATGCGTTCGCTGTGGCAGATCGGGGAATACATCCGCGAAGCCACCGGCTGACGCCGGGCGGAGCCGGAGCTCGCCGCGGCTGAGGGCGCGGGTGTGCACCGCCGGAAACCGCCTGAGACGATGAACGCATGCGGATCGCCCAGCACATCAGTGACCTCATCGGCGGCACTCCGCTGGTCCGGTTGAACTCCGTCGTCCCCGACGGCGCGGCCACCGTGGCGGCGAAGGTCGAATACCTCAACCCCGGCGGCAGCGCGAAGGACCGCATCGCGGTGCGGATGATCGACGCCGCGGAAGCCGGCGGGCAGCTCAGAGCTGGTGGCACCATCGTCGAGCCCACGTCGGGCAACACCGGCGTCGGCCTCGCCCTGGTCGCCCAGCATCGCGGATACAAGTGCGTGTTCGTCTGTCCCGACAAGGTCAGCGAGGACAAGCGCAACGTGCTGCTCGCCTACGGCGCGGAGGTGGTGGTGTGCCCGACGGCGGTGCCGCCCGACCATCCGGACAGCTACTACAGCGTCTCCGACAGGCTCGTCACCGAAATCGACGGCGCCTGGAAACCCGACCAGTACGCCAACCCCGAAGGACCGGCCAGCCACTACGCAACCACCGGTCCGGAGATCTGGGCCGACACCGACGGCAAAGTCACCCATTTCGTCGCCGGCATCGGCACCGGCGGGACGATCACGGGCGCGGGCCGCTACCTCAAGGAGGTGTCGGACGGGCGGGTCCGTGTCATCGGTGCCGACCCCGAAGGCTCGGTGTATTCGGGCGGCAGCGGCCGGCCCTACCTGGTCGA